>Ga0114986_1000004_pt1 | contig 61028 bp, 65 predicted proteins | sample Shrwel1BS1Day17_FD_96988 | JGI IMG/M metagenome (GOLD analysis project Ga0114986, IMG submission 96988) | Subsurface microbial communities from deep shales in Ohio, USA - Utica-3 well 1 S-1-Day17 | ecosystem: Environmental > Aquatic > Deep subsurface > Shale gas/oil reservoir > Produced... | reverse complement strand
GGGGAGGCGGGGCGGGGGGTCTGCGCCACCGAAGGTGGCCGCAAACAAAGACCGCCTACCCCGCGTAAGGCTCCAGCACGCAGCCATAGCCCTTGCGGTAGGTCGCGGTGGCGCTGGCGACCAGCGGGAAGCGGGCGGTGACGCTCCTGGTCTCGTCATCCTCGACCAGCGTGACCAGCTCCATCCCGGCCAGCTTGTCCTTGGAGCAATCGTCCAGCGGGCGGCCGGCGACGTAGCGGCACGAACAGGCAACGCGCGCCGAATAGGCCGATGCGATGCTGCCATAGCCGCCGATCGGCTCGCGGAAGGCGAAGGCCGCAGTCCCGACGACAAGGGCGATGATCGCCAGCACCCACAGGCCCCACCGCCGACCGGTTCGCGTGCGTGCGGGAGCGGGTGATTTCGCCATTGCCAAGCCTTCATGCATCGGGGAATGAGAGCGCGATGACCCTCCAAGCCGCCGTCCTTAACCGCGCGAGCATCCTCGCGCCAGTCCTGCTTACGCTCGCCGCCTGCGGGTCGGCGCCGCCTGCCGATGCGCCTCTGACAGACGAGGCGAAGGCCGCCGTCACCAGAGATGCCGGTGCGCCCAAGGACCAGCTCGCCCGCCAGATCGACGACCTTTTCACCAAGCCCGGCCTCGGCGAAACCCGCGCCGTGGTGGTGATGGCAGACGGCAAGCTTGCCGCCGAACGCTACGGGCCGGGCTATACGAAGGACACGCGCTTCGTCAGCTGGTCGATGGCCAAGACGGTGACCGGCGTGCTGATCGGGATGCTGGTTGCCGATGGACTGCTCGCGCTCGATGCCCCCGCCCCCGTGCCGCTGTGGCAGCGGCAGGGCGATCCGCGCGGCGAGATCACCCTGCGCCATCTGCTCCAGATGCGCAGCGGCTTGCGGCATACCGAAGCGGGCGACCCGCCCTACGAATCCAGCGAAGTCAGGATGCTGTTCCTCGACGGGCGCGACAACATGGCCAAGTGGGCGGGGGAACAGCCGCTGGAAGCCGAGCCCGGCAAGCAGTTCGAATACTCGTCCAACACCAGCGTGATCCTCGCCGATATCGCCGCGCGCGCGCTGACCAGCAGCGACAAGCCCGAGGCGCGGCGCAAGGCGGTGGCGGATTACCTGCAACAGCGCCTGTTCGGCCCGCTCGGCATGACCAGCATGGTGCCGGAATTCGATGCAAGTGGCACGCTGATCGGCGGCAGCCTGATGCACGCCAGCGCGCGCGACTGGGCGAAGCTCGGCGAGTTCCTGCGGCTAAAAGGCCGCGCTCCGGGCGGCGAGCAGCTGGTGCCGCAACGCTGGGTCGAGGCGATGGTCACCCCCTCCCCGGCAAGTCCGCACTACGGTTTCCAGACCTGGCTCAACCGCCCGATCCCCGGCGCGCCGACCGGTGAGCACCCCCTGTTCCCCGACCGCGCACCCAGGAGCCTGTTCAGCCTGATCGGCCACATGGGGCAATATGTGCTGGTCTCGCCCAGCCAGCGGGTGACGATGGTGCGGCTCGGCCATTCGGACAGCAATGAACGCCCGCCAATGCTCCAGCAGGCGGCGGACGTGCTGGAGCTCTATCCGGAGTCTTAGTTTTCCGAATCGCGTCCGCGTTGCGAAATCCTCGCTCACACGCCCTGCGGGCGCGTCGCTGCGGGCGGCCGTTCGGCCTTGCGGTCGCGTTGCGACCGATCAGAGATAGAAGCTGCCCTCGACCACGGTGACGCACGGCCCGCCGAGCCATGCCCTGTCGCCTTCGAGCCTGAGCGTCAGATCGCCGCCCCGCTGGCTCGCCTGATGGGCGGTGAAGCTATCCCGACCGAGCTTCTTTGCCCAGAACGGGGTCAGCACCGCGTGGGCTGATCCGGTGACGGAATCCTCGTCCACCCCGCCGCCGGGCACGAACACGCGGCTGACGATGTCGGTGCTGTCACCCGGCGCGGTGCAGATGAACTGGTCGGTCCCCAGCGCTCCCAGCCCGCGGATATCGGGATCGAGCGCGCGGATCGCGGCCTCGTTCTCGAACAGGAAGACGTTGTAGCGGCTGTCATTGCGCCACACCTCCAGCGGGGTGGCGCCAAGCAGCGCGACCGCTTCAGGATATTCGCCCGGCGCGGTGTGGATCGCGGGGAGCGCCAGCTCGTAGCCGTCACCTGCCTTGACCACTTCGAGAATGCCCGACTTGCGGGTGCGGAAGGTGATCCGCTCACCGCCATCGCGCTGGAGCAGGATATGCCCGCTGGCGAGGGTCGCATGGCCGCACAGCGCGATTTCATAGGTGGGGGTGCACCAGCGCAGCTCCCAATCCGCTTCACCGGTCGCATCGCGCACCACAAAGGCGGTCTCGGCGAACAGGTTCTCGCCCCCGATCTGCACCAGCACATCATCGGGCAGCCATTCACCGAGCACCATCACCGCCGCCTGATTGCCGCCAAAGGGCTGCGAGGCGAAGGCATCGACGTGCCAGTAGGGGATTTTCTGCGGCATTCGGGGATTCCTCAGGGGTAGAGAAGCGTGTCGGACCATGCGCCATCGGCGCTTGTCCGGATGAATTCGCGGCGGTCATGCAGGCGGTTGTCGCGATCGATCCAGAATTCGATGCGGCGCGGCGAGAGCGTGAAGCCGGTCCAGTGCGGCGGGCGCGGCACCTTGCCTGTCGCCTCGTGCGCGGCCCAGATTTCCTGCACGCGGTCGAGATATTGCTGGCGTTCGGGCAGCGGGCGCGACTGGTCGCTTGCCGCGCTGCCGACCTGGCTCTTGAAGGGGCGCGAGTGGAAATAGGCGTCGGCGCGCTCGGGACTGACTTCGGTCAGCGGGCCTTCAATGCGGATCTGGCGGCGCAGGCTCTTCCAGTGGAACAGCAGTGCGGCCTGCATGTTGGCGCGGATTTGCCCACCTTTCCGGCTTTCGGCATTGGTGAAGAAGGTGAAGCCGCCGCCCGCGATCTCGCTCTTGCCGTGGCCCTTGAGCAGCACCATCCGCACCGAGGGCGCGGCATCCGCCGTCGCGGTGGCGAGTGCCATCGCGTTGGGATCGTTGATCTCGCCCACCTGCGCGGCGGCAAACCACTCCTCGAACAGCACGAAGGGATCGGCGCCCGCAGGCAGGACGCTATCGGCCAGCTGGGCATCATCGAGAGGGGTGGCGTCGGACATATTCGGTTCCTCGGGCAGGTCTGGGATCAGGCACATAGTTACGCGGTGACCGGCGCGAAAGGCGCATATGATTAACATCGCTTTTCCGCCGACGAGGGTCCCACCTTGCGCTGAACGACTGTCTCACCTAGCTAACACGCTATGCGCGATCCCTATTCCACGCTCGGCATACCCCGCACGGCCTCGGAAGCCGACGTCAAGAGCGCCTATCGCAAGCTCGCCAAGGAGCTGCACCCGGACCGCAACAAGGACAATCCCAAGGCCGCGGAGAATTTCTCCGAGGTGACGCGCGCCTATGATCTGCTGTCGGACAAGGCCAAGCGCGCGCAGTATGACCGCGGCGAGATCGATGCCGAGGGCAACCCTGCCAATCCCTTCGCCGGGATGGGCGCGCGCGGCGGCTATGGCCGGGGCGGCACCTATGGCGCGGGCCCGGGCGGCGCGCCGGGCGCCGGCGATTTCAGCGGGTTCGGCGGCGACGATGTCGATCTGAGCGACCTGTTCGAAGGGCTGTTCGGCGGACGCAAGGGCCCCCAGCCCGGCGGCGGCCCTCGGCGCGGCTTTGGCCGTCAGCCCCCGCCGCCTCCGCCCAAGCGCGGCGCGGATATCCAGTACCGTCTCGCCGTGCCCTTCGTCGATGCCGCCGCCGGGCGCGACCAGCGCATCACGCTGGCCGATGGCAAGGCGATCAACCTCAAGCTTCCCGCGGGCGTCGAAGACGGGACGATGATGCGCCTCAAGGACAAGGGCCATCCGGGCACCGGAGGTCACGGCGACGGGATCGTCATGGTCGAAGTGGGCAACCACCCCTTCTTCCGGCGCGAGGGCGACAATATCCGCATGGACCTGCCCGTAACCCTCGACGAGGCAGTGCGCGGTGCGAAGGTCAAATGCCCCACGGTCGATGGCGCGGTGATGCTGACGCTGAAGCCGGGCACCAGCGGGGGCACGGTGATGCGGCTCGCCGGCAAGGGCTGGACGAAGAAGAACGGCAAGACCGTGGATGGCAAGCCGGAACGCGGCGATCAGCTGGTGACGATCGAGATCCAGCTCCCCGCCGATCTGGCCGCATTGGAACAACGGCTCGATGGCTGGGTTGACACCGCCCGCCCGCGCGAAAAGTTCGGGCTCTGACGCCTCCTTCGCGAAAGGCCGCCCCGATGACCGCAACCGATCCGCCGCTGGAACCCGCAGCGGCCCCGCACGCACGCGCCTGGGCCGTGGCGAAGACCGTCGCGGTCGATACCTTCAACGACGGCTTCATCCACGCGGGCAATCTCGCCTATCTCGGGATGCTGGCGATCTTCCCCTTCTTCATCCTCGGCGCGGCGCTGTTCGACATCATCGGCGGGCGCGACAATGCCGAGACGGTGATCTTCGCAGTCGCGCGGGCGATGCCGACTTCGGTGGCCGACACCATCGTGCCGGTGGCCGAAACGGTGATCTATGCGCGCTCGGGCTGGCTGCTGTGGGCGGGCGGGGCTGTGGGCCTGTGGACCGTGTCGAGCCTGATCGAAACCATCCGCGATATCCTGCGCCGCGCCTATAATGTGCGCAGCATCCGCGCCTTCTGGCAGACGCGGCTGGTGTCGGCCGGGCTGATCCTTGGCGCGGTGGTGATGCTGATGCTGTCACTGTTCGCGCAGGTGCTGATCGGGGGCGCGCAGGAGGTGATCGCGGCGGCCTTCCCGCAGCTGGGCGAATGGATCGCGACGCTCAGCCTGTCGCGCATCGTGCCCGCGCTGGGGCTGGCGGCCTCCCTGTGGGTGCTGTTCGTCAGCCTCACCCCGCCCGCCTATCGCGGCCGCCGCTTCCCCAAGTGGCCGGGCGCCCTGTTCACCACCCTGTGGTGGCTGGCGGTCGCCGCCGCCCTGCCGGTGGTGCTGCGCAGCGTCTTTACCTATGACCTCACCTACGGCAGCCTCGCCGGGAGCATGGTGACGCTACTGTTTTTCTGGCTTGTCGGCCTCGGCCTCGTTATCGGCGCGGAATTGAATGCGGCGCTGGCGCTTGAGGGGCGGAAGTCTGACACGGGCGATGCAGGCGAGGAGACGGCTTGAATGAACGGACTGATGAACGGCAAGCGCGGCCTGATCATGGGGCTCGCCAATGACAAGTCGCTCGCCTGGGGCATTGCGAAGAAGCTGGCCGAACAGGGCGCGGAACTTGCGTTTTCCTATCAGGGCGAGGCGCTGGCCAAGCGGGTGATCCCGCTCGCCGCCGAACTGGGCAGCGATTTCACCTTCGAATGCGATGTGTCGAAGATGGAATCCCTCGATGCCGCCTTCGCCGCGCTGAAGGAACGCTGGGACACGATCGACTTCGTGGTCCACGCGATCGGCTATTCCGACAAGAACGAGCTGCGCGGCCACTATGTCGACACCAGCCTTGAAAATTTCCTGAACACCATGAACATCTCGGCCTATTCGCTGGTCGCGATCAGCCAGCGGGCCAGTGCGATGATGCCCGAAAGCGGCGGCGCGATCCTGACGCTGAGCTATTACGGCGCGGAAAGGTCGTGCCGCATTACAACGTGATGGGCGTGGCCAAGGCGGCGCTGGAAACCAGCGTGAAGTATCTCGCCAATGACCTGGGCCCGCGCAATATCCGCGTCAATGCGATCAGCGCAGGGCCGATCAAGACGCTGGCGGCCAGCGGGATCGGTGATTTCCGCTACATCCTGAAGTGGAACGAATACAACGCGCCGCTGCGCCGCAATGTCACCATCGAGGATGTCGGCGGGGCCGGGCTCTACCTGCTCTCGGACCTGTCCTCGGGCGTCACCGGCGAGACGCACCATGTCGATGCCGGTTACCACGTGGTCGGCATGAAGCAGGAAGACGCGCCCGATATCGCCCTTTCTTAAGGGCTTGCCGATAAGGGGCCGCGCCATGCGCACCGTTCTCGTCACCGGCTCGGCCGGGTTCATCGGCTTCCACCTCTCGCAATTGCTGCTGGAGGAAGGCTTCCGCGTCGTCGGCTATGACGGCATGACCGATTACTACGATGTGCGGATCAAGCAGCGGCGGCACCAGATGCTGCTCCAGCATCCGCATTTCAGCTGTGTCGAAGGCCTGCTGGAGGATTTCGACACGCTGCATGGACTGGCGCTGGCGGAAAAGCCGGACGTGATTGTCCACCTCGCGGCGCAGGCGGGGGTGCGCTACAGCCTCGAAAACCCGCGCGCCTATATCGATGCCAACCTGATCGGCACGTTCAACGTGATGGAATGCGCGCGCGAGCTTGGCGTGGATCACTTGCTGATGGCCTCCACGTCATCGGTCTATGGCGCGAATACCGAAATGCCGTTCGATGAAGGGCAGAAGGTCGATACCCCTCTCACGCTCTACGCCGCGACCAAGAAGGCGAACGAGGCGATGGCGCATTCCTATGCCCATCTGTGGAACTTGCCGACGACGATGTTCCGCTTCTTCACGGTCTACGGCCCGTGGGGGCGGCCCGACATGGCGCTGTTCAAGTTCACCAAGGGTGTCCTCGAAGGCACGCCGATCGACATCTACAACGACGGCGAGATGTACCGGGACTTCACCTATGTCACCGATCTGGTGCGCGGCATCCGCCTGCTGATCGACGCGGCGCCGGTGCGGCCCGAAACGCCGGCGGACATTCCCGCGGGCGACAGCCTCTCCCCCGTCGCGCCCTACCGCGTGGTCAATATCGGCAACGGCGACAAGGTGCGGCTGATGGACTTCATCACCGCCATCGAAGCCGAATGCGGGCGCGAGGCGGTGAAGAACTTCATGCCGATGCAGCAGGGCGATGTGCCCGCGACATGGGCCGATGCCTCGCTGCTCAGGGCGCTGACCGGCTACGCCCCGCAGACCCCGTTCCGCGAGGGCGTGGCGCGGTTCGTGGCGTGGTATCGGGACTATTACCGGGTTTGAGCTTACTTCGGCGGAGGCGGCAGTTCGCCTTCGCCCGGCAGCTCGGCCTGCCGCTCGCGCTCGAGCCGCTCCATGTATTCGCGCTCGATCATCTCGACGCGCTTCTGTTCGGCGGCGGCATCGGCATCGATGGTGGAGAGGCGTTCGGCCCGCGCCTTTTCGATCAGCTGCCCGAAGCGCACCGCCTCGGCCTCATCACGATCCTTGGCCCAGGCTTCGACGAACTTCTGGTTGCACCCGGTAAACCCGCCTGCGCCGGCCGGTTCGCAGCTCATCGCGCCGAAATCGCCGACATACTTGATCTGGTCGACCTGCCGCGCGAGCGACTGGTTGGCGGGATCGGTGCTGTAGCGCAGGTTGGAGGGGATGCGATACCGCTCCTCCTCGACGAGGATCTCGCACACCACCACTTCACCGGGCTGGGCGACGGGGCATTCGGCTTCGCTGTAGGCGATCACCATGTTGATCTTCTCGTCCGCGCTCTGCGCAGCGGCGGGGCTGGCAGCCGCAATGGCGGCGGCGAGAGCGGCAGCGGGGGCGATCAGGTGCTTCATGGCGCAAAGGTCCTTACGTGGTCGCGCGGAGTAACGCAGCAGCCATGCCCCCGAGCGTGCCCGCTTGTCTAGAGCGCGAGGGCTGAACCGGGGGTGAAGGCGGTTCGGAGCCTCAAAGATCCAAAAGACGTTGAATCCGGCCCGAAGGGCCGCGAGCGCACGCGCGCGAGCCGCAGGTGCTCAAGCCCGAAGGGCTTGAAACGCACCGAGGACGGGCCCGCGGAGGCGGGCCCGCAACATTATAGTCTCTCGCTCACCTTGATCGCGATCCGGCACCCGAGACGGATCGCACCGGCCAGCAGGGGATAGGCCGGCGCCCGTTCTGCCCCGTTGGCGAAGGCGGCATCGCGATGCTCGCGCTCTTCCTCGCGGAATTCCTCGATCATTTCGGCGAGTTCGGGATCGGCACCGGTTTCGAGCAGCTTGTCGAGCTGTTCGGAATAGTGCTTGTCGATCTCGGTCTCGACCGCGGCGGTGCAGGCCATCGCCGCTTCAGGGCCGAGCAGCGCCGTGCCCGCGCCCAGTGCATAGCCCGCCGCCGACCAGAACGGATGCAGCGCCGTCGGCCGCACGCCGCGCCGGGCCAGCAGGGCATCGAACTTCTTGCGATGTTCGGCCTCCTGCGCGGCCATGTGGCGGATTTCCGCCGAATGCGGCCCGCGGTCGCCCATCACGGCAAGCTGGCCTTCATAGATGCGGGTCGCGCCGAATTCTCCGGCCTGATCGACCCGGATCATGCGGTGGAGGTCTTTGCGGTCCATATCCCGGCTCCTTTGCGTATGCCTTACCTGCGATACGCAGCGAGTGCCACAATGGCCGCACCCGACACGCCCGAAATCAGGAAATTGAAGCCCGCAAGGCTGATGCCCCACAGCGTCCACGGTGCAACATCGCAGCGGATCAGCGGCGCGGCGGTCAGGTCCAGCACGTTCACCTGGGGTGCGGCGCAGCCGGTGATGCCCTCCCACCAGCCATATTCGACGCCCGCATGAAAGCCGCCGATCAGCCCGGAGGTGAGGATCGCCAGCCCCGCCAGCGCGGTCCACACCTGCGGCGGTTTCATCACGTAAGCCGCCAGCCCCAGCCCGATCGCCGCGAAATGGGGGTAGCGTTGCCACCAGCACATCTCGCAAGGATAAAGGCCGAAGCCATATTGCGAGACATAGGCCCCGCCGAGCAGCGCGGCGGGCACCAGCACGGCAAGCGCGCGGGCCTTCCCCGGATTGTCCATGTGCTGCGCCTTACGGTTTGGCCGGACGGGTTGCAGGGCGCGTTGCCGGCCGCAGAGCCACGGTGCTCTTCGTCGTGCGGCGCAGCGTGTCCATCGCGTAGTTCAGCTGGAAGTCCTTGATCCCCTGCTCCTCAAGCTGGGCGGCGGTCAGCTGGAAGCGCGGATCGGCGATCTTGTCCGCCTCCATCTCCTCGTCCTTGATGCCAAGCTCGTTGATGAGGTGGCCGCGCAGGTCGCTCTCGCGCGTCTGGTACTTCTGGCGCAGCACGTAATCGGGGTCGGAAATCTGCGGCACGGCGATATCGGGCCGGATTCCGCCTTCCTGCACCGACTTGCCCGAGGGGGTGTAGTAACGCGCCGTGGTCAGCTTGAGCGCGGCATCCTTGCCCAGCGGCAGCAGCGACTGGACCGAACCCTTGCCGAAGCTGCGTTCACCCATGATCAGCGCGCGGCGGTGATCCTGAAGCGCGCCCGCGACGATCTCGGACGCCGAGGCCGAGCCTGCATTGATCAGCACGATCATCGGCACGCCTTCGGCCATGTCGCCGCGATAGACCGTCTCGGCATCGTAGAGCATCGTTTCGCCCCGCGCGCGGCCGCGCTGGCTGACGATGCGGCCATCGGACAGGAACAGATCGGACAGCGCCACGGATTCGTCGAGGCTCCCGCCCGGGTTGTTGCGCAGATCGAGCACCAGCCCGCTGACGCGCCCGCCGGGGGCCTTCTTCTTCAGCTCCTGCCACTCGGCATAGACATTCGCGCCGACATTGGCCGAAAATTCGTTGACGGTGATGACCGCGATATTGCCCGATGCCAGCTCCGAGGTGACCGGCTCCAGCTCGATCACGCCGCGGGTGACATCCACCTCCAGCGGCTCGTCACGGCCTTGCCGGAAGATCGTCAGCCGGATCGACGTGCCCTTGGGCCCGCGCATTTGGGCAACCGCATCGTCCAGCTTGGTGTCGACGATCAGCTTCCCGTTGAGGTGGGTGATGAAATCCCCGGCCTTGATCCCCGCCTCTTCCGCCGGGCTGCCACGGAACGGCGAGACGACCTTGACCGCTCCGTCCTGCATCACCACCGACAGGCCGAGGCCCGAATATTGCCCGTCGATCATCGTCTCCAGCCGCTGGAGATCGCCGCCGTCGAGATAGGCGGAATGCGGATCGAGCGACGCGAGCATCCCGTCGATCGCGCCGCGGATCAGCTTCTCGTCATCGACCGGCTCGACATAGCTCGCCTTGACCCGCTGGAAGACCGCGAACAGCTTGGCGAATTCCGGGCCGACACGGCCATCGACCTGCGCCATGGTGGCGGTGGTGGCGGGAATCAGCGCGACAGCGGTGACAAGAGCGGCGCTGCGCATCAGAGCGGCGATATTCATTGGGGCAAGGCTCCTTCGGAACAGGAATGTATAGGTTTGCCGGGATGAACGCCAGATCAACGCGCGCGCGCCGGCGAAGTGATCCGACGGGGGACAGTTGCGCACCGACCAGTGTCGGCGGCGCTCGCCCTACCTGAGATATTGCAGCGGGTTGACGGGCGTCCCGTCGCGCCGCAGCTCGATCGTCACCGGGCTGGCCCCGCCGCTGGCGCGGCCCAGAGGCGAGCCGCCGATCACGGAATCGCCCACCGCCACATCGACCCTTTCGAGGCCGGTGACGAGGCTCGTCCACCCTCCTGCGTGTTCGATGATGACGATTCGCCCGAAGCCGCGATAGGCCCCCGCAAAGGCGACCCGTCCGCGCGCCGGGGCGACAACCTGCGCGCCCTGCGCCGGAGCCAGCGTCAGCCCGGTCGAGGCGAGCCCGCTCTCCCGCTTCGCGCCGAAGCCCACCAGCGTGCGGCCCTGCACGGGAAGCTGGAAACCGGCGGGCCGCGGCGCGCTGGCGCTGGCCGCGGGCGCGGGTTCAGGCGGCAGTGCGGCGGCGAGATCGGCGGGGCGCAGCACCGGGCCGGGCAGCGCGGCGAGTTCGTTGCGCAAAGCGGCGACCTCGCCCAGCTTGCCCAGCAACCCGTCAAGATCGCGCGCTTCCTCTGCCAATGCCAGCGCGCGTTCGGCCTCGCGCAGGGCTGCGCCCTTGGCGGTGCGGGAGGCAAGGCGCTGCTGCTGTTCGAGCGCAGCAAGCTGCGTGCGGCGTTGGCGCAGAGCGCCCTCGCCCTCGCGAAGGCTGGCGAGGGCCTGCGCGGCTTCGGCCTCGAGCGCGCGGCCACGTTCCAGATCGCGGCGCAGGCTGGCGGTGCGGGCACGGATCTGCGGCACGGCGCTGTCGAGCACCGCGCGCACGTGGACCACGTCCTTGAGCGATCCGGGTTGCAGCGCCGACAGGGCGAGCGGGCGGCGCGCGGCGGTCTGGAGCGCGGCGGCAAGGCGGGCGGTCGGCTCCTGCTTGGCGGCAAGGCGAGCGGTGAGTTTGGCGCGCTGGTCCCTGGCGATGGTCAGCCGGGCGCGGGCCGCCTCGATATCGGCCTCGGCCTGCTGGATGCGCGCGGCGAGGGCGGCGGCCTCGCTGGCGGTCTTCTGCGCCGCTTCGGTGGCGGCCTCGGCCTCGGCGGCAAGGCGCGCGGCGCGGGTTTCGGCGAGCTTGCTCTCGCGGGTGGCGCGGGAAAGGGCGGCCTCGGCCTCGTCGGCTTCGAGCAGGGCGACGGGCGCGGCAGCCTCCGGTCGGGGCACGGCAAGGGCCAGAGCGGCGGCGATGCCGCAGATGGCCGTGACGGTCAGGATCGCGCGCGCCTGCATGCTGCGCTCATGCCCGATGATAGGGATGGCCTGCAAGGATCGTGGTGGCGCGGTAGAGCTGTTCCATCAGCATCGCGCGGGCGAGCATGTGCGGCCAGGTGGCGGGGCCAAAGGCGAGCAGCAGATCGGCAGAGGCACGCTCGGCATCCGAATGGCCATCCGCCGCGCCGAGGAAGAACCGCGTCTCGCGCACGCCATCATCGCGCCACTTCCCGAGCAGGGTGGCGAAAGCCTCCGACGGCATCGCCTTGCCGCGCTCGTCGAGCAGCACGGTGCGGTGGGGGGCAAGCGGCTCGGCAACCTTGCCCGCGCCGGTATCGGGCCATTCGGTGATCTTCACCGGCCATGTCAGGCGCTTGGCATAGCGCTCCACCAGCTCGCCCTCCGGCGAGCGCCCGATTTTCCCGCGCGCGATGATGTGGAGGAGGATAAGCGCCACCCTAAGCAAGACAGAGCGATTTCGGGGCGCGCAGCGCCCCGCGAGCGCACGCGCGCGAGCCGCAGGTGCTCAAGCCCGAAGGGCTTGAAACAGCACCGAGGACGTGCCCGCGGAGGCGGGCACGCAAACTAGGATTCCTAATTCCTACCCAGCATCGACGTTTCGCTGCCCTCGAAGCTCCACATGCGTTCGAGGTTGTAGAAGCTGCGCACTTCGGGGCGGAACAGGTGGACGACCACGTCGCCCGCGTCGATCAGCACCCAGTCGGCCGCCGGCAGGCCTTCGACCCGCGCGTGGCCGAAGCCCGCGTGCTTGATCTTCTCCGCCAGCTTCTGCGCCATCGAGGCGACCTGCCGCGTCGAACGGCCGCTCGCGATCACCATATGATCGGCGATCGAGCTTTTCCCTTCGAGCGGGATCGAGACCACTTCCTGCGCCTGATCATCGTCAAGCTGGGCCAGCACCAGCTGGTGCAGCGCATCGGCACCCATGTCAGCGCGCACCAGCGAGGGCGCGGAGTTGGCGGCGGCTTGCACCGCGCCAAGCGGCAGGGAAGCGGCGAGGGCTTCGGTCATCGGCAATCACATATCTCCAGAGTTCAGGGCCACGGAAGCGGACATCACGCAAACGGTCAGGCGAGGCTGCCGAAACGCGTGCGACGCGCCTCATGCGACCTCCTCTGGCCGGATTGTGCGGAATGTCAGCCGATCACGCACCGCCACATCACGATCTTCACCGAGCAAAGCCTCGGCCCATCCGGCATGGGCACGGCGGATTGCCGTGGCCGAGCGGTGGTCGGGATCGAAACGCAGTAACACCAGGGCCGGTGCGCTCCATTGCCCCCGTTTCCGAATGCTGGCGACGGGCACACGATAGCGCCTGAGCCAGGCCATGGCGGGGCTCGTCATGGCTCCTGCATCATAGCCCGGGCGGGCGATCACCGCAATCGGCATTGTCCGCGCGATCTGCCGCCAGTCCTTCCAGCGGTGCAACTGGGCGAGATTGTCGCTCCCCATCAGCCACACGAACCGCCGCTTGGGATAGCGCCGCACCAGCTTCGCCAGCGTATCGACGGTGTAGCGGGTGCCGAGGCGCTGCTCGATCGCGGTGGGCACGATTCGCGCCCCGCGCGCCTGCCTGCGGGCGGACAGCAGCCGCGCCTTCAGCGGTGCCATTCCTGCCTGCGGCTTCAGCGGGTTGCCGGGGGAAACCAGCCACCACGCCTCGTCCAGCCCCAGCGCCTCGATCGCGAACAGCGTGATCCGCCGGTGCCCGCCATGCGCGGGGTTGAAGCTGCCCCCGAGGAGCCCGGTCAGCACAGGCGTGCTCAAGGACGGGTCTGCCCCTGCCCCCGCACCTGCCACTTGTAGGTCGTCAGCCCCTCCAGCGCGACCGGGCCGCGCGCGTGCAGCCGCCCCGTGGCAATGCCGATTTCCGCGCCCAGGCCGAATTCGCCCCCGTCGGCAAATTGCGAGGAGGCGTTGTGCATCACGATGGCGCTGTCGACCTCGCCCAGAAACCGCTCCGCCACCGCCGTATCGCCGGTCACGATCGCATCGGTGTGGGCGGAGGAATGGCGGGCGATGTGGGCGAGCGCATCGTCCAGCCCGTCCACCACCGCGACCGAGAGGATCGCGTCGAGATATTCGGTGTCCCAGTCATCCGCCGTTGCCGAGATGACCCGCGCATCAAGCGCCTGCGCGCGCCCGTCCCCGCGCACTTCGCAGCCTGCATCGATCAGCGCGGCAACCAGCGCGGAGCCTTGGGGATAGAGCGAATCGATCAGCAGCGTCTCCATCGATCCGCAGATGCCGGTGCGGCGCAGCTTGGCGTTGAGGGCAATCGCCTCGGCCATCGCAGGATCGGCGGCGGCGTGCACATAGGTGTGGTTGATCCCGTCGAGATGGGCGAGGACCGGCACCCGGGCATCGGCCTGCACGCGGGCGACGAGGCTCTTGCCGCCGCGCGGCACGATCATGTCGATCAGGCCAGCCGCGGTCAGCATCGCGCCGACGCAGGCACGGTCCTGCGAGGGGACAAGCTGCACGGCTTCTGCCGGAACGCCGCCTGCGACAAGGCCCTCCACCAGCGCGGCGTGGATCGCGCGGTTGGAATGCACCGCCTCGCTCCCCCCGCGCAGCAGCGCCGCATTGCCCGCCCGCACGCACAGCGCGGCGGCATCGGCGGTGACGTTGGGGCGGCTTTCGTAGATGATCCCGATGGTACCGATAGGCACGCGGATACGCTGGAATTTCAACCCGTTGGGCTGTTTATGCGTGTCGATCACCTGCCCCACCGGATCGGGCAGATCGGCCACCGCCGCGACCGCATCGGCAATCCCCGCCAGCCGCGCCTCGTCCAGCGCCAGCCGGTCGAGCATCGCGCCGGAAAGGCCCCGCTCCCGGCCCGCCGCAAGGTCCAGCGCATTGGCCGCCAGCACCGCCGGCGTGGCGGCGCGCAAAGCATCCGCCGCACGGTGGAGCGCAGCAGCGCGCGCCTCGCTCGGCATCGCGGCCATGCGCCGCTGCGCGGCCCGCGCAGCCGTGGCGAGCGCGGTCACGAGGGCTTCGGGATCGGCGGCCCCGGCGGGCGGAATGGCGGCGGTCATGCTGGTCATGGGAGCAGCCTCTAGCACCGCTTGCGCCGCGAGTCAGGCCCGGTGCCCGCAACCAATTCTCAGGCGATTCGCCGGGGCCGTGCGGAACATGATCGGACCATGCCGCGCGCGGTGATCGACTCGTCGCGAATCCCCATCAATTCACCTGTGAGAGCCATATAGGATTCGACCATAGGTGAGCGCCCTGATAGCCGCGCTAGCGGGCACAACCAGAACAATCGGGGCCGCGCTTTGTCACTCAGGAATACCGCACAAGTGTGGGGCGACCGGCTGCGGCAATGGTTCCCCGACCGCGAGTTCTTCATGCGCGCCGATGGTCAGGTGCGCTTCATCAAGATTTCCGGAAAGCTTCAGATGCGCGTCGCCGGCGGCGTGATCGCGGTGGTGTGTCTGTGGCTGCTGTCGCTCGCGATCATGGCCTGGGGCCAGTACCGTGCCGAGGCCGATCTGGCCTCCTTCGCTGACCGGAAAGCCAAGGTTGAAAGTTCGGAAGAAGCGATCAAGGCCTACTCCACCGATCTCGACAAGCGCGTCGCCGAAATGAAGCAGCGGCAGGATTTCCTCGAGGAAATGGCCCGCATGTTGCCCGAGGATATCGTCGCCGAAGGCGCAGCCAGCGGGACGGTGACCGATTCGTCCGCCGAAGCCGCCGAAACCGTCAAGAAAGTCAGCGCGCTGATCCCCGAGGCCAAGGGCCTTGCCGAGATCGAAGCCCGCCAGCTCGCCTTTGCCGAGCGTCTCACCCGCTTCGCCGATGCCCGCGCCCGCCGCGCCGAGGCCGCGATGCGCAAGCTGAACCTCGATCCCAGACTGCTCAGCCGCGAAACGCAGGAATCGATGGGCGGTCCCTTCGAGGCGCTGCTCGGCGGTGGTGACGATATCGATCCGCGCTTCGAACGGCTCGGCCTCAGCCTTGCGCGCATGGCGGTGCTGGAACGCGCGCTCGACGGCATCCCGCAGGTCGTGCCGGCCAGCATCCAGTCGATCACCTCGGGCTTCGGCTATCGCCGCGACCCGTTCAACGGCCATGCCGCGATGCATGCCGGGATCGATTTCAAGGGCCCGATCGGCTCGCCCATCTATGCCGCTGCCGATGGCCGCGTGACCTTTGCCGGGGTCCGGTCGGGTTATGGCAATGCCATCGAGATCACCCATGGTAACGGGATGTTGACCCGTTACGCCCACTTGTCGCGCATCGATGTGAAGGTCGGTCAGGTGGTCGCCGCCGGCAGCACCATCGGCGGGCTGGGCAACACGGGCCGCTCGACAGGGCCGCACCTGCATTTCGAAGTCCGCATCAATGACCGCGCGGTCAATCCGCGCCCGTTTCTGGAGGCCGCCCCCGATGTTCTCAAGGAAGTCCGCCGAACCGGATCAGTTCGCCCCGTCGCCCCCGCCGGCACGGGCCGCTAACAGGAGCAGTTCCATGGCCTCTGGCTCGACCTTTTCGGTGATCGGCGCGGATGTGACGATCAAGGGCAACATCAGCGCATCGGCCGATCTGCATATCGACGGCACGATCGATGGCGACATCACCTGCGCCGCTCTGGTGCAGGGCGAAAAGAGCAGCATCAGCGGCGCCGTGGTGGCTGAAAGCGCGCGGCTTGCGGGCCGTGTCGCCGGATCGATCACCGCGCGCGAGCTGGTGATCCTCAAGACCGCCCGCATCGAAGGCGATGTCCATTATGACGCGCTGACCATCGAACAGGGCGCGGAAGTGGATGGCCGCTTTGCCCCCAATGCGCGCCAATCGGTCAAGGCGGTCCCGTCCGCGCAGGTCGAAGCGGCGGAGTAACAGCGTCCCGCCGCGCTTGACCCTGCCTTGCACGGGTCCAGACCCCCGCTAGGGGTAGGCTTGCCCCCCCACTAACCTTGGTTTGAGGGCGCGATTTTCACCGGCCCGCGCCAATGTTTCACGTGAAACATTGCGCGAACCCGGGAAGGGTCAGAGCACCTCGGCCCTGAGCGTCTTGCGGTCGAGCTTGCCGATCATCGTCTTGGGCAGGCTTTCGCGCACCACCACCTGATCGACCCGTTCGTGCTTGCCGATCTTCGCATTGAGCCAGCCGGCCAGTTCCTCGCCCGTGGCTGAAGCACCTTCGTTCAAGGTAACATAGGCGCGGGGGACTTCGCCGCGGTATTCTTCCGGCACGCCGATCACCAGCGCCTCCTTCACCGCGGGATGTTCGAGGATCACGTCCTCGACCACGCTGGGGAAGACCTTGAACCCGCCCACCGCGATCATGTCCTTGATGCGGTCGACGATCTCAAGGAAGCCCTCCGCATCGATCCGCGCCACATCGCCGGTGCGCAGGTAACGCTTGGCGTCGATGGTGACGAAGGTTTCGGCATCGGTCTCCGGCCGGTTCCAGTAGCCGCGCATCACCTGCGGGCCGTGGACCGCCAGTTCGCCCGGCTCACCCTCGGGCGCGAGTCTCGTGTGATCCTCCTTGTCGAGCAGTACCACCTCGGTGCCGGGGACCAGCTGGCCGATCGTCCCGCGCTTGCGGGTGCCGTCATAGGGGTTGGCCGAAACCACGCCCGAGCTTTCGGTGAGGCCATAGCCCTCGCACACGCGCACGCCCGTCACCGTCTCGAACTTTTCGTGCACCGGCCCGGGCATCGGCGCTCCGCCGGAGATGCAGACCTTCAGGCTCGAGAGGTCGGTCCTCGCCAGATCGGGGTGATCGAGGATTGCCTGGAACATCGTCGGCACGCCCGGAAAACCGGTGCAGCGGTAGCGCTGGATCGTCTCGAGCACCTGCTTCGTCTCGAACCGCGGGACCATCGCGATCGAAGCGCCCGTCACCATCGCGTGGTTGAGCAGCGCGGTGTTGGCGAAGACATGGAAGAAGGGCAGCGCGCCCATGAAGCACTCGCCCGTGGGGTCGCCGAAGGGGTTCAGGGCGGCGACCTGCTGCGCGTTCACCGAGAGCTGGTCATGCCCCAGCATCGCCCCCTTGGGTCGTCCGGTGGTGCCGCCGGTATACTGCAGCAGCGCGAGGTCCTGCGGGCCGACATCGACCGGAGCGAGCTGGCCGACAGGGATCATTTCAACCCAGCTCTTGATCGTCGGGCCAAAGGCGACATCGGCGATCTGTTTGCGCTTCAGCAGCTGGAGCGCGACGCCCTTGTACCACGGCAGCTGGTCGGCAAGGCTGCCCACCACCAGCGTCTCCAGCGCAGACCCTTCCAGCACCTTCGCGGCGGTTTTGTAGAGTTCGGGCACGTCGAGCGTCACCAGCACCCGTGTGCCGCTGTCGCCGACCTGCCAGCTCAGCTCCTCCACCGAATAGAGCGGCGAGAAGTTCACCACCACCGCGCCCGCCATCATCGCGCCGTAATAGGCGGCGGCGTAGATCGGGACGTTGGGCAGAAACAGCCCGATGCGGTCGCCCTTGGCGATGCCGATTGCCTGGAGCCCCACGGCAAAGGCCTGCGCCTGCTTGTGGATCTGGCCGTAGCTGTAGGTGCGCCCGAGGAAATGCAGGAACGGCGCCTGCGGGTTCATCCGCACCGTGCGCTCCAGCAGCGCGGGCAGGCTGGCAGGCTCGAAGCTGGTGTCGAGCGGGACGGGGTGGTGATAGGCGGACTTTGCGGAGGCGATACTGACAGTCATGTCAGTAATTCTGGCGCACAATGGCTTGGGGCACAAGCGAAAGTCGGAGAGCCCGCCTGAATCTAGTCAATCGGCACAGAGCAATTTCGGCCCGCCGAAGGACGGGCCGCGAGCCGCAGGCGCTCAAGCCCGCAGGGCTTGAAACAGCGCCGAGGACGGGGGCGCGGATGCGCCCAAGCAATCAGCCTCTCAAATAAACCCGCTTTCCGGATCGATCTTCTCTTCGGCGGCTTCGGCTTCGCGCTTGCGGGCGAGCCAGGCTTCGGCCTCGGCTTCCTGCGCGGCTTCGCTAGCGGCCTTGGTCTGCGCATCACGTTCGGCGCGCAGTTCCTCAATCAGCTTTTCGCGATCATTGCGCTCGGCCTTGACCGGGGCATCAGCGTCTTCGGTGATCCCGGCGCGCTTGGCAGCCTTGGCGACCATCGCGTCAAGCTCGCGCTGCGAACACAGGCCGAGCGTCACCGGATCTTTCGGCGTGATGTTCGAAATGTTCCAGTGCGTGCGATCGCGCAGCGCGCCGATGGTGTTGCGGGTGGTGCCGATCAGCTTGCTGATCTGCGCGTCCGACACCTCGGGGTGGTTGCGCAGGATCCAGGCGATGCCATCGGGCTTGTCCTGACGCTTCGAGACCGGAGTGTAGCGCGGGCCCTTGGTGCGCGTCACTTCGACCGGCGCCTTGTGCATCCGCAGCGAATAGGAGGGGTCTGCCTGACCCTTCTCGATTTCAGCCTGCGTCAGTTCGCCCGAGTGGACGGGGTCGCGCCCGGTGTACTTGCTGCCGGCCAGATCGTCGGCCATCGCCTGCACTTCGAGAATGTGGAGACCGCAGAACTCGGCAATCTGTTCGAAGGACAGCGCGGTGTTGTCCACCAGCCAGGTCGCGGTGGCATGCGGCATCAGCGGCTTGGGCTGACCGTTGGTCGCCATGGGGGAATCTCCGTTGAAAATGAAAGGGCCGCCCCTTTCGGAGCGGCCGCCTTGGAGTCTCAGATAGGCGAAACCGCGCGAAACGGCAAGGAATGGATTCAGAATAGGGGCGGGGCGGCAAGCGAGGAGGCTTCGTCTTCCTCCAGTCGCACCAGCCCGGCGAGAAACTGCCGCGTCGCCGCCTCCCAGCTGAAGCTTGCGCCATGGGCGGCGCAGGCGGCACGGTCGCAATAGCGGGCGGCATCGATGGCGCGGGTGAGATCCTCGCTCATCGCCCCGACCGCGTCGGTGAGGATATCGAGCGGCCCCGGCACCGGGAAGGCGGCGACCGGCGTGCCGCAGGCCAGCGCCTCGATCATCACGAGGCCGAAGGTGTCGGTGCGCGAGGGGAAGACGAAGACATCCGCCCCGGCATAGCATCCCGCCAGCGCCGCACCGGTCTGCTTGCCGAGGAACAGCGCGTCCGGAAACCGCACTTCAAGCGTCGCCCTTGCTGGCCCATCCCCCACCACCACCTTGGTGCCGGGATAGGGGCAGGACAAAAAAGCCTCGATGTTCTTCTCCACCGCGATCCGCCCGACATAGAGCAGGATCGGCCCTTCAAGCCCGGCATATTCCGGGGGCGGCGGCGCCTGCGGAGAAAAGCAGGCAAGGTCCACCCCCCGGCTCCAGTGGGTAAGCCGGGTCAGGCCCTGTTCGCGCAGGCAGGAGCGGATGGTCCCGGTCGCGACCATGATCGCTTCGGCGGGGCGGTGGAACCAGCGGATATAGGGCCAGAACACCTTCGCGGGCAGGCCGGTGCGGCGGGCGAGGTAATCGGGAAACTGGGTGTGATAGGCGGTAGTGAAAGGCACCTTGCGCCTCAGGCAATAGGCCCGCGCGGCAAGCCCCAGCGGCCCTTCGGTGGCGATGTGCACCGCATCGGGCGCAATCCTCCCCAGCCGCCGCCCGACCGCCCCCGGCGCTGTCAATGCGAGACGGATTTCGGGATAGGTCGGCGCGGGAAGCGAAGGGTGGCCCTCGGGCGAGATCACCGTCACCCGATGGCCCCAGCCGCGCAGCACCTCGCAGGTGGTCGATAGCGTGCGGACCACGCCGTTGGTCTGCGGGTGCCAGGCGTCGGTGACGATGGCGATAGAGGCAGGAGCCGGAACGATCGCCGCGCCGTCGGTCGGAAACGTGGTCAGCTTGTTCACGCCGCCTCGCGGGTCTGTTCGTCAGTGGCAACCCCCGCCGCAGCGTCACGGCGGGCGATTTCCTCGGGCCAGTGGAGGATCTCCATGCGCCCGTCGTGATGTTCGACCAGCGCGTTGCAACCTTCCACCCAGTCGCCATCATTCCAGTATTCGATGGCGCGGCCATTGTGGGTGAAGCTGCGGAATTCGGCGTTGTGGATGTGGCCGCACACCACCCCGTCCACGCCCCGCTCGCCAGCCGCGCGGGCGACGGCTTCCTCGTACTTGCCGATGAATTCGACCGCGTTCTTGACCTTGTGCTTGGCCGCCTTGGAAAGCGACCAGTAGGGCTTGCCCAACCAGCGGCGCACCCCATTCACGGCAACGTTCAGCTTCATCATCAGGTGGTAGGCATGGTCCCCCACGAAGGCGAGCCAGCGGTGCGAAAGCATCACCGCGTCGAACTCGTCGCCGTGCAGCACCATCAGTCGCCGCCCGTCGGCGGTGTCGTGGAAGGCGGCGCGGCGGATCTCGATTCCGCCGAAGTTCAGCCCGGTGAACTGGCGGAACATCTCGTCATGGTTGCCGGGGATGTAGACGACCCGCGTGCCCCTGCGGGCGCGCTTCATGATGCGCCACACGATGTCGTTGTGCGCGGCGGGCCAGTAGAACTTTTTCTTGAGCCGCCAGCCATCGATGATGTCGCCGACAAGGTAAATGGTCTCGCTGTCGGTATGGTCGAGGAAGTCGATCAGCAGGTCGGCATTGCAGCCTCGCGTGCCGAGGTGGACATCGCTGATCCAGATCGTGCGATAAGACCGGCGGTTGTCACGGCCCTCGGGCTCGGGCGTGCGCGGCGGGGTGAGCGGAAAGCTCGCGATGTTGTCGGTGATCAGGTCGGAGAGGTCGGCGCCGGTCATCGGGAATTCCTGAGTGGCTTGTCTCAGGGTCCCCAATGCCAGCCAATTGTTACACGCGACTCTCAGGCCGATGGCGGTTTCGCGTCATGTTTTCAGAACCATGACACGCCCGCCTCAGTCCATCGGGACAAAGCCGGGCAGCGTCGGCACCCGCGCGAGCCACGCCTGCACATGCGGGTAATCGCCGAGCCCGAAGCCGCCTTCTTCCGCGACATGGGTATAGGCGAACAGCGCGATATCGGCGAGCGTCGGGGCGGTCCCGCAGAAGAAGGGGTGATCGACCAGATGACGGTCCATCAGCTCCAGCGCGGCACAGCCCGCCATGCGTTTGGCCATGATCTGCGCGCGCTGCGGGGCCGACAGATTCGCCTCCCCCACGAACCGCAGCCAGAAGCGCAGCGTGGCGACGTTGGGTTCGTGGTTGTACTGTTCGAAGAACATCCAGCGCAGCATGTCGGCCTGCGCGAAGCGGTCATCCGGGATCAGCGCCGAGCCATGGGCCAGATACCAGCAGGCGGCATTGCTTTCGGGGAGAAAGCGCGCGTCGGCGCCGTCTCCGATCTGGAGCACCGGGATTCGCCCGTTGGCATTGACCTGAGCGAGGAATTCCGGCGTCCGGGTCTCGCCTTTCATGATGTCATAACTGCGGGTCGCCAACGGCAGCCCGAGCAGCGCGGCGGTCAGCCTGATCTTGTAGCAGTTTCCGCTGCGGGGGTCTTCGTGGAGGGTGAGGGCTTCGGCCACCTCAACCACCCGCCACTTCCAGCACGATCTTGCCAACATGCTCGCCCTTTTCCATCCGCGCATGGGCGGCAGCGGCTTCGGCAAGGGGGAAGCTCATGTCCATGACGGGCGCGAGATCGCCATCGCAGAACATCGGCCAGGCATTTTCGGCGATCTCGTCCGCCAGTGCCGCCTTGAACGCATCCGAGCGCGGGCGCAGGGTCGATCCGGTCAGCGTCAGACGCTTCATCATCACCAGCGCCATATTGATGTCGGCCTTGGTCCCGCCCAGAACCGCGATCGTCACATGCCTCCCGTCTTCGGCCATGCACTTGAGGTTGCGCGCGACATAATCGCCCGAGACCATGTCCAGCACCACGTTCACGCCCTTGCCGGCGGTGCGGGCCATCACTGCCTCGACGAAATCCTCCTCGCGGTAGTTGATCGCGAGGTCGGCACCGATGCGGGTCGCCGCCGCGCATTTGGCCGCATCGCCGCAGGTCACGATGACCTCCATCCCGAACGCCTTGGCGAGCAGGATCGCGGTGGTGCCGATGCCGGAGGTGCCGCCGTGGATGAGCACGCTCTCCCCGTCACGCGCCAGACCACGCTCGAACAGGTTGTGCCACACGGTGAACAGGGTTTCCGGCAGCACGGCGGCTTCGGAAAGCATCATGCCTTCGGGGACCGGAAGGGTGTGCTGCCAGTGCGCCGCGCAATATTCGGCATAGCCCCCGCCCGGGGTCAGGGCCGCGACATATTGCCCGATCATCTCGCGCGGGACTTCATTGCCGACCGCCACGATCTCGCCCGAGACTTCCAGTCCCAGCAGCGGCGAAGCACCCGGCGGCGCGGGGTACATCCCGGCGCGTTGCAGGCAATCGGGGCGGTTGACCCCGGCATAGGCGACCTTGATCAGCACATCATCGGGCCGGAGGCGCGGCAAGGGTGCGGTCTGAAGATGCAGCACCTCCGGCCCGCCAGGCGCATCGAACCCGATCGCCTGCATGGTCTCCGGCAGTTCCGCCCCGTTGCTCACGACCATTCCTGCGCCCCCGATACCGCAAATTAACCGAATTCCGCAGGCGAATAACCGTCTCGCCGATTGACAGCAAGCCGCTTGGGGCGGATGCTGCGCCGGCAATGGAAGAACCCGATCGCCCCCGGCCTGTCGGAGACGCAGCGACCCGCCTCGCTTTCGAGGACCTTGGCCCCTACTCGCAGGCTGAACTTGGCGAGAGGATCGCGCTGCTCGAAGCGGAAATCGCAAGGGTGAAGGCGCATCGCGACAAGGCCGCCGCCCACCGCGCCGCAGCCGATGCGCTGTTCGGGAAAGGCGGTGGATGATCCGTCTGCGTGCTTCTTTCGTAATGGTGGCAAGGGATTCGCAATTCCTTCGCGCCCACCCATATATCCGGAAATCGGCTCCCCCCGCCCCTTCGCCACGGGCAACCAACCGCTGAAAAGGCCCCTCCCATGCCCAGCTTCGCCCAGAACCTCGAACGCACGCTGCACAATGCGCTCGGCAACGCGTCCGAACGGCGGCACGAATATGCCACGCTCGAACACCTGCTGCTCGCGCTGATCGACGATGAGGATGCGGCCGCCGTGATGGCCGCCTGCGGGGTTGACCTGGCCGAACTTGGCGAGGTGGTGAAGCAGTATCTCGATCAGGAATATCAATCGCTTAAAACGGAAGACGGCGCCGATCCGCAGCCCACGGCGGGCTTCCAGCGGGTGATCCAGCGCGCGATCCTGCACGTCCAGTCCTCCGGCAAGGACACCGTCACCGGCGCCAACGTGCTGGTCGCGCTGTTTTCCGAGCGCGATAGCTACGCGGTCTACTTCCTCCAGCAGCAGGACATGAGCCGTCTGGATGCGGTCAGCTATATCAGCCACGGCATCGGCAAGGGCGGCCGCCAGATCGAAAGCAAGACCCCGCAGGGCACCGACAAGCAGGAAGAAGCGGCGCAGACCAAGCAGGAGGGCGGCAACAAGAAGGAAACGGCGCTCGACCAGTTCACCGTCAACCTGAACGCCAAGGCGGAAAGCGGCAAGATCGATCCGCTGATCGGTCGCGGGCCGGAGGTGGACCGGACGATCCAGATCCTGTGCCGCCGTTCCAAGAACAACCCGCTCTATGTCGGCGATCCGGGCGTCGGCAAGACGGCGATTGCCGAAGGTCTGGCGCGCAAGATCGTCGAAGGCGATGTGCCCGAAGTGCTGGCCGAAGCGGTGATCTATTCGCTCGACATGGGCGCGCTGCTGGCCGGCACGCGCTATCGCGGCGATTTCGAGGAACGGCTGAAGCAGGTCGTCACCGAGCTTGAGGCGATGCCGCACGCGGTGCTGTTCATTGACGAGATCCACACCGTGATCGGCGCGGGCGCAACCAGTGGCGGGGCGATGGACGCCTCGAACCTGCTCAAGCCCGCCCTGTCTAGCGGCGCGATCCGCTGCATCGGCTCGACCACCTACAAGGAATTCCGCAACCACTTCGAAAAGGACCGCGCGCTGCTGCGCCGGTTCCAGAAGATCGACGTGAACGAGCCCACGATCGAGGACACCATCAAGATCCTCAAGGGCCTGCGCACCGCCTTCGAGGATCACCACAAGGTCAAGTACACCCCCGATGCAATCAAGACCGCGGTTGAGCTGTCGGCGCGCTACATCAATGACCGCAAGCTGCCTGACAAGGCGATCGACGTGATCGACGAGGTCGGCGCGATGCAGATGCTCGTGCCGCCCAGCCGCCGCAAGAAGACCATCACCGCGCGCGAGATCGAGCAGGTCATCGCGACGATGGCGCGCATCCCTCCCAAGTCCGTCTCGAAGGACGACAAGAAGGCGCTCGAAAACCTCGAACGCGATCTCAAGCACGTCGTCTTCGGGCAGGACGAGGCGATCACCCGCCTCGCCACCGCCATGAAGCTGAGCCGCGCAGGGCTGCGCGATCCGGACAAGCCGATCGGCTCATTCCTGTTCTCGGGCCCCACCGGCGTCGGCAAGACCGAGGTCGCGCGCCAGCTCGCCACGATCATGGGGATCGAGCTCAAGCGGTTCGACATGTCGGAATATATGGAGCGCCACTCGGTCAGCCGCCTGATCGGCGCGCCTCCGGGCTATGTCGGCTATGATCAGGGCGGCCTGCTCACCGATGCCATCGACCAGAACCCGCATTGCGTGCTGCTGCTCGACGAGATCGAGAAGGCCCACCCGGATCTCTACAACATCCTGTTGCAGGTGATGGATAATGGCCGCCTGACCGATCACCACGGCAAGACCGTCGATTTCCGCAATGTGGTCCTGATCATGACCACCAATGCGGGCGCTTCGGACATGGCGCGGCAAGGCATCGGCTTTGGCGATGTGTCGAAGGCCGATGCGGGCGACGAGGCGGTGAAGAAGATGTTCACCCCCGAATTCCGCAACCGTCTCGATGCGATCGTGCCCTTCGCCTATCTCGGCAAGAGCACCGTGGCGCGCGTGGTCGACAAGTTCATCCTCCAGCTCGAACTCCAGCTGGCCGAACAGAACGTCCACATCCAGTTCGACAGCGATGCGCGGAGCTGGCTGGCGGACAAGGGCTACGACAAGCTCTACGGCGCCCGCCCGATGGCCCGCCTGATCCAGGAAAAGATCAAGCAGCCGCTCGCGGAGGAACTGCTGTTCGGCAAGCTGGCGGACGGCGGCGAGGTCCATGTCAGCGTGAAGGACGGCAAGCCGGTCTTCGAAATGACCCCGGCCCCGCCCAAGGTGAAGCCGGCGAAGAATACGAACGCAAAGAAGAAAACCGCCAAGAAGCCCGAAACCGAGACCGACGAGGGCTGATGCGCGCTGCAATTGCGACGCTGGCGGCGGCGGGGGTGCTGATCGGCACCCCCGCCGCTGCGCAGGAACAAGGCTGGGTCCAGACCGAGGAAACCATGCCCGCCCGGCTGATCGCAGTCGGGACATGGCAGTTTGCAGCCACCAGGCGCGGCCCCGATGGCAAGCCCGAATGCACCGAAAGCTGGACCTTCAACGGCGATGGCACCGGACTGATCGTCAGCGGCAAGCAGCACGTGACCACGCGCTGGAAGGCCGACAGGTTCGAAGACCTCGGCCAGTTCGTCTTTGTGACCAACGAAACCACCACGGATGGGCCCGACTGCATGGGCCGCGCGGTCGACCCGGGCGAATATCCCTACAAGAGCCCCGGCTTCCAGCTGATCTTCTTCGACAATGGCATGCGCGCCAGAGTGTGCGACGCCGGGAAATTGATGTCCCTCCCGGACGGCACGACCACGACTCTCCTTGATGCGGACGACTGCTGGGGCGAGATTGCTCCGCTGCCCAAGGGCTGAGCCTGCGGGAACACCCTCCCCGCCGCGCGGGTTATTCTGCCATGACTGTCCCGCCCTTCTCCTGGATCAGGCCCGAGCCGTGGGGCATTCACATCGTCCCCGCCGACGCATGGGTCGATCCCTCGCGCCCGGTGCCGCGTGCGCTGGTGACGCATGGTCATGCCGATCACGCGCGCGGCGGGCACGGGGTAACGATCGCCACCCCTGCGACGCTGGCGATCATGGAACTGCGCTACCAGACGCGCGAGGGCGCCTCTCCGGTGGACTATGGTGAAACCGTGCCAATCGGCGGCGGCGTGACGGCAACCTATCTACCCGCAGGCCATGTCCTCGGCAGCGCGCAGATCCTGCTCGAACATGCGGGCGAGCGCGTGATCATCACCGGCGATTACAAGCGCGCGCCCGATCCGACCTGCGAAGCCTTTGCGGTCACCCCCTGCGATATCTTCATCACCGAGGCGACCTTCGGCCTGCCCGTCTTCACCCATCCGCCGATCGGGGAGGAGATCGGCAAGCTGCTGGAGGCACGCACGGAAAGCCCGGATTCCTGCATCCTCGTCGGCGCCTATGCGCTGGGCAAGGCGCAGCGGGTGATCGCGGAACTGCGCGCGGCGGGACATTCCGAAACGATCTGGCTCCACGGCGCGATGGAGGCGATGTCCCGGCTTTACGAGGAGCACGGCGTGGCGCTGGGCGATCTGCGCCTTGTCAGCGACGCGCCGTCAAAGGAGGCGATGCGCGGTCACATCATCCTCGCCCCGCCTTCGGCATTGAACGACCGCTGGAGCCGCCGCCTGCCCGAACCCGTCACGGCGATGGCGAGCGGGTGGATGCGTGTGCGTCAGCGCGCCCGCCAGCGCGGGGTCGAGCTGCCGCTGGTCATCTCCGACCATGCCGACTGGAACGAACTCACCCGCACTATCAGGGACGTGAACCCGACCGAGACCTGGATCACCCATGGCCGGGAAGAAGCGCTGCTGCGCTGGTGCGAGCTGAACCAGCGCCGCGCCCGTGCGCTGGCGCTGGTGGGCTACGAGGACGAGGATGACTAGTCCCCCCGTCCTCGCAGAAACCGGCTTACTTGATCTCGGCGAGATCGGTGCTGATCTTGGTCAGCATGTCCTCGGTGATCAGCCCCTGCGAGAAGGGTGCGAGGGTCTTGAGGCTCAGCGCCTTGAACTGGTCGTAGGCGGGGTGCTGGTCAATCCCCGGCAGATACTTGTCGAGCACCGCCTTGGCGCGCGCATCGGCCACCAGAGTTTCGATCGGGCTGTCGATGGTGAAGGCGGCGGCGGGCGCGGGCGTATCCTGCGCGATCACGGCGGCAGGTGCGGTCACGGCGGCAAGGGCCAGACCAAGGGCGGCAAGCGGGACGAACTTCATGCGGCGGTATCCTTCTGGATGAACGGGCTGACACGGATGTCAGTAGGCCGCTCTAGCGCATTCATATGGCTGCGCAATGAACATCGGGCGCGCGGGTGATGGAGGAATTCGCCGCCCTGCTCGATGCGCTGGTCTATACCACCAGCCGCAACCGCAAGCTGGCGCTGATCGCCGCCTATCTGCGCGCCGCGCCCGATCCCGACCGCGGCTGGGCGCTGGCCGCGCTGACCGACGGGCTGGATTTTCCGGCCGTGAAGTCCTCGACCATCCGCAATCTGATGATGGAGCGGGTTGATCCGGTGCTCTGGGCGCTCAGCCGCGATTTCGTAGGCGACACGGCGGAAACGGCCAGCCTGCTCTGGCCCGAACCGGAGAGCGCAGAGCCGCAACCCGGCCTTTCGCTCGCCGAAGTGGTCGAGCGCCTCTCCGCCCTCACCCGCGCCACCGCTCCGCGTGAACTCCCGGCGCTGTTCGACCGGATGGACGCCAAGGGCCGCTATGCGCTGATCAAGCTGGCGACCGGCGGCATGCGCGTCGGCGTGTCGGCGCGGCTGGCCAAGACGGCCTTTGCGCAGGCCTTCGAAGTGCCCGTGGAGGAGGTCGAGGAATATTGGCACGCCCTTGCCCCGCCCTATGCGGAACTGTTCGCCTGGGGCGCAGATGGCGGGCCCGCGCCCGATCTCGCCGGTGCGCCGCGATTCCGCCCCTTCATGCTCGCCCACCCGCTGGAAGAGACCGAGGTTGACCTGGCCGACTATGCCGCCGAGTGGAAGTGGGACGGCATCCGCGTGCAGCTGGTGCGCGCCGGTGGCGAGACGCGGGTCTATTCGCGCTCGGGCGACGATATCTCGGCGACCTTCCCGGAACTGCTCGATGTGCTGCCGTTCGACGCAGTGCTCGATGGCGAATTGCTGGTGCGCGGCTCTGCGCAAGGTGGCGAGGCCGGCGGCGCGGCGAGTTTCAACGCGCTTCAGCAGCGGCTCGGGCGCAAGACCGTGTCGAAGGCGATGCTGCGCGATTATCCCGCTTTCGTGCGCCTCTATGATGTGCTGCTGCTGGAAGGCCACGACTGGCGCGAGGCCCCGTGGAAGTCGCGCCGCGCGACTTTGGAAGCCCTGATGCCGCGCCTGCCTGCCAGCCACTTCGATCTCTCCGCGCTCGTCGAGGCGCCGGACTTCGCCGCTCTCGCCGCCATCCGCGATACCGCGCGTGACGAGGCGATCGAGGGCCTGATGCTCAAGCACCGCGACAGCCCCTATGTCGCGGGCCGCAAGGTTGCCCTGTGGTACAAGTGGAAGCGCGATCCGCTGCTCGTCGATTGCGTGGTGATGTATGCCCAGCGCGGGAGCGGCAAGCGGTCGAGCTTCTATTCGGATTACACCTTCGGCTGCTGGGACGGGGACCCCGATGCCGGCGCGGAGCTGCTCCCGGTCGGCAAGGCCTATTCGGGCTTCACCGACACGGAGCTGAAGAAGCTCGACCAGTTCGTGCGGCAGAACACGCTGAACAAGTTCGGCCCGGTGCGCGAGGTGGCCCGTGCGCTGGTGTTCGAGGTCGCCTTCGACAGTGTCCACACCAGCAAGCGTCACAAGAGCGGCCTCGCCATGCGCTTCCCCCGCATCCACCGCATCCGCTGGGACAAACCCGCGCACGAGGCGGACCGGCTGGAAAACCTGCGCGCGTTGATCAAGGATTAGGACAGGCCGCGTAATCGCCGGCCGCAGGCGAAGGGGGCCTCCGGTTCGTCGCAATGATGGCGGCGCGGCGTTGATCAAGAGCTATGCCGCGCCTAAGCTCTGCTGATGCAAACCAACACGCTCCTGCTCACCACCTATGACAACATGCTGGCCTCGCTGGACGGCTGGCTCGCCAAGGCCGCCGATCATCCGGATGGCGATGCCCTGCTGGTCCGGCGACTGACCGAGGATATGTTCCCCCTCGCCCGCCAGATCCGCTTTGTCTGCAACCTGCCGGGCGAGGCGATGGCGGCGGTGGCGGGCGCCGGTTTCTCTTCGAGCGACATCGACGACGAAACGCTGTCCGCTGCCCGCGAACGCATCGCCGCGACCCGCGCGCTGATCGCTGGCTGGCACGGCACGCCCTTCGGCGCGGACGAGGCGCCTGTCGAATTCTCGCTCGCGAACGGCATGACCTTCGATCTGGATACGGTCAGCTATGTGGGCGACTGGGCGCTGCCGCAGTTCTATTTCCACCTGACGACCGCCTATGCGATCCTGCGCGCCGCGGGCGTGCCGATCGGCAAGGCGGACTATGTCGGGCACATGTTCCGCTATCTGCGCCAGCCGCCGGCAACCGCCGAGGGCTAAGCCAGCGCCGCCGCGACCGCCTCGGCATGGTGCTTCGCGTTCTCGGCATAGTGCGCGGTGCCGATGCGCATTCCGGCGATGGCGGCGTCGTTCAGGTCCTTCAGCTTCACCGCCGGGCGGCCCGCCCACAGCTCGCGCTCGCCCATCACCTTGCGCTCGGTGAGCATCGCGCCTGCGGCCAGCATCGCATCCGAGCCGATCACCGCCTTGTTCATGACGATCGCGCCGAGGCCGACAAAGCCGCGATCGTGGATCGTGCAGCCGTGGACCATCGCCATATGGCCGATCAGCACATCATCGCCGATCACCAGCGGGCACCCGTCCGGATCGCCGGGGCGCGGTGGATCACAGTGGAGCACGCTTCCGTCCTGCACATTGGTGCGCTTGCCGATACGGATCGAGAACACGTCCGCGCGCAGCACGCAATTGTACCAGATCGACGAGCCTTCCCCGATCTCGACATCGCCGATGATCGTACAGCCGGGCGCGATGAAGGCGCTGTCATGGATGCGCGGGGTCTTGCCGTGGATGGGGATGATGTTGACGCCCGGTCGGTTCATCAGAGGCTCGCTTACAGGTTTTTCCAGAGGAGGTGTGGCAGGATCGAGGCGTAATCGTCACGCCAGACCTCTTTAGCAGGCTTGGCGAGCGGGCGCCATTTGCCGTCCTTCGTCAGCGCGGCCAGCTGCGCCGGATCGCGCGACAGCGCCACCCAGTTCGATGAGGTGACACCCGGCTCGGTGACGCGGTCGGCACGCAGCGCGGCGGCCAGCTTGCCCTCTTTCGCCAGCGCCGCCAGCACCGGCTCCAGATCGATGAAGCGGTTACTGATATGCACCAGCAGCAGGCCATCAGGCGCGAGCGTGCGGAAGTAGCCCTCCTGCGCCTCGGCGGTCATCAGGTGGAGCGGGATCGCGTCGGACGAGAACGCATCGACCACCAGAATGTCGAAGTTGTCGGCCGGCAGCTTTTCCAGTTGCAACCGCGCATCGCCGATGATGGTCGGGGATTCGGGCGCGCATTTCTGCATGAAGGTGAAATCGCCGCGCGTCGAATAGTCGAGCACCGCCGGGTCGATCTCGAAGAAGGTCCAGGTCTGCCCCGGCTTCTTGTAGCACGCGAGCGTTCCCACCCCCAGGCCGACCACGCCGACACGCGCCTTGCCGCCGTACAGCTGCTCGGCCGAGGCCAGCGCCAGTCCGGCGCCCGAAGTCGTGCCGTAATAGGTTGTCGGCGCGAGCGCCTTGGCCGGGTCGCGGTGCTGCACGCCGTGAAGCGTGGTGCCGTGAACCAGCTGGCGCGTCCCGTCGATCCCGTCGCGCACGGTGTAGATGCCGAAATAGCTGCGGCTGCGTGTTCCCGCGAGGCTCGTCTGCACCTGCACCAGTGCGCCAAGCGCGGCAATCATCGCGGCACAGGCGGCCACAAAGGCCCAGCGCCGCGCGGCGAGCATCACCGCGCCGCCAATCAGGATGGCGAACATCGCCATGTCGAACAGGCTCCACGCCGGGCTCGCCAGCATTTCCGAGCGGATCCGCAGCGCGCCCATGAACACAGCGAAGAGCAGCAGGATCACCGCGATGCGGAAGGTCTGCGGCTTGCCGAAGGCACGGCCCAGCAGTCCGCCCCACGCCGCCAGCGGCAGCAGTGCGGCAGCGGCGAGGATCAGCAGCGGATGCTCCCACGTCCAGTCGAACACCAGCGGCGCGATCAGTGCGGTGAACAACCCGCCCAGCACGCCGCCTGCCGACATCACCAGATAGAACTGGGTGAGGCGCGCAGGCTCTGGCCGGTCCTCGTAAAGCCGCGCGTGCAGCGTCACCGCCACGACGAACAGCAGCAGCAGGCTCGCTGCGACGGCGATCAGGCTCGGGCGCGAGGAGCCGAGCATCGCCAGCGCGCCCGCGGCAACGATCACCACCGGCGCGGCGACAGTGAACCAGCCTGCCAGCTTCCGGTTTTCGGCAAAGGCGATCGAATAGGACAGCAGATACAGCCCCAGCGGGATCACCCACAGCAGCGGCATCGCGAAGATATCGGTGGTGAGATGCGTCGTGGTCGAGAGCATCAGGCCCGAAGGCACCGCCGACAGCGCCAGCCACACCATAATGCGCCGCCAGCCAGGGGCGGGTTCTGCGGGAGCATTGGCAGCGGCGGCAGCAACTGCCGGAGCAGGCGCGCCCCGCCGCGCCAGTCCGGCCAGCATCACCAGCACCACCAGCACCGCATAGCCCAGCGCCCAGGCCCGGCTCTGCGCGCCCAGCGGCAGCAGCGGCTCAACCACCAGCGGATAGGCCAGCAGCCCGGCAAAGCTGCCGAGGTTCGAAGCGGCATAGAGCGGATAGGGATCGCCCGCCCGCGGGTCGGCGGCGAACCATTGCTGCATCAGCGGCGCCTGCGCCGAGACGACGAAGAACAGCGGGCCGATGGTCAGCAGGAACAGGTAGGGCACCCACAAGGCCTCGCTGCCCGCTTCGGGCGGAGCAATCGCGGGCAGCGCGATCGGCAGGGTGAAGGCCGCGGCCACCAGCAGCGCCACATGCACCAGCGCCTGCCGCCCTACCGCAAGGCGCGACAGGGCATGGGCATAGGCATAGCCGCCCAGCAGCAGCGCCTGATAGACCAGCATCGCGCTGTTCCAGACATTGGGCGCCCCGCCGAGGCGCGGCAACGCAAGGCGTGCGACCAGCGGCTGCACCATGAACAGCAGGAAGCTACCCGTCAGGATGGTGACGGCAAACAGCCAGCGGCGCGGCCCGGCCGAGGCCAGAGGGCGGCTGTCATCCGTAACAGAAGACGCGGCGGTCCCTGCGCCGGTGCCGTCTGTCATTGCAATTTCTCCCACTGCCTACGGTCGATCACGTACTGGATCGTAGGGTTATAGCCGTCAGGCATTGAAGGATCGTTGAAATCAAGCGTGACATCGCGCGCCATGCCCAGTTTCTCCATCAGCCGCCAGCTGCCGAGATTGGCTTCGATCGTCAGCGCCACGATGCGCGGCGCGTTGTGGACGGCAAAACCCCAGTCCCGCACTGCGCGCATTGCCTCGTAGGCGTAGCCCCGCCGCCAGCGATCCTCGCGCACCACCCAGCCGATCTCGAAGTCCTGCGGGTTGGGCGCGAGCGGGTGGGCTACATGGCGCAGCCCGCAGTGGCCGACGATTTCGCCGCTCTCGCGCTCCTCCATCAGCATGAAACCGAAGCCATGTGCCGCGAAGCTGGCGCGCGAGGCTTCGTGCTTGGCGGCGATCACCGCGCGCGGCTGCACCCCGCCGAGATATTGCATCACCGCCGGCGTGTTGAGCAGTGTCATGTGCGGTTCCAGGTCGCCTTGGCCGATCTGGCGCAGGATCAGCCGATCCGTGGTCAGCACCGGTTCCGTCACGACGTCGCCCATGCCTCACGGGTGATCGAATGGACGATGATGCGCGGATTATCCGGATCGAAATCGGGGCTGTCGAAATCGAGATCCTCGCGCCGCTCCATCCCGAGCCGCAGCATCAGCCCCCAGCTCGATGTGTTGTTCTGCACGGTGAGCGCGATCACCTCGTCCGCGCCGAAGCGGTCGAAGGCCAGCGCGAGCGACGCCGCAGCCGCCTCTTTCGCATAGCCCTTGCCCCAGGCATCTTCGCGCAGGCGCCAGCCCACTTCCATCATGCCCTGCGGCCCGCCGGCCTGATTGGACCGCTTCAGGCCGCAGAAGCCGAGCAGCGCGCCATCCTCGCGCCGTTCGACAACCCAGAAGGTGTGGCCATGATCGGCCCGGTAACTCTCTACCCGCGCGCGGGCGGCGGTTCGCGCGGCTTCGTCTGCCACGCCGCCCAGCCAGCGCATCACGGCAGGGGTGTTGGTCAGTTCCCAGAAGAATGCCCAGTCTTCCTCGCGCCAGTCGCGCAAAGTGAGGCGGGGTGTGTCGTGGCGGAAGTCAGTCATCGGGAGCGTCCAGCGACCACACGGTGGTGGGGTTGTCCTGCGGCGGATAATCGGGATCGTCGTAGCCGAGTTCCGGGCGGAAGGTGAAGCCGAGGCGGTGCATCATCCGGGTCGAAGCGGCGTTGGATGTGCTTGTCTGCGAATAGATGCGGGACAAGCCCAACTCCCCGAATGCGTAGCCGAGCGCGCGCTTGGCCGTCTCGGTCGCATAGCCCCTGCCCCAATGGCCTTGCGCGAATGTCCAGCCGATCTCGCGCTGGCCCTGCAAGGCAGGCGGCGCGGCGGGGGAGCGGACGTGGAACAGGCCGACGCGGCCCACGCGTGCGGCGCCGTCTCGCAGCCACACCGTCCAGCGGCGATGCCCGCCATTATGGAAAGCGGCGATATCGGCGGCGAGACCTTCTTCAACCTCCGCTACCGTGCGCACCCCGGCAAGGTGGCGCATCACTGCCTCGGTGTTCATCTGCTCCAGCAGCCACGGCAGGTCCTCCGCCACCGGCGGGCGCAGGATCAGCCGCTCGGTCGCGAGCGTGCCTTCCTCAGCCATTCAGCAGGCGGGCGGCGTGGGCGGCGTGGTAGGTCAGCACGCCACTCGCCCCGGCGCGCTTGAAGGCGAGCAGGGTTTCGAGCACGAGCGCATCGCGGTCTCCCGCGCCCGCAGCGGCGGCCGCCTCGATCATCGCGTATTCGCCGCTCACCTGATAGGCGAAGACCGGCACATCGAAGGACGCCTTCACCCGCGCGACGATATCGAGATAGGCGAGCCCCGGCTTGACCATCACGCTATCCGCACCCTCGGCGATATCCATCGCGACTTCGCGGATCGCCTCGTCGGTGTTGGCGGGGTCCATCTGGTAGGTCTTCTTGTCGCCCTTGAGCAGCCCGCCGCTCCCCACCGCATCGCGGAATGGGCCGTAGAAGGCGCTGGCATACTTGGCAGCATAGGACATGATCTGCACGTTCGGGTGCGCGTTCATCTCCAGCGCCATGCGGATCGCCTTGATGCGGCCGTCCATCATGTCGGACGGGGCGATGATATCCGCCCCCGCATTGGCCTGATTGACCGCCTGATCGACCAGCATCGCGACCGTATCGTCATTGACGACATAGCCCGCCGCATCGACCAGCCCGTCCTGCCCGTGCGAGGTATAGGGATCGAGCGCGACGTCGGTCAGCACGCCGATATCGTGGCCGCAGGCATCCTTGATGGCGCGGATCGCCTGGCACATCAGGTTGTCGGGATTATGCGCCTCGGCCCCGTCATCCGTGCGCAGCTCGCGCGGGGTGTTGGGGAACAGGGCGATGACCGGAATGCCCAGCGCCACCGCTTCCTTCGCCCGCGCGGCGATGCCGTCCACCGACCAGCGCGAAACGCCCGGCAATGTCGCGATCGGTTCCTCCACACCCTTGCCCGATGTCACGAACAGCGGCCAGATCAGGTCTGCCGGCGTGATCAGGGTCTCGCGGTACAGCGCGCGGCTCCAGCCGTGGGCGCGGGTGCGGCGCAGGCGGGTGTTGGGATAGCTTGCAGTCATGGGCGAAGGCTTACGCCCAATCGCGGCTTGACGACAAGCGTTGGTTACAGCCGGCGTGCGGCGTCGACCTTCTCGATCTCGCGCACCGGCTCCCTGACCTCGCCGGGGGCGGGGGCGAGATCCTTGAGCGCGGCGCCAACCTCGATCTCCTTCAGCTTGATCAGCTGGCGGCGGAAATCGATCAGTTCGGTGCCCGAAAGCAGCGCGCGGCTGACGAACTGGACACTCGCCGGGTTCACCTGCCGCCCGCCGCGATACATCTCGTAATGGAGATGCGGGCCGGTGGAGAGGCCGGTCGATCCGACATAGCCGATCACCTGACCGCGCCGCACCTGCATGCCCGTGTTCACCGCCATCCGGCTCATGTGGCAATAGCGCGTGGAAAGCCCGCCGCCATGCTCCAGCCGCACGGCGATCCCGCAGCCGCCGGCGCGGCCCGCGGCGGTTACCCGCCCGTCGCTCACCGCCACGATCGGCGTGCCGTATGACGCCTTGAAGTCCATGCCGGCGTGCATCCGCATATAGCCGAGGATCGGGTGGCGGCGCATGCCGAAGTTCGATGTGACCGCTCCCGGCACCGGCGCCAGCAGCCCGCGGCGCTGTTCGCCCACGCCCGATGCCTCGTAGAACCGCCCTTCGCTCCCCCAGCGCATCAGCTGGGTGCGCGACTTCCCGGCGCGGTCGACCCCTGCATAGAGCAGCTGCCCCGCCTGCCGTTCGCCCGTGGCGGCGCGGCGATAGGCGAGGATGATGTCGAATTCGTCGGACGGGCGGACCTCGCGGTCCATGTCGATCTGCGCATCGAGCGCCTTCAGATAATCCTGCACCGCGCTCGCCGGAACGCCGGCGGCGCGCATCGAGCGGTAGAGGCTCGAGCCGACCATGCCGCGCACCCGCAGCGGTGTCTCGTCGACGCGGATGACGTTGCGTTGCAGCGCCAGCGGGCCCGAGGGGATCACCGGTGTGCCATCGGGATTGACCTCCCCCACACCGGGACGGGTCAGCGCCAGCTCAAGATCGAAACGCGCGCGGAACGAGAGGCTGTCGAGCGGGCGCGGCTGGCCCGGCGCGGTGCGGCGGCCAAGCACGAGGTCCATCTGCGTGCCCGGCTGGATATCGCCCACCGCCACGGCCTGCCCGACCAGTGCGGCGGCGCGGTCGATATCCTCGCCCGCCACGCCTGCACGGCGCAGCATTGAGGCGAAGCTATCTCCCGGCGCGAGGGTCACGACCATCTGGATCTGCGGCCGCTCCGGCGCGCTTTTCAGGGGGACCACTGCCTGGGTCGGCCCCATCCGGCGGCCGCTATCGGCCCCCAGCGCGAGCGGCAGGATCATCTGGCTGCGCATCTCGCTGTCCACTTCCTCGCCCACCGGCATGGCCGGGCGCGCTTCGAGCGGGGTGAGATCCGGCCAGAACGCCAACGCCACCGCGCCCAGCCCGACCATCGTCCCCAACCCGCGCAGCCAGCGGCGGCTGCCGATATCCTCGGCAAGATCGGGGGCGAGATCGAGGCGGTCGAACCAGCGCGAGGCGTCAAGACGCCAGGCTTCGTAGCCTTGCCCGAAGGCTGCGAGCCGCGCGGCAATCCGGCGGCGCATCTGCTGGGCGAAGGTCGGGGGCGCAAGCTTGCGGGAATTGCGCAGATAGGGGAGCAGTTCACGCGCGGTTTCCGGATCGACCGGTGCATTGACCGGCACCAGCGCACGGGCTTGCGACAGCACGGCGTCAGCCTCGTGCGTGCCCTCGTCCGCCCCGGCGTCGGTCAGTTTGCGCGCGTGATCCAACATCCCTGCCCCGAAGCGGCGCCCTTGCCCAAGCGAATGTGCCGCCACCCGTGGCGAAACCCCAAGGCACGGCCTTTGTCCCATATCTGTGCCAGAACAAAGTAAATCCGCTCTTAACCAGCGACCAGTCGCGCTACGCGTGCGATAAGGTGTTGTGCGTATATGCGTGCGGGCCTCTCCCATGGCCTTGCCCCCCCGCTGCAAGCCTGCGATGACCTTGCGGGTCGTGACCCAGCCCCCACCTTCCCGCCCCGCCGACGACAGCCGCGTGCGCGCCGTGCTCGGGCCGACCAACACCGGCAAGACGCACCTCGCCATCGAACGGATGTGCGGCCACTCCTCGGGCATGATGGGCTTCCCGCTGCGGCTGCTGGCGCGCGAAGTCTATGACCGGGTGCGCGCGATCAAGGGCGACAAGCAGGTAGCGCTGATCACCGGCGAAGAACGGATCGAACCGCCCGACGCGCGCTATTTCCTCTGCACCGCCGAAGCCATGCCGCGCACGGCGAACCAGCACGCCTTTGTGGCGCTGGACGAGGCGCAACTGGGCGCGGACCCCGAACGCGGACATATCTTCACCGACCGGCTACTGCATGCGCGCGGGCGGGAGGAAACGATGATCCTCGGCTCTGCGACGCTCGAACCGATGGTCAAGGCGCTGATCCCCAAGGCCGAGATCACCAGCCGCCCGCGCTTTTCCACCCTTAGCCACGCGGGCGTGTGCAAACTCTCGCGCCTGCCAAAGCGCAGCGCCGTGGTCGCCTTTTCTGTCGAGCAGGTCTACGCCATGGCCGAGGCGCTGCGGCGCTTCCGCGGCGGCGCGGCGGTGGTGATGGGCGCGCTCTCGCCCGAAACCCGCAACAAGCAGGTCGCGATGTTCCAGGCGGGCGAGGTCGACTACATCGTCGCCACCGATGCGATCGGCATGGGGCTGAACCTCGATCTCGATCATGTCGCCTTCGCCGCGCTGTCCAAGTTCGACGGGCGCAGGAAGCGGCGGCTCACCCCGTCGGAAATGGCGCAGATCGCCGGACGCGCCGGGCGGCACCAGCGCGATGGCACCTTCGGCACGCTTTCGGGGACGGGCAAGGGGGACGGCGAGCCGCTCCAGTTCACCGACGAGGAAGTCTACGCGATCGAGGAGCACAAGTTCGCGCCCCTCACCCACCTGTTCTGGCGCGATGCCGATCCGCGCTTCGACCGGATCGAAACGCTGATCGCCGATCTGGAGGCGCGGCCCGACAATGCGGTGCTCAAGGCCGCGCCCGAGGCGATCGATCTTGCCGTGCTGAAGCGCCTCGCCGCCGATCCCATCGCGGACAGCGTGCGCGGCGCAGGCAGCGTGCGGCGCTTCTGGGAGGCCTGTTCGCTCCCCGATTTCCGCAATCTGGGCGTCGAACAGCACGCGCGCTTCATCGCCCGGCTGTGGGACGACCTGCGCGGCGGTTATCTCGGCGCGGATTTCGTCGCCGCGCGCATCGCCGAGCTTGACCGGATGCAGGGCGACATCGACACGCTCCAGGGCCGGATTGCGGCGATTCGCAGCTGGGCCTACATCTGCCAGCGCCCCGATTGGGTGCTGGCGCGCGACGAAATGGCCGCGCGCGCTCGCGCGGTCGAGGCGAAGCTCTCGGATGCGCTGCACGCGCGGCTGACCGAGCGTTTCGTGAACCGAAGGACGACACTCTTGATGAAATCGCTGGGGCAGGACGCAAGCGCGCTGCCCGTTACGCTCGAACCCGATGGCCATCTGACGGTGGAGGGCGAGAGCATCGGCCGGCTGGAGGGGTTCCGCTTCCAAGTCGATCCGTCCGCGGGCGTCGCCGACCGGCGGATGCTGCTGGCGGCAGGGGAGAAGGCCCTGCCCGCACTGCTCGCCGAACGCGCCGAATGGCTGCTGTCGCAGGGCGCGAACGAGCTGGAAATCAGCGGCGGCGCGATCCGCTGGCAGGGCCGTGCCCTTGCTGACATCACCTTCCCCGGCCACCCCGGATCGGGCAATTTCGGCACACCGCGCCTGACGCTCACCCGCGATGTGGCGCTGCTCCCCGATGCGGCGAAGGCGAAGCTTGAGGCAGGGCTGGCCGCGTGGCTCGACAAGCAGCTCGAACCGCTCGAGCCGCTGCGCAAGCTCGCCGAAGCCGCGCGCGATCCGAACGCCGGGTCGCAGGCGCGCGCGCTGGTCATCACCCTGATCGAAGCGCGCGGCGTGATCAGCCGCGAGGAAGCGGGGCTGGAAAACCTGCCCAAGGAAATGCGCCCTTATCTGCGCAAGCTGGGCGTGACCTTCGGCGCGCTCGACATCTTCGATGCCCCGCTGCTGAAGCCCGCTCCGCGCCGCTTGCTGCACGCGCTGGGGCTGGACAAGCGCGCGGTGCAGGAAGCGATGCTGCCGGTGCTGGCCGAGGGGAGCTGGACCAAGGGCCGTCTGCCCGCAGGCTACCGCTATGCCGGTAGCCAGGCGATCCGCGTCGATCTGGCCGAAAAGATCTTCCGCGCCGCCTTCGAAGCGCGCAGCGTCGTCACCACCGCACACCCGAAGGAGCGCAACCGCCCGTTCCGGGTCGATCTGTCGCTCGCCGTGTCGGTGGGCCTGGAGGCCGACAACGCCCGCCGCCTGCTCGGCAGTGCGGGCTTCCGGGTCGAGCGCGCACGGCCTCTGCCGGAAGGTGCGCAAGGTGCTCCCGCACCAGACCGCTGGTACTGGCGCCCGCGCCGTCCGGGGGAGAAGGACGAGAAGCGCGGCGCCAAACCGGGCCACGACCGCCGCCCCGATCGCAAGGATGGCCGGAAAGGCCAGCGCCCCGATCAGGATCAGAAATCCGGCGCCCCGCGCGGCAAGGGTCCGCAGGGTGGCTCCAGACCCCCGCGTGAGGGCGGCAAACGCGGCCTTGACCCCCGCCAGACCCCTTCCAGACCCCCGGTCGACACCGGTCCAGCGCGTGCTGGCGGCGCGTTCGACAAGCTGGCGGACCTGCTCAAGGGATGAATGGCGCGCAGTCGATCAGGATCGACCGGCTGCTCGTCTACCTGCGCTTCGCCCGCACCCGCTCCGCCGCCGACGCGCTGATTGCGGGGCATGCCGTGCGCTGCAACCGGCAGCACGTGCTGCGCGGCGCACATGGCGTGCGGGTTGGCGATGTGCTGACCCTCGCCGTTGGCGGAACAGTCAGGGTGATCGAGATCCTCGCCCTGCCCGACCGGCGCGGCTCGCCCGCCGCCGCGCTTTCGCATTATCGGGAGGTTGACGTTTTTAGTGAGATTGACGGGGCCGGGCTTGACCCTAAAGGGCAAAACACCATAGGCGCTTGTGCGCCTGTGCCGGGCATTGCGTCCGGCGATCCCGAAGACTTCTCGTGAAAGAGCCGCAATGACTTACGTCGTCACCGAAGACTGCATCAAGTGCAAGTACACCGACTGCGTGGAAGTGTGTCCGGTCGACTGTTTCTACGAAGGCGAGAACATGCTGGTGATCAATCCCAGCGAGTGCATCGATTGCGGCGTGTGCGAACCGGAATGCCCGGCCGAAGCGATTCTTCCCGATACGGAAGACGGCCTCGAAAAGTGGCTCGAACTCAACACCAAGTTTTCGGCTGTGTGGCCCAACATCACCAGCCAGAAGGCCCCGCCCGAGGATGCCGATGCGCACAAGGGCGAAAAGGACAAGTTCGAGAAGTACTTCAGTGACGCCCCGGGCGACGGCGACTGATCCCTTGCGCGCTGCGGCGCGGATCAGGCCTGCCTGTGACCTATCGGAAACGCCGACTCGCAATTTTGTTGCAGGCGTGCTATATAATAGGTCGACCGCGCCGGGCCCCTAGCCCGCGCAGGCGTTGAAACCAGGAAGGCCCGACACCAGCAACCCCCCAACCGGATGATCCGCACCCGGCGTCTGGCCCCGTGAGGGGTTGGGTCGCGCCGCCGGGCAAGGCGTCCCTCTCCCCTGTTGCCGGGTCGGCCGATTGAAAGGAACGTGCATGGCGAGCACCGCGAACGCATTCACCGTCGGCGATTATGTTGTTTACCCGAAGCACGGCGTTGGCCGGGTGGTCGAGCTCCAGAGCGAGGAAATCGCCGGAATGCAGCTCGAACTCTATGTCCTGCGTTTCGAGAAGGAGCGCATGACGCTCCGCGTGCCGGTCAACAAGGTCGAAGCCATCGGGATGCGCAAGCTTTCGTCGGACAAGACGCTCAAGCAGGCGATGGAAACCCTCAAGGGCAAGCCCAAGGTTAAGCGCACCATGTGGTCGCGCCGCGCCCAGGAATATGAAGCGAAGATCAACTCGGGCGACCTCGTGTCGATCGCCGAAGTGACCCGCGATCTGTTCCGCCCCGAAGACCAGCCCGAGCAGTCCTATTCGGAACGCCAGATCTTCGAAGCGGCCTCGAGCCGCCTCGCCCGCGAACTCGCGGCGATGGAAGAAACCGACGAGCCGACCGCACTGGGCAAGATCCTCGACGTGCTGCGCGAACACGCTCCGCAGTACTACGAAAGCGCCGAGGAAGCGTAAGCCTTCTGCGCCACGAGCGAACAGCAAAGGGCCGTCCTTCGGGGCGGCCCTTTCCGTTTGTGCTGGACTGTCCGGGCAAGGTGTATTACACATGCAACACGCCATAAGGCTTTCGGGAGAGAGACAGTCATGACCCACCCCTTCCACCGGCACATCGCCCTGCCCGCGTTCGCCGTGCTAGCCGCCGCGCTCGGTGGCTGCGAGGGCGGGGATGTCGAGATCAACGGCCAGAAGGGCGTGCCGCTCTCCGAAATCGAAATCGCCGGACCGCCGCCTACCAATGTGTTCCTCGCCTCGGGCGACAACGTCATCGTCACCGAAGGCAACACCTTCGCGATCACGGTCGAGGGCAGCGACACCGATTCCCTGCGATTCGTGCGCGACAAGGAAGTAATCGGCATCACCCGCGTCGAAGGCTGGAACGGCAAGACCGATGCGACCATCCGGATCACCATGCCTGCCCCCAAGGAAATCATCATCGGCGGAAGCGGCACGGTGAAGGCACCCACACTCGCCAGCGAGGCCGACATCAATATCGGTGGCAGCGGAACTGTGGAATTCGACCGGTTCAATGGCCAGACGCTCGGCATCAACATAGGGGGGAGCGGCACGGTGCGCGGCGCGGGCACCGCCAAGGAGCTCGAAATCCTGATCGGCGGCGCGGGCGAGATCGAAATGCCGGGGCTGAAGGCCGATCAGGCCGAAGTCACCATCGGCGGAACCGGCGATGTCGCCTTCGCGTCGGACGGGACGGTCGAGGCCAATATCGGCGGTGCGGGAGACATCAAGGTGACGGGGAATGCGAAGTGCACCGTCAACGCTTTCGGCTCCGGAACATTGACCTGCACCCCCACTGGCACCGGCACCAATGCCGCTCCGGCTCTGCCCCCCGCAAAGCCCGCGGGCTGATGTTCATCGGGCGCTAACCGGTGCAGGGCGATAAGGGGGCCATGTCCGTGTCGCGCCTTCTCCTGCTCGCCTGTGCCAGCATCGCCTTGCAGGGCTGTGTCGCCAAAGCGGTGGTCAGCGCCGTGACGCTACCGGTCAAGGTCGCCAGCCGCGGTGTCGATCTCGCCACCACCAGCCAGTCGGAAGCGGACGAGAAGCGGGGCCGCGAAATTCGCAAGCGCGAGGAGCGTCTCGGCGAACTCGAGCGGGATTACGACAAGCAGATGGACCGCTGCGCCGATGGCAACGACGAAGCGTGCGAGAAAGCGCAGGCCATCAGGGCAGAGATGAAAGCGATCATGCCCGGCATCCCGATCGAGCCTGAACGTTAAGCCGCAGCCCGCCGCAACCGGTCATTGATCGCGCGGCCCACGCCCTCGTCAGGCACTGGGGCAACGGCAATACGCGGCTGCGGAGCGCGGGCAGCTTCGTGCAGAGCAGCATAGAGCCGCGCCGCCGCTTCCGTAAGATCGCCGCTGGCTGACAGCGTCACATCACCGGACACCGCACCGAAGCCGATCAGGAACTCGTCCTCCTGCGCAGCGAGCGCATTCAGCCGCACCGGCTTGCCGGGAGCGTAGTGGCTCGCGAGCTGGCCGGGAGCCTCGATGGTCATGCCGCCGCCACGGATGCCCACCGCAATCGGTCCCGGGCGCAGCTCTTCCACGCTGCCGTCGGCGCGCACGGCAACGATGGTCGATTCCAGCCCTGCCCGCGTTGCGCCGCCATCCAGCAGCATGTCGATCCGCCCGTCGAGCGAGGCGAGGACATGGTCCGGCGTGGTCGGACTGATGAACCCGCTGCGGTTGGCCGAGGGCGCGGCGAGCGGGAAGTCCACCGCTTCCAGCAGGGCGCGCATGGCCGGATGGGCCGGGGCGCGCAGGGCAATGGTGGGCAGGCCCGCCGTCACCGCTTCGGCCAGCCCGGCCTCCGCACGGCGCGGCAACACCAGCGTCAGCGGACCGGGCCAATGGGCTGCGGCCAGCGCGCGGGCCTCGGAGGAGAATTCGGCATAGCGCGCTGCCTGCTCTACCCCGCTGACATGCACGATCAGCGGGTTGAAATCCGGCCGCCCCTTCGCGGCATAAATCCGCGCCACCGCCTCGGCGCTGTCGGCGCGTGCGGCAAGGCCGTAGACTGTTTCGGTCGGCACCGCGACAAGCCCGCCCGAATCGAGGATTCGCGCCGCCTCGGCGATCCCCGCTGCGTCTGCCAGCCGCACTTCCGTAACGTTCTTGCCGCTCATGCCCGGGCGCTATATTCGTTTCGCCGCCCTGCCAAGAGCAGGCGCAATTTCCATTCTTGAGGACGCCCCCAGAAGTGACCCCCTTTACCCCGCCGACCGCCGACCAGCTCCTCGCCATCCGCGTCAACGCCGGGATCGACGAACTCGCCGCCAGCGAACGCTTTGCCCATGCCGAGCCTGATCTGGTCGAGGCCATCGTCGCAGGCGTCGGCCAGTTCGCGGCGGGCGAGTTTGCGCCCCTGAACCGCAAGGGCGATCTCGAAGGCGCCAAGCTTGAAAACGGCGTGGTGCGCCTGCCCGAAGGTTTCGAGGCTGCCTATCACGCCTATGTCGAGCAGGGCTGGAACGCGATTGCCTCGCCAGCGGCGCACGGCGGTCAGGGCCTGCCCTTCACGCTCGCCTGCAACGTGCTGGAAAACCTCGGCGCGGCGAACATGGCCTTCACTCTGCTGCCGATGCTTTCGGTCGGCGCGATCGAGGCGCTGGAGCATCACGGCTCGCCCGCCCAGCAGGCGATGTATCTGCCCAAGCTGGTGAGCGGCGAGTGGTCGGGGACGATGAACCTTACCGAACCCGCCGCCGGCAGCGATGTCGGCGCGCTGCGCAGCACCGCCGAACCCATCGAGAGCGGCGAGCACGCAGGCAAGTACCGGATCACCGGCCAGAAGATCTACATCACCTGGGGCGAGCATGAGCTGGCCAGGAACATCATCCACCTCGTGCTCGCCCGCCTGCCGGGCGCGCCGGAAGGCTCGCGGGGCATCTCGCTGTTCGTGGTGCCCAAGTATCATGTGAACGCCGACGGCAGCCTCGGCCCGAAGAACGATCTTCGCTGCGTCAGCCTCGAACACAAGCTCGGGATCAACGCCTCGCCGACCTGCGTGATGAGCTATGGCGACAACGGCGAATGCATCGGCGAACTGGTCGGCCAGCCGAACAAGGGCCTCGCCGCGATGTTCACGATGATGAACAACGCGCGCATCAATGTCGGCAACCAGGGTGCGCAGATTGCCGAGCGGGCGACGCAACAAGCGCTCGCCTATGCGCGGGACCGCGTGCAGTCCGCCCGCGCCGGCTCGCCCGACAAGACCCCGGTCGCGATTATCGAGCATCCCGACGTGCGCCGCATGATCCTGCGCATGAAGGCGCTGACCGAAGGCGTGCGCGCGCTGCTCTACTACTGCGCGGGGCAGGTCGATCGCGGTAATCTGGGAGACGAGGCGGCAAAGACCCGGGGCGAGATCATTGTCCCGCTGCTCAAGGCGTGGGGCACCGATGTCGGCGTCGAAGTTTCCGGCCTCGGCATCCAGATCCACGGCGGCATGGGCTTCGTCGAGGAAACCGGCGCCGCCCAGCACTGGCGGGATTCACGCATTGCCCCGATCTATGAAGGCACCAACGGCATCCAGGCTGCCGACCTCGTGACCCGCAAGCTGGGCCTCGATGACGGAGAGGCGCTGGTCGCGCTGTTCGAGACCATCGCGCGCGAGGCGGCGGAGGAATTCGCACTTTCGGCGCTGGCGCGGGACTGCGCCAATGTCGCGCTGTGGATGCGCGAAGATGCGAGCCTCGACGACCGGTTGGCCGGCAGCGTGCCGTTCTGTACGATGGCCGCGGTTTGCGTGGCCGGGTGGCAGCTGATGAAGCAGGCCGCCGCGGTCAAGGCCGGCGCGGCGCCGGAACTGGCGGCGACCAAGCCGGTGACGGTGCGCTTCTTCCTCGACCGGATCGTGCCCGAAGCCGCCGGGCTGAAGGCGGGCGCGGTCGCGGGCGCGGACCTGCTCTACGCCCTGCCCTCCGAAGTACTGGTCGGCTGACGTGAGCGACGGGGGCGAGGGAGCGGCGCTGGCACGGATCGCCGCCGCGCTGGAACGGATCGCGCCCCCGCCGACACCGCAGACCGATTGGCGCGCCGCCCCTGCCTATCTGTGGGAGGGGGAGCAGGCGCGGCCCGTACCGGTGCTTGATGCCCTACCGCTGGATGCGCTCCAGGGGATCGAGGCGCAGAAAGTTGGCTTGCGCAACTTGTGCAGCCGTCTGGCCAGCGGCGCGGCGGCGCATGATGCGCTGCTGTGGGGCGCGCGGGGCATGGGCAAATCGGCGCTGGTGCGCGCCTGCGTGGCCGATGTGCAGCGGGAATCGGACCATCTGGCTCTGGTCCAGCTCGCGCCCGGGACGCTCCCCACCTTCCCGGCACTGATCGCTGAACTGGCCGGGCAGGACCGCGCCTTCCTGTTGTTCATCGACGACCTCGGCTTCGGCGGGGATGGCCGTGCGGAGATGCTGGCGCTGCGCAGCCTGCTCGACGGCGGCATCGCCCCGCGCCCGCCGCATATCCGCCTCGTCGTCACCGCAAACCGCCGCGGCATCATCGAGCGCGAGGATATCTCCGCCGCGATCCACGAGCGAGACGAGCGCGACGATGCGCTCGCGCTGGCCGATCGCTTCGGACTGACGCTGGGCTTCCATCCGGCGGACAAGGGCACCTACCTCGCGATCCTCGCCGGATATGTCGCGCCGCTCGGCCTCGACTTCGATCCCGAGGAGGCGATGGCCTTCGCCATCCAGCGCGGCAACCGGTCGGGCCGCACCGCGCTGCAATTCGCCACAGAACTTGCCGGGCGGGCGGGGATGGCCCTCTAGTTGACCTTCTGCCCTGCCTGCTGACGCAGGTAATCCGCCTCGAAATCGGCGCGCGGGTCGGTCAACCGGCGCGGGGGGAGCGACTTGCCGGTCAGGGGGGCGATCGCCTTGGCCGGTGCGGCGCGCGGCGAGACAACGCGCCAGATGATCCCGGCGGTATCGTCCGACACCAGCAGCGATCCGTCCGCCGCCCATTCCACCCAGGTTGGGCGGCCATGGGTCTTCCCGTCGGCGGTGAGGAAGCCGGTCAGCACCGGCTTGGGTTTGCCGACCGGATTGCCGAGATCGTCGAAGTCCACGAACACCACGTCATAGCCTGAAGGCGGCTTGCGGTTCCACGAGCCGTGCCGCGCGATAAAGGCGCCGCCGGCAAAGCCCGGGCCCATCCGCTCGCCCTCCTTGGAGAAGACCAGCCCCAGCGCCGCCACGTGCGGACCGAGCGCGTATTCGGGCTTGCGCACATATTCCATCAGGAAGCGCGGCATCGGCGCGTCCACCCGGCGATCGCGGTTGGTGCGGTAATAGACCCACGGCCACCCATATTGGGCGCCGACCGGAACGTTGGTGAGATAATCGGGCACCAGATCGCTGCCGAGCATGTCGCGCTCGTTCACCGTGGTCCACAGCTCGCCCGTCCACGGGCTGAAATCGAGCCCGTTGGGATTGCGCAGCCCGGCGGCGAAGCGGCGCTGGCGCTTGGCGGCGAGATCATACTCCCAGATCATCGCGCGGCCTTCCTCAACCTTCATGCCGCTTTCGCCGATATTGCTGACTGATCCGACCGCGACATACAGGCGCTCGCCATCGGGCGAGAGTTCGAGGTTGCGCATCCAGTGTCCGCCGCCCGGCGCGAGGTCCATCAGCTTGGTGGGCGTGCCCGTCACCTTGTCCGCGCCCAGCGCATAGGGGAAGGCGAGCACGGCATTGTGATTGGCGACGAACAGCGTCCCATCCTTCCACGCCATGCCCGACGGCGAATCGAGCCCTTCGAGTATCACCTGCTTCGTCTCGGCAGTACCATTGCCGTCCTTGTCGCGCAGCAGCACGATCTGGTTGGGGCTCTCGCCCGTCGCTCCGGCCTTGCTGAGCAGGATGCCGGCAATCCAGCCCTTGATCGAATCCATGATCCCGCCCCCGTTGTTCTCCATCTTGGGCGCGCGGGTCAGTGCGACAAGGATGTCCCCATTGGGCAGGGCGAACAGCGTGCGGGGATGCTCCAGCCCCTCGGCAAAGCGCCCGACTTCCAAGCCCTCGGCCGGGGTCGGTGCCTCGCCCGCAGCCCAGCCCACCGGCTCGGCAATCTGGACGGTGGGCACGGTCTGCGCCTCACCCTCTTTCAGCACGGGATCGGTGCCCGTCACCTCCTCCACCGACAGAGCGGCCGTATCGCCCCGGCTCAGGTACCACAGGGCACCGCCGGCGATCACGATAAGGACAAGGAGAGCGATTGCGATTTTGCGGAGAATGGCCATGTGGGGGAGATAAGGCGACGCCGCGCTGGCGGCAACCTGCAAGCGACGAAAGACCATATCCCCCATGTTCGACTTCAAGCCCGATGCCCCCCTCGCCCCGCAGGAGCTCTACAGCGAACTGCTCGCCGCTGCCGAGGCGCTGACCGCGGGTGAGCCCGATGCCGTCGCCAACATGGCTAATGTCGCGGCGCTGCTGTGGGAGTTCCTGCCCGATCTCAACTGGGCGGGTTTCTACCGCGTCGGCCCGGACAAGACCGGCGGTGCGGACGAACTGGTGCTGGGGCCGTTCGTGGGTCGCCCGGCCTGCATCCGCATTCCCTTCGGCAAGGGCGTGTGCGGCGCAGCGGCTGAAAGTCGCGCTACGCAACTTGTGGCGGACGTCCACGCCTTCCCCGGCCATATCGCCTGCGACGCTGCCAGCGCCAGCGAGCTGGTGGTACCGGTGCTTCGCGATGGCGCGGTGATTGCCGTGATCGATCTCGACAGCCCCTCCCCCGCCCGCTTTACCGCCGATGATGCCGCCGGGGTGGAGGCGCTCGCGGCGATGCTGGCAGACCGCATCTGATTCATCCCGAAACGGGACAGGGACAACACCCCCCTTGGGCGCGATGCCATTGCGATGGTAAGCTTTTGCTAACCATCAGCTGACCTGGCTGATTCAGGGGGAATTTGCCCATGCCCAAGCCGTTTTCGACCCTTCCGCTCGCCGCGCTCGCGCTGGCCAGCATGTCCGCCGCCGCACAGGCGCAGAACTACAGCGATCTACCGCCGCTCGCGCCCATGGCGCAGAACCAGCTGCGCGATCTGCCCGCCGACATGCGCAGCGCGCCAGTGCCGGTCAGCGCGCCGATGCAGATGGACGAGACGGTGACGACGGTGAACGGGGTGGAAACGATCACCCGCACCCGCCGGATCGAAGGCCCACGCCCCGCTCCGGCATCACCCGATGGCTACGGCCGCCCGGTGGGTCTGCCCAATACGGCCTATACGCAGGGCTACGTGCCCGCCTACGCCCCGGCGGTGTTCGAACGCGACCAATGGATCGAAGAGTGCCGCCGCCGCACCCGCGGGCAGAACCGCGACCGGACCGGTTTGATCATCGGCGGCCTGCTCGGCGCGATTGCCGGCGGCGTGGCCGGTTACGAGATCGCCGGCGCGGGTGACCGCGTGCTCGGCTCGGTGCTCGGCGTCGGCGGTGGTGGCCTGCTCGGCGGATTGCTCGGCAGCCTGTTCGACGGCGACAAGAAGAAGAACCTCTATGATTGCGAGGCCGCGCTCGATAGCTACCTGTCGGCCTATGGTGCTCCGGGCGGACGCATCGCCAGCCGGACGATTGCCTATCCGGCCTATGATTATGGCTATGGCTATCCGCAGGCCTATTCCTACGGCTACAGTTACGCCCCGCCGCCGCAGATGGTGATGGTGCCGGTGCGCACCGAAGTGCAGCAGCAGGCCGTGGTGCGCGAGACCGTGCGTGAGGAGACCTACACGGTCCCCGGGAAGGCGCGGATCATCGAACCGGCCCCGCGCCCTTCGGCAAAGATGATCCGCCAGCCCTGAGTTTTCGTCCCTCAAGGGACAAAGGAAAAGCCCCGCAAGTTCAGGCGAGCTTGCGGGGCTTTTTCGTGGCTCGCTGCAACGTGCCGCGTATCAGAACTCGCCGCCGGTAAGTCGTTGGCAGACCAGATCGAGCTGGTCGAGCGTGGTATAACGGATCGTGATCACGCCCTTGCGCGGATCGCTTTCAGGCTTGATCCGCACGTTCAGCCCGAGGAACTCCTCGAGATGTTGCTGTACGGCAAGAATATCCGCATTTTCAGCCGTTTGATAAGCCGGCAGCGCAGGCTCGGGCCGCGGGCGAGGCTTCTTGGTGAGCGTCTCGATATCGCGAACCGAAAGCCCCTCGGCGACGGCGATCTCCGCCAGCTCGCGCGCATCGTTCCGCCCGATCAGCGCACGGGCATGACCGATCGACAGCTTGCCCTGATCGATTAGTTCGAGCACCGGATCAGGCAACGTCACCAGCCGCATCATGTTCGCGACATGGCTGCGCGACTTTTCGACCATCTTGGCAATGTCGACCTGGATCATCCCCTCGTCTTCCGAGAGACGGTGATAGGCGCGAGCCTCCTCGACCGGGCTCAGATCTTCGCGCTGGAGGTTCTCGATCAGCGCAAGCGCCATCACCTCGCGATCGGAAAGGTTGCGCACCAGCGCCGGAATTTCATGCAGACGCGCCTTCTGCGCAGCGCGCCAGCGGCGCTCACCCGCGACCAGCTGGTAGCCGTCGCCATTGGGATGCGGACGGACGATGATGGGCTGGATTACCCCACGACTCGCGATCGAAGCGGCGAGTTCGTCCAGTGCCGCCTCATCGAAATACTTGCGCGGGTTGCCGGGCAGCGGCTTGATGCTCGCAATCGCCACCATCCTCAGCGGCGAACCGCCACCGGCCGGAGCCTCGGCGCTGGCGATTTCCTCGCGACGCACCAGCGGCTCCTCGCGGCGGGTCTCGCCCAGCAAGGCACCAAGCCCGCGCCCAAGCCGCCGCGGCTTATCGTCAGCGCGTGAATTATTATTCAATTCAGCGGGTTGTGCGGCGTTATCACTCATGCGGCCTGTCTCTCTGCGGGAAATCGTCCAATCAGCTCGCGCGCCAGCGACATGTAGGCGCGGCTGCCGGTGCAGTGCTGGTCATAGATCAGCGCGGGAAGCCCGTGGCTCGGCGCTTCGGAAAGACGCACGTTGCGCGGGATCACCGTTTCAAACACCAGCTTGCCAAGGCAATCGCGCACATCGTCCGAAACCTGGTCCGTCAGCCGATTGCGCCGGTCATACATGGTCAGCGCAACGCCGATGATCCCGAGTTCGGGATTGAACCGCTGTTGCACTTGGTCGACCGTCTGAAGCAGCTGGCTGAGCCCCTCCAGCGCGAAGAACTCGCATTGCAGCGGCACCAGCAGCGTATCGGCTGCGCACAGTGCATTCAGCGTCAGCAGGCCGAGCGAGGGTGGGCAATCGATGAAGCAGATGTCGTGGCCGGTATGCCCCGCCAGCGCCTTGTCGAGCCGGTGCGTGCGGCCTTCGACGGCCACCAGCTCCACCTCCGCACCCGACAGATCGACCGTCGCCGGGATCAAATCGAGCTTCGGAATGGTCGAGCGCACAATCGCGGATTCGAGCGAAACCTCGTCCACCAGCAGATCATAGCTCGACACCTCCCGCGCCGAGGCATGCACACCGAGGCCGGTCGAGGCATTGCCCTGGGGATCGAGGTCGATGAGCAGCGTGCGCCAGCCGGTTGCAGCCATCGCCGTGGCGATGTTGATCGCGGTGGTGGTCTTCCCCACTCCGCCCTTCTGGTTGGCAATCGCGATGGTCAGCATGGCGTTGTTTCCGTCCTTCCCGGGCGCGGATTTTCATAAATCTGCGCCGCTCGCGTGTCAGGCCTTCACGATGATCCCCGCCTCGGGATCGGTCAAGGAATGTTTCACGTGAAACATTGCCCGAATCGAAGGCTTCAAGCTCTCCAACTCCTGCGCCGCAGAACGCCCCTTGGGCAACACATAGGCGGTGCGCCTTGTGGAGAAGGGTGCGGATAGTTCGAGAAGTTTGGGGAGAGGCGCAAATGCACGTGCCGAAATGGCGCGCGCTTCGAAGGGAGCGACCCGTTCCAACCGCTGCCCTTCGACCCGGCATTTTTTCAGATCAAGCGCGGCGATGGCGCGATTCAGGAACTCCACCCGCCGCGCACGGGATTCAACGAGCACCACCGGCATATTCGGGCGAAGCGCGGCGATCACCAGCCCGGGGAACCCGGGCCCACTGCCAAGGTCAAGCCATGGCCCATGCGCATTCGGCCCCAATGTTTCACGTGAAACATTTTCGAGCAGCTGCGCAGAGTCGGCAATATGCCGCTGCCAGAGATACGGCTCGGTCGCCTTGGCGATCAGGTTCTGCTGCTGGTTCTCCTCCAGCACCAGCGCGGCAAACTGCTTAAGCCGCGCCACCCCAGCATCGTCGGTCAACTCGGCGACATAGGCTCGGGCTTCGGTCTCGCTGCCAATCATGCGGCGATCCTGCGCCGGGCGTGAACCAGCAAAGCAGAAAGCGCCGCCGGCGTGACTCCGGGCACCCGCCCCGCGGCCGCCAGCGTGCCGGGCGCAGCCTTGGTCAGCCGCTCGACCATCTCGTTCGAGAGCCCCGGCACTTCGCCGTAAGGGAAGTCCGCCGCCAAAGGCAGCGCCTCGCTCGCGCGGAGATCGCGCAGCTCGGCGTCCTGCCGCGCCAGATAGGGCGCATAGGCTGCATCCTCCGCCATCTCCTCGGCAAGCACCGGATCCAGCTCGGTAAGATCGCCCAGCCACGGCGCGAGCGCCGCGGGCGTGACGCCGTCATAGCGCAGCCATTCGGCAAGCGACTTCTCGCCTTGGTCCCGGCGAACCGGCAAGCCGCGATCGGCCAAATCGCGCGCGTGGACCTTCTCAGAATGTTTCACGTGAAACATTGCTCGCACCTCCTCACGCCGCTCCCACCACGCACGGCGCTCCACCCCGATGCACCCCGCCTCGATGCCGAGACCCGTCAGTCGCGTCGCCGCATTGTTGGCACGCAGGCGCAGGCGGTACTCGGCGCGCGCAGTGAGCATACGATAGGGCTCGGATACACCCTGCAAGGTCAAATCATCGACCATTACGGCAATGTAGCTGTTCGCACGATCGAGCCGGGGCGCCTGCCTGCCGATCGCGGCCGCTGCCGCCTCAAGCCCGGCAACCAGACCCTGCGCCGCCGCCTCTTCGTAACCCGTCGTTCCGTTGATCTGCCCGGCACAGTAGAGCCCGGGGATGGCCCGAACCTGCAAGTCGGGCGTCAACGCGCGGGGATCAATATGGTCATATTCCACCGCATAGCCCGGCTGCACGATCACCGTACGCCCGCAGCCCGGCATGGTCCGCACCACTCCTTCCTGCACATCGACCGGCAGCGAGGTGCTGATACCGTTGGGGTAGACGAGATGCGTATCCAACCCCTCGGGCTCGAGGAACACCTGATGCCCCTCGCGATCACCGAAACGATGGATCTTGTCTTCGATCGACGGGCAATAGCGCGGCCCTGCAGCGGCAATCGCGCCCGAGAACAGCGGAGAGCGATGAAGGTTCGCGCGGATCGCATCGTGGCCCGCCTGTGTCGTACGGGTGATACCGCAGAACACCAGCGGATTGATGCGGCGCTCGGTAAGCGGAGACATGGTCCAGGCCTCGCCATCGGAAGGCTGCTCTTCGAGCACCGCCCAGTCGATGGTGCGCCCGTCTAGGCGTGGCGGGGTGCCGGTCTTGAGGCGCGCCATTGGCAAGTCCGCCCCGCGCAGCTGCTGGGCCAAGCGGTGCGCGGCGTTCTCGCCGATGCGTCCGCCTTCGAACCGCTCCTCCCCGCGATACAGAATCCCGCCGAGGAACGTGCCGGTGCACAGGACCACGCGAAGCGCCTCGAAGATTGTGCCGTCTGCGAGTTGCAGACCGGCGACCGCCCCGCCCCTCAGCACCAGCGCCGCGGCCTCGCCTTGCACCAGCGTGAGGCCTTTCTGCATGCGCACAGCCTGCTGCACCGCTGCCTTGAAGCGAACCCGGTCAGCCTGCACTCGCGGGCCCCACACGGCGCTTCCCTTGGAGCGGTTGAGCATCCGGTAATGGATTGCCCCGGCGTCCGCCGCGCGTCCGAGCACACCATCGAGCGCGTCAACCTCGCGCACCAGATGGCCCTTGCCCAGACCACCGATCGCCGGGTTACAGCTCATTGCGCCGATAGCATTGAGGTCAAAGCTCACCAGCGCCGTGCGCGCACCCATGCGCGCCGCCGCGCAGGCAGCTTCCACCCCGGCGTGACCGCCGCCGATGACAAGAACGTCGAAGGAATGCATCGCGCGCAGATAGGGTGCGGGGCGCGAATCGTCAAAGATGATTCGTCGGCTAACCGCGTCGACCAAAATGTTTCACGTGAAACATTGAGGGCCGAATGGCCGCGAATGTTTCACGTGAAACATTGGTGTGCAGTGGGGAGCTACTTCCCGATGCAAAACCGCCCGAACAGCGTATCGAGCATGTCCTCGGTCGTCGCCCGCCCTATCAGCTGATCGAGAGCCACACGCGCGCGGCGCAGCTCCTCGGCAACAAGCAGGGGATCGGAAAGGCCCTGCGCCGATACCAGCGCTTCTGCGGCGTCGGAGAGGCGCGCATGCTGCCGCACGTTGAGCGCCGCCTCGCCCGGCTTGGGCAGCGCACCACGCGCCGCCTCGACCAGAGCGTCCTTCAGCGCGGACACCCCGTCCCCTGTCGTCGCAGACAGTGTGAAGTTCGCGCGGGACTTCGGTGCAAAATCCATCCGGTCCGACTGCGCCGCCACCTCCCAAGCACCTTGCGGCCCCTCGCCCTCCGCCCCGAGCCACAGGACAGCATCAGCCCGCGCCAGAGCATCACGCGCGCGGTCGATGCCGATGGCCTCGATCGGATCGGCGCCTTCCACTTCCCGGAGGCCTGCTGTGTCGACAAAGGTGAACGGCACCCCCGCGATAGCCACGGAGCGTTCAATCACATCCCGCGTGGTGCCAGCGATGGGCGAGGTGATCGCAGCTTCGCTTTCGACCAACGCGTTGAACAAGGTGGACTTGCCAGCATTGGGCGGCCCGGCCAGCACCACCCGGAACCCCTCCCCCAACCGCTCCGAACGCGGACGGCCGAGCCAACCAGTCAATTCCTCCGCCAGCGCGGCGATGTTCCACGTGAAACTTTCGGGCAGCTCCGCCGAGTCTTCCTCATCGGAGAAGTCCAGCACACCCTCGACCTCGGCTGACAGCCCCAACACCCGATCGCGCCACAGATCGACCTGCCGCGACAACGCTCCGCCCGCATTGGCCAACGCGGCGGCGCGCTGCAATTCGGTCTCGGCAGAGAGCAGATCCGCGAGGCCTTCCGCCTCGGCCAGATCGATGCGTCCATTGGCGAAGGCACGCCGGGTGAATTCTCCCGGCTCGGCGCGGCGCACTCCGGGCAACGAAACGAGCGCCCGCTCGACCGCTGCAATCACAGCGCGGCCACCGTGGCAGTGGAACTCGGCGAGATCCTCGCCCGTCGCAGTAGCCGGTCCCGGAAACCAGAGTACAAGCGCCTCGTCGAGCAGCGCACCCTCCGCATCCCGCAACCGCGCGAGCGAGGCCCGACGCGGTTCGGGTACGCGCCCGGCAAGCGCCTCAAGGGCCGCCTGCGCCGCCGGGCCGGACACGCGGATTAGCCCCACGCCCGCCGGCGGCGCGCCGCTGGAGAGCGCGAAGATCGTCGGCCTGTCGATCACCGGTTCAGTCGGATTTCTTCGAGCCCGAAGAACCTGCCGCCGCCTTCATGCCGCTCTCCACGAAGTTCTGGAACAGCTTCAGCCCGACCTGCCCCATCGGCGCGAGCGCGCTGGCATATTGCTGCAGCTGGTCAGGGTTGGAGACGCCCTGCATCGCCTTGGTCAGGTTCTCGACATAGACATTGTTGGCGCTGCTCACATCGGGCAGGCCCATGAAGCTGCGGGCCTCCTCGGGCGTGCAGTCAATTTCGATGGTGATCTTCATGGGCTTGACGCTCCTCTCCCTGGGTCCCTCTCATTTGGGCTTGGCACGCTTGCAAGGCAAGAGATAGACCGGAGCAAACACCCCCTTCAGGAGAGAACCCCATGAACCTCAATGCCACGATCTCCACGCTGGAAGGCGATGCCAGCTTCGGCGCCTATGTCGCCCGGCCCTCGGGTGAGCCCCGCGGCGCGATCATCGTCATCCAGGAGATCTTCGGGGTGAACCCCGGCATTCGCCAGAAGTGCGACAAGCTCGCGGCCGAAGGCTACCTCGCGGTCGCGCCCGACCTGTTCTGGCGGATCGAGCCCGGCATCGAGCTCGACCCTGACGTCGAGCCCGAATTCCAGCGTGCTCTCGGGCTGTTCGGCGAGTTCGACCAGAATGCGGGTATCCGCGATATCGAGGCGACCATCCACCATATCCGCCGCACCCTCGGCGTGGCGAAGGTCGGCTGCGTCGGATACTGCCTCGGCGGGCGGCTCGCGTTCATGACCGCGGCGCGCACCGATATTGACGCGAGCGTCGGCTACTACGGCGTCGGCATCGACGGGCTGCTCGGCGAGAAGCACGCCATCGCCCACCCGCTGATGCTGCACATCCCGACCGAGGACGGCTTTGTTTCACGTGAAACACAGGCGGCGATGCACGAGGGTCTGGACGATCACCCGAAGGTCACCCTGCACGATTACGAAGGTCTCGATCACGGCTTCGCCACGGAGCACGGCAAGCGCCGCAATGAGGAAGCCGCGAACCTTGCGGACAGGCGGACCGCGGCATTTTTCGCAGAGCATCTCGGGTGAAGCGCCCCGCCCTCCTCGCGCTGGCGCTGCTCGCCGCTCCCGCCGCCGCGCAGGTGGGCCCGCAAATCTTTTTGAACGACGGGGAGAGTGTCGAGACCGAGCTGCGGGCCGACCTCAATGGCGACGGCAACCCTGATCTTGCGTATGTCGCCGCGGCCGAGGACAAGCGCGAGCTGCGCGTGGTGTTGAGCTACGTCGATGAATTCAATTTCGGCGAATTGCACGTCCAAGTGCTTGCGCTGGATCCCTACCCGGTAGGGGACGCAGTGCTTTCTGCCAAAGGCAATCGGCGGGGCACGGTCTTGATCTTCAAGGACCTCACCGGCGGTACCACCGCGGTCGCCTCAACCCATCGCTTTCGCTGGGACGACAAACTCGGCGCGATGCGCCTGATAGGCTTGGATGCCACGCTTTACAGCCGGACCTTTGCGCATGATGGCCGGGAGGCCAGCTGGAACCTGCTGACCGGCGATCTCGTCACCCGCACACTGAAGCTCAACACAGGGTCGGGCGATCAAGCTTATCAATCAGTCGGCGAAGAGAAAAAGAAGAAGCCGAGCAAGCCGCTGAGGCTGGAGGAATCGCCAAGCGGCGACGCGTTGCTCGGATGGCCTGCGGGCGGACCGGATCGATAGAGGAGAGGACACATATGACCGCAACACACGCAGGCCTCACGAAATGGCACGCCTATATGGAACACGGCAGCGATCCCGCGATGCTATCGGACCTGCTGGCCGATGACGCGGTGTTCCACTCGCCCGTAGTGCACACGCCGCAAGTGGGGAAAGCCATTGTCATGGCCTACCTCGTCGCCGCCAGCCATACCCTCGGCAATGACAGCTTCCACTACGTCCGCGAGCTGGTGGACGGGGACGAGATGATGCTCGAATTCGTGACCGAGATGGACGGGATCACGGTGAACGGGGTCGACATCATTCGCTTCAATGCGGAAGGAAAGATCATCGATTTCAAGGTAATGGTTCGACCGCTGAAGGCGATCAACAAGGTCTGGGAAATGATGGCGGCACAGCTGGCCGCCAGCAAAGCCTAGTTCAGCACCGCGAAATTGACGATCATCTTCCGCACCTCGGGGTCCAGCCCTTGCGGCAGATCCCGCTCCAGCATGTCGCGTCGGCTTTCGATGCTCTCCGCGATCATCACGCGTTTCATCGCCCAGTCGGGGCAGGCACGCGCGGCAATCCCGCGCCGGTCTAGCACCGAGACACCGCTGTGCCGCGGGTCGGCGGTGATGGTTTCCATCAGCGCGGCAACCTCACCCTCCTCGCCCTCGAGCAGCTGGAGGAAGTTGCGGCCGTTGAACAGCAGCAACCCCGTGATACCCCGCGCCGGATTGTTGCGCGCGCTGGTGGCGAGAATGTCTTCCACCACCTCGCGCGGCAGGGTCGGCGCAGTGCTGATATAGAGATACTGGCTGAGCACGTCTTCCCGTCCGTCCGTCTGCGGCCCGACCCCTCGGCCCGTTGGTGCTTACTGGTTCATAGTGGCGAAGAAATCTTCGTTGGTCTTGGAATCCTTCATCTTGTCGAGCAGGAATTCCATCGCGTCTACGGTGCCCATCTGCATCAGGATGCGGCGCAGCACCCACATCTTCGACAGATTGTCCTTCTGGACCAGCAGTTCTTCCTTGCGGGTGCCGGATTTGCCTACATCCAATGCAGGGAAGATGCGCTTGTCGGAAACCTTGCGGTCAAGCACGATTTCCGAGTTGCCGGTGCCCTTGAACTCTTCGAAGATCACTTCGTCCATGCGGCTGCCGGTGTCGATCAGCGCGGTGGCGATGATCGAGAGGCTGCCGCCCTCCTCGATGTTGCGCGCGGCGCCAAAGAACCGCTTGGGGCGCTGGAGGGCGTTGGCATCCACACCGCCGGTCAGCACCTTACCCGAGGAGGGCACCACGGTGTTGTATGCGCGACCGAGGCGGGTGATCGAGTCGAGCAGGATCACCACATCATGCTTGTGCTCGACCAGGCGCTTGGCCTTTTCGATCACCATTTCAGCGACTTGCACGTGGCGGTTGGCGGGCTCGTCGAAGGTCGAGGAGATCACCTCGCCCTTCACCGAACGCTGCATGTCGGTGACTTCCTCGGGCCGTTCATCGACCAGGAGGACGATCAGGAACACCTCGGGGTGATTGTCGGTGATCGCCTTGGCGATGTTCTGCAGCAGCACGGTCTTGCCGGTCCGCGGCGGCGCGACGATCAGTGCGCGCTGGCCCTTGCCCTGCGGCGCGATGATGTCGATCACCCGCGCGCTCTTGTCCTTCACGGTCGGATCGAGCGTGTCGAGCGTCAGCTTCTGGTCGGGGTAGAGCGGCGTGAGGTTGTCGAAATTGGTGCGCAGGCGGACCGCGTCGGGATCGTCGAAATTGACCTTGGCGAGGCTGGTCAGCGCAAAGTAGCGCTCGCCATCGCGGGGTGCGCGGATCTCGCCTTCGACCGTGTCGCCGGTGCGCAGGCCCCAGCGGCGGACCTGGTTGGGCGAGACGTAGATGTCGTCCGGCCCGGCAAGGTAATTCGCCTCGGGCGAACGCAGGAAGCCGAAACCGTCCTGCAGCACCTCGATGGTGCCGATGCCCATGATCTTCTCTTCGTATTCCTCGTCCTCGGCGAGTTCGCGCAGGATCGAGAAGAGCAGATCCTGACGGCGCATGGTCGAAGCGCCTTCGACGCCGAGTTCTTCCGCCATCGCGACCAGCTCGGCCGGGGTCTTTCGCTTCAAGTCCTTGAGATGCATTGTATATTTCCGAAATGCTTAGAGTGGCCGGTTGGTCAGTGCCGCCGTTTGCAGGCGGTGCCCCTTATCGGCGGGGCTGGGCTTGGGGAAAGCAGACCGCATGGAGCGCCTCGGCGCTCCGGTACCGGATAGGTGATCAGGAAATAGGAGCGCGCGAGGGCTAGGTCAATCGGCGAATGCGCGCCTCAGAAAGGCTTCAGATAGACCAGCAACACGATGAGGATCAGCAGGATGCCGGGCACCTCGCCAATCATCCGCAGCGTCTTTTCCGAGAGCGGACGCTCGCCGCGCGCCATCTTCTTTGTCTGCCCGACCAGCCAGCCATGATAGCCGGTCATCGCCAGCACCAGTGTCAGCTTGGCGTGGAGCCAGCCCGAAGTGAACCAGCCCCCGCCATAGGCCATCGACAGCCCGAGCACCCAGACGATCAGCATCGAGGGCGTCAGAATGATCTTCCGCAGCTTCCCCATCCGCTCCGCCCACTTGGCCTCCCCCGGCGATCCCGGCGCGTGGTCGAGCATGTAGATGCACTGGCGCGGCAGCATGAACAGCCCCGCCAGCCAGAACACCATGAAGATCACGTGCCCCGACTTGAGGAACAGGTAGATCGACGAGAGCAATTCCTGCATCGGTTCAGCCCCTTAGCGCGGCAAGCAGTTCCTCGACATGCGGGATCGGCGTGAACTGCCCGATCCCGTGGCCGAGGTTGAACACATGGGGTCGATCCTCGAAGGCGGCGATGATGGTCTTCACCCGCGCCGCCAGTGCCGGGCCGCCTGCTTCGAGCAGCAGGGGATCGAAGTTGCCCTGCACCGGCATACCCTCCGGCAGGCTCTGGTGCGCCCAGACTGGATCGAGCGTTTCATCGAGTCCGACTGCGTCCACGCCCGTCTCGCGGGCATAGGCCGGCAGCTTCGCTCCCGCGCCCTTGGGGAAGCCGATCACCGGAGTATCGGGGTGCGATTCCTTCAGCTTCGCGGTGATCGCGGCGTTGGGCGCAATCACCCACTTTTCGAACTGGTCGGGCGCAAGGCTGCCCGCCCAGCTATCGAACAGCTGCACCGACTCGGCCCCTGCGTCGATCTGGCCGCGCAGGTAGGTCACCGACACATCGGTGATCGCGTCGATGATCGCCTGCATATGCTCGGGGTCGCGATAGGCGAGCAGCCGGGCCGGGCCCTGATCCTTGGAGCCTTCGCCCGCGATCATGTAGGTCGCGACTGTCCAGGGGCTCCCCGCAAAGCCAAGCATGGTCACCTCCGGCCCGATCATCGCACGGGTGCGGCGCACGGTTTCGTAAACCGGTTCGAACCGTTCGAAGGCGGGGGTGAAGCTGTCCAGCCCGACTTCGAGCAGGGTGGGCGCAAGGTGCGGACCTTCGCCGGCGGCAAAGGTCAGTCCCTGCCCCATCGCATGCGGTACGATCAGGATATCGGAGAACAGGATCGCCCCGTCGAAACCGAAGCGCCGGATCGGCTGGACGGTAATCTCGGCCGCGGCCTCGCTGTCATAGACCAGTTCGAGAAAGCCGCCCTTCTCGGCCCGCAACTCGCGATATTCCGGCAGATAACGTCCTGCCTGACGCATGAGCCACACGGGAGGCACAGGCTGGCGGACACCTTTGAGCGTATCGAGAAGCGGACCGGGCATAGGGTTCCTTAGAGCAAATCAATTCAATTTATAAAAGGAATGATGGAGTCTGTTGGCCCTGTGGAAAGCGGGAATTACCGGGC
>Ga0114986_1000003_pt1 | contig 63525 bp, 71 predicted proteins | sample Shrwel1BS1Day17_FD_96988 | JGI IMG/M metagenome (GOLD analysis project Ga0114986, IMG submission 96988) | Subsurface microbial communities from deep shales in Ohio, USA - Utica-3 well 1 S-1-Day17 | ecosystem: Environmental > Aquatic > Deep subsurface > Shale gas/oil reservoir > Produced... | reverse complement strand
TGGCCAGAGAAATTCTATCTTTAAAGCAACAACACACCCGAAGCACCCACCGGAGTTTAGCCGGCTAAACCTTCTAGCCTCATGCCTGCGCACAGGTGAAGGCCACCGAGAGTTTAGCCGGCTAAATTCCTTGACGCCCCTCTACCCCCCTGGGCACACCCGGCACCTGTTTAGCCGGCTAAACACCGACAGAAACCCCGGCCAGAAACCGGGGTTTCGCACATCTGGGGAAGTGGGTTTGGAGATCGCAATGAGATAACGCTATTTAGCGATTCACAAAAGGAAAGGCCCAGGCGTCGCCAAACGCTTGGGCCAAATGTGACTTGGTGAATCTACTGAAACTGCTACTACTGGCGCCAACCAGTAAAAGCTCTCCAGACAGAGCGAATAGTAGCGGAATCAGTAGAAACGTCAAGACGGAATTGTTTTGTCCGGAGAATGACGAAATGACGGCTTGCGCCTCTACTGTTTGTATTTATCCATCAGCCATCGCCAGGGCTTGTGCCGCCCTGGATGAATCCCCTGTCTTCCAGGACCTCCCCGACGGGTACATGCGGGTGCTCCTGCGCATCATTAAGAAGATCAACCTGAAACGACTGAATTCGCCAATCGTGGCAAGTCGCGGCAAGATCGCGGCCGAATCAGGAAAATCCGTCGAGACCGTTGGCCGTGTCATCAAGTGGCTTGAAGATCGTGGTCTTGTTCGGCGCAGTCAGATTGCCCGTCCGGGTCTTCGCGGCTCCAGTTCTCCCCTCATTCCAACAAAAGCGCTCCTGGACGCTCTTCTGTTGTCAAACGCCCCTGCCAAGAAGCCCGAACTGGACGATCCTTCTGCCGGCCAAGAAGACGGCGCTTCCCTGACGGGTTCCTCCTCGAAGACCTCTGAAACTTATCCACATCAATCAGCGGCATTAGGCGTCAGCGGTGACGGCTCTAAATCAATGGGTCAACCCCTTAACAATCCTTCGGAAAACATCCGGCACGCCGGGGCCTTTGTACGGATCGACGGAGCAACGATCCCCACTGATCTAGCCTGGTTGGTCCAAAACCAACACCTTCGTGCTACTGGTGTTCTCGCCTTGATGGCTATGGCCAAGCAAGCCAAGCAACGTTTGTCGGACGTCGTTGCTGCAACCAAGAAGTACCTGGTAGGCCTAAGTGGCCGAGAGCTCTACGCCTATCTCCGAGCCTTGATATCCAATGGCCGTGACTACGGCCATATGCTTGAACAGGACCGTAATGCACACAGGGCGGAACAAGAACGGAAGCGCCTGGCGGAAAAGGCCGTATCCCTTGTAGGCCGGCAATTTTTGACCAGAAACGGAAAAGTTCACGTAACCGTCGAAAAGGAGGGATTTTTGACTGAAATTCGCAACGGCGTCCGCTACTGCCGCCACATGGATCAGGCGTTCCTGGACGCCCTGGATGATGGCCGGCTGATCCCTGTAGCTTGATCGGCATGGTGGCACGTACTAGCTCTCCGAGCTCCAGGGTGACTGGCCAAAGGAATTGCACCGTGGGCAAACCCGGCCGAAAAAAATCCGGCCTAGAGCCGGATTCTGAAGTGGTGAGAAGCCCAGTGCGCTTATTCGGTGTTCCCGTTTCCTTGGTTCGTGGCGGCCCCATTCAACAACCAGGTTGCAGAATGATGTGGGATCACTTTCAAGATTTTGTGGGCGCGATCTTGGTTTGTAGCTGCCGGACCATCCGAGCTGCAAGCGCTCTAAGAAGATGAGCAAGCACAGAAGCCCCTTTCTCTGCGGCAGGCCACACCATAGAGGCGGCGCCAAAGCCTACGCCCAAGCAGATAAGCAGGTTGGCTGTTTGATCCACCAGTTGCGTCGAGGTGGTGGTTCGCGGCAGCCAGGGGGGCATGTAGGAAGTCAGTGCAAGGCCGGAGCCATGGGTGAGTAGAAGGGCTGACAAGAAGATGCCGATGGAAATAATTCGCAGTTGCATTGAATGAAACTCCTTTAGTTCGACCACCGAGTACGGCGCCATTCCCAAGGGGGAACCGGATCAGGATCGGCCCAGAGGCCCATGCGAGCTTCCCTGGCTGATACCTCGGCAGCCTTCATTACTTGGTCGTGGCTGTACTTCGTGTTGAACCAGGCAAGGCCGGCTTTGACCTGTTCCAGGTTCGCGTCTTGTCCTTTGCAGCGAATACGGGCTACGGGGCGACCATAGCGGGTGTCCATGTCAGTGATCAGCGCAGTGGCGGTAACGCCGAAGCACATCTTGGCGAGGTTCTGCTTGGAACGCTCGTTGAAAGGCTGGCCAGGACGAGCCTTGCCGTGTTGGGCTTCCGGCGCGTCGATATCGGACAGGCGGAGGCGGTATTTCTGGAAGGAGCCATCGAGGAGGGTCAAGGTGTCACCGTCCTCGATAGCAATCACATTCCCCTCCAGGGTGGAGCCGACCGTCTGGGCGCCAGCCAGGCTGGTCACGCTCAGTCCAGCTATAAAAGCTGCAATTACCCTTGCTCGCATTATTCCTCCGCGTCTTTAAGTTGTGGCTAGTTTAACAACACAGTATAAAACTGGGCAAATACATTAAAACCCAGAAAACACGGGGTGTATCTGGTTGGCAACATTGCGTAGTGTTGTTTTAAGTTGGCTTGCAATGCACGAACGACACCGTGTAATGTTTAGTTGTGTTGCATTGATCAATAGCGTGGAGTTCGTATGGTGTTGCTGCCCCTTGCCCTACATGAGCCAGCTGAACAGCTGCGGGCCAAGTACGGCGATGTGATGACTACCCGCGAGGTAGCCGACCATCTCAGAATCTCTGAATTCACCGTCCGGAGGATTGCGGATTCGGAGTTGCCTCGCACGCGCCACAAGGGCCGGGCCGGCTTTCGGTATGCCGTGGAGCATGTGGCCGAATACAAACGCAAGATCACGGAAGGCGCCTGCACTGTTGCTCCTCAGAGAGTAGCCGGCGAAATGCCGCGGACCTTCTGCATTCCTGAATCGGTAGAGCCGATCCAGGTCTCGGTCTTTGAGAGGTGCGTTTCCTTGTACCTGGCTGACTCGGGTGGCGAGCGGGGCATGGTTGCCGTGCTGGAGCATCTGGGGCGCAGCGCTCAGGGCCCCCTCAGTTCGGCCGCCTATTCTCGCCTCACTGCGCTCAACTTCGTGATCAATGAGCAACGCCAAGAGGTAGCGGAGCTGGGTCTGGTGTCAGGCCGAGACGGCCGGGTAGCCATCGAAAGAGGATTGATTGCCGCTGCTGCGGTATGTCCGCTGCTCCAGGACAAGGCCGGCAGTGTTCGGTTTGAGTTTGCTTTCCTGGTGAAGGTGGCCAGGGCTATGCAGGGTGGTGAAGTTGGAGAGTTGGGGGTTTGTGTCCCCGGAGGACGGGAGGAGGTGGTTGGCCATGCGTGACTACTCAAAGATTCAGGCTGGATTCTGGACGGGCCGGACGGGGAAGGAACTCCGCCGCCATGGGCTGGAAGTGCGTGTGGTAGCCGCCTATTTGATCAGTAGCCCCCACGCCAACTCTTTGGGGTTGTACCACCTGCCTTTGGCCTATATCGCTGGCGATACCGGGGTGGAGGCTGACAAGGTGCTCTCCGCTCTTGGGGTGCTGTCGGATGTTGGCTTTTGCTCCTACGATCAGGCTTCTGAGACGGTGTGGGTCCATGAGATGGCCCGCTACCAGATTGCCGAGCGCCTGAAAGAGCGAGATTTGCAGGCTGAAGGCGTGCGTAGGGAGTATCGAAATCTCCCTGAAAGCCCCTTCGTTGGCGCCTTCTATGACCGCTACGCGGAAGCTTTCCATATTCACGAACGACGGGACAGCGGGTTGGTGTCTGTGGGCGTAGGAGCGGAGTGCCGGGCCAGCCAGGCGCAAGGCAGCAACGTGGCATTGGTTCGGCGGTCTGAGCCCGCGCCTGCCCAGGAAGTGGTAGCTGTAGGCCAAACGCACAGCCTTGATCTCGGTGACGCCTCTCAGCAAGTAGGGAAAGTTGTGCCGCTCAATGCAAGGGCCTTGGTCGTTCCGAAAAGTGTGGTAGCTGAGTGCCCCCACGCTGAAATCGTGGCTCTCTACCACGAGCTGTTGCCGAGCTGCTTGCCAGTGAGGGCATGGCCTGAAAGACGGCAAGCCTATCTTCGCCAGCGCTGGCGAGAAGACCCGAAGCGGCAAAACCTAGGATGGTGGCGGCGCTTTTTCCAGTACGTCGGCCAATCCACCTTTCTGACAGGTAAGAGCCCGGCCAAGGAAGGTAAGCCGTTCGTGGCGGATCTGGAGTGGCTGTTGAAGCCAACCAATTTCTTGAAGGTGATCGAGGGGCGTTATCACCCCGCAACCGACTAGCGAGAACACAATGGAAGAGCTTTTCAACCTGGAGGCGGAGCAGTCTCTGCTGGGCGCCTTGCTCCTGAATCCCGATGCGATGGATCAGGTAGAGGACATCGTTACGGCAAGCGACTTCTACGCCGAGCGCCACCGGCTGATTTTTCGCCGTATCGCGCTGCTGTTGTCGCAGGCCGTTCCCCTGGATGTTATTACCCTGCACGATGCTTTGCGCCAAGCCGGTGATGGTGAACGAAGCGGTGGCATTGCGTACCTCAATGACCTGGTGGATCAGGCGCCGGGGAGTGCAAACGCCTGGAAGTACGCCAAGATTGTGGCCGAAAAGAGAGCCCTCCGCGACTTGATGGCGGTGGCTGACGAGATAGCGGTGATTGCCGGCGCTGAGGATGGTTCGACGGCCGAGGCCCGAATTGGAAGAGCCCAAGACGTTGTGCTCGCACTCGCGGAAAAGCGGCCAAGGGACGCAAAGCCCATGCTGTTGAGTGACGTACTCCCAGGGGTGCTCGAAAGGATTGAGGAGCGGTTCGAGAGCGATAGTCCCATTTCAGGTGTGGCAACCCATTACGCAGCCTTCGATGAGAAAACTTCGGGCCTACAGCCTGGGGATCTGATCATAGTGGCCGGACGGCCTTCCATGGGCAAGACCGCCTTCGCCCTGAACATTGCCGAGAATGTGTCTCTCGATAATATTGGTGCGGCGCTCGTATTCAGCATGGAGATGGGGGAGCAGCAGCTGGCGTTGCGGACCCTCTCCAGGTTCTCACGGGTGAGCCTTACTGACTTGCGAAGTGGACGGCTCAAGCAGGACGACTTTGACCATATGGCGGCCGGGTTGGGCAAAGTCGGCCCAGCAAATCTGGTGATTGATGCTGATCCCGGGCTTTCTGTTTCACAAATGCGCAGCCGGGCTCGCCGTGTGAAGCGAGAGCGTGGCCTGGCCCTGATCGTCATTGATTACCTTCAGCTGATGACCGGCGTAGGCAACTCCCGCAACGAGGAACTGGGCGGGATTACTCGTGCCTTGAAGCTACTGGCCCGGGAATTGGAAGTGCCCATCGTGCTCCTCTCTCAACTGTCCAGGAAGGTGGAGGAAAGGGCGAACAAGCGCCCCATCCTTTCGGATCTGAGAGAGTCCGGTGCAATCGAGCAGGATGCTGACGTGGTTGTGATGATGTATCGGGACGAGTATTACAACCCCGATAGCGCCTTCAAAGGGATAGCCGAAGCGATCATTACTAAGCAGCGCATGGGAGAGTGTGGAACGGTGATGCTCCACTTTGAGGGCCAATACAGCCACTTCACGGATGCTTCCCAGCACGCCCTTTCTTTAGCCGCGCACGCTGCCAAAACATCTGGAAATCGTCCGAAAACCCGAGGGATGCCAGAGGAGCCATGATGGACGTTTCACAGCAATCAATATCCCTGGCGGAATATCGTCAGCTCACTGCGTCCAAAGCTGCTGCCGTCCGGGTGGGACGCCATAAGGGGCCGGGACCGGAGGAGCTGCTGCAACGGGCCTGCATAGAGTGGGTGGTCCTGCACAAGGCGAGATATCCGATCCTCAAATGGCTCACGCACGTTCCCAATGGGGGAAAGAGGCCAAAGGGAGAAGCGGGAAAGCTCAAAGCGATGGGGGTGAAGAAGGGGGTTCCGGACCTGATGCTTCCCCGGCGACGTCTCGGATGGTTCGGATTGGCCATTGAGCTGAAGGCCCCGGGGGAAAAGCCGTCGGACGACCAGGCTGAGTGGTTGGCGGCCTTTGAAGAAGATGGCTGGGTGAGTGGCTGGACCGATTCCCTTGAAGGGTTCCTGGCGTTGATGAAGCTTTACCTGAGCGGCCGGCCGAGCGGGGAAAGCTGAGATCGGTAGAGCGGCCTCAGGAGTTATCCCCAATTTTGTGGATAACCACTCGCATTTCTGTGGATAACTCTGTGGGCTTTAGAGCCTATCCCCGGATATCTCTAGAGAGCCCTTAGAGTGCCTGAGATTTAGGCATCCATGCCGCTGGAATCTATCAATGGCGTATGAACGACATCGTAGGAAGGTGCCTTATGCGTTGCAGAGTGAAACCCCAGTTTGAGCGGATGGCCACCATGGATTTGGAGCGGATGGCCAAGCAACTTTTAGGGGACTCATGGGCAGAGTTCGAGCGTGTGCGGCAGTATTTCTTGCACCAGGGCGAGAGTCCAGAGTACCGGCATGTGCTGGCCGTGGCGATCCAGCGATGGGAGGGGGAGCCGTTGGACGGAAGTCCGCTGGGAGAGTGGAAATTCTGACTTCGGTGGAAATTACACTATTGCGTTGTGTATGCTTTTCTTGTTGGAAATTCAAGGAGAGCCTACAGTGCGTAAGACCGTTTCTACCCTCATTCTGTCCCTCGGGCTGGTAGGTGCCAGCCAGGTTTTCGCTTCGCCGGAAACCGATTCGATCCTGGGAATGCTGAAGGCCAAGTACCCGAATACGGCTTTCACCTCGGTATCCAAGGGCCCCATCAACGGCACCTACGAGGTCGTCATGGGGCGCAATGTCGGTTACACCGACGCCACGGGCAAGTATTTCATCTTCGGCAATGTTTTCGATATGGAGACCCGCCGAGATTTGACGGCCGAGCGCAAGCAGGCCTTGAACAAGCTCGATTGGGCTTCTCTGCCCCTGGCAAGCGCCATCAAGATCGTCAAAGGCGACGGCAAGGCAACCTTTGCTGTGTTCTCCGATCCCGATTGCCCCTATTGCAAGCGCCTTGAGCAGAACCTGGCTGGGCTCAAGAACTACACCATGTACCTGTTCCTGATGCCGCTGGCAGGGCTCCATCCCGATGCCCCCGCGAAGTCTGAATCCGTTTGGTGCGCCGACGACAAGGCCAAGGCCTGGACTGATCTGGTGCTGAACGGGAAAGAGCCTGCGGCGAAGAAGTGCCCGAATCCGTTGGCTGCCATTCAGCAGATCGCGTCCAGTAACGGTATCGCCGGCACTCCCACTCTGGTTCGGATGGACGGCGCGATTACTGCCGGGGCCTTGCCGGCAGAGAAGATCCAGGAATGGTTGGCGGCAGCAGGGAAGTAAAGCCATGAGACGGCACGCACGCTTCATCCCCGCTCCCACCAAGCCCGTGCGGGCGGCATTGGCTGCTGCCGGAATCACCTTCGATGGGGTGCTGCGCAATATCTCCCTCGAAGGCGTGATGCTTGAGTCCCATGACCTGCCGGCCTTGATCAATGCTCCCGTGGTGGCCGAGGGCAACTTCATCCTCGGCTACGAACACTTTCCGTTCTCCGCAATGATCCTGCACGTCCAATACAGCAACCATGGCGTGCTCTTGGGGTGCCAGTTCCTCGGGATGTCCAAGTCTGTCCTCCAAGGGGTGATCAGCGCCATTGTGGATGGGCACGGTGGTGGGGCCGTTCATATTACGAATTCAACGCTCGACTTCCCGATAGCAAAAGTGATTGGCCATCTGGGTTCCCACCTCCAGAAGGACTGGGACGCGGCGTTTCGTAGGGGTATCCGCCACGTCGACCTGAGGGAATGCGCGTCCATAGATGAAAGTGGGCAGCTGATGCTAGCTACGGTGATGCCGTTCGGCTGCAAGATTGTCGGCTGCTCGACTTCGGCTCGCTGGGGGTTGGTGGAGGCCGGCGTGTCGCTTTTGGCCGAACTGGGAGAAGAGCCGTGCGCTGTCACGCGATTCTGATCGCTTCCATCCTGGCTGTTCTTCCCGTAATGGCCAAGGCCGAGCACCTGGGCGTGTATGGGAACGTCTGGGAGATCGGGGAGCAAGATGCCATAGACAGCATCAAAGGCAAGCTCCGGCAGATGGAGCGCGACGGGCGGATGAAGAAGCTCATGGAGTCATGGCGGGACAAGACTCTTGACCAGCTCGTAAATCAACCGCCCGTCCAAGGTTTGAGTACGGTCAAGAAAGCCAGGACCTGGATCTTCGACCCCTCTGTGCAGTTTGAATCCGAGGTTCGTGATCATCTCGGTAATCTCGTAGTGCCCGCCGGGACCAAGGTGAATCCCCTGGACCACATCAATCTCACGAAGCGCCTGGTGTTCATTGATGCCCGGGACAGTCGGCAGGTGGATCTGGCCAAGCGGATGATCGAGGCGTCCCCTCGTGACAAGGTGATTCTGGTTGCGGGTTCTTGGCTGGAGCTCACCAGGACGTGGAAGCGCCAGGTCTATTTCGACCAGCGTGGAATGCTGACCAAGCGTTTCGGCTTAAAGCGGGTGCCGGCAGTGGTTTCCCAGAAGGGCACGAGGCTTCAGGTAGAGGAGATGGTTCCGTGAATAGGTCCGTGCTGGGTTGGTTCGTTTTCTCGGTGATGCTTATTTTGGGCTCGCCGTCGAATGCGGCAGACGGTTCGTGCTATGGGAAATTCCCAGACTTGATTGGCGGGGTGTGCTGGTCTTGCGCGTTTCCGATCAAGATTTTCGGTAACACCGCGCTGGTCAGCGACAGCCAGGAGGACTACGACTCCAGGGAAAGCAGTTCCCCTATCTGTTACTGCGAGGGCGCGACCAAAGTCGGTATCCCGGTTTCCTTTTGGGAGCCAGCCCGGATGGTAGAGGTTACGAGAACCCCGTACTGCTTTCCCTTGTTAGGAGGCGTGAAGATTAGTACCGGGGTGAATGAAGAGTCTTACGGAGCTGTGACCTCCGATGTCCCGGCCGGAGGGATTCCCATGGCGAAGAGCTCCTTTCGGCACGTTAACTACTACATCAACCCGTTGATGTATGTCCTCGATGTGCTCTTGGACAACTCCTGCCTGGAGCAAAAAGGGTTCGATATGGCCTATATGTCGCCAATCGACCCGACCCACAACGACGAGGAACTGGCTGGAATCATGGCCCCCTACGCTTTCCCCTTTGGTGGGGCTTTGGCTCAAGGGGCGTGCGCGGCTGACTGTATAGCCGCGACGACTGGGATTTCACGCCCGGAACTGTTCTGGTGTTCCGGTTGCAATGGGAGTGTCTATCCGCTGACCGGCTTTGCTAATGCCCACATCGGCATGGAGCAGGTTGGACGCCTTCATACCCACCGGATCTTGGCCAAGTTCCATGCAGCAGGGACGCAGTGGGCGACTACCGGGGAGCAAGGCATGTGCAGCTACTACCCCCAAATCATCATGGACAAGCGTGCTTATAAGGTCACCAGACTCTACTACAAGCCCCAGACGCAGAAGGTCAATGGGCGTTGCTGTGATCCGGTGGGGCGGTCAACGATTCTCTCTGCTGTAGGCGCTGAGGTGCCTATGGTTGGCGAAGACGTCGGATACATGATTTTCCGGAAGCGAGATTGCTGCCAAGGGGCCGTGGGCTTCTGAGGTATCGGGATTTTGGAAGGACAACAGGCTCTTACAGGCCTTTTGAAGGCGAGGACGTTATGCGCGATTTGGTATATCCGGTGTTTCAGCCAATCTACGACCTGAAGACCGAGCAGCCAGCCTGGTACGAGGCGCTTGCGCGACTCACCGGAGATTCGTCTTGCAGTGGCCACGGGCCGTTGCTGAAGCTCGGGGAGCAGTACGGCTTCGTCAGTCACATCGACCAGGCCATGCTTCACCACGTTGCAGCGGCACTGGTTGAGCTCCACTTGCCTGTAGCGGTCAACGTTTCTACGAAGACGGTGGAGCACCATCAGGATGAGATTTTTGCCTTCCTGTCACAGCGTCCTGGCATTGGGAAACATCTGGTCTGGGAAATCACCGAGACAAGGACACCCCTTGATGTCACCGGCCTGATTAACTTCGCTGTATCCGTCAAGCGGTTCGGTAGCAAGTTGGCTGTCGATGATTTCGGTAGCGGATACTGGGACGAGAGCTTTGTGGCGTTGCTAGAGCCTGATCTGATCAAGACGGCTTGGGGTAACGCCGGCATGATCGAGGCCATTCGCCTTGCTCGGAAGTATGGGGCCGAGGTTGTGGTCGAGTGCATTGAAGACGAGGAGTCTCTGGAGACCTTGAAGCAACTGCCAGTTCGCTATGCTCAAGGGTTCCACCTTGGACGCCCGATGCCCCTGGGCTTTCACCTGGGGACTGGTACGGAGGTGGTCCAATGCGCCTGATCGGTGCCGTACTCCTCATGGTGGCAAGCGCGGCATTTGCCCAGGCCGATATGCCATCCCAGACGCAGATTGACGCCATGATCCAGAAGCAGCGCCAGCAGACTGACGTCCATTTGGATAGGGCCGTCCGGGAAGCCTTGCCAAGTGGAGCCGTGAAAGTCCAGCCAATGCGGGATCTGGGAGCCGCGGTAGCGCCAAAGCAGGACAATCTGGACGATCTGCTGAAACAGATGAATACCGCGCATCAGAAGAAGCCCGGGACAGATGTCATGGTCTTCGTGTCGTTCTCCATGCCCGATGCAGTGCTTCAACAGCTTTCAAAGCAGGCGAAGGAGGCCGGGGCTGTCTTCGTCCTCCGGGGACTCAAGGAGGGCTCCCTTCGGAAGACACAGGAGGTAGCCCGCGACCTCAACCCCGGAGGGGTTGAATGGCTGATCCACCCAGAGCTCTTTAAGCAGTTCAAGATCAAGAAAGTGCCCGCTATCGTGGTTGCAGACGGTGGGGCAGGGGAGATCCTGGAGGATGGATGTTCTCCCGAAGCGACCTACGCGGCTGTGACTGGTGACGTTTCTATCCAGGCAGCGCTTGACGTGATTCGACGGCGTGCCCGTCCCTCGATTGCCAATATGGCAGAGCAGAAGCTGCTTCAGATGTCCGGGAGAGTCCGATGAAACATCTGATTCCTTTGATGGTGCTGCTTGGGGCCGCACTCCCCGTTCTGTCTGCCGATGTGACCTCGGCTTTAGAGGCTGGCAAAACTTTTGCGAATTCAAACTACGCGACTGGTTCCTCTCTCATCACCAGCACCGACACATCCAAGATTCCGGGTTACACCAGCAATCCGCCTCAGGCCGCTTCTTACGGGACAGGGGTTAGTTTGTTTTCACTCGGCTCCACCAAGATCAATACTTGTGCGGGTTATACCCCGGGCTCCGACAAAGTGGCCAACCAGGAATGCGATGCCGTCAATTTCTTGGCCAAGAACCCCTACGAGCGGGTCATCTTTGATATCAGCCGCAGTGATCCGATCTTTACTGAACCGGATTTGCAACCAGGCCTAGATTTTATTAACGGCACCGGCTCGGAGGATTGCGTTCCGACAACCGTTCAGAATCCGTCTTCCGAGCGTCAAGAAATTTGCCATGAGTATGAGGATGAATCTCCGAAAACATGCACTATAGGCAGGGTAGTGCAGGTTGATGCTGATACCAATTACCTCTGCAATCAAACCATCAATGCTTATGAGACCGTAACCTGTAACCGAAACGTGATTGCTTCCATTGCATTTCAATGCGGTACGGGGGGGGCCACCTATCCTTCCTTGGATAGTTGTCGAGCGGGGTGTAACCCCGAAATGGTGACAATGTGGTCCATTCAGTGGCTTTCCGGACAGTGGCACAACATCTACACAACAGAGTATTCAGTAGCCGCGCCGTACATTTCAAGTTGGGGACTTGGTAATTCTTACACCATCGACGGGACAAATGTAACCTGGGTCGGCACCAATGGAGTTCCTGTGTCTTGGTCTTTGGCTGAATATGACGCAGCCACTCGATTGCAGCTTATCCAGTTCTTCTGTAACTCGGTTTATACCCCGACGCAGATTCTGAATGCGGGTGGAACTATCCGAGTTAATACAACCACATCAGCGATGCAGTCTGACAAATTCGTGGTCGCTTGCACCATGTCCGCTCCATCAACCTGCAACAGCGTTGTTTCCACAACTGTCGACAATCAGTGTGCGGCCCTCGAATCGCGGTCATTTTGATTTAGCAAATGTCTACTACGCCTGTTGGCCTCTGGGGGTGAATGTGCTCGGAATAAACAGACTTTTTTTCTGGGTTGGACTGGCGTTTTTCAGCCTCGCTCATGCCGCTGATTGCCAAAAGACCGGCACGGTCTGTGCGGATACCACACCATCTAAAGTAGTATCTGGCGTAACAGTAACATTGGCCCAGGTGGGAGGGTGCTGGTCCTACAAAGACACGTATCGCTGCATTAAGCCAAATGCGGTCGATTATTGCGGAGGTATTGCCAGTACCCCGGGGTGTTGGTTGGCGTCCACCGTATGTACCCAGACCGACTTCAACGGCGGGTGCATGACGCAAACCCTTACCTATCGTTGCGGCGACCCCGTGACCCCAATACCCCCTGACACCACCTACTTGAATGAGTCGTACACAATCGTGAAGGACACGATTGACTCTAGCGCTTGTTCCACAACCGCTAACAATCCAAACTGCACGCTGGCAACCCACACTTGCTCAGAACCTGGTGGCACACGGATCATCAATGGGTTGGCTGTTACAAAGGATTGCTGGGCCTGGTCGGACTCCTACACATGCACCAATATTATTGATACCGATTGCGGTGCATTGTCAGAGAAGGGCTGCACGCTTACGAACAAGACTTGCATATCCAAGTCCTCAACCGATGGGCACTGCACCGATTATGAGGATACGTACTCTTGCCCGGTGGGAGGGGGCACTACCACGACAAAAGACTGTTCCGGCAAAGTGGCATGTATCAGCGATGGAGCCGGCGGGCAGAGCTGCTTTGATTCCTCCTCACCTACTGACACTGATATTGGGACGGTAATTGCCACTACCGAGGCGGCTCGGCAGGCAGGGGTTTATGAAAATGGCCTGAGCATTTTTTCGGGAGGAGACGAGTCTTGCGAAAGCAAGCGCTACGGCATTCCCACCAAATGCTGCCGAACGTCCGGAGGCTCCAAGTCAAACCATGACATCATGAGTGGGATGGTGTCCCAGGTGCTCGGAAACGTTGGAAGCTATGCTTGGTCCCAGGGTAGCAAGTACGTCTACGACTTTATGTACCAATCCAGTATTCCATGGCTCCAAGACCGGGCAATTGATGCTATGACGTCTGTCGAAGGCTGCTTTTCCGATTTTTCGTTGGCAGGCGGGGGGTTCTCGCCCTCTTTTGGCGCCTTTGGATTTTCAATTGCTACCACTACGCCTGGATCACTGGTTGGTAACTATAGTCAAATTACCACGCTCTTTGAAACGGCCAGTGGAACGCAGGTTAACCTGTATTTCAATCCTTATGTGTTTGCTGCACAAATTGCCATCACCGTAGTCATGGAGTTACTGTCGTGCTCTGATGAGGAAATGCTTCTGGGGATGCACCGTGGCGCCGGCCTTTGTTATCACACTGATACTGAGTGTAGCGGGTCCATTCTCAAAACCTGCACGGAACACTATTGCTGCTATAACTCCAAGCTTGCCCGAATTATTAACGAACAAGGCAAGCCTCAATTAGGAATGGACATAAAAAATTGCAACGGTTTTTCCACTGAGGATTTCGCAAAGCTGGATTTCTCCAAACTCAATCTTTCGGAATTCATTGGGGACGTAATGAAAAACATCGAGATCCCATCCAATTCAACTTTGACGGATCAGGCTAATGCGACTATCCAGCAGAAGCTTAAAGACTACTATTCAAATCAATGACGGCAGCTATCGTTTTGTGCCTAAATATTGGCTCAGATAAACTGCAATCAAAACCAGTTCAACCGTAGAGGAGATTTAATTGTCTAGGTTTTTCCTGATGATTCTCGGCGTAGCTCTTGGCGGTTGCGCCAGCATGATGAATCCGCCCGTGGCCGAGGACGGGTCCAAACTCGTTTATGTGAAGGAAGTTCGGATGCTTGGCCGGGCGGGGCCCGATGCTGGTGCCTCGGGGTCTCTTGGTGGCCGGATTGGAGGGGCTATGAGCGGCACGACAGGCGCGGTAGTTGGCGGGGGCGTAGAGGCTGCTGCTACGGCTGTGATCAACGCGGCCAGGGGGGCGCGTGTCCTAGTCAATTTCATGGATTTCGACCCCAGGGCTCCTGGTGCGCCGAAGTTTTACGCTGGCCGCGCACTGACGATTGAGCGGGCTCCGTGGCCTGGATCTGAACAGCTCAGAGCGGGTGGCTGGGCCGTACTGACTACTGATGAGGAAGGGGATCTAATCGTCGTTCCCTGCAAAAGCGAATGCAAGCCGCAAAAGTGATCGTGGCTGGGCTCTTTGCGGTTCTGCCTTCGCTGTCACCGGCAGCTGCAACCTTATCGGTGATGGCTCAACAGGCTCTTCAGGGAGTTCAGGTAGAGGATGAAGTAGTTGGTGAGGCGGCCGATAAAATGCGAGCGGTAACCCGCACAGATGGGCCGGTAATGGCCAAGGTGTCTGTCCTGAACCTCATGCCTGGAACACCCGGCTGCGCTCGATTGAGGATCGTAATGTCCCAGGGCGGAATTTTGACCCGGCAGGGGAGTGTCGTTCACTATGAACAACCCATACGGATGAATCTATGTCCAGGCGGCTCTCCTCCGCCCGTTCAGGGCTTAGGGTATGAGGCTGAGAAGCCGGTGTTCCGATAGCCGACCAGCAGAAAGCAAAGGCCTCCGGGCCTTTTTTAACGTCCCAACAAGGGCAAAGTCTTTTCGTACTCAACGGGCTTTGGCGGCCGATGGGTTGCAAGCCAGTCAGAAGCAAAACGCTGGGCTCGCTCGGTGTCCCCTTGTGACAGGCCGCCTACAGACACGGCAATGCGGCCGGCGCCAGATTTGGCCATCCCAGTGCTAATCATCCGCCAACCGGCGGACATCGCCTCGTTTCGATCAACTCCCAGTCCGTGCCGGTATAGATCCGACAGCAGGCCTGCGGCCTCAGGGCTAAACATCTCCGCAGCCTGGGTAAGCCACCTCAGGGCGGCGCCAGGGTCTTTCCTGGGGCCTGTGCCGTCCATAAGCATTCGCCCAACGTAGTAAATTCCTACCTTGTTTCTTGCCTCAGCGGCCTTTTGCGCCCATTCCCAGGTTTTGGCCCGGTCTCCGACTTTGGCGTAGTGGAGCAGCAGACGAACCATGGCTTGCTGAATCCTTTCCTTCGCCAGCGCTTCCTGAAATAGCTCAACGGCACGAGCCTCGTTCTGTGCCACTCCACGGCCTTGGAGGTAGAGGAGCCCAAGGTTGTACTTGGCAAGAGGTAGGGCGGTGGCGGCACTTTGGAGCCATCGAACCCCTTCCTGGATGTTCTGTGGGCGCCCCACGCCCTCTACCAGGATGTGGCCCAAAACATTCATCGCGTCCGGACTGCCGGCCTCAGCGTCAGCCATCAGGGAGGCGTAGACGGAGCGATCTCCACGTTCATATTTCGTCCAGTTGAGCCAGGTCTGCCCAGAGTTTTTGGCGCGGCCCATTCCACTTAGCGTTTTTTCAACAATGCTCCGCGATTGATCTTGCAGCTCGCCCTGGAAGTCACTGGCTGACGCAGCACCTGAGATTGCGAGGGCGGAGAAGAAGTGTAGGAGTTTGGTTGAAATTCGCATAGTGCGTTCCGTATATTCATGTGACGACATACGAACGAGTATAAGACGTGAAGGTACGGTTTTTCTTGATTTCCGGGTTTCTCGCTGTCCTCGTACCAGGGATTGCGTCTGCATGGTGCTTTGAGGAGGCCGCCCGGTATCACGACGTTGACGCATCTCTGCTTCGGGCTATGGCCAAGGTTGAATCCCGAGGAAACGCGAGGGCTGTGCACAAGAACGAAAACGGCACGGAAGACGTTTGCCTCATGCAGATCAATTCGAGCAATTTCGACGGCCTGGCCCGGTATGGAATTACCAGGGAAAAGCTGCTGGATGACCCGTGCACTTGCGTTCAAGTGGGCGCCTGGATCTTGTCAGAAAAAATTCGCCGCTATGGAAAGACGTGGCGGGCGGTGGGTGCGTACAACGCAAAGTCAGAAAACAAGCGGCTCCAGTACGTGGAGCTGGTGGAAAAATCTTTGGAAGGGGAACGTAGGAAATGAAGGGAGCTTTGGGAGCGGCGTTTGTCCTTTGTGTCCTGGTCTGGCTTGTGTGGACCGTCAGTCCGCAAGACAAATGTGAGCGGGTTCGTAGAGGGGCTGTGCCCGTTGGTGCAGTCGCCACTGTCCTCAGGGCTGGCCTTGAGCACTGGATTAGTCCGACTGAGCGGATTCGGCTTTTGTACTGGTCCCTTGAGGCTGAAAAGGGCGCACAAGATTTCATAGCTCGGCAATTCTACGGCGCCGCTTTGGCCTGCAAATAAGAGGGGGCTATGCGCGAACCCGACCTATTCATTTCCAATGGCCCTCATGAGAAGCCGCTGGTCGATACCCTCAACCAGCTGTTCTTGGACGCCGCCGAAGACCGGGCCGCTGACATCCACTTTGAGCCCACCCAGTCTGGGGAAACCCGTGTGCGTTTCCGTACCCCGGCTGGCTTGGCAGAGGTGGCCCGCTTCAATGCAGACTTTGGCCGAGTCTTCGATGAAAAAATTCGCGCCCGTGCTCATCTCTCCATCAGCGAAAAGCACAAGCCTCTGAGCGGTCGTCTACGGTTGTACTTCAAAGAAAGCGAACGCCTGCTCGACGTCCGGGTAGAAATTAGTCCGGTCATCAGCGGGACGAAGGTGGTTTGCCGAATCCTGGACCAAGCCAATGCGAGCCGTCGCCTCTGTGACATCGAAATGTCCGAGATGGTGCGCGACAGCATCGGCCAGCTGATCGAGGAGCCTCATGGACTGTTCATCGTTACGGGCCCTACTGGCTCCGGTAAGACGACGACCCTCTACGCAATCATCAACGAGCTCAATGACGAGGGCCGGAACATCACCACCATTGAGCATCCGGTGGAATACGTTGTGGACGGGCTCAACCAGATCAACGTTCACGAGATTCACAATCCTTTCCCCCAGGCCCTGAGGTCCGTTGTTCGGCAAGATCCGGATGTAATCCTGGTCGGTGAAATTCGAGACGCTGAAACGGCAAAAATTGCTGTGGATGCAGCTCTCACCGGGCATTTGGTGCTTACCACGACCCATGCCAACAACGCCGCAATGGTGGCCACCCGCCTGATCGAGTTGGGCGTTGATCCCGCAACTCTGGCATCGGCCTTCCGAGGGGTTGTGTCACAACGCCTTGTTCGCCGTATCAGCCCCGATGTCGAAATGGGATGGGGTACGCCTAACGATGTACAGCGTTCCTGGTTGAACTTCCACGGGATCGTCATGGGAGATCCCAAGTTCCCTGTAGTGGAAGACCACCCGTCCTCCTACCAAGGATGGTTGCCCGTCATGGAAATGATCGTTGGGGATGGTGCCGTTAGGAAAGCCATTGCTTCCGGGCCTGACGCTATCTATGAGGCAGCTTCCAGGCAATCGCAATTCGAGACCCTGGCCCACGCTGGCGCCCGTCATGCTGCCGCCGGGGTAACGACCCTCGAAGAGATTCGCCGGGTCACTTCCATCACTGATGCAGTACGGCTCCAGTCACGTCGTCTTGGCCAGGTACTGGTTGAGATGGGCTACGTCTCTGTTCACGACATCCACGAAGTCGTTGCGAAGCAAACCCGGCTCCGCCGTGAAGGGGTTGTGCGTCCGCTTGGGACGCTGCTGCTCGAACAGAACCTCTGTACCCCGCAGGAGTTAGTTCAGGGGCTGGGGTATTCGTCCGAGGCCGAACCGATTGCTCGCCGGATGGCATTGAGCGGCACGTTGTCGGACGCCGACCTGGTTGTAGCGCTGGAAGCATGGAAAGAGGCGCGTGGCAGCCTCTTTGATTATCTGGTCAATAACGAATTTTGTTCCTGGAAAGACTTGCATGAAGCGTCGAACGTTTCTGGCTAGTGTGATTGCACTGCCCCTCTTGGCCCAGGCCGCAGAGGAAGAATTCCGCCCCTACCGGCAGGTAAGCCGGGGAGCGGACAAGGCCCGGATTTATTCCTTCTTCTCCTTTGCCTGCCCTGTTTGTCGGGATTACCACCGCGAATTGGAGCATTGGGGCAAGGGGGTTCCCAAGAAGATGAGCTTTGAAATGGTCCCTGTCGTGACCGCCGCAGATCGACCGCACATGATCGCCGCTCGTGCCTGGTATGCGGTCATGAAGGCAGCTCCGGAAAAGTCGGCCAGCTTTGCGGATGCTGCTTACGCCCTCATCCACGACCAGCGGATGAAGTTGGATGATCCAGAGACCTGGATTCAGGCCTGCAAGATTTCTGGCGTGCGCAATTTTGAGCTTGCGTGGAAGGCGGTCCCGGTAGTGGAAGTGACTCGCGCTACCTCTTTGCTCAAGGACTACGCCATTACCGAGACGCCTTCCCTGGCTATTGGTGGGCGCTATGTGATTACCCCCGACAACACCCAGGGAGATCACCGTCTGTTCGTCCAGCTGGCCAATGGGCTGGCTTCCCAAGCCCTGAGGAGCCTGTGATGAAGCGATTGCTTGGGCTGTGCATGGCAGTCGCATCTGTTGGGGCTTTTGCAGATGCCGTGGGGACTCATTGGGTTGCTGTGGGCTCCGAATACGAGCGTCCCCATGAGACGTTTGCGGTTGGTGATCCCTCATTCGGATACCGCTTACGTGAGCGGCCGGCAGTCTGGATTCGCCTGGACAAGCCGAAATCGCAGACCTCCGAGGTGGCCAGCGTAGTGGAGGCAAAGCCCCAGCAGGCCCTCGCCAAGGAGGCCACGATCTATTTCCCCTTCGGTAGTTACACCGCGCTGGATGCTTCGCCCTTGGAGCTCCTTTTCCCGATTCCTGAGGCCGCCCAGATCACCGTGACCGGACGGACGGATTCGGTCGGCACCGTTGGCTACAACCAGCGCCTCTCTGAAAAGCGGGCCCAGGCCGTGGCAGACGACCTGGAGCGCCTGGGGGCGAAACAGGACCAGATTCAGGTGGTAGGGAAGGGTGAGAAAGACCCGGTTGCGTCCAATGCCACCGCCGCCGGAAGAGCCAAGAACCGACAAGCTACCGTGGAGGTAAAGCCGTGAGCGTTGAAGTGAACATTCCCCGGTACATCGACTCCCAGGGGCAGTTTTTCCAATGGGAGTTCGATGAATTCATTGTGGGCGCCGGCATTTTCATCATTGGCATCGTCATGAAGTTCGTCGTCACCTCCCTAATTTTGGGATGGCTCTGTATTCGCTGGATTCGCCGTTGGAAAGAAGGCGAGTTGGACGGTGCCCTTGCCCACATCGTTTTCTGGGTTGGAGCTATTGGTCTGAACAAGGTCTTTGAAGATGGTCTTGAAACGGAGTTCTGGGTATGAAATTGCCAATCATTTTTCGGACGATAGAGCAGGCCCAGAACGCGGTTCTGAAACTCGCTACGACCAACCTCCTGGTCGCCTTCATTGCAACACTAGCGGTCATGCACACCCTTTCGATTAAGGAGCGGACAGTTTTGGTGCCGCCCTATTTGAATCAGGCGGTGAGCGTTGGGATGAATTCCGCCTCAGGGGAATACCTGAAATCGTTCGGCCTGTACTTTGTGGTCCTGCTCAATACGGTGACGCCGAAGAACGTGCCCTTCGTAGCGGATGCACTTTCGTCCTTCGTGGACGCAAGGATCTACCCGGATATCCGCAAAAAGCTCTTCAAGATCGCCGCGGAGCCCGCTTTTGTGTCCGCAGCCAATTCGTCCAAGTTCGACCCCGCCAATGTGGTCTTCGAGGCCTCCACCAACAAGGTCTTCGTCCTCGGCAACATCCTTGTGCGGGACGTTAATGGCCGCGATGACCCCCGGCCGGTGACCTGGGAGCTCATTTTTGAGATGCGCGAAGGCCGCCCCTGGATTGTCGCAGTGGATAGCTACGACGGACTCGAAGCCCATACCTTGCAGTGGCTCCAAAACCACCCTGAGTACCAGAAGAAGACGGAGGAGAAGTAATGCGTCGCACCACTTTCACGCTCGCGGTGCTGGCTGCCGCAACGTTCAATGTCTTTGCGGAAACCCCCGCCGCTGGAGTGCCCGTTGTAAAGCCGGTAGCTCAGTCTCCGGTTGGCCAGGGCGTGCCCCTGGTGTCTGTCCCTGGAGTGGCGGAAGCCCCCGGGAAGGAGGCCCTGCCCAAGAAGGTCGAACCGGCCCGAGAGCTTGATGGCAAAGACGCCCCCAAGGCAAAGGCCAGAAAGGCGCCCGCCAGCCCCGCGAAAGGCCCGCTCCCGCCGGTTTCTCAGCCCCGGGTTGTAGAAGAAGAGGCCCCTCAACGCAATACCGCCAAGGTGGTTGCTGTTGAGCGTAAGCCGGAACGCCAGCCTTTGCCCGGGGTGGGGGAGTTACCTGGTGCCCGCAACCCTCTGACATCCAACGTGGTGTCTGTGACGTCGGATCGTACCGAGATTGTCGATGTAGCCGCGGATTTCGCCAATCGCATTGCGACCCCATTTGACAACCCCCGGTCCCTGGCTGTTTTCAGTAAGGACACGGCCGAGATTTCTGCTGAAGGGCAGAGCCTGTACGTCAAGATCAAGAACGGCCAGCCGCTGGGTATCTATGTCACCGGCAGCAACCCCGGTGACCCGGTGGTGTCGCTCACGCTGGTGCCCAAGCCCATCCCCATGCAAACCATTCTGCTCCAGCTCAATCCTGGCGCAGCCGGCGGAGCCGGGGCTGGAGCGATCAAGGGGACCGAAAGCAACAATTACGAAGACCGCATCCGTCAGATCATGCGGACTGTGGCTCTGGGCCAGGCTCCGGCCGGCTTTGTGGAAGCTGCTCTGCCGAAGGCGGTAGGCCGAATTGGTGCCCTGGTGATCATCCCCGATGTCCGTTACTCGAATGCCGCACTCGACGTCTTCAAATACCGGGTGGAGTCGGTGTCCCAGGATGACGTCGAGCTTGATGAGGCTGCCTTCTACGAAGACGGTGTTCGGGCTGTCGCCGTGTATCCGAAGGTCCGGCTTCGCAAAGGGGAGTCCGTGACCGTGTTCGTCCTCTCCGACAAGTCTGCGCTTGGGGGTGGCCGTGAGTAATAGTGCTCTGAAGGCCAAATGGGCCGCTCTGCCTCCTAAGACCCGCCTAGTTATCACGCTGGTTACTACGGCGGTTGTATTGATCGCCATCGCTGCGGCTCTTGGGGTAGGCGGAAAGCGCCGTACCGTCTCCAAGCTCGATGCCCCTTCGGTCAGCAACATGACCATGCCCTCCAGGCGAGAAGGATCGGTAGAGGCAGTTGCTGGGCGGGTGGATGCTGCCCAGGAACAGCTCAAGGCTTTGAAAAACGACCTGACTCGTAGCCAAGAAATGAATCAGGTGCTCATGCGCCGGTTGGACGAACTGAGCCAGGCGGCAGAGCGAAACGGGGCAACTGCCGACATGGGCAAAGAGCTCCTGTCTCTGGCAAGCCGGATTGATGCGATAGAACGCGCCAAGCAGGAAAAGCGGGCCGCCAGCAGACTGGACGATCCGCTACCTGGTGCCGAAGCTGCTTCGCCGGCCGTAGCTGCTGCTCCGGAGCGCGCTCGTGAAGAGCCTTCCTTGCAGGTCGTCTCACGCACGGCGCCGGCTGAGAAGCCGAAGGTCCAAGGCGCCGTCCGGCCCGAGAAGAAGATCCCTTATTTGTCTCCCGGCTCCTTCTTTGAGGTCGAACTGCTCAACGGTATGGACGCCCCGACTTCCTCTGTGACCCAGAAGAATCCCGTGCCAACCCTGCTGCGGGTGAAGACGGAAGCCATTCTGCCGAACAAGTACCGTCATGACGTGCGTGAGTGCTTCGCTATCGCCTCCGGTTACGGCGTTCTGGCTACCGAGCGCGTCAACCTGCGAACTGAAAGCTTCTCCTGCATCAAGGAAGACGGTTCCGCCATTGAAGGAAAGATGGATGGGTATGTCGTGGGCGAAGACGGCAAGGTGGGTATGCGCGGCCGACTGGTTTCCAAGCAGGGCCAGCTGATCGCCAAGTCCATTACCGCCGGCTTTCTTTCTGGTGCAGCTCGCTCTCTTAGCCCCACCTCAATCCCTCAGCTCAATCTCAACCCCGGGACCAATAACCAGGCCCAGACCACCCCGTTCGGCACGGCTATGGAAGCCGGCACCTACCAGGGGTTGGCAGACACCTCGCGCATGATCGCCAAGTTCTATCTGGACATGGCCAAGGAGATGTTCCCCGTCATCGAGGTGGATGCTGCCCGACGCGCAACCATCGTTCTCATCAAAGGTATCGAGCTGAAGGAATAACCCATGAAACGTCGAATTTTCATTGCTTCTGTTGCCCTGGTGGCACTCACCGCTTGTTCCACCGTTTCCGTATCTGAAGGGTCCGCCCGCACTGGCTACAGCGTGGCCGATGCTCTGGCAGAACAATTGCCCGCAGACAAGCGTCCCTCGGGGGCGCTGCTGATTGCCCCCGCTTTTGCTTTGGGACGGGAGGGCATCTCCAGCGGCTTTGGCCAGGCAATGTCTGATGCTCTTGCCTCTCGGCTCGTGCATCTGGGCTTCAAGGTAGTAGATGCCCGCTCCAAGTTCCCGGCTCGGCGCTTCGGGGAGCCCATTGCCAAGTCGGCGATGGAACAAGCTTCCGCGATGGGCGCCGTCGCCGTGGTCCTGGGTTCTTATAGCAACGATGGGGCAAATTATTCGGTGAACTATCGGATCGTCCGGGTGGCCGATTCCTCCGTTCTGGCTTCTACCGACACGGTGGTGCGTTATGGCGAATAAGGGCTTTCTCATTGCTTCGGTCATGGCAACCACTCTGCTCAGTGGCTGCGCTTCCATGTTCAACACGGCCGATTCTGATTCATACGGCTGCCCAGGGATGCCGAAGGGCATCACCTGCGCCACTCCTACCCAGGTCTATAACGCCACGAATGAGCCCTCCAGCAAGAAGGGGGGCCCTGTTTCCATGCCCGGCATCCAGACCACGGCTGTGAATGGGGCCGGGGGCCATGCCGGTGTTGGTGGAAGTAGGGCGACTGAGCCCGCCTATGGGGGCGGTTCCGTACCTCAACCCATTCGTGAGCCTGCACAGGTCATGCGGATCTGGATTGCGCCTTGGACCGACAAGGACGATGACCTCCATTGGCCCTCCTACCTCTACACCGAAATTGTTCCGCGCAAGTGGAGTGTAGGCAAACCCGATTTCGCATCCATGCGAGCCCTGGTGGTCCCCCACCGCGGCATGAGCACTACGTTGGCAGCTCCCCCTTCGGCGGACGCCAGTGGCAAGAAGTCTTCCGTTCCCGCTGCACCCGTGCCGATCCCGGCCGAGGCCGGCGATACGGGGGCAACCTCCGAGATGGCGCTTCCTGCGCCTGATTCGATTCTTCTCAACTAAGGAGTCATCATGAATCTGACCATGCAAAACCCCGTTCAGCCCGTTGTATCCATGACCAAGAAACAAATGGTCTATCTCGCGCTGACTGTGCTGCTCATGCTCGCCGCGGGCTTGGCCCTGGCGTCTACCGAAACGACCTTCAATACGGCAAACAACAAGCTTCAGGGCTGGATCGAAGGCTCCTACGGTATGTTGGCGGCCCTGGGTATCGTTGGCACTGGTATGGCGATGGCCGTTATTAAGCACAACCTGTGGTTCCTGGCAGCTGCCGCCGGCATCGGTATCGGTGCTTCCGTCGGCCCCCAGGTGCTGGCCGCCATGTTCAACGTGACCCTGTAAGCCGATGTTTGCCGGGTTCATGTCCAACAAGAGCGCCACAGATGTGGCGCTCTCCCCGGCTACTCCCACCTCCAAGGCCCGGCCTTGGAAATATCTGGGGGCAGAAGGGGAGTGCGAAGAGCAGAAGCTCACCTATTTTTCCACTCCATCGGGGCAGTTTCACCTTGGAGCCTGCTTCGTTGCGCCCCCTTTACTGGGAGGAGATGAATCCACCTACGAAAAGCTCAAGACGGCTCTCTCCATCCCCTTGCCTGCTGGCTCTTTCCTGCAAATCGGGCTGCTGGCTATCCCAGATGTGTTCCCCTATGTGAGCAATTACACCGCCAAGAAGATGGGCGCCCAGGGCTTGCTGGGGCTTACCGTCCGAAAGCGTGCCGAACTGATCCAGTCGGGTGTGAACGGGCCGTTGGTTGCCCGGAGTGGCGTCATCGCTCGGGACTTTTCCCTGGTGGTTACTGTAAAGATTCCGTGCAAGCAGAACCCGGGTGATGCGGAATGCAAGGAGGCGGATAACCTGGTTTGCCGGGTTGAGGAGTCCCTGCGCTCGGCCGGCATTTCGCTTTCCCGTCTCGACACGGAAGGCTACCTGGGCATTCTCCAGCGCCTGCACCATATGTATGAGACGCCCAAGCCGGAGCTCGACCCACGAATGCCGGTACGAGAGCAGGTGTTCTACCCGGGCGACGATATCCTCATCAAGCGTAACGAAATCGAGCTGAACGGGGGAGAGAGCTTCGTTCGGATGATGAGCGTCAAGCAACTGCCCAAACGTACCGGCTTTGGCATCGTCAATCTGCTGATCGGCGACCCCAAGGGGGGGCCCAACCAGATCACCGAGCCCTTCTGGTTTGTCCTCACCCTCCATTACCCGGACCAAACATCCAAGAAGGATGCTGTTCGGACGAAATACGGCTGGATCAGCCATCAGTGCTTTGGCCCGACTGCGAACCTCTTTCCGCTTCTTTGGTACAAGAAGCAGGGGTTTGACGACCTGGTGCATGAGATGGACGGCGCCTCTGGCGGTCTCATCATTGAGGCCAACCTAACCCTGGCCATTTTTGGCAAGACGTCCAACCAACTTGGCCGGCAAACCTCCTCGCTCCAAGCCTACTACTCTGCTCTGGGTTTCGAGCTCCGCGAAGATCGGCGGGTCATGGGGCCCCTCTGGAATGCGATTCTGCCTCTCAACACCACCACCGATGGGATTGTCGATCTCCATCGCTTCCGGACGATGATGACCAGCCAAGCGGCCGTCCTGGCGCCGATTATCGGGGAGTGGAAGGGCACCGGCACCAACGGGACGTCTCTCTTCTTGACCCGGCGGGGTCAGCCCGCGCTGTTCTCTCTGTGGGATTCCAGTACCGGCTACAACGGGATCTTGTTCGGGGGAACTGGTGGCGGCAAGTCCTTCGCCTCTCAGCTGCTGATCCACGATGAGCTGGCCGAAGGGACCAAGGTCTGGACCATCGACGTCGGCCATTCATATTTCAAGCTGGCGAAGGCGAAGGGTGGGGCATTCATGTCCTTCAATACGGAATCTCGGACCTGTCTGAATCCGTTCACCGACGTCGAATCCATTGATGAGGATATGGACATCATCAAGGCCATGCTCGCCAAGATGGCGGCGCCTGAAGCCGGTCTTGATGACTACAGATTGTCGGCTCTCGAAGAGGCGATTAAGGCTACCTGGTCAAAGTCCGGCCCCATGTCTTCGGTTACCGGCGTGGCCGAGTGGTGCATACAGCATAACGACCAGCGCATTCGAGACATTGGCCAGCAACTGTACCCCTTCACTGCGTCCGGCTCCTATGGCCGCTGGTTCGAGGGGGATAACAACCTGGATCTTGGCAACGATTTCGTCGTGCTGGAACTCCAGGAGCTAAAAGACCGCCCGATTTTGCAGAAGGTTGTGCTTTTGCAGCTGATGAACCGGATCGCCAGCGAGATGTATCGGACTGTCGGCCGGCGCAAGCTCCTGGTCATTGATGAAGCCTGGGAAATGCTCAACGATCCTGTCATGGCCCTTGCCGTGGAAGCTTTCTACCGCAAGGTCAGAAAGCACAAGGGCTCTGTCCTCATGGTGACCCAGGGGATCGGTGATCTGTATGGCTCCCCCAATGGCCGCGCCATTCTGTCGAATTCCAACTGGCAAATCATCACCGAGCAGAAATCTGACTCCATCAAGCTCGCAGTGGAGTCCAAGCAGCTCACCATGGACCCCTATGCCATGTCGATGATCTATTCGCTGCACGTAGACAAGGGCCATTACTCGGATTTGATGATCCGTCGCTCGGATACTGACTGGGGGGTTGTCCGCTTCAACCCAGACAGATTCATGACCGTTCTGTTCTCGACTACTGATGAAGAGCGCGACGACGTGATTGCTGAAATCGACGCAGGAGGCGATCCGATTCGAGTTATCGAGAAATTCGTTGCTTCACATCCTTAAACTAAATGCAGGAGGTATTCCCAATGAAAAAATCCGACGTGTTCCTTACCGCCATCATCGTGGCCCTGGCCATCATCGCGTTCCCCCGACTGCAAGACCTGGATATCCGCTCTCTGCTGTGCGGCATTTGCCTGGGGGGTGCCACGCTTCTGTTTTTCTACAACGTGCAACGCCCCGTTGCTGAAACTCCCGAGGCCGAGAAAGGAAAGGTGGCCAAGTGAGCGAAGCCACTGCTCAAACTGAGCCTCAGCCCCCTTTGTCAGGGCTGGGAATTGGTGTGGTGATGCTGGTTGCCGGACTGTTTTCGGCGGCCTCAGGCTTTGTGGCCTGGAGCCTGGCTGGTTCCAGCAATCACGCGCCCCAGGTCGTGATTCTGAACCCCGAGAAGATCATCAACGCCAAGTTGATGGCTTTTGCCCGGGATGAATCCATGACCCCTGAGAGGGCCAGCCAGGAAGGCCGGAACATTTCCAAGGCCCTGGATGAGGTGGTTGCGTCCTACCGTGACGCTGGGTTCGTGGTGCTGCACGGGGGCATGGTGCTTGGTGCTCCCGAAGGTAGCGATGTCACCAAAGAAGTGGCGGCCCGGGTTGGTGTCGATCTTTAAAGACCCCGTGCGTCGGCGCTTTGCCGCTATCTCCGTCCTGGTGATAGCGGCATCGCTGCTTTTTGGCTCCATGCTTGGCGCCAATCTCAGCCTGACGTGGCGAGTGTTGGTCGATAGCCAGGAACGCACTTGTTTGCCCTTCCGAGTGGCCGTGGTGAAGCTTGGCCAGCCGAAGAACCTCAAGGTGGGAGATTACGTCGCCATGATTCCGCGTGGCCGGCTCGGTATGGGGATTGACGACATGGTTTCCCAGAATCCGGGGCGCCGCTTCATCGTCAAGCAGGTAGCCGGGCTTCCAGGCGATGTCTTGGTGGTCAAGGGCGATGAGGTGTTCATCAATGGGAAGTCGCACGGACGGTTGGATCTGTTGCAGCGTTTGGGAAAGCCTAGTGGTGCCTATGATCGGCAGGAAGTTGTCCCTCCAGGAAGCTACCTACTGTTCGGCACCCTCCCTCGCAGCTATGACAGCCGATATTGGGGCCCTGCGCCCCTGGAGGAGCTAGTTGGTGTCGCATACCCGATTTACTAGGCTGGCCGGCTTGTTGCTGGCCCTTTCCCTGGCTGTTTCTGTGACTGCTCATGCAGACGATGAGCCGGCCGCTCCTCCTCGCCGGTTCCTGGATGGGAAGTCCGAAGGCTGGTTCTGGTACGACGATCCCAAGGATAAGCCTCCGGAAGCCCAACCGAAACCGCCGGCTTCGCCTGCGCCGAAGGAGCCGGCAAAGGACGCCAAGAAGCCGAAGAAGGATGAACCCTTCAGCGTTGCCTGGCTGAAGAAGTGGATGCCGATATTGCTGGAGCGGGCGATTGATAAGCCCACCAAGGAGAACGTTGAGGCCTACCTGTACGCCCAGCGTGTGGCCATGGACAAGGCCCAAGTCTATGCCGAGACGAGCCGGCAAGTGGTCTATTCGGACCCAATGCTGGATGAGAGCAATCGAGTGCCTCTTTCCTCGTTTGCCAAGAAGCAATTCCTCAAGGACGTCGATGACCGTAGCGAGGATGCAATCCGGGCGCTGGCACAGGTTGGTGGGCTTTTCGTCTTTGTCGATTCAAGGTGCCACTTTTGCGCCCAGCAGGTTCCTCAGATCGAAGAACTCAGCAAGAAGTACGGCTTCATCGTGAAGTACATCTCGCTCGACGGCAAGCCTGTTCCTGGCGTCCCGGATTGGGAGCCCGACAATGGTCATGCACGCCTTCTCCGTCTCAAGGTGACGCCAACCGTTGTCTTCGCTGTGCCCCCTGACAACTACATGATTCTTTCCCAGGGCCTCATGGCCCGGGCCCAGCTCACCGAGCGCCTGCTGGTGGCCGGTGAGACCAAGAACCTCATTCCGGCAGAGCTGGCGTCCCGAGCGAACCCTTACCACAAGGGCGTCTTATCAAAAGACGATGTGGAGGATGGGGCATCGGATGATCCCAAGGTTTGGGTGAACAAGCTCAAGCAGAAGCTTGAAAAGCATTACTAATTGGAGGATGTGGCATGTTGAAGCGTAGTCGCCGCGTAGTCGCTTGGTTGATGGCCGTCATGGTTTTGGTATCGCTCCCTGCCCAAGCCGGGTTGTCGGAAGCTTTGAATTCCATGTTCGTGGGCAATGTCACCAACCCAGGTGTTTATTCCAGCCAGACCCGAGGGGGCTTCGTAGGGGGTAGCGCCTCCTTCCGGGCCCCCGTGCGTTCGGTGAACCTCTTCACGTTCGATCCGCCGCGCCTGGATCTCGGATGTGGCGGGGTGGACTTCTTCGGGGGTTCGTTTTCGTTCATCAATGCCGACCAGCTGGTGGCTCTGTTCCGTCAGATTGCGTCCAATGCCATTGGCGTAGCCTTTAAGCGAGCGATCAACGCCATTTCTCCTGACCTCGGGACGTTGATGGAGAACTTCCAGAACAAGCTCCAGGCACTGAACCAAGCTATGAAGAACACCTGTGCCTTGGCCAACATGGTGGTGAACTCTGTTGCCGATCCCTCGGCTGCTGCCAACCAGGCCCAGGAAATCACTGGCAAGGTTAAGGCTGCGACGGGTTCTGCAACCGATCTGTTTTCCGGGATTCTCGACTTCTTCAGTAAGCCCTCGAAGGGTATGAAGGACGCCGCCGCCAACAACCAATGTTCGATTTGCGGCAATTTGGTGTGGAAGTCCCTGACCGATAACAACGCCGAGGAATACTTCGGCGCCGCCGATGGCAATCAGACCTCTGCACGCGAAGTGATCATGTCCTTGATCGGGACCGTAGTCGTCAATGCAGAAAGTGACGACCAGGAGCCTACATCGGCGCCCTTTGACCCCACCATCTCTATGCGGGTCTTCCGATACGGTTCAAAGCACGATGGCCCCTCGAACGTGGGGATGCAGATATGGCATTGCGCCGATGGGTACGGCCGCAACAAATGCCTGTCCCTGGAGAAGCGCACGACTGATTTCGATGGGGCGGAGGGCTACGTGCGGAAGATGTTGTTCGGAGCAGCGGATGCTGTGGTGTCCCAATCTGGCTCCATTATCGACAAAGTGCAGAATTGTTCCTCTGGAACTGGCACTTCTGTCTGCGGGTTTACCGCGGAGCAGCAATCCTTCATTGGCATGGTGCCTGCTCCCGTTTTGAGCTTCTTCAAGAGTCTCCAGCATACCCCGGCAGCGATGGAGTCGCTTGCTGCTGCTATGGTGTCCCCTATGGCCGATGCCGTGGCTCTCCACTATGGGCGGGCCGCGATCATGGCTGCGGGCCAGGCAATGTCCGGTTCCAAGGGTAAGAAGCTTGAGAGCTTCCCGATCCGGATCGCAGCACTCCAGGCGGAGATCAACGATATGGAAGCGGCGAACCGTGATTCCATGCGGCGGATCATGGAAGCCAATGCGTATGTGGCAGAGGTGGCCAAGTCCAATCCCGCGTTCTTTGTCCGCTCCACCCGGAGACGCTGATGAACTGGACCGTCTATACCCTTGGGGATCTTGCGATGTATCGCAACGTCCTCAATTCTGTGGCGATGACCTTCAATAGCACTGTCTTTGCGAGTGACACGGGTGCTATCGGTGGTGCGGCCATGCTTACCGCCTTCTTCATCGGCTTCATGCTGGTATTGGCAGGGTCTGTGAAGGCCCAATTCACCGGGTCAAACCAAAACAATCTGGCCGTCTATTTTCTGCTGATTGTCTTCTGGATGGTTGGGATCGGCGTGAAGGAGAGGGTCCAGATCGAGGACGTGTTCTCCGGAAGCATTTCGGCCGTTGATAATGTCCCGATCATTGTCGCTATACCTGCCTCGGTGGTCTCCACCTTCAGTCACCGAATCGGGGGCCTCACACAGCAGACCTTCAGTACAACTGATGGGGCCTACGTGGAGATGACCACGGTTGGTTTTGTGAATCCCCTGAGGTTGTTTCTAGGCTTCAGAAACATGGCTTCTTTGGACCCGTATTTAGCTGCCAGCCTTCAGTCCTTTACTCGGGATTGCGCCCTCAACGTCACCGATGAGCAGCGCTTCTATGCCGCAACGGATGCGATGACCCAGCTGTTGACCGACAGTAGTTACTGGAGAAACGGGTTCACAACCTACTACACGGCATCGAATCCCGGGGGGGTGGCCTATCCCTGTTCGTCGGTAGCAACCTTGTTGAACACCCAGATGGAAAATGCGGTTGCGAGCGGTTCCGGAGCCCTGGTGTCGAAGGTGCTAAATGCCAACATGCCCGAAAAGGCTCCTCCTTCCGCTTCCACCCCAGGAAAGTGGACTGGAGATGATTTCACCGCATCGGCAGCAAACATGATCCCTGCGGTCTTCGGCGGCTCCCAGACAGCTCAGGACGCAATGAAGAACATGCTTGCAGCCGCCTACGTTTCTGACGTGTTCAAGTGCAAGACCTCCGCATTTGATGCCGCCGCATTTGCTCAGTGCACCAACCTGAGCACTGAGCAGGATGAGTTGTACCGGATTGATGCAACGACCTCTGCCAGCTTCTTTTCTCGCCTGATGATGCCGGCGATGACTATCCTCTCTGCTCTGTTCTTTGCGCTGGCCCCTCTAGTTGTTTTCGTGGCTCTCATGGCTAACTTCCATGGGATTGGGTTGATGGTTAAGTACCTCCTCTTCGGCGCCTGGACACAATCCTTCCTGCCCGTTGCGCACGTACTCAACTATTTCATCCAGTACCAGTTTCGGCAGGCAATGGAAGGGATCGCCGCCAGCGGCATGAATGGTGTCACACCAGGGAACGTGATGGACATCTACCATGCGGCCATGACCAAGGTGGCCTTTGCTTCTGACCTGATGGCAGCTACTCCCCTGATCACGCTTATGCTATTCACGGGCAGTTACTATGCTCTGACCAGCATCGCGCAGCGGATCAGTGGCAGAGATAATGTCGAGGAGCGGCAGGTGATCCCCCAGGTGGCCAAGCAAGAGGCTATGGCCTCTCTTGGGGGGGCCATGAAAGCGATGTCAGCCGGAGCTGTGGCAAGCGGGGCTTCCCTGCCTGAATACAGTCGTTCCAACGCGGCTTCGGCTTCCCTCAGTTCCAGCCTCCGTGCGATGACCGCTGCATCCGATAATTGGGGCAACAGTCTTTCCTCAGCGATGAACACCTTCTCGGGAGGCACCGATACCCGCTCGAACTTCCAGCGCTTTGCCAAAACCTCAGAGACAGGCAGCTCCAGTGGGAAGGGTGGGGCGTCTAAGCTGACTTCCTCTCTTGTGCATGGCGATGGAACCAGTGCTCAAACGGCCAAGACTTTTGAAGGTGCAGTTCGGGCGATGGCCGCAATGGGCGTTGATGCAAAAATTGCCAAGGCCGGCTTGGAAGGCGTTATTCGGAAGTCTGGTGCCTTTACCGAGGCAGAACAAAAGACCCTGATGAAGAATCTCAACGACTCGAAGGAGTTCGGGGAGAAGTGGGAGGAGTTCAAACGGGATACCACCAGCAATTCCAAGGGCAATGAGGCGGTCCAAGCCTTCCAAAAGGGGTGGAGGGCAGATGAACGGGCTTCCTTCGACAAGACCTCCAGCGAGCTACACCAGCGCTCGAAAGATGTTGCAGCGGCGCAGCAGGTGTCCCAGTCGGCTGATGCCAAGCATGGCATCAATGCGGCCCAGCTGGTCGATAAGCTGAAGCAGCATGGCTACTCAAATGAGGTTCGTGATCAGCTTGCTGCAAGAAACATCCCTGTGAGTGAAAATGCCCGTCGGGCTGTTGATGGCTTGGTAATGCCAGAGGATCGTGAGCTGGCCGCTGCCTTCCACTCGCTTTATATGAATCCTGATGGCTACCAGGCTGCTGCGGACATCATTACCCGCATTTCTGGCTTTGATGCTCCCAAGGTGGATGGCCAGGCGCTAGAGAAAGAGCGGCCAACCGCACCCGAAGGCGGGGTTCGCCAAGAAGTTGAAGGGCGCCTGTCTCCGCCAGCTGGAACACCGAAGGAGCAGCCCGCTCCTTCGACCAATGCTGGTCTTCCTGGTCGGGTGGCCAAGCGCATTGGAGACAAGCCGCCGGCAGCACCAGCTGCTCCGGCCGCCAAAAATGATTCCCTTCCCCATAGTCGCCTAGATGTGTTGCGGGAGTACGGCGGGGGGCTTTCTCCTCAGGAGCGGGCTGACTTTCATCAGACCTCAGCGGCAGCTATGGAAACACAGTTCCGGCACGGGCTTCCCGCGGCCATGGGCGAGTATGTGGGGGATGTCACAAAGGCCGGTGCCCACACCCTGATTGAGAACCCGGGCTATGCAGCGGTCTTTGCTGGAGGGGCTGCCGCAGGAACGTACTACAAGCTGAATAATGCGATGAAGAAGGCTATTTCAGCTGAAGGCGGCAAACCTGGTAGCCATCCCTTAGGCAATGCTATCAAGCAGAGGTCAGCTCAAGCCTTCAGTAGTGCGAAGGAAGCGACGGCACAGGCCGCCCAATGGGCGAAGAGTCTTCCCGCTGGAGAAAACCTGATGGTTGTCAGGCAGTCGGCTATGGGGCTAGGCGCAACGGCTTCCGTGGGGGCCATGGGGTACATGATCTACCAATTCAACGAAAAGGCGGTTGCGGGCATGGATAAGGATGCCAAGTCCAAGGGCTTCGGATCGGGTGAGGAATACGTGAATCAGATGCTGAATCCTGCGACATCCACGTTCCGGCCAAATAGTGGTTTGAAGAGCGGCAAGTAGAACCAAGTGGCGGGGTAGGGGGTGGCAGCGCCTGCTGCTGTTCCCTCCCATCTTCTCAGGTGGGAGGGAAGGTCTTACGACAGTCTGTGCAGGTGCAAGGCAAGAAAAAGCCCAGATCACATCACCTGTGTCTGGGCTTGCTGGGAGCAGATAACCGCCCGAAGGGGTTAAGCCTGTTGGGCGGTCTGCCGCTTTTTCTGGCTAACTTCCCGTTCCTTTTGGGCCACCAACTCTTCGAGGAGTGCGTTGGTATTGCGCTGCTCATTGACTTGCATCATCTCAGGGCTGAAGACGACAGTAGTGATGAGGCCGCCAATGATGAAAAGCCCAAGAGAAGCGTAGATGATGATGTCAGGGAAGCTGGAGGCCATGCCAAACTGCTTCATGACCCAGAGGGCGAGGAATGCAATGGGGGCCGGAATCATGGCTAGAACGCCAAGGCCGCCAAGGACGTAGGCGGTGCCGCCGTTTTGATGTAATCGAGCAAACATGATGCTCCTCCACGCTTCTTAAGTTTTGACATTGGTTCAACAGCGGCAATCGTACTAGGGTCTCCACGAATCAGGTGCTGCAATTTCAATTTACCGGAATTGAAATAGGTCTACAAGCTGTTTTTGCGGTGCAAATGGCATACAGAAAAGGGTGTTGTCTGTGAACAACAGGGGTATAGGAGGCTGATTTTTCGGCCTCCGGCCTCCGGCTTCGGGTCTCAGTGGTTGCTGTGGTTCCGTTCTGGATCGGTGATCGGTAGCAAGGCGCGGTTCATCTTCAGCACCAGGCAAGTGGTCGAATAGAGGTGTTGGGCGTCAGCTGGAATCAGCTCCCCGCGTTTCCCTATTGCCGTCAACATCTTCACGGTGTCCCGCAGTTCATTCATCGTGTCGTCATCGAGCTTGATTGCGGTGGTGGTCATTCTTTTCCCCTACGTTTGGCTTGTTACCGTATTGCTTTGACGCGCACGTACACCGCAGTGGTAGTGATCTTCTTGTGCCCCATCCTCTGTTTGAGAGTGGCCAAATCCATGCCCTGGGCCAGCTGGTGGACCGCATAGGAGTTCCTTAGAACGTGGGGGGAGAGGGTTGGTTTGACGATCCCCGCCCTTGTGAGGGCGCTATGGACAAGGCGCCACAGTCCAGAGGGGGTGTAGTGAGCCTTGGAGCGACCCTTCACGAACACTTTGCCGGTGAGGCCCGCTGCGGCCTGCTGTGGCGACCCGATAACCTGCTTCAGGTGGCGAAGGGCGTCGGCCGCTTCACGCGGAACGGGCACGAGCCGTTCGAGGCCACCATGGGATACCAAGCGAGCCTGCGGATGATTGAGGGACAGATCGAGATCCTTCCACTCGATGTTGGCGGCTTCGGCATTCCGCGGCCCACAACCCAAAAGGAACAGGATCAATGCCTTCCGGCGGATGTCTCCAATGTCCTCCGGGGACGAAGGGAATGAGTTGCAGAGCTGGGAAATCTCTTTGTCGGAAAGAAAGATGGGAAGGGTGCCTGTGGCCACGTCCGAGCCATAGGCCTTTCTCGGGATTCGCTCCTGGAGAAGCTGCTGCCTGATGCGGTTTTTGGTGATTGCGCCTTCTTCAACCAGGAAGTCGAAGAAATCGGCTAGAAACTTCAGGTAGCGCTTTTGAGTGCTGCTGCTGACGTCCCGTGATTGGAAAAAACTCAAAAGCAACTTGGGGTCGCAGTCGTTGAAACCACGCTCACATCCAGCAAGCCAGACGGCCAAGGCCTCAATTACTGAGCCGTAAGTTTTGCAGGTGGCCGGGGCGAATTGCCTTCTGTCCATCCAGGCTGTAAGCAGCTGTCTATCGAGGATCACAGGTTGGAAGGTAACGAGAAATCGGGGTATGACGATCAGTATAATCGGTTGGTACTACTGACTTCATGCGTACTCAAAATCTGACCATGATTGCTGATTTTTTTCGTTTGACCGCGTACTCCGGCCTGCTGGTTGTCTATGCGAGTTACTTGTATGTGGTGATCCGCAATGCCCTCTCCTGAATATCGGCCCTGGAGCCAGGATTACCAGACCGCAATCTGGGTGCTGGTGGTGGCCATAGCGACTTTGTGGCTCTTGAACCGCTTGGACCGGCCCTGGCTCGCGGTGGGGGGAAGCATTTTCTTGGTTGTTGTCTCTCTGCTGCTGGTGTCCAGTGGATTTCGGCGTGCCCGTGGGAAGCGGGTCGAGCGGAACAGCGTGAAGCTGGCAACCGCTCTCTTAGAGCGTTCGGGCTACGAGGTCGAGGCTGGAGTATTGTGCGGCCATGGCGATGCCGATCTTGTTGTGGTGGGGCGCAAAAAGGTAGTGGTAGAGATCAAGTCCTGGATACACCTCACTCATAAGCGGAAGAAGGCTGTCGTTGGCCAGGTAGAGGGCCTGGTATCGGCGGTAGATGCTGATGCGGCTGTGGTTTGGCTGCCAGAGGCGCCTCCCGTCCGGCGATTCTTCCTGTTTGGCCCCATGTCCCTGGCCAAGGGGATTTACCTGGCCGGCGGGAATGAGCGGGAACTGGCCAAGGTCATCAAGCGCGTGGGTTGCTGATGTACCGGGCCACGTTTCGCCCTCCAGCCGACAATTCTGGGAAGCCCGTTCGGATCGTCATTCAGGCCTCCGACAAGGGCCAAGCCTACGAGGAAGCAGCAAGACTGCTTTCCAGCGGCTGGAGGCTCACGTCCCTCAGGCGAGTTCAGTTCATGGAGCCGCAAGGGCCCTTGTTTCAAGGTGACCGTCGATAGCCGGCTTCGGCAGATGGGCGGCCTGGCGCCCGGGGCGAATCGTTAGGCCGGGCTCGGCAATATCAGCGCAAGATCGAGGGGCACGTCGATATCAATCGAAACGTGCGGAGGGGCCAGGAATGAGAGCCGGCCAGTTACCTTGAGCAACGTCCCGTTCACGAGGAGTTCACCTGTGGCCGTCTCCCCCGTTTTGGGAGAAGCGTAGACGTGAGCGCATTCCGCGGTGATTTGAAAGCCTCTGTCCGAAATCTCAACTATGCGGCCAGTGTAGCGGGCCGCCTTTGTCTCAATGGCGGCATGAATCTTTGCCGTGACTTTGATGTTCGGAAGGGTGTGGCTTCCCATTCGCATGTCCATTATTCCTCTTGGTTCAAGCCGTAGGGGTGGCCTCACAAGGCTTGCAGACGTTGGATCGCCGCAGCCCGTTGTGGGTGGTGCTGAATTGATCTACAGGTCGCGGGCGCCCACAGCACGCACAGGTCTGGAGTGCCACGACAGGAGGAGTCGTGGCTTTGCCTTGCCGCCACATTTGCCTGGCCCTCATCGAGGGGAAGCTTCCGAGGCTCAAGTGGCTTCTCCAGCAGAGGTGGCGGCGGAGCCTTGATGCTCGGCCAGCCAAGTTGCAACGGTGGTTACCAGCCAAAGCGGCTTGCGTGTTCCAGGCAGCTTTAAGCGGGGGGGGAGCCGATCTGGGGCTTGGGAAAGATCCCGAAGAATGCTTCGTTCCTGCTTTCTGAAAATCACAGCCATTTCTTCTACGCCGATGGTTTGAACCTCAACAGGCAGGAAGGCAATGCCGGTACCCGGGGAGTTATCCAGGGTAGATGAGGACTCATCGGGTTTTGGTTTGGCGTTGCCTTTCGCCGGCTTTGACGCCTTCGCGGGGGTGGCCCCAGCGGTTTCAGTTTCATTGGACACTTCTTTGAGTGACTGCATATTCAAAATGTCGCTCCGGAATGTTGAGGGGCGAGCCCCTTAATTGAGATAGTGCTGCATGAGTTCAGGGGTGACTTGCAGATCCAGGAAGAGCGTCGGGGCAGTACCGCTTTGCTCATCCCCCTCTTCGGAAATGTCACCAAAACCACGTCGTTTCATGTCTTCTTCAGCGACGGAAAATCCTGCTTCGTGCGAGACGAGGACAGAAAGGTGCTCTTGTCCGTCAGGATCACAGCCTTCGGATTCGACAAGCAGGCAGTAGCCACGTCCACCGCGCCGGGCCACCCGGCCGCGCAGCTGGTGAAGAGTGGAAAGGCCGAATTCATCGGCATTGGCTATGACGATCCCGCTTAGGGACGGGATGGTTACCCCGGTTTCGACCACGATGGTGGAGACCAAGAGCGAGAATTTTCCGTCCTTCATCCCCGCAATAACGCTGGCCTTTTCCTCATCGCTCATTTTCCCGTGGAGAACAGCGACTTTCCCCGGATACCGCCTTTCCCACCAGCCTCGCGCATCTTCAATGGAGTGCCGCTTTTCAGCCTCTCCGGATACCCGGGCGTAGATGATGGCAGCCTGCTCCCCGCGTTCCATGATCGCGTCAATGAGCCCAGATACCCGGCCTTTATCGTCGTGGGAAATAACTCGGGTCAGAACGTGCTTTTCTACGGGGCAGTCGGTGAGTTGGGATACGTCCATGCCGGCGTGCGTGATCAACGCCAGAGTGCGAGGAATGGGTGTAGCGGTAGCTTCCAGCAGGTTGGTGTGCGGGCCACGAAGCTCTTCCCGCATCTGGCGGGACTGCTTGTGTTGTTCGTCAACAACCAGGAAGTCAGGTTTGTAGCCAGATTTTCTGGCCCAGTGGAGGATTGCAGACGTTCCGATGATGATTTCGCCGCGTCCCACCTGCTTGGTTTTGTGGCCTGAGACCATTCGATGTACCAGGACGTCCGGGAAGGAAGCCTTTAGCTCTCCAATCAGCTGGTCAACGATGAGAGCGTTCGGCGCCATGACCGCCACATAAGCTCCGGCTTCAGCTGCTGCCACCATCGGGACCATGAAGGTGGCTGACTTGCCATAACCGACGTCGGCGGTCAGTAGGCGAATCATCGGAAGCTCTGAGCGTAAATCCTTCACGATGTCGCGTATAGCGCTTTTCTGGCTCTCGGTGAGAGGGAAGGGGAGCATGTGGGCCAGCTCGGCTACACGCTGCGGCAGGATCGAGATAGTCGAGGCCTGATCCGCCTGGCGGGACCGAACATGACGAGCGGACTCCACCACGGATAGAGCGGCGATGCGGAAGGCGGCTTCCTTCCCCGCCGTTGCCTGGGCCATGGAATAGGGGGAGTGAATGGCAAAGAGCACGTCCCCCAGGGACTGGAAGGGGGACTCGATGCGTTCAAGGATCTGGTGCTCTGACATGCCGATATGAGAGCAAATCAAAGAAGCCGTCCCGGCAGCATCCTCATCCAGTTGCTGCTGGATGAACGCACTTGCGGTATCTGAAGTGATCACTTTGGCCTTCTGCCTGTAAATGGGCACAGGCCGGCCGAGAAATTCGGAGGGAACAAGCTCAGGCCCTTCGAGTTGGAGCATTCCATTCCAAAGCTTGCTCTTGCAGTACAGATGAATCTTCGCGTTGGCTTTTACGTCACGCCAAGCGTAAGTCGCGCCAAAGATCATCAGAGAGGCCTCGGACCCAGAAGCATCCCGAACCATGAGCTTTGTGCGGGCGGGGCGATCTCTGTAGGAAGGGCTGATCAAGTTGCCGAGGGGGTCGTAGTCCCGTCTGCCGATGACGGTAACGGCGACCACGGCCTTTTCCTCAGCATTCAGGACGGCCAAAAGCCCAGGAGCGATCTTCCCAAAATCCTTGTAGCGCCGCGGCAGCAACAAAGGCGCATGACAGGGTGACGACACTCCGAGCGAGCGCATTCGCCCCAATTTCTTGGGTTCGGCGGACGTGGCTCGGAGTGCGGTCATTGGGGTCGGATATCCATTTTGGTAACACTTTTGGTAACAGCTACTTTACGTGGAATTTGGGGCTGATTTCAACTGAAATGACACAAAACAGCTAGTTCAGTGGAAAAACGACAATAGTTAAAACTAAACTCGATGGATGGACCATAAACTACTTCGTGCGATGCGGTTGGGGGGGGTGCGTGATGCGGCTGGCCTAAGCGCTTTGGGCCTGTCATCACTTATGGCCACCAGTTCTCTTTCTGCGGCGCCAATTTGGGCTCAGGGCTTGCTGGCTGCGTCGGGTGGGTTCCAAATGGCAGATCGTCTGCTATCCCCTTATTTGGCCCGCCAGGGAATAATCGGGGAAAGTGCCATTGATTACGCCCCAGAAGGCTTCATGGATGCGCTGAAAGGGCTCAATCTCGGCTACGCCATGAAAGATGGCCGGCCGCTCCAAGTACCAGAACACTTGATTCCATACCACCAAACGGTGGTTGGCCGCTCCGGCGGGGGTAAGACCGTGTATTTGTTTTGGCTAATCCTCCAGCAGTTATTGCGCGGAGGTGGGCTGCTCATGGTCGATGCAAAGCTCGATATCAAGACGCTCTACGAGCTCAATTCGTTGCTGAAGTGGGCTGGCCGAGAGAACGACCTGATTGTGTTGAATCCTGGCGACTGGTCGATGAGCAATAGCTACAACCCGTTGCTATTCGGAGACCCAGATGAGGTTGCGCAACGTCCGCTATCGCTAATCCCATCAACAGAGAATGACCCTGGTGCGGACCATTACAAGCAGGAGGCAAACCAAGGGCTGACGACGCTTGTAATGGCTCTACAGAGAGCTGGCTTGGCGTTCAACTTCATGGATCTTTCGATCTTGATGAACTCGGCCCGAGCCCTGGATTACCTGGTGTCCCAGGTGCCCGAATCCGACGAAAAGACCAACCTGCTTCTTTGGCTTGAGAAGTTCCGCCGGGGCAAGGTCATCGACGTGGGTAAGTTGAAAGACACCTTCGGCGGTATTGGTGGCCGGATGTTTATGTTTGGCTCAGGCGGGTTTGGGAAGATCACCAGCAGCTACAACCCCGACCTGGTGCTGTTCGACGCGATCCGGCAGAACAAGATCATCTACGTGATGCTGCCGATCCTTGCTAAGAGCGTGGCTGCCACGAACTTTGCAAAGATGCTCGTGGCGGACCTTCGTACGGCGGCTGCCTGGGTGCAATCAAAGCTCCCTGATGAGGAGAAGCCAAATCCCGTCTTCCTGGGGCTTCTTGACGAGGCCGGTGCGTACACAAGCATGGATTGGAGCCGCGCCTACGAGCAATTTCGCTCCGCCAGAATATCCCTCATCAGTGCGATGCAAACGTTCGCAAACCTGGATGCCGTTAGTCCTGAGCTGACCGAGATGGTTCTGGGTAACTCCTTCTCCAAGGTTTTCTTCGGTTTGGGAAGCCAGGATACCGCGGACAGAGCGGCAGAACTGATTGGCAAGTATTACGGGGTCACCAGGACCATGGCAGAGGCCGGTAGTCGATCCGAATCCATGAACATCCTCAGGACTTCGCCGGAGCAGACCATGGGGGAGACCGCTTCATCCACCTATTCCGAGCGAGAGCAGGAGATGCACCGGGTTTCACCGGACTTGCTGAAAGGGCTTGGCCTGGGTGAGGCCATAGTCAATATGGGTGGTAAGGACACCATCCACCTGAAAGTTCCTCTGTTCAACTTCGGACGGGATCTGAAGAAGGCCGGGCGCGACATCAAGATCAACAGCTTCTTCAGGAGAGAGAAAAGGGGCATCGCACTCTTTGAGCGGGCTAGTGACTTCATCTCTTCAGAGGACATCTCTGAGATGACGAAACGTGCCAAGGATGACGATGGTGGGGCCCGCCAGGGGCCTAAAAAATCATGGGTAAACATGGGATGAATCTGAATGAAACTCTTCCTGATTTTGGGGGCGCTGGCCTTGCTGGTCATCCTGTTGACCCCGGTTTTGAGATGGACCTTACAAGCCTCTGGGAAACCGTTGACTCAGGTCTTCTTGGTAGTAATGAGGACTTTGTTTGGCGGCCTGAAGCTGATCTGGATGAACCATCTGATACTGGCCCGGCACCTCATTACGCCCCGGACTGTAATTTTCCCGTCCGTCGGAGACTCCCGCCAGGAGCAGGACGGCAATTAGCCGAGGACTTCGAGGACGAGCGCGAGCGCGGTGCATTTCTGCTTCTTTGCGAAAAACTTCGGAATTGCTGGGCTAGTGAAGCCGGAGAAAGGGATCGCAGTATCGCTCTGGACTGGGTGTTCACGATTACAGACCAGGAGGGCCCTTCATTCGATCTGTGTTGCCGTGCCCTCGGGATTCGGCCCCATGTCGTCCGGATGAGGCTTCACTTCCAGTGGTATCTCGCTGGCCGTCGGTTCGAGCGCCCTTTCCCCTTCTTTCTGGTGCCCATTCCAAATGCTCTTGAGGGTGAGCTGCTTTACTGGGGTGGAGAGGAGGCTGTCGTCCTAGCTACCCGCGCCTGGCGTTTCCCAGGGACCGCGAATATCGCTCATACCACGGAGGAAATGAAGCTGGCTTGGATGCTCGAAGAGAGGGGCTTCCTTGGTGAGACTGGCGGCGGATGGTACGTGATTGGCCGGAATCCCCAGAAGATCCATTACGCATCGAGAGGTTGGGCGTCCCTTTGGTAACCAAAAAGTGAGCTCTGCGTACCAGTTCGCACGGGGCTGGTTATACGAGTGCGTAAAGCATACGAATTGACACGAAACGCAACAAAGCAATAGCATAGCCATACGGAATCAATAATTAGGGATGGCTATGGGGCTGAGTTCATATGAATGGACGTTCGATTCCAGGGAGGCGCTGCTTGCTGAGGCTCTGGAGGATGCGACGTCATTGATCACCAACGTCTTAGAAAAGACCGCGGATGATTTTCGGGATGAAGATCCTGCAATTTCGGCGGACGCCTATTATTGGGTCGTCTCTCCCCGCAGCGAGCTCTACTCAGATGTCGCGGTTAACTTCGGGTTGGACCTCAAATATTCGATGGTCCGAACCTGGTTTGCAGAGAAGGGCATCGACCTTCCGGTTGCTCCAATCCACCGAATCGTTCTGGACACGGATGATTCATCCAGTTGGTGCTATTGCGAGATGGTCGAAGGGTATGCCCAGGCCCTGCTGGCCCAAACCAACGCTGCAATTGGCGTGATGGTTGCTCAAGTCAATGGCGTACAAATAGAGGTGGTTGGATCAGGTTCGCGCATCCTTCGCCAGTTCCTGGATCACGTCAGTAATCTCCTGGCTGTTCCCCCCCGCCGAGGCTTCTCCCGTATCCGTTACCTTGAAAAGGTGATGGGGCACCATGCGTAACGAACTGCTCAAGGCGGCGCTCTCTGTTTTTCTGTTTTGGATGGCCGTTCTGGTCGCCTATGACTGGTATTCAGACGAGTTTGATGTCGAAATCTTCGTTGAGAACTTCCTAGTTACCCCTCGCTTCTTTGTTTTTGGTCTGCTTGGCGGAGGGGCTGTGCTCCTTTTCCAGAAGCTGGTGCTAAAGCCGGTCACATGGGGCGACAAAAAGCGCGGACTTTCCGTTTCGCTCGGCCTGACACCCAAAGGCCCCCCGCTGCCAGAAGTTCCGTCTGAGGGGGCGCCGGCGCCTGAAGCCATCAAGGACTGGCTTGCCAAGATGGATTCCTCCCCTAAAACCGCCGTCTTCTCAGCTCTTTACCGTGACTTGGCAGGGATCTTGTACGCCAAGGCTGATCACCCCTCAGCAGTGATTGTTGGTGGACACGGCGACGTTGGACTCTTCGACCACACCATGCACGTAGTCCAAGGCATGTTGGAGCTGGCTCCCGAATTTCAATACACGGGATTGCACTACCCTGGAGGTTCCCTGGCGGTCCCCCCTTCTGACCCTCATTTCCAGTTCGATGCCCAAGATCCTCTTATTCCTCTGGTCGGTATAGCCCATGACCTTGGAAAGCTTGAGTGCTACGGGAAGAACGAAGATGGCTCCTGGGTTGAAGTGCTTAAGTCCCATGGAACGCGCAGTGCCCAAATGTTGGCAAGGATTGATTCGTACTGGAACCTCGACGCGCATGACAGGAATGCGTTGTATTTGGCTGTATCGTTCTACCACCACGAATTGAACATTCCTCTGAACGGCGGGGACCGCCCCAGAGCACTAATTGGGCTCCTATTGGCGGGTGACGGACGTGCCGGCCGTATGGAATCCAGCGGGAAGAGCTTGCCAAAGACTGTGCCGCCGCCACCCAAGGCCTCCGCAACTGAATCGGCCCCGTCTGGCACTCGTGGCCAAGTTCCGCAAGGCGCCCAGCAAGGTAATCCTGAGAAGCCGGCAAAGCCGGTGGACATCAATGTTGAGATGAGCGGCACTGCGTTTGAAAAGCGCCTGGTGGAGGCTTTTGAGAGCCTTATCCATGAACCCGGACGGATTAACGGCGGGGATCAATCAAGACGGGTGGGGTTCAAGGAAGGCAAGTTGATAGCTGTCTGCGAAGAAACAGCCAGGAAGTATCTGGCCTCATTCTTCGGTGACCCCAAGTTGGAGAGGGCCCAGAAGCGGGGTGACGGTCAGTACATCATGACCTCTCAGCTGCTCAGATGTCTCTCAAAGCGAGGCCGGTTGGTTAGTGAGTACAAGGGCGAACAGTTGTCCCCAGAGCGCTCCCTGTTTAAGGTCAAACTAATTGATCCCAAGACCGAGAAGGTGGTGACCTACTGGGTGGCAACGATCCTTCTGAGGGCGGACCAATACCCGGACCTGGAAGGAATGGCGGATTCAAAATTCCCTATTTCGTGGATCGAGCCACGTTGGGGATTCAGGCCGAAGCAATCAACTGAGGCTATTCGGAGCCAAATTGTCTCTGTGGAAGAGCATGACGAAGGCGAAGAAGGCGAGGAATCTGACGAAAATCAAGATATTTCTAGTGAAGTGCAAAATTTGCCTGAATCCACTAAGGCATCTGAAGAGATTGGGGGTGGTGAGGTTCTTAATGCAGATCAAAATGACATACCATCCAACGGGACGGCAAATTGTCGCAACCTAGTAAGTATGGTAGAAACCGCCATATTATCGCTCGCCGACAAAGGTTTGGTCCGAGATAATATGGTTTTTGTTGATGCTTTGAGCATATCTGAAGCAATCGGAATGAAACTTGAAGATATTTTTATCGAGAGAGATCAGCTCACCGTTGGAGGTATCGTCGTTAGAAAAGGAGGAAACGGTGGAATTTGGTTCGGGGCAAGGTTGCAGGAGACGCGAAAATGATGGGACTTGATGGAGAACAAAAAGCGGAGATTGCTGTGCGGATCGGTCTGGAGTGCATGGATATTGAGACTGATTCGCCGGATGCCGCACTGGTTCTTTCTCGGGTGGGGGCTGCTGCCCGTAGATACACCACTTCAGTACCTGAGATCATGATTGCTGCACTGCATTTCGCCATGGCCCAGGCTAACGATCTTGAAGGCGCCCGGATCTGCGTCAAGTCGATTATAGATTCCGTCGATGAAGCCATTGCTTCTCCCGACTGATACTGAGGTCTTCGCCGCCATCAAAGAGGCGGCGAAGATGCCAGGGTTCCAGTTCAATGTCGATGCGGACGACCTGGCGCAGGAATTGTGGCTTCTTTACGACGAGAAGCTGCGGCACGCTTACGATCCCAGCCGTCCGTTAAGACCCTATTTGGCAGAGTGTGCCCGCAGGATTGGATTGTCGATGACACATCGACGCGCCTTCGAGTACGCTGAAAGTGATATTAAGTCTTCCGATGACGGGGAATCCCTCTTCGATAGCCTGCCGGCGAAAGGGAGTAGTCTTGAAGAATCCGCTGATCGAGCTGTAGCATTGGGGCTACTCAGCCAGTTTTTCAAAGGCGACGACGATATGAATACAGTTCTAGGCCTTGGCCGCTTCGCGGACGAGTCCCGCATTAAGCTGCCAAGCCCGCAGCCAACTAAGCCTGCTTCCTCTGGAGTCTCCAAGCCGAAGACTGCTCGGAAGAAAAAGGTTCTCTCAGAAGACCAGGTGGAGTTGCGAGCCATTCGGACTGAGATGAAGATGACCTTGAACGAGTTCGCCGTTCGGATTGGCATTACCGAAGCATCCCAGCGAGCCTATGAGTATGGTCAAACCAGGGGTGTCCCCGCAAAGGTCATGAAGCGAGCTCGTGCCCTCCGAGAAAACAATGGGGTATGGCTTGAGCACCGCGAAGCCCTGAAAGCCAGGCCAATTGCTGAAACTCTTGCCGAGTGGGCGTCTATTCTCGGAGTAGAGAATGATCCGGCCGCAATATCCGGTGCTTTAAACGAAGCCGTTACAGCCAACACCCTCCGCCGCTGGTTGCGGGAAATCCATGAGCCCACCCTGGGTCTCCTGCACGAGCTCGATGATTTGGTCCGCATGGGGCCAAACGCACGGCTTAAGGCAAGATTGGTGCGACTGTTGAAGGCCATAAGCACTGGTAGCTCTGCCGCGGCAAAGGGGTTCGTGTTGATCTACCTCGCCCCCATCCAAGACTTGCAGAAGCTTGTCCAGGAGTTGCTGGACCAAGGCGAGGGGAAGGACTCTCTGGACATCCAGGAAATGGCGCCAAAGCTCCGCGGTCTTACTTCGGCCTATCAGATAGTTACCCAAGGGGATGACGATTTCCTTCTTGCACCCCAAGGGGAAATCAATGCTATCCTCAAGGCGGTAGAGTTGTTGATTCCCCGGTGATCTCCCTAAGCCCCCGCCCAGGGGACCGGAATGGGCCTGGAAGGCACTCCAGTATCCGTCTCGATGACCCGTCGAGTTAGTGTTCAGGGAACCCTGGGTAACCGGGGGGGGAAACCGCCTTCTACAAGGCGGTTTTTTTTTGCCCTATCTTCGCTGCCAGCACCAACGCCAGTCTCCCTTCCCCTAAATCCAAGCTCTCCGCTAGGCGCCCCCTGTGCTGGTTGACCAGTTCAGTCCATGTGGCCAACCATACGGGCAAATCGTTATGGCGAATACCTGAAGTGTGCAATGCGCTAGGCTGGACCAATCGACGTGTCCGCTTTTCCGACTTCGACGCCTCAGCGCCGGTTCTCCGTCGAGACGGGGACGTTGCCTGGGTGCCCTGGGGGGTGCGACACTCCGAAACCTCCATAACCCTCCCCAAAGGGGCCTGCGCCCGCCTGGAGTCGATCCGCGAGGGCAAGTGGAGGCGGTGGCAGCCTCGGCCCGTGCAGATCCCCGTAGAGCAGTTTTCTGAGCGTTCCTGGCTAGACCATTGCAACTACTGGTTCTTCGTCCCTCCTGGTTATGTGATCCAGGGATTGCTGGTTCCAGCCCAGGAAGGCTCCAGTCGGGTCTATGTGGTGACGATTCCCCTCGAAGAGGCTTTGGGTTACGGCCTGAAGCCGGCGTTTCCGCTTCCGGCCGGGGGGATGGAGGCCGTTCACGACAGGTGGCCCCGCTTGGTCCCGTCTGAGCGAGGGAGTGCCTGGTTGGGGCATTCGCAGTCTCCGGAAGACGGGGTAAATGAAAAAACCCCAGTACCGGCATAAGCCAGTAACTGGGGTTGGGGTTAATGGAGAGCTTCAGAGAGCGCCGTGAATGCTGCTTTAGGCACATCCCGGAAGTTTTCAGCCTGGCCAATGCCAGAAGCCTCTTGAGCGCATTTCTGCCGGAAGGCGGCAGGAGCCATTGAGCCGATCAGGACAAACCGAACCTCGACACCCAGACGCTTTGCCTCAGACACAGCCACGTCCATGGCGCCCGCGGCGTTCGGCTCACCATCAGTGATGATGGTGACGACCTTGCGCTCTTCAGTCCGCTCCAGGAGCTTGCGAACAGCCTGATTGAGTAGCGCAGCCATGGAAGTACCACCGTCATCCAGAGTTTCCCCCAAACGACAACCTCCCATCCGAGCCGGTTCGTGCCAGTCTTTCACCACGCAAATCCGGTGATCGAACGTTATGAGGCAAGCCGGGACGTTATGGCGGTCGAGCAGATTGGACAGTATCCAGCCACTCTCACGCACAATCTGCCGGCCCGAAGACTTCAGGCTGAAGGACAGGTCCAGGCCAAGCACCATTGCGGTGTTGATGCCTTCCTCTTGCTGCCGTTTCTCGAAAACATCGAAATGCCCGATGTTTGCGCGGTAGAGACGGTTGCGGCTCAGGCGAGTTCCAGAGGTGGCCGTGCGGCGCCACATCTCAGCTTTTGCAGCCAGCATGGAGTCAAAGCGACGTGCCAGCTCGCCAACCAGGGAAGCACCCTCCGAAGAGAGTTGGAATGCCGGCCCAAGAGCGGGGGGGGGCACCAACTCCTCTTCTTCAACCTGGCACTCTTCGTCATCAGTGCCAAGTTCCTCTGCCAGCATCTGGGAGACATCCTCCGCCCCAGAAGCTTCGGAGGAAGCCAAAGCCTTCAACACCTCTTGGATGTTGATGTGTTCCTTGGGGTCGGGATTACCGACGTCCTTGGAAGGCTTGCCTTTGGCCGGACCAGTTGCCTGGTCGGCTGAAGACGGGTCGGCGTCCCCTTGTGACTGCGAGGGTTGGCCATTGGCGTCACCTTCGGCACTCTGGTCGCCTTCTGCGCCCTCGGAGGGCTCAGGGGGGGCTTCCTTGTTGCCGTCTTGGTTTTTGCCTTGATCCTGCTCTTCATCCTCCGCATCATCTTCGCCTTCTTGCTGCTCAGGTTCGGACGGCGCGGTGTGTTGCTGGAGCAAGTCGATGATTTCCTGGGCGGCCTTGAGGACATCCCAGGTGCTATCGCCAAGAGCCCCACGTTCTGCAATCGCCATGATCTGCGCCTTCAGGGTGGGACCAACCATCTGCCGGAGGAGGGCTCCCCAGCGCACGGCATCATTGTGAATCTCCTGGCCGAGAATCTTCGCCCGGAGACCTGCAACGATAGCCATACAAACAACATTGGAGCTTTCCTGCGGACCTTTGGTAGGGGAAAAATTCCCTTCCTTGGCCATCAACGCGATCATTGCTGCCAGGGTATGTTTCGTACCCGGGTAGATGGTCGGGAAGGTGCGCTCGATGCGGATATCTTCGATTGCGTTCCGCAGGCGGAACTCGAAGGGGGTCCGGCTGGCATCGCCGGCATCGGGGTCAGTCAGGCGAAGGTGGGCGCACTCGTGGTCCGTCCAGCCTTCCATCAAGATCCGTTCGTTCTCACCGCCAATGGATTTCACCGTTTTGGGGTAGTAGATGATCTTGTTGCGGATATCGGTAGCAGGCCCTTGCTGGCCAAATACCAATTTCACCCCGTACCGGGCCGCCAAAGCGGATGCGATAAGGGGTAAAGAGCGATAAAACGCCTTGGTTGCAGTCGTCTGCATGATGATCTCCTGAAAAAATGCGCCCGTATGGGCAAAGTGACGTATCAGGAGAGTTTGGATAGACGAGGGGGGAGAAGTCGGGGCAAAAAAAACCCAGCCGGGAGGGCTGGGTTGGGGGTGATGGATGTGCTTCTAAGCAGCCTTAGGCCAGAAAATCATAGGCATTTGGGCTGATTCGGTGGTTGCCTTGCCGGCCCAAAGCTTCCGGGCCTCAGCAGGTAGTTCCGAGAACTCAACACTCATGGCCAGAACCTTGGCCAAGTCATACTCACACGAAAGCCCCAGCCGGTGCTTATGCTCAGTCCGGCGAAGGATTTCATCGTGTTCAGCGCGTTGAGAGTACGACAGCTCGATTACCCCATACCGAAGGTAGAACTTGTAGGCTTCGGTGATTCCACCAGGTCCGACACCTCTCTCGTGCATCTCCAGCATCCGCTCCATCTCGATGTCCTGAAGCATGTAGAGGGATTCCAGATCAATCGAGAAAGACTTCCCGGCAGAAACGTCCCATGCTAAGTTGCCTTTTGCCGTCTCGGTGAGCTGAGGGGCCCCAGCGCACATCTCCAGCAGGCCTTCCACGTAGGCATCCCGCATACCCGTAAAAGCAGGGTAGGTCGCGGAATCGTCCCATTCCTTGCCAACGTAGAGAAAGCGGGTCGCCGGCATGGGTTGAGGAGGGGTAGTCTCGACGTCAGGGATATCGTAGCGAATGCCTCGCTGGGTGATATCTCGGACATCTGCCCACGCTGAGAAAGGCAACGCCAGTCCGGTGAGGGACCAGTAAGCATCAACGGCCAGGATTATCTCTTCCGAGAAAATCTGGAACATTACCCGCTCACCACTCATTTTGGCCCGAATCCGCTCATCATGGTCAAGTTGCACCATGTAGCGGAAAAGCTCTCGAACCATTTTCGGATGGTAGGTGTCGGGTTCAATGGCGATGTAGCCGCCCTTGATGGTCCGGCCGATCCAGTGCCGACGGTTCCAGTCATACCTGGTAGCCCGGATGAACTTGTTCAGCTTGTTCAGTCCCCTGGCGTAGGCATAGCGGGCGTCATACTCGATCATGGCTTCCAACGATTTGTCCTCAGCCATGACGCAAGTGAAGCACCCATGCCGATTGCCACAATGGCGAGAGGATGCCCCCTTTGACTTGGGCGCAAGAGCATCTGCCACCACTGCACAAGACGTGCCTGCGGAGTGAGCGTAGATGCGCTTGGTCTCCTCGAAGTCGGTATAGGAGTCGATCAGGCCTGAAGAAACCAGCCCAATGTATTCCCAAACGTGGTCAAGGGACCAGTCAGCGACGATGCTGAGGACCAGATCCCCATCAGAATTACGGACGGGTACTAAGCCGTTCTCCTGACGAAGGGCCATCAACATCGCCCGGCGCTCTGATTCCTCATAGCGGGTGCCCAGAATCGTGACTGCCTCACCATAGCCCTTAGCCTCTGCCTGCTTCATCAGTTTCCGACGAAGCGTTTTTTGCGGCCGAACCTTCAGATCCACGCTGCAATCGGAAGATTGGCCAGGGAAGGAAGGAAGCCCTCGCCCTGACAACACCTTTAACTGCCAGGAGGAAGCCAGGGTAGGGGTGGCGATGTGCGTGCCCATGGTAAAGCCGTGCTTTTTGGCATACGCCTTCATCTTCGCCAGCTCGTTGCGGAAGTGAACCTCGATTTCGGGGTTTTCCACACCAGTTGACGAAGTTGTAGCGAAGACCCGGCACTGCACTTCAGGGTGAGTCTTGACCACATGAGCGGCAGTGGTCAGTACGAGGCTGGCAGCCACGCCAGAATCCTTGCCGCCAGAAAAGCTTAACCAGATGGTCTTGCCGGCGAGGAACAGGGAAGTGATTGCCTTTTTGGCGATCTCAATCCTGTCTTCAACGGTGGGGATGGTTTCCTCGATGTCGAAAAGAGTGGGTTCCATTGCTAACTCCTAAAGAAAAGTTGGGTGTCCGGCCGGGGGCCGGAAGTGACGTTTCGAGGGGAGTTGGCGCAACGAGGGCTAAGAAGTCCGCAAAAAAAAAACACCTCTGCATGAGCAGAGGTGTTGGGGGTGATAGAAGACTGTCAGGCCGAAGCCATCCAGTTGGTCATTGCGTCAGCGTAGGACGCTGCAAGAGGGGAAGTAGGAGCCTGCTTTTGCACAGGGGTCGGAGGTTGCGAAGGAGCGAGCCCCTTCACAACTGCCATAGCACCGGCTTGTTGCAGGATGTCCACCACCGTTCTCGTTGAAACTTGAGGCTTGGGTGTCCCATTCAGGTAATCACGGTAGGCCTTCATGGCCTCCTGGATTTCCTTCATGGTGGCATCACCAACTTCCTCATAGCCACCGCGGCGCTTTGCTGCTTCAGTACCAGCCCCATAACCCAGAACCTTGGTTTGGGTCTTCGGCTGGCTATCCACCAGGCTCCCAAAAGCTATGGAGCACGATGGTCCCAGATCCTCGTAAGCCCAGATCGCAGGCCCTTTCGGACCACGATTGGGATGGACAAAGACTTTAAATGCCATCTTTGTCCCCTCACTTGGTTCCCACCAGCCGCTTCCACAGCCCCTCGATAACTTCCCGGTCTTCAGGGTCAGCCCCTTGGAGCAGGTTGAAGACGAGAGCGTGTTGCACCGGATCGGAGTTGCCAAGATCCGGACGACCCTTGAAGCTGATCGCATCCTTCACCCAGTTGGTCAGCACACGGGTGGAGATGATGACCCCCAGGGGCTGCATCTCTCCCGTAGTAGCTGCTTCGCCCTGGAACAAGCGGCGAGTCTCCTGGGCCAGTGCAAGCATGGGCTTCAGGATCAGCTCCGGCAGACTATCAAAGCCCCCACCAGCCTTGGGAAGAGCAATGCGCTTGAGCATCGACAGTTCCCGATCCTCGGCCATGTAGCCGATGTGCATGGTGGCCCAGCGTTGCCGTTGAGCAGCATTCTGGGTTTGTACGCCACGGTGGTGACCAGATGCGTCACCGCCCCCGCGAGAGTTACTGGTGGCCACAACCCGGAAATGCGGATGGGCCTTAACCAGTTCCCCTGTGGCGGGAATGGTGAAACGACGGGTATCCAAGACCTTGTTCAGGCCCATGGCTACCGTCGGATGCACCAGGTCGTACTCATCCAGAAGGCAGATACCCCCAGATCGCATTGCTGCAACCATGGGGCCATCCACCCAGGCGAGACCGTTCAACGTAGGCTCAACCCGTCCGAAAATGTCGGAGGGTTCCGTGCCACCGTGACAACCCAGCTCGAAAGTGGGAATGCCAAGGCGGCAGGCCACTTGACGGGTGAAGCTGGATTTCCCGGACCCGGTGGGGCCGTTGATCCAGAGGTTCTTCTGGGCACTACGGCCAGCCAGGAAGTAGATGAAGTCCATGAGACGAGTGGCATCATCAAATTCGTGGTTGGGGTCGAGCTCCGGCACATCCGGGTGATTATCCGCACGGACAGGCACCTGCATATGAGCCGGCAGAGAGGGTTGGTTGAACAGAGCGACAATAGAAGCGTTTTGGAACGACATGACGAACTCCCTAGGAATGAAATGAACCCCAGCTCCGCAGCCGGGAAGAGACGATTCAGAGGAAGTTGGGAGGACGAGGGGGAAGAAACGGGGGTAAACTTTAGGGAGGATTTGCTTTTAGGGATGTAGCGCTTTGGACACTGCTGGTGGACTTTGGGGCGTATTGATTGGGGAGGGCGATGCCGCTTTCCTGCCCGGCTTCGCCCTGCCGGCGGCGATCACTCTCCTGGCTGTTGTGTTGCGCCCCAAAGAGCTGGCCAAGTATTGGCGCCAGGTGCTTTTGTGCATGGCTTTGAATCTCCCCTATGTGGTGTTCCAGGGGTTCCATGGATGGGGCGGAGGGTTGCTTCTGGCCCCATTCTTCGCCTACGTGGTGGTGTCCGCCCTGGAGCGGCGGGATGCTGAAATGACCCCGCTGGTGGCCTTTGGTGCTGGCTGGGCGTCTTTGGTGCCCGCTGACCTGGTTGGTGCTGCGGCCGAACCCTACTTCCAGGGGGCTGGCTCTGTTGGCTTGGCTGACCTGGCTCGCGTAGGAGGAATGGGCTGGCTTGATGCTCTGTTGCTCTACCCTGCCGCTATGGCGGCTATTGCGGCCCTTCCTGGACTCCTTCGGGCCTTCCCGTGGCGCAAGGCCCAGGCGGGTGATTAAAGGCCGCCGCAGGGGCCTGTAGAGGCCCCCACGCCGGTCAGAGGATTGAGGTGCGGGGTTCTCACCGAGATTGCGGTTTTGGCGCTCTCGGGCAGTCTTCGGCCGGTGGCCAAAGAAAAACCCTCCGAAGTCCGGAGGGTTGGGGTTGATGGATAGGGGATACCCCTTAGATGTGGCACATCGGACACGGGAGCAGAGATAGCTCCTCTTCCTCAGTGAGATCGGTTGGTGGGGCTTCCTTGGGCTCGTACCACATGCTGTCGATTACCTGCCCGGTTTCCTCACGAACTTCCGAGATTGCGGTTTTGGCACTCTCGGACCATTCATACTCCACAGACAATAGGGAGGTGGGCTCGAAAGCGGCTTCCTGCCGTAACTGCTCGGCTTGAAGCGCCCGGGTGACCCACTGGACGATATGGCGCAATTGGCGGTAGCTGGTCCCTTTCAACCAGGTATAACTCTCCCCAGTAGGGCCGGCCGGATCAAACACCTCACCCGGCAGCTCAACGTACCAGATCGCAAACTTCACGTTGCGGCGCACATCCTCGGGCTCCATGTCGAAGACCTCGGAAGTGGACAGCAGGTGACGATAGCGATCATCCAACTGGCGCTTGAGACCCGCCAGTGATTGCGAGTAGCTGATCACACGTTGGTGCCAAACAAACGGCTCCATCCCAGGCATCGCGTCCATGAAGAATTCTCCCCCGACAAAAATGCCTCGGTTCCCAAACAGGTCGTCGGCCTTGGCTTTGGTCCCTGAAACAGCCTGAGTCCCCGCGGGACGTGGGAGAGAAAGCCAGTTCGCACCCAGCCCAGTGTCGTTCCAAAGCGGCAGGGCGGGATCATGGCGAGCGGCATCGCTGGCGGTCAGCTTCTCGTAAAACATACCCCGGGCAAACTCCTCCGGCTTGTCCTGAAGCAATCCAACAAGCTCAGAACGACGCTGGAAGGGGCAAGTAGAACATCCGCTGCGACTGCGCCTTTGGTAGAAGCGAGGCACGCCGATGGTCTCCCGGAGCCCCTGGAAGATGTCTTCCCGGCTCAATCCCAAGTCCACGAACGGTAGAACCGTCTCCACCTCGTTGATGCTGAAGGCAACCCGCTCATGTTCGTCGGCACGGATGCCTATGAACATGAACTTCTGCCGGCCAGCAAACTGGGCGATCCACTGGCGGAAGCTGACCAGTTTCAATTCCCTGGTGCACCACCGCTGAGAGGCTGACGGAAGAAAGCCTCCCTGTTTCTCGATCAACTGGAACAGGTCCAACTTTGGCTTGATTCGTGTGATGGGCTTTCCCAGGTACTGCTCCAGCTTGTCGAGGACCACGTAGATTTCAGGTTCCTCGGCTCCGGTATCAGTGAAGATCATTTGAAACGGAGCGTCCGGGAACAGACGGTGAAGCAGGATGGCCAGGTACGTGCTGTCAGCACCACCGCTTACGGGGAGCAGCAAAACACTGTCCTCGGTATAGCGGGGGAGGCTGAAGGCCTTCTGGAAACGCAAAACTTCAGTCATATCCATGGTTTTCTCCAAAGAAAAAGGCCGGCGCAGAGCCGGCAAAGTGTCGTATCGGAGTTGATTGGCGGGACGAGCCTGGAGAATCCAGACGCAAAAAAAACACCCAACCAGGAAGGTTGGGTGTTGGGAGGGATGGATTACCAGCCCAAACCCGCCCAGGCTTCAGTTGCAGCCACAGGGGGAGGGGGTGCCACAGCAGGAGTGCTGGAGGGAGCAGAGGGAGGAGCAGTTACGCCATGAGGGGCCGCAACTGGAGCAGCAGGATCGGCAACATCCATGAAGAGCGAAGTTGGGGCCACCGGAGAAGCTACGACCAGTTCACCGCGCTCAACTTCCTTCAGCACGTTGGCCGGGTTCGACAGCATCTGGATCAGACTGCGAGCCGTGAGCTCCTGAAGATCATCCCATTCCTTGTGATTCGCGGGAGTTGCCGCGAGAAACTTGGAAATGGACGTGTTCAGGTTTTCCACCCGGGTATCAAGCCAGGACCAGGCGGACAGCTTTTCTACGCAGCGCTCCAGGCAGGACTTCAGCGCCTCGGCGCCCTTTGCTTTTAGATAGGTCTCAGCAGCATCGAATGCCAGCTCTTCGACAATCCGGGTAGGAAGTTCGCCCAGTTCATCGGAGATGCCACCATCGCCAACCGCCTCAGCAGCTTCGTCCGTGGGGGCCCCGAAGCTGCGGTAACGCACCTTGAAGACAATGCGCTGTTCTAGCTCGGCAACGGTGGGGACGGCCGAGCGGATCTTGCTGCCCCAGCCGTCTTCGTCATGGGCGGACGCCCAGGCTTCAACGGCGTCCGGGAACCCCTTGAGGAAAATTTCCTTGGCCGCATTCCATTTCTTCTCGATGTCGTTGAGACGAGCCGAGAGGGCAGGAACGCTTGCCGTCGGGACCAGGTAGCCACCACCGTCAGCCCGGGAGCCAATCGCGCCACATGCACGGTGCATCTGCTTACGGAAGGTTGCAAACGGACGAAGGAGTTTGGGGTCAAGCAGACGCTTGGACCCAGGCTCAATGATTTCCCGGGGAAGGTCAGTGCCGGCGGCACCAAGGTCCTCGAAGGACAGGACAGCTTTGCCACCAAATGCGCAAACCTTGGGGGCGAGGAGGGTGATACCAGACTTCATGGAAGTATTCATGACAGTGATCTCCAAAAGGACAAAAGGAATCTGGCTCCGCAGCCAGAGAGTGACGATTCAGAGGGGGTTGTCGGGACGCCGGGGAACAAACCGGAAGAGCAAATAAAAACACCCAGTCAGAGACTGGGTGTGGGGGGGATGGAGATAATTAGTTGCTGGCAGCGTCAATGACGGCCATGCGGTGTTGAATCGAGCTGGAGATTTTGTTCCCCAAATTATGAGCAGATTTCGCACCGAAAACACCGTAGCAAGCGGCGATGACGATGAAGGCGATAACGGCAGCTTTTTTCATGGTGATGCTCCCTAAAAGAGTGAATTGATCTAGCTCCGCAGCTAGAAGAGGCGTTTGAGGCGTTTGTTGCGACGGCGAGGTAGAAACCGAGTCAGTCGAAAAGGCGGGGAGCCTGGGGCATTACGATGACGCCGAAGTAGCGAAGGCGGACATCGTGGCCACGGCGCCGGAGGAATTTGCTAATCCGATTCGCCCTGGCCCGGCTGAGGAGCCGGCACTTGAAACCAAGCGGTACGGAACGGCCGGGCTCTTCCTGGACAACTTGGTAGGCCTGTCTGCGAGGGAATTTTGACATTTGGATATCTCCTGAAGGCACCATCGGTTCAAGTCCGCGGGGGACGCATAGATGGTGATGTGGTGATCCCGGTGGCCCGGGGGGAAGCGTTTCAGGAGGGGGTTGCCCTGACGCGGGCAAAGAAAAACGCCTGGATTGGGTCCAGGCGTTGGGGGGGATGGATCATCAGGCCGCTTGGAGTCATTGGCTCAAAGCGTTCTGAAAGGCCTCGGGGGCTACGTAGAGCGAGAAACCAGTGTCTGACCACCCGCAATAAGCAAATTCAGCTATCTGCTTTTTGATGATCCGCAGACCTTTGCTCTTCGCGGTCTCCACCAGGTTGAGGTTCATCGTCTGGACCTTAGAATCAGGGATCTGATTCTTCACCCGGTTGATGAAAGTGGCGCCATGGCTGTAAGTCCCGCTCTTGTCAGCATCGGACTTGAGCAAAATTGCCTGCACAGTCCCCGTCATTACTCCGGAGTAGACATAGCAGGTTCCCGACGAGAACTGGATATAGAGCTCCCATTTGTCAGGGTCATAGGCCAGTAGATCAAGGGTACTGGAGCCGGTCATTCGGAAGGCATTTAGCATTTGAGCCATTTCATCGTCCTCCCTGGATGTTCAGGAGTGCGGCCATGACCCGCAGCAGCTCCTGTTTGTTGGCAAACCACTCCACTTCCTTGTCGGTGACTAGGAAGTAGCGGCCGTCATCAAGTTTCCATACGCCGGTCCAGAAGACGTCGGATTGGCGTTTGACGATGCGATCCCCCAGCCTTTTGTCCTCAACAGCAAGAGGAGCGCCTGCCTCAAAGGTTTGCAACAGACGCTGTTCGGTGGCGTGCATCTGCTCGGGTAGGGTGACCCGGATTGATTGCTGAAACATGGTCACTCTCCTTCACTTTTGAAAGTGCGTGCAGGCCGGAGCGCACGGGCTGTAAAGCTTGGCCTTGTCATCGAGGGTTTGCTTTCTGATGGTGCATTCGATGAAGCCGCAATTGGCCAACTGCCCCCACTTTTCGGGGTCAGGGCTGGTGGAAGCTTTGCATTCAGAGCAGGTATGGATTTCGGACATGGGGATCTCCTTTAAACGAATATGGACCCGGCTGTGGAGCCGGCGGGGCATTTGAGGAGAATTGGCGAGACGGACAGGGATAAACTGTGCGGATGGACCTGAGCACGATTACCCAGCATTTCGCACAACAAGGGGCGCTCCCCTCGTTTCTGTGCACGGCCGCCGGGATGGCTTTGCTGGAGAAGGCTCGCAGCAGCCCGGTATGGCTGTCGTTCTTTGCCTTTCCAGGGGTGCTGGCCCATGAATGCCTGCATTACGTGGTGGGCTTGCTGACCAGGGCACGCCCAGTGGCCTTTAGCGTTTGGCCGCGCCGAGAGGGAAGTGGCTTGGTGTTGGGGGAGGTTTCGTTCAGCAATCTGGGGCTTCTCAATGGTGCCCCAGTGGCATTTGCCCCACTTCTGCTTTATCCCCTAGGGATTTGGCTGCTCCTCAGCTATGGTGCCCCCTGGTGGAGGTCCGGCGACTATCTCCAGTGGGGCGGGATCTGTTTGGGGACTGCATCCCTCTTCTTTGCTGGCCGCCCGTCCTGGCAGGACGTGAGGGCGGGTGGGGCGTCGGCGCTTTTCTATGCAGCTCTGGCCGGCGCTGCCTGGTATCTCCAGGCCCATACATAGGCTGATCGAAGGGGCTTCCAAGGCCCTCGCGGGCCCTCCAAATGCAGGAGATTGCTGCATTCCCGGGGGTTCGGTTGAAATTGCGTCCATGGCTTCCCCATACTTGAAGATAGCCTTTCTATCTCCCTTGTAGGTTATGGCCGTCACCGCAGTCCTCACGAGCCCAACTCCGATCAGTACGGAGCCCGAGCGTTCTACCCAGGCAGGGCCTGATACTCCAAACGCTGCGGGGGGCCAGTTCCCTGGCGACTCCAAAGGCAGGGCGGCCAGCATAGCCTCCATTGAGCAGCAGCTTGGCGTCGATTCCTTGGTGGATGCCCTTTTTTGGATACCCACCAATATCTGGAAGACGGCGATTCCAGTGGAGCCGAGTCCCCCTCCCAGCCTGGATATGCCCATTGAGCATACCTACCTCAACTGCACGATTCGCACTCCCCCGGAGCAGGTGGCCATCTCCCCACCTCTGACCCGATTTGTAGTGGACGCCCCGTTCCGGGCAACCAACCGCAAGAATTCCCCGGTTTCCAACCAGCTGGTGGCTGTGTATGTGTATGGGCTCATCAAGGACTGTAAGGCCCTGAGCCGGACCTACCTGGGCGATAGCATCGTTCTCAAGGGGTTCCTACGCTACAACCCTGCCGGCGCCATGCCCAATGTGGAGCTACATGGGGCGGCCTTGGTGGCACGAGACGAACTCACGGAAACGACTGTTTCCTACGCGGCCCGGGGAAATTCCGCGCCAAAAAACCTCCAATCAGCCATCTATAACGCCCTACAAATGTGCGTGCCCCATGCTGTGCGGCGCCTGAAGGAGGCGGTAGAGCTTCGGGATAGCGACAAGCTGATGTCGTTGATGAACCTAGGGCTCACCGAAATCAGCTTTGCCTCTCCAGAGGCGTTCTTCTGGGCGCTCCACCTACCTGAATCGGATGAGCAGCACGAAGCCGCGAAGCATGTGGCTCGCAACCTGGGCTGTGCGGAAATCATGCGTAGAGCGGCGCGAGCGGCCTACCAGCCTGACAACCCGGAGGCAGCGATCCCGCTTGACCGGAAACGGACCAACGAGTTGATCCGCAGGATGGGGCTGAAGCCCACCAAGGACCAAGTAACGGCCATGATGGAGATTTACGCCGACCTGGTGGCGCCCAAGGCGATGAGGCGCCTCCTGTCCGGTGACGTGGGGACCGGGAAAACCGCTACCTTTGGGGTTCTGGCGGCTTCTGTGCGCGAGGCCGGCGGCTGGGTGGCCATCTTCATTCCCAATGGGGTGTTGGCCAGCCAGGTGGCCGAAGACTTCAAGAAATGGTGGCCAGAGATCCCTGTGGCCCTGGTTACAGCGTCCCAGAAACCCTCCAAGGATATGTTGGCGCAGAGGCCCATCCTCATAGGCACCTCGGCAATCCTCAACTACTGGCCTGCAAACGTAGGCACGCCCCCCAATCTCCTGATCGTGGATGAGCAGCAGAAGAGCTCACGGGACCAGCGAGAGCGAATCATGGGGCCGCAGACCAACTTCCTGGAGGCGACTGCCACCTGTCTTCCCAGGACGATGGGGCTTGTGGAGCATGGCTCCTTGAGCGTTTCCAACATCCGGGAACAGCCAGTAAAGAAGGTCATCACCTCGAAGATCATTACCGGGGAGTCCAAACGGGAGGTTTTCGCGGAGATTCACGAGCTCCTGGCCAAGGGGCACCGCTGTGCCATTGTGCTGCCGGAGGTGGAGGCCCGGCTTACCGGGGACGCGGAGGTGGACGCCGAGAGCGAAAAGAAGGCGGTGACCAACGCTCTGACCCTCTGGGAGAAGATTTTCCCGGGCAAAGTCATCGGGCTGCACGGGCGGATGAAGGAAAGCGAGAAGATTGCGGCCCTGGGCCAGGTTAAGCGGGGGGAATTCCCCATTGTGCTGGCGACATCTCTGATTGAGATTGGCGTCACCATCCCCAACCTCAGCCTGGTGCTGGTCGCCCATCCCGAAAAATACGGGGCTTCCTCTCTCCACCAGCTGCGCGGCCGGCTAGTACGGAATGGGGGGCAGGGGACGTTCTACCTCCTGGTGGAAGAGGTTTTGCCCAGGAAGACCATGGATCGCCTCAAGGCCGTCTGTTCCACCACCGACGGCTTCGAGTTGGCCCTGGCCGACTTCGAGATGCGTGGCTTTGGCGACCTAGCGGAGGATTCAAGCGAGCAGTCTGGCCAGCCGGTGTGTATCTTCAAGAACATCCGCATCAAGGGCACCGATATCGAGCGTGTAGTTCGCCACCTGGGCGATCACCGCGGATTGAGCAGGTAGCCGGGCCGGAAAACAAAAAACCCTCCGGGAGAACCGGAGGGTTTGGGGGGTGTGACATAAGGGCAAAGGCCCATATTCCTTGTCCATGGCCATATCAGCGAGGAAGGAGCTGCACGCTTCGGGAGTTGGCGTGTTGGCGATCACGCCATCAATCCCATGGGGTCCAGGTGTTGGCGCGTCACCCGGCGGTGCTCACCCTGTTGGGCTTCCTCTTCCTCTTCTGACGCTTCCCCAGCGCAAAGATCCTGGGGAATGAGGGCTGGCCTGGAGGCCAGAAGATGCGGTTCCTGGGGTATTGCTGGAACGGCGCCGGAGAAACTGGGCAAAAAAAACCCTCAGCGTGAGCTGAGGGTTGGGGGGGATGGATTATGCTGCCTTTCGGATTTGATCCAGAAGCACGTCGTTCCAATCCACTCCACTCTTGCCTTCCGGGATGGGAAGGGGAGGGAGGTGGATCGTCACGGTGATGCCCTTGGCTCGTAAGCGCTCGGCAAGCTTGTCAGCAGAAGCCTGGCCGTCTCCGTTGGCGTCCTTGTCCGCAAAAATATGGACATGGGTGATGCCTTCGGGGGGCTCAAACTCCTCCAACATCCATCTGTTCACGGTGGCCCAGGTGGGAACCTTGAACAGTATCTCGCCTGCCTCAGCGGTTTCCGTACCCTCACCAACACCCATTTCATGGCTGTTGAGAGGGGTAAGTCGGATGGCCGCGCCTTCAAGCTTCCTTCCGTTGGGAATGGACATCATCTTGCGGGAGTCCAATACCTTAGGGTGTACCTCACTCAGCTTACGCCCATCGGGGGTAAGGAAAGTTCGGTGAAGCGTGACAGGCAGATCGTCCTTGCCAGTGATCAGCGCAATGAACCCGGGAAACTTCCCCAGGCTCTCTCCATCCTCGGTCCTGTAGTAAAGACCGGGGTGGAAACGAACGTTGCACTTTGGCAGAGGAAGTCCCCGGCGCTGGAAATGCCGCCGAGCAGGTTCCGCGGACGGATGATCCAGACTCACCCCAGTAGCCCAGAGTTTCTTCAGGCTGGCGCGGATCTGAGCATCCCGTTCAGGGGTGTGGTCGAAAGATGGCTTAACCACATGAACGGGGGCCGTGCTGTACCTCAGCCCGCCCAGGTAGTTATCCACTTCCTCCAGGGTCTGACGGAAACTCCAGCCGGTGTACCAAGAAATGGTGGAGAAGCCGTCAGGGTGCTTGCCGCAGGTATTGCAGACGGTGGCGCCAGTGTCGGCAACCATCTTCAAAGCACGAAGCCCGTCACCGCGCTTCTTTTTGCTTTCGTGGCACGGGCAGGGGTAGTGCCGGTTCGGATGCTTCACCACTTCCGTGAGGTCGGGGCAAAGAGCCGAGATGATTTCCACCCAGCGCCCTTCGCACTTTTCCTTCAGCTCATTGGCATTGATGTGTTTTGACATGGTATGACTCCCAAGAAATAACGATTTACCTGGGTTGCTGCGACGGGGGGAAATAAACCGCCAAAAGAAAAACCCTCAGCGTGAGCTGAGGGTTGGGGGGGGATGGATTTAGCCAAAGCGGCGCGGGCGCTGCTTCAGCATGGGTTCGGCCGAGAAAGCACCAGTCCCAAACGGAATGTCATCGTCCATATCGTCAAAAGAAGGGGCCTTCTTTTTCGGAGGAGGAGAGGAATTCCCACCGTTACCACCGCCACCACCAGAATTACGGGGGGCAGAGTTGCCGGCATCGCTGTCGGAGGAGCCTGCACCTTGACCGCGACCACCGAGCATTTGCATCTCGGTAGCTTCGATCTCAGTGGTGTAGCGTTCCTGACCGTCTTTGTCTTGCCACTTGCGGGTGCGAATGCGGCCTTCGATGTACACCGAAGAGCCTTTCTTCAGGTATTCGCCCACGATTTCAGCCAGCTTCCGGAAGAAAACGACCCGATGCCATTCGGTGGCTTCGCGCTTCTCACCGCTATTACGGTCCTTCCAGGACTCCGTAGTAGCGAGACGCACGGTAGCAACGGCATCACCGTTGGGCATGTGGCGAATTTCAGGGTCAGCGCCCAGGTTGCCAAGCAGAATTACCTTATTTACAGCAGCCATGATGAACTCCCAAAAAAATGGCGGAGGAAAGCCCCCGCCGGTCACGTATGTGTCTGAGTTTGTTGTGACGAGGAAGTAGAAATCAGGCCAGGCTGGGATCAACCGGGATGTCTTTTGCCGGATCGACGGCCTGGACGGCGGCTGCGGCTTCATCTGCGCGGGCTTTCATGTCTGCCATGCGCTTGGCCAGAAGTTCCCTCCACCAGTCGGGCTGCACCACGATTTCCCGCGGGGTGGCCACCTTGATGTTGTTGCACCAGATGTAGGGCAGGGCCTCACGGATTTCGCTGCCGTCTTCTTTGGTCCCGGTCACGGCGAAGCGGACACGATAGAAGCCTTCAACAAACACCGGCTTGGCAACGGAGATGTTCTTCATGAATGCTTCCGTGAAACGCCCATAAAGACGGATCGGGATGGCTTCGTCGGCGTTTTTGGTCTGGCGAAGAGCAATCACCAGGCAGGAGCGGTTGAGGGAACCATCAGCCCGCCGGGCGAAGCCGTAGGCGTCGATGAAGCCGGCCAGGCGCGCCACGTTGAGGCAGGGACGCCCACGCTTCTTATCCCCCTTATAGAAGATTGAGGAGACCTCCTCATCATCGCTGGGGTCGAAAAACGGCTGGAAATCATCCGCGGCCGCTTCAGTGCCCTCAGGGGCGGAATCGTTGAACCAGGCCGCGTGGTTGGGCATTTCCCGTAGCGATGGGCGATCCAGGGTGATAGCCTTGAACTTGGCGATGCGCTCACCGCTCGGCAGGCGCTCGCCATAGAAGTGGCCGATGACCTTGATCGGATCTCGCTCGGGAGGAATCGAGGCCCGTTCGGTAACCTCTACCGGCAGGCCGTGTTCCACGTTGTTGCTCTGCTGCACTGCAAAAGTTGCTCCTTTTGCAGACACCTGGCGCCGCCGGAGAAAACCGGCTATGTAGCCGGTGTTGAGGCACCCGGCAACATAGCCGTATCCAGCTTCAGTGCTTGAATCCATGCGAGAACGCATATCTACCTCCTAACGTATAATGTTGGTAAATTGAGTTAGAAAATTATGGTTAAAACTGCGGAGACTTCTGAGATGGGCAGAATTGTGAAACGGGGCCCTGCACTGCTTTTCGCCCTGCTCAAGGAGTACCGAGACAAACACGCCCTTTCCACAGAAGAAATGGCCGATCGTCTCGAAACGAAGCGCTTTACCCTTCAGGCCTATTTCTTTGGCCGTGGGATTAAGCAGTTGGAGCCCAGCTTGATTCGTGCTGCTGCACGGGTGCTGGGCATCCCCCCTGTGCAAGCGTTTCTCATCGCCGGGGTGATTGATCCAGAAGACATCCTTGATCCGTACACCGCCGACGACAGACTTAACCACGTCGTTGAAACAATTCGGAATGACCCTGCCTTTATGGGCTTCGCCCCTGGGCCGGAATGGGGTGAACTGCCGCGTAGCACCAAAGTGCTGATCGCCCTGCTTTATGAGCAGGCTGTTGGCCGGCAAGTGCTGTCCGAGGAAATTCACGGAAACTGAGCGTCCAGATCCGCCAGAAGACTGAGTGCTTCATGGTGTTGGGGTTGGGCCACGGGTGCGGCAGCATCGCTGGCTTGCACCGGGGCAGGGGAGGGCGCAATCGGCGCCGTCGAGACGGGGCCGCTTTGCGTCACAGTGGCCTGGGCCGGCACCGAGACAGATGGATGGTGCGGAACCGATACCTGCGCCACGGGCTGGGGTGGAGTAGCGACGGCCGGAGGTTCGTTGGCTGCGATGTAGTTCCGAATGGCTTGTCGAACCTTCTCCGCTCCCTCGCCGTGGGGTTGGGCGGACCACCACGCATGTAGATCAGGGTCTTTGTCCTTGGAGACAAGCACCGAGATTCGCTGTTTGTCCGGGATAGCGCCAACGCGCACCCATTGTCCCCGCGTGTTCATCTTGTGCCCTCTTGAGCCAGTCGGGCCAGGAGGATGCCTTCGCCCAGGCGCCGGAGGCCTTCGGCCACCGCAAAGCGCGGATGTTCGGGGACCAGAACGGTTGGCCACTTGGTCTTGAGCTGCTGGGCAAGCAATGGCGCCCCGCCGCCGGCCAGTACCACGCCATCCAGTTT
>Ga0114986_1000002_pt1 | contig 76156 bp, 74 predicted proteins | sample Shrwel1BS1Day17_FD_96988 | JGI IMG/M metagenome (GOLD analysis project Ga0114986, IMG submission 96988) | Subsurface microbial communities from deep shales in Ohio, USA - Utica-3 well 1 S-1-Day17 | ecosystem: Environmental > Aquatic > Deep subsurface > Shale gas/oil reservoir > Produced... | reverse complement strand
GTCGGTGAGGTAAAGCGTCATCAGCGGCTCGAATGCCACGCCGGCCGGCACCGCGGCCAGGATGCGACGCTTGTAGTCGAGCGCCTGCGCCGCCGTGGTCACCGGCGGCTTGAGGTTGGGCATGATGATGGCGCGGCCGAACTGGTGCCCCGTGTGCGGCACCACGGTGTGCAGCGGCTCGCCGTCGCGCACGTGCAGGTGCCAGTCGTCGGGGCGGGTCAGGGTCAGGGTATCCATGGCCCGATTGTCTCACCCTCCCCGCACGATGGCCCTGCATGCGGGCGCGGCCTCACATCGTGTAGTGGCCGCTGGCCTCGGGCTGGAACAGGATCTCCAGCAGGCGCAGGGCGTGCTGCCGGCCGTCCGGCGTCTGCCAGCGGGCCTCCTCGCCCACCGACAGGCCCAGCAGGCTGGTGCCCGCGGGCGACAGCACCGAGACGAAGCCACGGGCCGGGTCGGCGTCGGCCGGGTAGCACAGTGTGAGCTCACGCGGCTCGTGCGTGGCCAGGTCCACCAGTCGCAGCCGCGAATGCATGGTGGCGACATGGGCCGGCACCTCGCGCGGCGGCACCAGATCGGCCTCGCTGAGCAGCTCAGCCAGCGGCCCCGGGACACCCTGCTGCGGCAACAGCTTGCGGATGCGCGCGTGGTCGAGTTCGCTCAAGAGGCGAAGGGAGGAAGGGAAGGTCATGGATGCGCTCCTGGATCAATGACCCCGGGACATGCCGGGGCCGGGCTGCGCCTGGCGGGGCCCGGTGATCCAGAAAAAGGCGCGAGAAAATCTGTGGGGGGAGGGATCGCCGGGCTCAGGACTCTGCGTGGGGCGGCAGACGCAGAGCCGCAACGCGCGCGGCAGCATGCCACAGCGGCGCGAAAGCGCAGCCGACGACAGCAATGCGGGCACGGGCGGGAGCAGACATGGCCGGATTGTAGGCCAGCGGGCTCAATGCGCCAGGATCTTGTTGAGAAAGTCCTTGGTGCGCGGCTGGCGCGCCTCGGGGTTGCCGAAGAAATCGTCGCGCGAGCAGTCTTCCAGGATCCTGCCACCGACGTCCATGAAGATGACGCGGTTGCTGACCTTGCGCGCAAAGCCCATCTCGTGCGTCACGCACATCATGGTCATGCCCTCCTGCGCCAGGCCGACCATCACGTCCAGCACCTCGCCCACCATCTCGGGGTCAAGGGCCGAGGTCGGTTCGTCGAACAGCATGACGATCGGGTCCATGGACAGGGCGCGTGCAATCGCCACCCGCTGCTGCTGGCCGCCCGAGAGCTGGCCCGGAAACTTGTCCTTGTGCGCCGACAGGCCCACGCGGTCGAGCATCTTCAGGCCGCGCGCCTTGGCGTCATCCGGGCTGCGCCCGAGCACCTTGATCTGCGCGATGGTGAGGTTCTCCGTCACCGACAGGTGCGGAAACAGCTCGAAATGCTGGAACACCATGCCGACGCGGCTGCGCAGTTTCGGCAGGTTGGTCTTGGGGTCGTGCACCGGCACGCCGTCGACCCAGATCTCGCCTTGCTGGAACGGCTCCAGCGCGTTGATGGTCTTGATGAGGGTGGACTTGCCGGAGCCCGACGGGCCGCAGACCACCACCACCTCGCCCTTGTTGATCTTGGTGGAGCAATCGGTCAGCACCTGGAAGGTGCCGTACCACTTGGAGACGTTTTTCAGTTCGATCATGGCAACGCTTTCTGGAGTCTCAGCGAATGATGGCAATGCGCTGGTGCAGCCGCTTGACGGCCCAGGACAGCGCGTAACAGATGACGAAATACAGCACGGCGGCGGCCAGATAGGCTTCGATCGGCCGGCCGTAGTTCTTGCCCGCCACCTCGAAGCCCTTGAGCATGTCGTAGGCGCCGATCGCGTAGACCAGCGAAGTGTCCTGGAACAGGATGATGGTCTGCGTCAGCAGCACCGGCAACATGTTGCGAAAAGCCTGGGGCAGCACCACCAGCCGCATGTTCTGCCCATAGGTCATGCCCAGCGCCTGGCCGGCGAACACCTGGCCGCGCGGGATGGACTGGATGCCGGCGCGCATGATCTCGCTGAAGTAGGCCGCTTCAAAGGCAATGAAAGTGATGACCGCCGAGAGTTCGGCACCGATGGGCCGCCCAATCACGGCCGGCACCAGCAGGAAGAACCAGAGGATCACCATCACCAGCGGAATGCTGCGCATGCCGTTGACGTACAGCGTGGCCGGCAGGTCCAGCCACTTGCGCCCCGACAGGCGCATCAGTGCCAGCAGGGTACCGAACAGCACGCCGCCGAGGGTGGCGATGACGGTCAGCATCAGGCTGAAGTACAGCCCCTTGAGCACGAAGTTGCTGATCAGGTCCCAGCTGTAGAAGGAAAAATCAATTTGCAGGTTCATCTCAGTGGCCTCCACCCGCACTGGCGGCAATGAAGCCGGGCACGCGTGCGCGCCGCTCGATGAAGGCCATCAGGCGGTTGATGGCAAAGGCCGAGACGATGTACAGACCGGTGACGGCGAGGTAGATCTCGATGCCGCGCGCCGTCTCTTCCTGCGCCTGCATGGCGAACATCGTCAGTTCGGCCACCGAAACGGCAAAGGCCACGGACGAGTTCTTGAAGATGTTCATGGTCTCACTGGTCAGAGGCGGGATGACGATGCGCAAGGCCATGGGCAGCAGCACGTAGCGGTAGGTCTGCGCCGTGGTGAAACCCAGCGCCATGCCCGCGTAGCGCTGGCCGCGCGGCAGCGCCTGGATGCCCGAGCGCACCTGCTCGGCCACCCGGGCCGACGTGAAGAAGCCCAGCGCCAGCACCACCAGCACAAAGCCGGGCACCGCCTTCAGCGCCGGGAAGAAGGCCGGCACCACGTGGTACCAGAGGAAGATCTGCACCAGCAGCGGAATGTTGCGGAACAGCTCGACCCAGGCGTTGCCCAGACGCACCAGCTTCGGGCTGGCCGGCAGTGTGCGGATGGTGCCGATGACCAGGCCCAGCGCCAGCGCCAGCAGCAGCGCCAGCAAGGCGACGGAGACGGTCCAGCCCCAGGCCGAGAGCATCCAGTCCAGATAGGTGATGCCGCCATCCTTGCCGAAGCAGCCCTGCACCGCGGTGCGTTCGATGGTGTCCTCACAGAACACCTGCCAGTCCCATGTCATCGTGACATCCTTTCTCGCATGCACCCCGGACTCAACGAAAAACCCCTGCCAACACCGGGTTCGCAGGGGTTGTGCGCCAGGGCAAGCGCCCTTTACTTGCGGGCGTAGTCTTCCATGGGTTTGTCATTCGGGCTGGCCCAGGCGGCCTTGGTGGCCTCCGACAGCGGCAGACCGATGCGGGTGTTGGACGGGGGCACCGGCTGCATGAACCACTTGTCATACAGCTTGGCCAGCGAGCCATCGGCAATCTGGCGCTTGATGGAGTCGTCGACCGCCTTCTTGAAGGCCGGATCGTCCTTGCGCAACATGCAGGCAATGGGCTCGACCGACAGCACCTCACCGACGATCTTGAAGTCGTTGGGGCTCTTGGACTTCGAGATGTTGGCCGCCAGGATGGAGCCGTCCATCACGAAGGCATCGGCACGGCCGGATTCGAGCAGCAGGAAGCTGTCGGCGTGGTCCTTGCCGTAGACCTCCTTGAAATCGATGCCGCCGGCACGCTCGTGCTTGCGCAGGGTCTGCACCGAGGTGGTGCCGGTGGTGGTGGCGACGCTGCGGCCGTTCAGGTCCTTGATCGAGGTGATGCCCGAGTTGGCCTTGACGGCCATGCGCACCTCTTCCACATAGGTGGTGACGGCAAAGGCCACGTCCTTCTGGCGCGCCGCAGTGTTGGTGGTGGAGCCGCACTCCAGGTCCACCGTGCCGTTGGTCACGAGCGGAATGCGGTTCTGCGAGGTCACCGGCTGGTACTTGGTTTCCAGCTTGGCCAGGCCCAGCTGCTTCTGCAGGTCGGCGATGATGCGTTCGCCCATCTCGGTATGGAAACCGACGTACTTGTTGTTGCCCAGGGTGTAGGACAGGCCGGACGATTCACGCACGCCCAGGGTGATGCTACCCGAGGCCTTGATCTTGGCCAGCGTATCGCCTGCCTGGGCCATCGCACCACTTGCGGACAGGGCCATCACGGCCAACGCCAACATCTGTTTCTTCATGCTCATCTCCTTGCGGATTCGGTTGCGTATGAATGATTGCGTTCGGTAAACGCGAAAGAGGTCATTCTAGGACCTGCAAGTCCCGATTGTGAACATGCCGGGCATGCCTCATGCCTGCTGCAGAAATTCCCACAAAGCCTGCACAGTTCGCTTCGGAATACCCCGGTGGGCTCCTCGGTGGCCGTCGCGCCCGGTCGGCTTCTCACGGTACAGGCGCACGTCCATGGTGATCTGCAGGTCGTTCATGGCGGCGGGCACAGCACTGACCAACCGACCGGCGCGCAGTTCGTTGCGCACCGCACTGTGCGGCAGGAAAGCCAGGCCGTGCCCCTCCAGCGCCATGGCCTTCAGGCCTTCGGCCATGTCGGTCTCGTACACCCGCTCCAGGTGGATCGCCGTGGCCGCCTGCTTGAGCATGAAGTCCACCACCTGGCCCAGGTAGGCGCCCGGCGCATAACCCAGGTAGGGCAGCGGTTGCCCGGGGCGCCCCGGCAGCAGAAACAGCGGCTGGCCCTGCGCATCCGGTCGGCAGTACGGGGCGATGACCTCCTGCCCCAGGCTCACCATCTCGTAGCGCTCGGTGTCGAGCTGGAACGGGTGCGAGGCGTGATGGTAGGCCAGCAGCAGGTCGCAGCTGCCTTCGGCCAAGCGCATCACGGCGTCGTGCACATTAAGCGCGATCAGCCGGCTCTTGAAAGGGCCGAACTTATCGCGCAGACTGGAAGCCCAGGTTGGGAAGAAGGTGAAGGCCAGGGTGTGCGGCACTGCAAACTCGATCACGTCCTCGCCAGCGGCGGTCTGGCTGCGCAGCATGGCACGCGTGTGCTGCAGCGCCTGCAGCATCTCCAGTGCCTGGCCATAGAGGGTTTCGCCGGCCGGCGTCAAACGCGTGGGGTAGGCGCTGCGGTCCACCAGGTCGGTCCCGGCCCAGGCCTCGAGTGACTGGATGCGGCGCGAGAACGCCGGCTGCGTGACGTGCCGCAGCTGGGCTGAACGGCTGAAGCTGCGCGTCTCGGCCAGGCTGACGAAATCCTCAAGCCACTTGGTGTCCATGCTGCAAATTATGCGTTGCCCACATTTGCTATCCAATCAATAGCTGACTGCGCACGCCCTCCTGGGCCCAGAGGCTGAAATCATTCCGAACTCTGCTGCAGGGCCCACATGCGCGCGTAGACGCCGCCCTGCGCCAGCAGCTCGGCATGGTTGCCGCGCTCGACGACACGTCCAGCCTGCAGCACCAGAATCTCATGCGCCTCCACCACGGTGGACAGGCGGTGCGCGATCACCAGCGTGGTCTTGTTCTGCGCCACGCCCTGCAGCTCGGCCTGGATGGCGCGCTCGTTGGCCGAATCCAGCGCCGAGGTGGCCTCGTCGAAGATCAGGATCGGCGGATTCTTCAGCAGCGTGCGCGCAATCGCCACGCGCTGCTTCTCGCCGCCGGAGAGCTTGAGACCGCGCTCGCCCACCATGGTGTCGTAGCCCATGGGCGTGGCCGCGATGAAGTCGTGGATGTGCGCCGCGCGCGCCGCCGCCTCCACCTCGGCCCGGCTGGCGCCGGGGCGGCCATAGGCGATGTTGTATTCGACCGTGTCGTTGAACAGCACGGTGTCCTGCGGGACGATGCCGATGGCCAGTCTCAGGCTGGCCTGCGTGACCTGCCGGATGTCCTGGCCGCCGATGGTGATGCGTCCGCCTTCCTGCGGGTTGCTGACGTCGTAGAAACGGTACAGCAGGCGCGCCAGCGTAGACTTGCCGGTGCCCGACGGTCCGACCACCGCCACCGTCTTGCCAGCGGGAATCTCGAAGCTGACCTGGTGCAGGATGGGGCGCGCGGGGTCGTAGGCAAAACTGACGTTCTCGAACCGCACGGTGGCTTGGTCCGTCTGCAAGGCGGTCGCGCCGGGCGCATCGGCCACCTCGCGTTCACGCTCCAGCAGCAGGAACATCTTGTCCAGATCGGTCAGGCTCTGCTTGATCTCGCGGTAGATCACGCCCAGGAAGTTGAGCGGGATGTAGAGCTGGATCATGAAGGCGTTGATCATCACCAGATCACCCAGTGTCATGCGGCCCTCGACCACGCCCTGGGTGGCGCGCCACAGCATGGCCACCAGACCGACGGCGATGATCAGTTGCTGCCCGGTGTTGAGCAGGCTCAGCGTGGTCTGGCTCTTCAGCCGCGCCTGGTAGAGGCGCTGCAGACTCTCGTCGTAACGCCGGGCCTCGAAGTCCTCGTTGTTGAAATACTTCACCGTCTCGTAGTTGAGCAGCGAGTCGACCGCCTTGGTGTGGGCGGCAGAGTCGAACTCGTTGGCCTGCTTGCGGAACTGTGTACGCCATTCGGTCACGGTGACGGTGAACAGGATGTAGCCGGCCAGCGCCGCGATGGTGATCCAGGCGAACCAGACATCGAACTTGATGGCCAGGATGGTCAGCACCAGCGCCACCTCGATCAGCGTCGGCACGATGCTGTAGAGCGAGTAGGAGATCAGCGACTCGATGCCGCGCACGCCGCGCTCGATGTCGCGCGTCATGCCGCCGGTCTGGCGCTCCAGATGAAACCTCAGGCTCAGGGCGTGCAGATGGCGGAAGGTGTTGAGGGCGATGCTGCGCGCCGCACCCTGGGTGGCCTTGGCGAACACCAGCTCGCGCAACTCGGCAAACAGCGAGGTCGCCAGCCGCAATGCGCCGTAGGCCAGCAGCAGTCCCACCGGCACCACCAGCACGGCCTGCGCATCGCCAGGCTGGATGTCCATGGTGTCCACCAGGTTCTTCAGCAGCACCGGCACGCCCACGTTGGCCAGCTTGGCGCCGACCATGAAGGCCAGCGCCGCGATCACGCGCCACTTGTATTGCCAGAGGTAGGGAAACAGCCGCCTCAGCGTGGCCCAGTCCGAGCGGGCTTGCGCCGGCGTCGCGGCAACTGCCGCGCCAGGGTTAGGTTGTGCCAGTTCACCACGACCACGCATAAGAGACAATCCAAGGAGTTGTTTTGAACGGAATTGTCACCCATGCCCACCTACCAGCCCCCCGGTCCGATCCAGCCGCCCTCTGACGAAGAGTTGGTGCTCAAGGTCATCCCCATGCCGGCCGACACCAACGGCAACGGCGACATCTTCGGTGGCTGGGTCATGGCCCAGGTTGACTTGGCCGGCTCGGTGATCCCGGCGCGCTATGCCGGCGGGCGCCTGACGACGGTGGCAGTGAACGAGTTCGTCTTCAAGCAACCAGTGCGCGTGGGCGACATCCTGTCCTTCTACTCCAAGCTCACGCGCGTGGGCCGCACCTCGATGACGGTGAAGGTGGAAGTGTTTGCCGAGCAGTTCCGCGCCCAAGGCCAGTTCGTCAAGGTGACGGAGGCCTCGCTGACCTATGTGGCGATCGACGAACATGGCAAGCCGCGCGAGGTGCCGCACCGGCCACCCATCGCGGGCTGAAGCGCCAAACTCACGACACGATGTAGGCCGCGGCGCCTACCGACAGCAGCTTGCCGTCGGCACCGAGAAACTCCATGCGCGTGGAGGCCACACGCGAACCGAGGCGCAGAACCTCGGCACGCAACTCGAACGCGTCACCGATGCCGGGGCGCAGGTAATCGATACGCAGATCGATGGTGCCCAGCTTGGCAAACCGGTGCAGGCGCTGCAGCGGCGGCTCGTCCATGTGGCGCGCGCCGATGGCTGCCATCACCGCCAAGCCGCCCATGGCATCCAGCCCGGCGCTGATGACGCCGCCGTGGATGCGGTTGTGGCCGTAGTGGCCGATCAGTTCCGGGCGCATCGCGATGCGCGCTGTCACACGCTCCGGCTGCAGGCTGGTGATCTCCAGGCCCAAAACCCGATTGAAGGCAATCTTGTCCTCGAAGATGTCTTTCAAGCCGGCAATGAACTCCGGCTCGAAACCTTCGGGCGGGAAGGGAACCGCTGTTTTCATATGAACTCGCTGCAGTCAGGTTTGCGCTTTTGCCTTCGGCGAATGAGAAAACCCAGCCATCACGGGCTGGTCATCCCTGCGGGATTCCAATCTCAGACCTTGCTGAAATCGGGTTTTCTCTTTTCCATGAACGCGGTAAACGCTTCGCGCGCTGCCGGCTCACGCAGCATGCGGCCAAAGCTCTGCCCCTCCTCGGCCATCTGCTGCAGCACCAGCGCGGCCTGGCCCTTCTTCATCAGGCGCTTGGTTTCGATCAACGAGGACAGCGGCTTGGCGGCCAGCTTGCGCGCCTGGGCCTGGGCGTAACCATTCGCCTCGGTCGGCGGCAGCACGCGGTTGACCAGGCCGGCCTCCAGCGCCGCCTCGGCCATGAAGGGCTCACCGAGCAGCAGCGCTTCGGCCGCGCGGTGGTAGCCGAACATCTGCGGCACCAGCAGGCTGGAGGCCGCCTCCGGGCACAGGCCCAGGTTGACGAAGGGCATGGAAAACGCCGCGTTGTCGCCGGCGTAGACCAGATCGCAGTGGAACAGCAACGTGGTGCCGATCCCCACCGCCGGGCCGCTGACCGCGGCAATCAGCGGCTTGGGAAAGGCGGCGATGGCGCGCAGGAAGCGGAACACCGGCGAGTCCTGCGTGGCCGGCGGCTGGTTGAGGAAGTCGCCGATGTCGTTGCCGGCGGAGAACACCGTCTCGTGGCCCTGGATCAGCAGCACGCGCACGGCCGCGTCGGCTGCTGCCTGTTCCACGGCGTCCGCCATCGCAGCGTACATCGCAGCCGTGATGGAGTTCTTGCGGTCGAGCCGGTTGAAGCTGAGCGTGGTCACACCGTCTTCGGTGTGGACGAGGATGTCGGACATGGGGCTCACTCCTTGAAATAGACGATCTGGTGGCTGGTGGCCAGCAACTGGCCGGCCTCGTTCCAGAGTTCGGCACTCTGGTCGAAATAGCCGTTGAAGAAGGATTGTGCCCGCGCCTGCCCGAGCAGGTAGCCGCTGCCGGTGGCCGCGAGCTCCTCGGCGCCAGCATGGAAGTAGACCGTCATCGACACCGTGCCAACCGGCGTCAGCCGTGCGCGACGGCGCCAGACGCGCGGGAAGAAGACGTCGGCCAGCGCCAGCAGGCTGCAGAAATCGAGCGGGCGCGGCGGATCGTCGCGCATCCAGAGTTGCGTCAGGCTGTCGGCCTCGCTGCCGTCCCAGTGCTGCGGAATCTCGCCGGCGCAGGGGCGCAGGTCATAGCGCTGCAACCAGGCCACAGGCCGCGCCCCTTGGGCGCGTGCAATGTCAACGGGCGCCGGCACCTCGGGCATCACTGCATCGACTGCGCTCCAGGTGCTGCGTCGCACCGCGGTGACCGCGGTGGCGGTCAGCACCACGGTATCCAGCCCGTCCGGGTCGGTCTGCGATACCAGCACCAGCCAGTGCTGGGTCGAACGGTTGGTGCGCATCGGTCGCGCTTCGATACGGAAGGCGCCCTCTGCCAGGGCGGCGGCGAAGTTGGCGGTAAACGACACCGGCTCCCCCAGGCGCTCCGGATGATCCAGCACCGCCTTGAGGGCCTGTGCGGCGCTGATGCCGCCGAACGGCCCGACCATGTTCCAGTAGGAGGCGTGGGTGTGGCCCTCGTAGTGACCGGGGGCAGTCTGCCCCAGCAGCAGGGCGGCGTCAAAGGGATGCAGGCTCATGGCTGCGTAGTGTGCGCCAAGGCAGGCTCCATAGCCGTCATCCTGGTGACGCTGGCACCACCCCAAACCTCCAGGGCCTGCAGCGCCTCGACCGCCTTGGGCCAGAGCGAGGTGCGGAAATGCTCGCGGAACAGGCCGAAGTGGCCGATGCGTCGGGCCAGCACATCCTCCGGCCCCAAACTGTGCACCTCGCTCGGTGCGTTCGGATAAAACCCCACCAGCGCCCGGGTACCGCGCAAGGTCATCAGCTCATCATCCTTGAACGACCAGGCCAGCACCGGGAAGCGCACTTGGGCATAGCGCTCAGCCACTGCGGCGCCCTCGGCGCCCACGCTGTAGCGCGGGTGCAGGCACCAGCGGCGCCACTGGCGAATCACGCCAGCTGGCAGGTCGCCCACCTTGCGCAGGCTGCGGCCAGGAAAGTAGCCACACACCCGGGTGGCCACCGGCACCAGCACGTGCCAGAAATAAAGCACGCCGCGGCGCAGCCGCGGCGCATTGTCGCGCCAGTAGCCGCTGCCGGCCGCGACACTGAACAGGCCGTCGACCCGATCGGGCTGCTCGAACAGGCCGGGCAACTGCGCACCCAGGCTGTGACCGATCAGGTAGAGCGGCTGCTCCGGCAAGGCATCCTTGGCTGCGCACACCACGGCCTCGTAGTCGCGCGTCCAATCGAAAAGATCAGCCCGGAAGCCGCGCAGGGTGTGGCCGGGCGTGTCGGGCAGCGAATCGCCATGGCCGCGGTAGTCGAACGTCGTGACGCGGTACCCCTGCTCGGCCAGCCAGCGTGCAAACGGGGCATAGAAACCCTGCTGCACGCCCATGGCGCCACCGATGACGACGCTGGCCCGCGCCTTGCCAGCGGGCACATACTCGCGCAGGACGAGTTCCGCGCCACCATCCACCTGCAGCTTGCGCTTGTGCATGCAGCGCCTCGGTCAGACGCGCTCGAAGATGCCGGCGGCGCCCTGGCCCATCCCCACGCACATGGTGACCATGCCGTACTTCAGGTTCTTGCGGCGCAGCGCGTGCACCACGGTAGCGGAGCGGATGGCACCGGTGGCACCGAGCGGGTGACCGAGCGCAATCGCACCGCCCATGGGGTTGACCTTGGCCGGGTCCAGCCCCAGGCTGTTGACCACGGCCAGTGACTGGGCGGCAAAGGCCTCGTTCAACTCGAACCAGTCGATGTCGTCCTGCTTGAGGCCGGCGCCGCGCAGTGCGGCCGGAATGGCCTCGATCGGGCCGATGCCCATGATGTGCGGCGGCACGCCACGCGAGGCGAAGCTGACGAAACGCGCCAGCGGCGTGAGGCCAAAGCGCTTGACCGCCGCCTCGCTGGCCAGGATCAGCGCGCCGGCACCGTCCGACGTCTGCGAGCTGTTGCCGGCCGTCACGCTGCCGCGGGCGGCAAACACGGTCTTGAGCTTGGCCAGCGCTTCCAGCGTGGTGTCGGCACGGGCGCCCTCATCCAGGTTGACGGTGCGGGTCTTGGTGCTCACTTCGCCGGTCTGCAGATTGGGCGTGCGTTCCACCACCTCGATCGGGGTGATCTCGGCCGTGAACTCGCCGGCCTGCTGGGCCCGAACGGCACGCTGGTGCGACTCCAGCGCGAAAGCGTCCTGCGCTTCGCGACTCACCTTCCATTGCTGCGCCACCTTCTCGGCCGTCAGGCCCATGCCGTAGGCGATGCCGACATCCTCGTCACGCAGGAAGATGGACGGCGAGAGCGACGGCGCGTTGCCCATCATGGGCACCATGCTCATGCTTTCCACACCGGCGGCGATCATGACCTCGGCCTCGCCGACGCGGATGCGGTCGGCCGCCATCTGCACCGCCGACAGGCCGGAGGCACAGAAGCGGTTGACGGTGATGCCGCCCACGCTGGTGGGCAGGCCAGCCAGCACGGCGCCGATGCGCGCCACGTTCAGGCCCTGCTGGGCTTCGGGAATGGCACAGCCGCAGACGATGTCCTCGATGGCGGCCGGGTCCAGCCCCGGGGCCTGCGCGAGCGCGGCCTTGAGGGTGGTGGCCAACAGGTCGTCCGGGCGGGTGTTGCGGAAAAAGCCGCGGTGCGAGCGGCCAATGGGCGTGCGCGTGGCGGCAACGATGTAGGCGTCTTGAACTTGTTTCATGGTGATTCCTCGGGGTCGTTGCTGGCCAATCAGTTGCGCAGGGGCTTGCCCGCGCTGAGCATGCCCATGATGCGTTCCTGCGTCTTGGGATGCACGATCAGCGAGCAGAAGGCCTGGCGCTCCAGCGCCATCAGGTACTCCTCGCTCACCAGCGTGCCAGGTTCGACGTCGCCGCCGCAGACCACGCCCGCGATCAGGCTGGCGATGTGGAAATCGTGCTGGCTGATGAAGCCGCCGTCCCGCATGTTGACCAACTGGCCCTTGATGGTGGCAATGCCGCTGCGGCCAGCCACCGGGAACAGGCGTTTGTGCGGGGCACGCCAGCCGCCCTGGTACATGGCCCGTGCCTCGTTGAGCGCGACATAGAGCAGCTCGTCCTTGTTCGGCACGATGACGTCGCTTTCCAGCAGGTAGCCCAGCTTGCGCGACTCCAGCGCGCTGGTGCCCACCTTGGCCATGGCCGCGGCGGTGAAGCCTTCGGTCAGGAAGGGCAGAATGTCCTTGCCCGTGGAGGTGGCGGCGTTCTCGGCCGCACGGCGCGCGATGTAGGTCAGGCCGCCGGCACCCGGGATCAGGCCGACGCCCACTTCCACCAGGCCGATGTAGGACTCCATCGCCACCACACGGCGCGCCGAGTGCACCGCCAGCTCGCAGCCGCCACCCAAGGCCATGCCGCGAATGGCGGACACCACCGGCACGCCGGCGTAACGCAGGCGCAGCATCATGGTCTGCATCTCGTGCTCGGCGCCATCAATGGCGCCGACACCGGCGACCATGAAGGCCGGCATCATGGCCTGCAGGTCGGCACCAACGCTGAAGGGCTCGTCGCCCGACCAGATCACCAGGCCCTGGTATTCCTGCTCGGCCAGGGTCACGGCGCGCATCAGGCCCTCGACCACGTCGGGGCTGATGGCATGCATCTTGGTCTTGATGCTGGCGATCAGCACGCTGCCGGTCTGGCTGGTGCGGGTCTCGTCCAAGGTCCACAGGCGCACGCCGCTGTCTTCGTACACCGTCTTGCCAGCGGTCTGGTACTTGGGCGAACCGTCGCCCAGCAGGCTTTCGCGGAAGTACTGCACGTCGTACACCGGCAGCTGGCGGCGCGGCTGGAACTGACCCGTCGTCGGGTTGAAGGAGCCTTGCGGCGTGTGCACGCCGCCGGCCTGAGCCGCCGGACCTTCAAACACCCACTTGGGTAGCGGCGCCTTGCACAAGGCCTTGCCCGCATCGATGTCCTCCTGGATCATCTTGGCGACTTCCAGCCAGCCGGCTTCCTGCCAGAGCTCGAAGGGGCCCTGCTTCATGCCGAAGCCCCAGCGCATGGCCAGGTCCACATCGGCGGCGGTATCAGCGATGCTGGCCAGATGCACGGCCGCGTAGTGGAAGCTGTTGCGCAGGATGGCCCAGAGGAAGCGGCCCTGTGCGCCTTCGGCATTGCGCAGCAGCTTGAGGCGCTCACCGGCCGGCTTCTTGAGCATACGCTCGTAGACCGCGTCGGCCTTCTCACCGCCGGGCACGTACTCCTTGCCGGCCAGGTCGAAGCGCAGGATGTCGCGGCCGACCTTCTTGTAGAAGCCGGCCTTGCTCTTCTGACCCAGGTGGCCCATCTCGATCAGGGTCTGCAGCACCTTGGGCGTGCCGAAGCTGCCATAGAACGGGTCGCTTTTCTCGTCCAGGTTGTCCTGCAGCGTCTTGATGACGTGGGCCATGGTGTCCAGGCCCACCACGTCGGCGGTGCGGAAGGTACCGGAGCTGGCACGACCCAGCTTCTTGCCGGTCAGGTCGTCGACCACGTCGTAGCTCAGGCCGAAGTTTTCGACCTCCTTCATGGTGGCCAGCATGCCGGCAATGCCGACCCGGTTGGCGATGAAGTTGGGCGTGTCCTTGGCACGCACCACGCCCTTGCCCAGACCGCTGGTGACGAAGGTCTCCAATTGGTCCAGGATCTCGGGCTTGGTGGTGGGCGTGGGGATCAGCTCCACCAGGTACATGTAGCGCGGCGGGTTGAAAAAGTGGATGCCGCAGAAGCGCGGCTTGATCTCTTCCGGCAGCGCCTCGGACAGCTTGGTGATGGACAGGCCCGAGGTGTTGGACGCGACGATGGCGTGCTTGGCGACGAACGGTGCGATCTTCGTGTACAGATCGAGCTTCCAGTCCATGCGCTCGGCAATCGCTTCAATGATGAGGTCGCATTCCTTGAGCAGACCGAGGTGCTCTTCGTAGTTGGCGGCCTGGATCAGGCTGGCGTCATCAGCCACGCCCAACGGCGCGGGCTTGAGCTTCTTCAGGTTGTCGATCGCCTTGGTGACGATGCCGTTCTTCGGCCCTTCCTTGGCTGGCAGGTCGAACAGCACCACCGGCACCTTGACGTTGACGAGGTGGGCGGCAATCTGCGCCCCCATGACGCCGGCACCAAGCACGGCGACTTTTCTGACTTGAAATCGGGACATCTTGTCTTCCTTGTAGAGGGCCGCGCTTACTGCACGCGGTTCCAGACCTGGGTCCGGTAGAACGGGCCGATATAGCCGCGAATCTGCAATTTGGCACCGCCGTCCAACGGCGTCATGCGCAGGGTATAGGTCTTGCCGTTTTCCGGGTCGAGGATGTTGCCCCCCTCCCAGACATCCTTGCCGTCGGCCTTCTTGGCGCCGCGGATGATTTCCATGCCCAGCTTCGGCCGGCCCTTGCGGTCATCGGTGCACAGGTCACAGATCGGGTTGGCAGAAGGCATCAGCGACTTCTCGACCACACCGCTCAGTACCCCCGCGGCCGTCTCACGGATACGGATTTCCGCCTTCGGCTTGCCCGACTCGTCGTCGACGCTCTGCCACAGTCCCACCGGGGTGGCCTGCGCCAGCGCCGAACTCGTTGCCAGTGCCAGCAACGCACCAAGAGCCCAGCCGAGGGCACCCGTGGAACCGGCTTTGCCGGTCCACTGGGTGCGCCCCCCTTGGGGGGAGACGCCAAAGGCGTCTCGGGGGGTACCCATTACTGCGCTTCGGGGGGAAGTCATATTCATGCCAGGGCCAGGTCAGTGTCCATCAGCGGCTTGGCGCCGGCACGGGCGGTGCGCATCAGGGTCGCGGTCTCGGGGAAGAGCTTGGCGAAGTAGAAGCGCGCCGTCTGCAGCTTGGCGGGGTAGAACGGATCGGTGTTGCCCTCGGCGATCTTCTTCAGCGCAACGGATGCCATACGGGCGAAGAAGTAGCCGAACACCAGGTGGCCGGCAACGCGCAGGTAATCGACGGCGGCAGCCCCCACCTCGTCCGGGTTCTGGAAACCCTTGAAGCCGATCTCGGTGGTGAACTTGGTCATCTGATCACCCAGGTAGGCCAGCGGGTTGATGAACTCGGCCATCTTCTCGTTGACGCCTTCTTCTTCCACCAGCGCGCCGACCAGCTTGCCGAACTTCTTCAGCGTGGCGCCGTTGTTGCCCAGGATCTTGCGGCCCAGCAGGTCGAGCGACTGCACGGTGTTCGTGCCTTCGTAGATCATGTTGATGCGGGCATCACGCACGAACTGCTCCATGCCCCACTCCTTGATGTAACCGTGGCCACCGAAGACCTGCTGGCACATCACGGCGGACTGGAAGCCGTTGTCGGTCAGGAAGGCCTTGATGATCGGGGTCAGCAGGGCCAGCATCTCGGCGCTGTCCTTGCGCACCTTCTCGACGGGGTGGTACAGCTCCTTGTCCAGCAGGTTGGCGCAGAAGCAGGCCAGCGCGCGGCCCCCTTCGGCATAGGCCTTGGCGGTCAGCAGCATCTTGCGCACGTCGGGGTGCACGATGATCGGATCGGCCGGCTTGTCCTTGGCCTTGGGGCCGGAGAGCGAGCGCATCTGGATGCGGTCCTTGGCATACGCCAGGGCGTTCTGGTAGGCCACTTCGGTCAGGCCCAGCGACTGGTTGCCCACGCCCAGGCGGGCGGCGTTCATCATCACGAACATGGCCTGCAGGCCCTTGTTGGGCTGGCCGACCAGCGTGCCGACCGCATCTTCCAGAATCATCTGGCAGGTGGAGTTGGCATGGATGCCCATCTTGTGCTCCAAGCCGCCGCAATGGATGCCATTGCGCTCGCCCATGGAGCCGTCGGCCTTGACCTTGTACTTGGGCACGACGAACAGGCTGATGCCCTTGCTGCCCGTGGGCGCATCCGGCAGGCGCGCCAGTACCAGATGCACGATGTTCTCGGCCATGTCGTGCTCACCGGCGCTGATGAAGATCTTGGCGCCGTTGAGTTTGTAGGAACCGTCGGCCTGCGGTTCAGCCTTGGTGCGCAACAGACCCAGGTCGGTGCCGCAGTGCGGCTCGGTCAGGCACATGGTGCCGGTCCACTCGCCGCTGACCAGCTTGGGCAGGTAGAGCTTCTTCTGCTCCTCGGTGCCATGCGCGTGCAGGCACTCGTAGGCGCCGTGCGACAGACCCGGGTACATGGTCCAGGCCTGGTTGGCCGAATTCAGCATTTCGTAGAAGCACTGGTTGAGCACGAACGGCAGACCCTGGCCACCGTACTCGGGGTCGCAGCTCAGCGCCGGCCAGCCGCCTTCGATGTACTGCGCGTAGGCTTCCTTGAAGCCCTTGGGCGTCTTCACCTCGTGCGTGGCCTTGTCCAGCGTGCATCCCTCGGCATCGCCGCTGATGTTGAGCGGGAACGCCACCTCGGCCGCAAACTTGCCGCCCTCTTCCAGCACGGCATTGATGGTATCGACGTCGATGTCGGCGTGACGCGGGATCTGCTTGAGCTCCTCGGTCACGTTCAGCACTTCGTGCATCACGAACTGCATGTCGCGCAGGGGCGGGTTGTAGCTGGGCATGGTTACTCCTTGGTGGCTTTCGGGATGGATTTGGGGGTGGATTTGCGGCCGGTCTTGCCGACTGCGGCTTTGGGGGTAACGGCCGTGATGGCCATTGAGGCGTTGCCATAGCGCGCCAGGATGTGCTCGAAGCCCTTGTGGGTGCGTTCGATCGAACCGGGCGTCTTGAGGAAACGGGCTTCGTAATGCAGCCCCAGGATGAGGCTATGGATCTCGAACACGATCTGGCGCTCGTCGGCGTCGGGCGACAGGTGCCCTTCTTCCTTGGCCTGCACCACGGCACGGTGCACCGCGGCCAGCCAGGTCTTGACTGCACTGGCCAATGCATCGCGCACCGGGCCGGTACGGTCGTCGAAGTCGACCGCTCCGCTGATGAAGATGCAGCCGGACTGAATCTCGACCGAGACCCGCTTCATCCAGTTGGAAAACAGCGCCTGCAGGCGCGGCAGGCCACGCGGCGCCTTGAGCGCGGGGTAGAAGATTTCCTGCTCGAAGCGGTGGAAGTACTCTCGGATGACGGAGATCTGCAACTCCTCACGCGAGCCGAAATGAGCGAACACGCCCGACTTGCTCATGCGCGTGACTTCGGCCAGCACACCGATGCTCAGGCCTTCCAGCCCTATCTGGGCCGCCAGGCCGAGGGCGGCGTCGATGATGGCCAGCTTGGTCTGTTGCCCCTTGTGCAGGGCGCGCCCCTCACGGCTGCCGTCACGCTGGGCGGCACGCGGGGTCTTGGTGGACAACTCGACAACGGTCATGACTAGGGTGAATAAAACGAACGGTCGTGCTATTTTGCATGAAAAAAAGAGCCGCCCGCAAGCCCCGACAAAAAATATGGCTCCCACGTCGGGGAGCCTTGCACAGCAGCAGAACCTCCGTTGGCGATTTACAGCCGGAACGGCACCACCCGCTGGCGCTGCTCGCCCAACCCCTCGATGCCCAGCGTCATGACATCACCTTTCTTGAGGAAGCGCTGCGGTTTCATGCCCATGCCCACCCCCGGCGGCGTACCAGTGATGACCACATCCCCTGGCATCAGCGTCATGTACTGGCTCAGGTGGCTGATGATCTTGGCCACACTGAAGATCATGGTCCTGGTGTTGCCGCTCTGCATGCGCTCGCCGTTCACATCCAGCCACATGGCCAACTTCTGCGGGTTCGGGATTTCGTCGCGCGTGACCAACCAGGGGCCCAAGGGTCCGAAGGTGTCACAGCCCTTGCCCTTGTCCCACTGGCCGCCCCGCTCCAGCTGAAAAGCACGCTCGCTGACATCGTTGGCCAGCACGTAGCCCGCCACGCGGTCGAGCGCCGCCTTCTGGGTCACGTGGCGCGTGAGCTTGCCGATCACCACGCCCAGCTCCACCTCCCAGTCGCCCTTGACCGAGCCCTTGGGCAGCATCACGTCGTCGTCCGGCCCCTGGATGCAGCTGATCGCCTTGGTGAAAACGATGGGCTCCTTGGGGATCGGCATGCCGGCCTCGGCCGCGTGGTCGCGGTAGTTCAGGCCGATGGCGATGAACTTGCCGATGCCGGCCACCGGGCAGCCCAAACGCACCGTTTGCTGCGGCTTGCCGCGCACCAGGGGCAACGCCTCCGGCTTGAGCCTGCGCAGCTTGGCCAGGCTGGCGTCGCTCAGCTGGTTCGGCCCGAGGTCCGGCACCACGCCACTGAGGTCACGCAACTTGCCCTGGGCATCGATCAGCCCCGGCTTCTCCTTGCCTGGGTTGCCGTACCGAACGAGTTTCATGGGTGTCTCCTGTTATCTTGAAAATACGAATGAAAAATGGCGCCAGCCTTTACAGGACAGGCGCCATCAGCTATGCATTCGATAGCAAATCAGAGCATCTGTGCCAGGCTGGCCTCCAGATGCTCGGACGGCAGGCGCCGGAAGCCGGAACGGGCGAAGCGCTGCAGCCGGCCGACCACAAAGGCCGTCAGCACCGAGGCGCCCACCTGGGCATCCACACTCGGCGTGGCCGAGCCGGGCTGCACGCCCTCGCGCAGGCATTGCTTGAGGGTGGATTCAATCTTGTCGAAGAACTGGTTCATGCGCTGCTGCAGGCGTTCGTTCTCGAACACCAGCGCGTCGCCCACCATGACGCGCGTCATGCCGGGATTTTTCTCGGCGAACTGCACCAGCATGGCAATGATCTTGCCAGCCTGCCGCACGCCGGCAGCCGCGTCGTTGGCGCCGGCCTCCCGCTCGGTGATCTGGTTGACCAGGGAAAACACCGTCTGCTCGATGAACTCGATCAACCCCTCGAACATCTGCGCCTTGCTCGCGAAATGCCGGTACAGCGCCGCCTCGCTCACCTCCAGTTTGGCGGCCAGGGCCGCGGTGGTGATGCGCTCGGCACCCGGCTGCTCCAGCATGGTGGCCAGCGCCTGCAGAATCTGTACGCGGCGCTCACCCGGCTTGGGGCGCTTGCGCACCGGCGCGGCGGCCTCGCTGTCTGCGAGTGTGGAGGGGGTGGAGTTTTCGACGTCAGACATGGTGCTTGGCTATCCGTTTTTTTGATTCTCGCACAGCGCCGATCAGGGTTTTCCTCGACAGGCGACCTCCCGCGTCCACGCTCAATGGGAACGGATCATGGTGCCGTAAGCCTGATCCGTCAGGATCTCCAGCAGCATGGCATGCGGCACCCGGCCGTCGATGATGTGCACCGCGTTGACCCCGCTCTTGGCCGCATCCAGCGCGCCCGCAATCTTGGGCAGCATACCGCCGGAGATGGTGCCATCGGCCACCAGCTCGTCAATGCGCTTCATAGTCAGTTCGGTCAACAGCTGGCCCTGCTTGTCCAGCACGCCCGGGATGTTGGTCAGCATCAGCAGCTTCTCGGCCTGCAGCACGGTGGCCAGCTTGGCCGCCACCACGTCGGCGTTGATGTTGTAGCTCTCGTTATGCTCGCCGAAGCCGATCGGGCTGACCACCGGGATGAACTGGTCATCCTGCAGCGCCTTGACCACGCTGGGGTCGATGGCCACGATGTCGCCCACCTGGCCGACGTCGTGCTCCTTGGTCGGATCACTAGCGTCGACCATCTTGAGCTTGCGCGCCCGGATCAGGCCGCCGTCACGGCCTGTCAAGCCCACGGCCTTGCCCCCGGCTTGGTTGATCAGACCGACGATGTCCTGCTGCACCTCACCGGCCAACACCCATTCCACCACCTCCATCGTCTCGGCATCGGTCACGCGCATGCCCTGGATGAACTGCCCCTTCTTGCCCAGGCGGTTGAGCGCCGTCTCGATCTGCGGCCCGCCGCCGTGCACCACCACGGGGTTGATGCCCACCAGCTTGAGCAGCACCACGTCCTCGGCGAAGGCGGCTTGCAAGGCCGGGTCGGTCATGGCATTGCCGCCGTACTTGATGACCATGGTCTTGCCATGGAACTTACGGATGTAGGGCAGGGCCTGGGCGAGGATTTCGGCCTTGTCGCGGGGCTGAATAGGAGTCATGTCGGTCATGGTCGGCCTGTACGGAAATGCAGAGCCGGATTGTGCCGCATCCGGGTTTCAGACCGCGGGCATCGGCTGCTCGCCGTAGCCGTGCACACAAGCCCGCAACACCGCCTTGATCTGATCGACATCCTCCGCCTCCGCCGCTTTAGCCAAGGCATCCAGTTGAAACTTGAGTGCATCCCATGGCAGGCAATCCTCATGCGCCTTCATGATGCGCGAATGGGCGGTCGGCGCCGGATTGTCGCCAATCAGCAACTCCTCATACAACTTCTCTCCCGGGCGTAGCCCGGTGACGACGATCTCGATGTCGCCATCTGGATGCACCTCATCCCGCACCTTGAGGCCAGACAGCTCCACCATCCGGCGCGCCAGCTCCATGATCTTGACCGGCTCGCCCATATCTAGCACGAAGACTTCGCCGCCAGTGGCCATGGCCCCAGCCTGCAGCACCAGCTGCGCCGCCTCCGGGATGGTCATGAAATAGCGCGTTACCTCGGCATGCGTGACCGTCAAAGGGCCGCCCGCCGCGAGCTGCCTGCGAAACAGTGGCACCACACTGCCGCTCGACCCCAGCACATTGCCGAAACGAACCATGCTGAAGCAGGTCCGCCCACCCTCGATCGACTGCTGCGCCATGGCCTGCAGCACCAGTTCCGCCATGCGCTTGCTGGCCCCCATGACGTTGGTCGGGCGCACCGCCTTGTCGGTCGACACCAGAACGAAATGGCCCACGCCATGACGCACCGCGGCTTGCGCCACATTCAGCGTGCCAAAGACATTGTTCAGGATACCTTCCGCCGGATTGGCCTCGACCATGGGCACATGCTTGTAGGCAGCAGCGTGATAGACGATATCAGGTCGGTGCAGACGACAGATGGCATCCAGTCGCAGCTCGCCCAGGACACTGCCAAGCAGAGGCGTCAAAAGTACGTTGAGGGATCGTACTGAGCAGATCTGCTGCAACTCCTGGTGAATACTGTAGAGGGCGTATTCGCTGTGATCGAGCAGCAGCAACTGACGCGGTCGCTCGAGCAGAATCTGCCGACACAACTCGCTGCCGATACTGCCCCCCGCGCCCGTCACCAACACCACCTTGCCCGCCAGATTGCGGGCGAGCAGACCAGCGTCGGGCGGCACGGGATCCCGCCCCAGCAGATCCTCGATATCGAGCTCCTTGAAGTCCTGCACCGTGACGCGACCGCTGGCCAGATCGGCCATGCCAGGCAGGGTGCGGATATGCACCGGCAGTGCCCGCAGGTTCTCAATGATCCGGTTGCGGCGCTCGCGCGTGACGCTCGGCAAGGCAAGCAAGATATCCGTCACCCCTTCGCGGCGCACCACCTCGTCGGCCTGCGCGCCGGCATGGACCGGCATGCCGTTGACGCTACGACCAATCTTGCCGGGGTCGTCGTCCAGAAAACCCCGCAATGTGAACTGGCCGGTGAACCCCAGGGCGGCAGCGGTCTGGGCGCCAGCCTGCCCGGCGCCGTAGATCAACAAACGGCCGGCACTGAGTCGGGACCGACCTAAGCCATTCAACCAGAAACGCGCCGCGGCGCGGCTGGCCCCGACCAGCAGGAGAAAAATCAGAGGTTGCAGCAGACCCATGCTGCGCGGGACGTTGGGCCAGCGCGCCCAAAGCACGATGCCGGACAACAACACAGCATAGAACCCGACGGCCTTGGCCGTGGTCATCAATGCCGCCTGGCCGGTGTAGCGAAAGATGGCCCGGTACAGCCCCAGTCGGATGAAGACCGGCAAGGCCAGCAGAGGCGCCAGCACGTATACGCGCAACTGCATGGCGTCGGGCCAGTTCAGCTCATCCAATCGCAATGAAAACGCCAGCCATGTCGCCACCAGCGACAGGCCGATGTCCATCGCCATGACCACAAGCTGCTTGACCCGTCGCGGCCAGGTGAGCATCCTCCCCTGCATCTGTGCCTCGTCTGCCTAAGGGGTCACCGCGAACTCTTCCTTGGCGCGCCCCTCGGCCACCAGCGCGGCAAGCCAGCGCGGCATCAAACCCCTGCCACTCCACGTCTCACCATTGGGGCCGCGGTACCTGGGAGCGACCGTCGTACCGGCAGCCTTGCTACGCGTGGACGCCGACTTCTTCCCGGAGGTTGCCACGCGCCCTTTGCCAGCGGCTGCCTTGCGGCCCTTACCCATGGCCTTTTGGAGATCCTGCAAGGTGATGCCGAACGCCTGCATCTTCGCAAGGATGTCCTGCACGGTTTTCTGCAACTCACGTGACTTGATCTCGGCCGCCTGTTTCTGCAGCTTCTCGATCTGGTTCTGAATTTCAATCAGGTTGCCCATCGCTTTCTCCTTTTGAATAAATTGCCAATGACGTACGACAAAAACACCACACTCAATGGCCGGCCTGCTCCATTACGCGGTGGATCGCCTGGCAGGTCTTCTGGATTTCGGCGCCGGTTAACGTAGGATGAACCAGAAACATGAGGCTGACGTCGCCCAAGCGGCGTGCCTCAGACAGGCGTTGCGCCGGCCGCCAAGGCGTGCCGTCGAAGGCGCGCTCAAGGTAGACCTCGGAGCAGGAACCTTGGTAACAAGGCACGCCCAGCGAGTTGATTTCTTCAATGATGCGGTCCCGGCTCCAGCCCGGAGCCAGGTTGTCCGATCGCAGCTGCACGTAGCATTTGTAATAGGCATGCTCACTGCCCTGCGGCGGCATGGGCACATGCAACATCGCATGCTCCCGGCAGGCCTGAAGGATCACCTCCGCATGCTCGGTACGACGGCGCGTCCAGTCCGGCATGCGTCGCAGCTGAATGCGTCCAATAGCGGCCTGCATCTCCAACATACGCCAGTTGGTTCCAAAGCTCTCATGCAGCCAGCGGAAGCCCGGTGGGTGGGTACGCTCGTACACCGCAGCATAGCTCTTGCCATGGTCCTTGTAAGCCCACATTGCGCGCCACAAAGTTTCGTCATCGGTAGTGACCATGCCGCCTTCGCCGCCCGTCGTCATGATCTTGTCCTGACAGAAGCTCCAGGCGCCGACATGGCCGATGCTGCCGACGCTGCGCCCCTTGTATCGTGCTCCATGGGCCTGCGCGCAGTCCTCGATGACCTTGAAGCCTCGCTGCACAGCCAAGGCCATGATCGGATCCATGTCGCAGGGCCAGCCGGCCAAGTGAACGCAGATCACAGCCTTGGTCCGCGGCGTCAGGACCGCCTCGATCGTCGTCGCCGTGAGGTTTCCGCTGTCCGGATCGACATCTGCAAAGACCGGCGTCGCCCCGGCATTCACAACGCAAGACACGCTGGCTATGAAGGTTCGCGGGGTCACCACGACTTCGTCGCCCGGACCGATACCTAGCCCCTGCAAGGCCAGATCCAGCGCTACCGTACCGTTGGCCAGTGCGATGGCGTGGCGACTGCCGCACCAGGCAGCAAACTCCCGTTCAAATTCACGCGCTTCGTTGCCGGTCCAGTAGTTCACTTTGTTGGAAAGCAACACGCGCTGCACTGCGGCCGCTTCCTCATCGGTATAGCTGGGCCAGGGGGAGAACGACGTGTTGAGCATGATTTCTTTAGATCTTTCCTTAATTCAAGTATTACGCGATACCCGGGGGCGCGCCGGGTTGCCCATCACCGTGAGACCATCTGCAACCGGGCCCACCACCACGGCACCGGCGCCTACCATGACCCGATGGCCGATGACCATGCCCTGCTTCACCGCAGCGCCCACACCGACCCAGCTGCAGCGTCCGACTTGCACGCCCCCCGACAAGTGGGCGCCGGGGCAGATGTGCACCGCCTCCGCCAGCCGGCAGTCATGGTCCACCGTGGCACCTGTATTGATGATGCTCGCCGGCCCCACCTCCACATCGACATTCACCACCGCGCCCGCCATGACTACCGTGCCGGCGCCCAGCCGGGCATAGCGGCTTACCGTTGCGCCAGGATGCACCACCGTCGCGATGCGCGCGCCAGCGGCCTGAAGCGCCTGCTGCTTATTCCAGCGCACCTCACAGTCCCCCAAAGACACCAGTACGCCGTCGAACACCGACAACTGGACCATCAGTGCTGCCTCATCGCCCACAATGGGCCAATGGCCATTGCGATCCCGCTGCGGCCAGCTATCGTCGAAGAACACTACGGACGCCCAGTCGCCGGCAAGTGCAGCGTCGGCGACGACCTTGCCATGTCCCCCGGCACCCAGTAACGCGAGTCGGTTCATGATTTAGTCCCCGTGAACCTAGGCATGGTGGCCTCCCCTTCTGCACTGATTCCATCGCGCACGAGCACCTTGCGCACCGTCATACCAAGAATTCGCAGATCAAGCCAGAACGTGCGGTGATCGACATACCAGACATCGAGTTTGAATCGATCTTCCCAACTCAGTGCGTTGCGCCCGTTTACTTGAGCCCAACCGGTCACACCGGGGCGTACTTCATGACGTCGCGCCTGTTCAGGCGTGTACAGAGGCAGGTACTCCATCAGCAGAGGGCGCGGCCCCACAAGACTCATCTCCCCAGACAAGACATTCCAGAGCTCTGGAAGCTCGTCGAGGCTGGTCGATCGCAGCAAGCACCCGAATCGCGTGAGGCGCTGCGCGTCGGGCAGGAGATGGCCATCTGCCCCCCGCGCGTCGGTCATCGTGCGGAATTTGACCATCGTGAATGGCCTGCCGTGCAGGCCAGGCCGCACCTGCCGGAACAATACCGGGCTTCCCAGCCGCAAACGGATCACAACCGCAAGCAACAACAAGGGAATGCACAGCAGCACCAGCAGGATGATCGACACGATCAGGTCGAACAGGCGTTTCATGACGTCAGGCCCGCGGCTTCACGGATTGCCCCACAGGGAACATGATGGCGAGATATTCCCGCGCCAGGGTGTCATAGCGCCGGTGGGCCAGGATCCACTCCCGCCCCCGGGCGCCGATGCCCGCACGCTCATTGGGAGCCATGTCCGCATAACGCCGCACCTCGCGTTGCAGGGCGGCCACGTCGCCCGCAGGCACATATGTGCCGCACTGCGCCTCGTTGATCATCGATGGATAGCCCGTATAAGAAGCGATCACCGGCTTGCCCGCGAGCATGTAGTCGATCACCTTGTTCAGGGACTGGCCGAACTTCCATACCGTGGACACGTGCACCGAGAAATACAGCAGGTCGCATTTCGCCAACACAGCCTGCACCATCTGCTTGGGAACCCGCGGCGCGAAAGTCAGGTTGGACAGGTGCGCGTACTTGGCCTGGTAGTGCGTGCGCAGGTCCCCGTCGCCCACGACCAGAAAGTGGATGCGGCTGTCCGACTTCATCGCCTCGGCACAGTCCAGGAAAGTGTCGAGCGCGTTGGTGATGCCGATGGTCCCGGCATGGGCCACCACAAACTTGTCCTTTGGCATGTACCGGGCCTCATAGTCCGGCGGCAGCGGCTCACCCGTCGCCAGCGAGACCTCGTCGACCCCCATGGGGATGCAATGGGTTGGGCGCGGACGCCCCAACACCTGCTCCACGTGCTCACCCAGGTTCGGCATGGTGCCGACAATCGCATCCGCGTAGCGATACCCCAACTTCTCGATCAGGCCCAGGCCCAGCACCAGGGGATTGCGCCGGCTGAATCCACCCTCCTCGGTGATGGTCAGCGGCCAGATATCACGGATTTCCAGAATGAGACGGCACTTGTAACGCCGCCGCAGCAGGAAGCCGTTCAGGATGGTGAGCAGGGACAGGCTGGACACCACCACCGCGTCTGGCTTGGGCAACCTCTCCTTGGGCAGGCGCAGCAGCCGCCACTCGAAGTCCAGCCAGCTCAGGATGCGGCGCATGGACTTCGCCACCTGGTACTTGAGCGTGCGTACCCAGCACAGCTGGAGACCATCCACCTGCTGGAAGAGATAGGGCTGCGTCAGCTGCGGCACCTCGGCCAGCTGGTTGGAGTCGGAGGTGATGATCACGCTCTCGTACCCCATGCGCGCGATCTCGCGCATGAGCAAATAGCCGCGGCCGCCCGCACTGGCCTTGGCCGGCGGCGCGACGTATTTGGAAACGTACCAGACGCAAGGTTTCACGGACGACTCAATACAGTTTGGGAATGGCGTTCACGACCTGGATGGCCTGCTTGAAGTCCACGCCGACAGCGTCGAGATACCACTTGATGTTGGGATATCGCGGGGTGTTTTCTTCCATCACCATTTCGAGCGCCTCCGCGCGGGTCAGATCACCCTCTCGGATCTGGTTGCTGCGGAAGGTGTCGTGTTCGGTGAAGCCGGCGACGGTGTAATAGACATAGTTGTAGAACGCCGCTGTTCCGTCGCCGATCCGCCAGGTGGTCCGAGTATCCGGCGCCTTTTCCCAGTCGTATTCGGCGAGCGTGTCGTCAATCTGCTTTTCGTCCCAGCGCCAGTAGTCGAAGATATGGTAGTAGTCGGACTTCTTGGTGAAGCTACGGTAGTACTCACCAGACAGCGTGTCCCAAAGTGAACGATTGAAATAACCCGGGCTCTGCAGCATGGCTTTCAATCGCAGGTACTGGTAACGCAGCTGCTTCATCGCTCCATGCGAATAGACGCGTTCTTCCTCGAAATCTGGCGGCACGCCCAGGAAGCCCGCCTTGAAATGGGTTACCTCCAGCGGATTGATGCCCCACAGATTCAGGCTGATGCCGGTCTGCTGCTTGATGGTTTCGACGTGCCGGAAGAAGTGCTTGTCGCCCGCCGTCAGGACACTGATCATGCCCAGGTGCGGCGACTTGAGCCACGCCCGCAGGTTCATGGCAATGTAGTCCCGCTTTTTGGCAATGTCGTCCGCCACGATGATGTTCTCGACACCCAACTCGGCGCACATACGGCTGATGTTGCGGCGCCCCAGATCTGTGACCATGCCCCAGTCGTAGGTGTAGGTCACCGGCTTCATCTGAAGTTCCTTAACGATCAGATGCAAGCCATAGCAACTGTCCCGCCCGCCAGAGAACGGCACGATGCAGTCGTTCCCCTTCTCCCGGCGGTAGGACTCGACCAAGCGGAACAACTCCTCCTTTGGCCGCGGCTTGTTGCGGGGTTTGTAATGCCGGCAGTAATTGCAGATGCCCTCGCCATCAAACTTGATGAAGGGCATGGTCTCGGTGAGCAGGCAACGGGTGCAACGACGCAGGTCGTGCTTGCGATACTCGAGCAGCTTTTCCTCGGCGCCGGACAAGGACAAGCCCGGGATCAGGTTGGTCGTTCTTTCCTTGTGGTCGGTAATCGCAATGGGTTGCGACGAAATCGGGATATCCACGAACACCGCATCCCGCACTTGCTCGATCTCTTCACAGCCGATGACCTCGAGCGGGTAACGCTCGGAAGCAAAGCAGGTGCTTTGCTCCTTCTTTCCCACATAAAGGCTGCCATTGTTCGAGAAGAGGCACAACTTGCCCAGCCGGGGCAGCATCAGCGCACAGGCCACCACGCCACGGCACAGGCCCAGGATGCGGACGGGCATATCTATCAACGTGCCACCTTCCTCCAGGTGCGCCGCCGCAATACCCGCAATAACCTCCGTGTCGATCTGGAGTTCACGCGCTTTTCCGATCTCCGGCCAGATGGCTTCGTCGTTGACGACAATGCCGTTGTGAAACACGCAGATGCCGTCGCGTACCACCGGTTGGTTGTCCGCCAGACCGTTGGTGATAAGACGGCTATGCCCCAGCACAAGATGACTGGACTGGGGACGCACCTCTTTCAGCAGACGAGTGATCGGATAGTCAGCCCGATAGGCGTTGTAGCCCTCGCCGCCTAAGGTCAGCAGACCGCTGGAATCCCTGCCGCGTTGCTGGGAATGCTTCACCAAAACGCCCAGATCGCCCTCGGAGACCGATGACGATGAGACGATGCCAAATATGCCGCACATCAAAAATACCTAGTAAAGTTCCCAAGAACAGGGACTCGACGAGCAAGACCGCCGCTATCTTATCCGCGCCGCCACAGACTCCAATCGACCGAAAGCGGCTTCCTCTGCATTTACCACCGCTGCGGGAACGCCTCCTCCATCGACTGCCAACAGGAACACAGGGCATCCTGCTACCCATGAGCCCCAGTAGCGCGGCGCTCCTTGCGGAAACGCCGCAGTGCCAAGACGTCACCCCGCTTCCAAGCGTCCGTAGAACGCGTGGAGCTTTGACTCCTCGGCAGCCCAGTTATATCGCTCTTCCACCGCCTGTCGTCCATTGGCGCCCATACGCTTCGCGAGCACTGGATCGCCAACGATCCTGTCGATCGCGGCTGCAATCGCTGCAGGATTCAACGGATCAACACACACACCACAGTCATTTCCCTCCACGATCTCGCGCCACAATGGAAAATACGAGGCGATCACGGGCACACCTGCAGACATGTACTCAAACATCTTGTTCGGCTGAGCGTCCACATGGTTGGGCAAAGGATGAAAGGTGACGATCCCGGCCCTCGATCGGGCGAGGACATCGCGGACCCCCGGCCGATCCTGGGTTCCAAGTGCATTGACGCGCCCCCATCCGGGGTAGGTCTGCACCTCAGCCTCTACCAGGGGTTCGGCGAATGCGCCTACGAGATTGAGCTTGACGCCGGTTTGCGTCAGCGCCATAGAGGCGACCAACTCCCTTACGCCTCGTATCGACGCGATGCTTCCGACGTAACAGACTTCGTCAGCCTTGGCATCCCAGGAAATGTAGCCCTCCAACTCGCCCACCAAGGGGTAATTATTGATGTCGACCGTGTTGCGGTTGATGCGGAGGAACTTGTCACGGATATTGGGTGTCGCCGCAATAATGCCGTCGAGGCGGGCGCACACGTGGCGCTCGTACGCAGCGATCGCGACGGACAGCAACTTTCTGACAACTGGACGCAGGTAGTGTTTCCCCAGGAGCTGCTTGGGCACATCCTCATGCGCGTCAAAAATCACCTTTTTTCCATGCCGCTTCAAGACCCGCGCGACCGGCAGAAGCTCAGGGTCATGAAGGTGATATACATCTTTATCGAGTTCAATCGCCCTGTCACGGACGCGCTTCGTGGCGCGAAAGATCCGGTCCCACCGGCCCTGAGCGCGCCCTACGTCCACAATCTGGACTCCATCTCGCTTGGAGTCACCAAGCCCATCCGCCACCACCAAGGTAACATCATGGCCAGCGCATGCAAGGCTGCGGCACTCCTTGTGGAAGATCCTGATGTCGTCCCTCGGATGTGCCGAAGTCAGATGTACGACTCGCATCAGGAGTAAACCCTGATTGTCCGGCCTGTCACACGCGCCACTGCCGCCTGAGCCCCTTTGAGAAGCCGGTGATATTTGTCCCAGTTCGGGAAATCCGTATAGTGCCGCTTCGGAACCCGCATAAGCTCGTCAAACTCGGCGCGTTTTATTCGGAGCTTCTTGCAAAAGTATTCGATATCCAACTCAAGCTCCTTTGAGTCGTAGAGTGGTTTTTCCAGCTCATCCACCGCGTCTGCGCGGGTCATCTGACCCGACACGATCAGACTCGAAAGATGCGGACGCCTCTTGTCGTAGCCAAATCGCTCCGGCAAGTAGTAGTTCTGGAATAGCTTGGTGAAGTGCGACTCGCCATGCTTACGCCCATAGGATCGCCAGCCAACCGCCGCCTCCAGCTCCTCAATCGCCTGGCTCTTCACATACGGCATGTAATTCAGCGGACGGATCGTGCGCATCTTTCTGACAAAGGGATACCAGAAGTAGTAGTCGAAGAAGCTTATGGTCCTGTAGTTCCGCAGAGGCCGCGTGCCGTACTTACGGTGTATGGCCTTAAGGTTGATAGCATCCATTGCACTGCCGTGCCAAGCGGATGGGAATACCCCCTCGGTCGCAATGTTTCCGCCGGAGAAGATGTAGCGTATGCCGTTTCGAACAGCAAAGTGATACAGGCTCGCAAAGAAGATGTGATCCTGCGGAACGTCCTGGTTGGCAATCCCCGATCGCAGATATGCAAGCTGCAGATCACGCATCTCCTCCCAGTCAACAACATGTGTATGCAAGTCGTACTTGCAGTACCTCACGATTGCCTCGATGTTCGCTACCGCGAGTTCGCTGTTCCAGCCTGCGTCAACATGGACCACCAAAGGCCGCAGCCCCCATTCCTTGGCCTTCAGCGCGAGGTACGAACTGTCGACCCCTCCGCTCAATCCCAGAATGCAATCGAACTCCCGGCCGGCGCCATCACGCTTGATGGCGGCGATCATGTTGTTGAGACGATGCTGCCCTTCGGCATTGGGAAACCAGTGTCTGCTAGTTACCGTTTCAAACTCCCTGCAGTGGCTGCACACCCCTTGCTCGTCGAAGGTTATGAGGGGATCGCTCGTGTCCATGACACAGCGCTTGCACACCTGGTAGTTCCGAATCTCGTTATTCATTTCCATGCTGCCTGAGCTAGCACCTCGTTTTGCGACATGACATGGACGCCCGTAACCAGACCGCCCCCCGCCGCGACACCCCGAATCTTAACGAGTCAACTCTAGGCCCTGCGGATAGTTGATCAGCACAGCCCGCAGCCGCCCATGAAAGACGAACATACTCCCGGCCGCGACGGCCGACGCGCCGCCCTCATTCACCGCTGCCGCAAGGTGCTCTATTGTCCCGGCGCCCCCGCAGGCGATGACTGGCACGCTGGTTTGCTGGCTGACACGGCGAATGAGAGACAGGTCGTAGCCGTCCATGGTCCCATCGCGGTCGACGCTGTTCAAGAAGATTTCGCCGGCACCCGCGGCTATCAGCGCCTGAACATGCTCATCAAGTGGCATCTTCACCTCCACCGTAGCCGACTTGGCCACCACACGATATCCGCCCAGCAAGGTCTTTTTCACGTCGATCGCGCCGACGACCGCCTGGCGTCCAAAGACCTGGGCTGCTTCCCGAATAACGTCGTAGGATTCGGTCGCCGCCGAATTGACAACCACTTTTTCCACGCCACAACGAATCAGGCGCCGTGCTTGGTCGAGCGTTCTGACACCGCCACCGTACGCGATTGGCATGAAACATTCGCCGGCGATCTCGGCGATCACTTCGTAGTCTGGCTCGCGCCCCTCCCTGGACGCATCAATGTCCAGGACCACCAACTCATCGACCTCTTTCTCGTTGAAGATACGTACGACATTCACCGGGTCTCCCAGATAGACCGGATCCTTGAATTTGCGCGTCTTCACCAGGCCGTGGCCACGAAGCAAGAGGCAGGGGATGATGCGTACGCGTGCCATCAATTCCACCGTGAAAAATTCTCTAGCAGCTGCTTACCGTAGCGATGGCTTTTCTCAGGATGGAATTGAACACCCGCAATGTTCCCGGACCTGACCGCAGCCGCGAAGTCAATGCCGTAATGCGCCGCCAGCAACACATCCCGCGGATTCTCTGGCTGCATGTAATAGCTGTGCACAAAGTAGAAGCGAGCTCGATCGTCGAGCCCGGAGATAAGCGGATCGTCCGGACGAACTCGCTCGACTTCTGTCCAACCCATGTGAGGGATTTTCAGATTCAACGTCGAGGGAAACCGCTTGACGGCCATGTCCAGCCAGCCAAGCCCCTTTTCGACACCCTCTTCGCTGCCGTGCCCCAGCATTTGAGCTCCAACGCAGATTCCGAGCAGCGGCGTCAGATCTTGGAGGACTTTCTCCTCCAGGACTGGTATCAGCCCCGTTTGACGCAGCGCCCTCATGCAAGCATCGAACGCGCCATTACCCGGCAACACAAGCTTCGTTGCGTTGCGAATCTTCTCCACATCCGACGTGATTTCGCATTCCGCGCCAATCCGCTTGAACATGTTCGCAACCGCCGCCAGGTTCCCGATGTCGTAATCAACAACTGCAATCATTTGACAGCCGTCCGAAGAAGGATAGTGACAGGGTGCTGGCGCCACGCAATGGCACCAGAAGGATGACACCGGACAACCGAGCGCGCCATGACTCTCATCGCAAGGTCCTCAGCCACAGCTTCAGTCGATCGGGCAACAATGGCCTCACCACGTTTTTTAATCCAGTTAAATAGCGACTCTTAGCCTGCAAAAACCTAACCTTGCTTTCGTAACTCGCGCTCATCACGTCGAATGCCCCGCCGCCTGGAATCGCGGCATGACCAGCATGCGTCCGGATCCGGCCCAACACGTCACGAATCAGGCACTCGACACTCAGCTCTGTCTCGGCCAGAATTCGCTCCCGGCAGGCGTCGATGACGCGGCGACAGTACGCCTCATCCTGCAACGCCTCGACAACCTGCCGAACATTCCCGCAGTCCTCGTCAAGCGGGAGATAGTGCTCATGGGGCTGCAAAATCCCGCTATACGCTCCAGGAACCAATATCTGCAATGTGTTCAGCATTGCAGCTTCGACGTTCCGCGGCGAAATTGCCGTATAGCTTTTGCAACGGTCTTCCTGCGGCACGGCATCTCGCTCGACCTGATCGATGCCAGCCCCTGGGTGACGAAGTTGATACTCGACGATACTCCGAGCGACCGCGGCGTTCCTCAGGCGTATGCTGCTGCCGGAGTTGCTGCCCAATATCGCGCGCGAGTTACCCACAAAGTCGTGCCAGGCCGAACCAACAATCATCGCCCCCGAGCCGCCGCCGATATCTAGCTTCAACCCGGCGTCAGGCCCCAGGGCTTGACGAAATCTGTCGCCAATGACGCTCTTGACCATACCCAGCCTGTTCGGCGCCGTGGGCGTCCGGGAAGCCCGGTAGACAACGTCAAAATCGCGCTCAGCCCAAGGCCTTGAGCGCAGCGAAAGACTGCGCATGTATGGCGTCACGTAGGTCGTATAACCTTGCGCAACCCTCACCCCGCTCTTGAGACAACGAGGGATCAGCTCCGGCCACGAATTCGGCGGGCAGACCGGATACACCTCGTCTATGGCCCAGTCCACATAAAACTGGTCCCGGACTTCGCACTGCCAGTAGTCATCCTGGGGAAATACGATCTTTCTGGCACGGCTCGTCTTCAAGAAGTCGTACTGGCGGATCCACCTGCTCGACAGCCCGTGTTCGACCACACGATCCATAAAGGTGGATGTCATGATGACGGCCGAGAACGGAAAAGCCGCCACATCCCTCGGCAAGGGCAATCGGCCACTGTGAACGATATATCTGCTTCCCGCACCATACATGGGAAACATCAATTCGACGTCGGCCACACCTTTCAGCCAGGTGTGCGGAGGCCCCATGCCATGAAGGATCAGAATGGCCAGACTGCCGTCTTGCACATCAACTCCATCTTGCAACACATTGCCCTCAATCTCGTGACTCCGCACTTCCCAGGGCATCGCCCAGACTTTCCCTGCATACCGACTCTGTGGCACTAACTCCTTTTAAGTAGTGCCTTCACCCGCTTCCTGACAGGAATGGGTAGCCGCAGCCACGATTCGACCAAGGCTTGAGGATACCATCTTCCCACCCCACCACTTTCAATGTAAATGAGTCTCACGCCCCAACTCTCTCGGTACTTGTGGTATCGCACAGGCCTCTTGGTCACGCATGGGGTTCTCGTCCCAGGCATGGATGCAACGGACCCGGCAGGGGCTCCCGCCGTCGCGTCAAACGCCGCCGCAAGCTCGTCGTCCACCCGGTCGACAAATTGTTGATAGCTGTGCCTTCCGGAAAGGATGATGTCGCTGTATGCGACCTCGGTCATCGAGTCCACAAGGTCTCCATTGCTCAATGCCGCAAAGACCTCTGTCAGATTCGAGCCATCTTTCTTCAGCGGGATATAGTGCCGCCACGGCGTTAGCACGCCGGAATACCCGCCCTCGAACAGCACCAGCGCGGTTCTCGCGCCGATGGCCTCAAACACCTTTGGGGAGATTTGGTTCATCAGGCCGGGCCGCTCCCTCGATGCGATCAAGGCACTGTGGATATCGCCTTCAGTGGCAGTAGGGTTTGCCTTCCTGTACTCGGCTATCTCGTCCTCAAGATTGCCATCCCAGTCGAATACATTGCTTCCGCTTTCGGTTGCAAGCATCGCGCGGCAGGACCCCAGAAAGGCGGGCCATGCATCACCATAGATTCGCCCCTCCTCATCCCAGCGTATGTCGCATGGAATCCCCGACTGTTCGCAGTATCTTCTTACCATTGCGCCGATGGCAATTTTTTCCCGGCCAAGCTCCCCATACTTCAGGGGCAGCGGACGCCCCCGGTAACCAACAACGATTCGACGCCGGGAAGGCGGCACTTGGCGGTCAAAGTGGGGCACTGGGGCCGGCGCGTAGCCGGTCAGGCAACTCACGAATCTGACGCTCGGGAATTCTGTGGGCGGGTAGACGGCTGCCACCCCAGCCTCGGGCACCACCGTGAATACCAGTGACACCTTGAGTCGCCGGATCCAATCCGACGTGTTTTTGGTGTTCTCATACTCATCCTGGAGAAAAATGGCTTTTACCCCCCGGTAGGCCGCAATTGCCTCTGCAGATTCTCGTGACAACTCGTCGTACGCAACGCGTACGCTGTAATGTATGCACACAGCATCGAATTCATCGAGACTGACGCCCAGCGCACCACCGGCGTAGCCAAGAAAGAACCAGGAATTTTTCTCGCTGTGGGCAAAGGCGTTCAGATAGTCAAAAACGGCATTTGTGTAGGTTGCCGTGCGACTGTAGATGCAGAGAACATTCATTTTCTTGTTGGATGCAGCCCTTACCGCAATCCCTCCTTCTGCCCTCGCGGGGAATCAATCAACAAACTGCTGGTGCCACAACTCCAGACTAAGCAGCGCCCACAGATTGCGCCCATAAGCACTCTGCCCATCGAGGATCTTGTCGATGGCCAGACCCTCACGCAGGTACCCCCGCCCCCGCGCCTTGCCCGATCCCATCACGTCGGCCACGTACTCCCTGGCGGGCCCTTTCTGCTTGAGCCAGCTATTCAGCGGCACCGGGAACCCCATCTTGTCTTTGCGATTCCTGATCTTCTCGGGCAAACGTGGGGCAAACACCTTTTTGAGCAACCGTTTCAGCTCGCCATTCTTGAACTTGATATCCGCCGGGATCGTGGCCGCGAACTCAACCAAGGCATGGTCCAGAAACGGGACGCGCGATTCAACCCCATGCGCCATGCTCATGCGATCCTCCACCTGCAACAGGGCGGGTAGCAAAGTCTTGAAATCGAAGTGCGTCATGGAGTCAAAATACGATTCCTTGCCCACGTTATTGCCCCAGAAAACCTGCTTGAATTCTTCCAGGGTGCATTTCTGGTCAATCGCATCCGGCGCCAGGACTGGGCCAAACGTGTTGGCGCGATTGACCAGCCGCCAGTAGCGATCATCCCGCTCACCAAACAACCCGCTCGCCCAGAATTCACGCAGCATCGGCTTGTATTGGCGCAGGGTTTCCAGATTTGGGATGATGGACTCATAGGTCACAAGGTAGTTGCCGCCATGCAGCGTCCCGTCGATCGCCCCCTTGATGCACTGCTCGAAATACGCCACCAAGTAGCGGGCATAGCCGCCAAATATCTCATCGCCCCCCTGCCCCCCCAGGACCACCTTTATGTGCTCGCCGGCGCGTTTGGAAACCATGTACTGGGGAAATGAACCTGGTCCGGCCACCGGTTGATCAAGATGCCAGATCACCTTGGCGATGTGTCTCACAAAGTCCTGCTCGCCGATGTCTGCGACGTGCAGTTGCATCTCATGCTCGTTGGCCAGTGCGGCCGCATACGCAGATTCATCGTACTCAGGGCCATCCAGGAAGCGGCCATTGAACGCCTGGAAACGCCCTTCGGGTCGCACCTCCCGCGCGAGAGCGGCCAGCAGGCTTGAGTCCACGCCACCACTGACATAGCTGCCTACCTCAACATCCGCGCGCAGATGTACACGAACCGAGTCCTGCAACAAGAACTCAAGTCGCTCTGCAAACCATTTTTCGGTGTGGTCGTAGTCAATGTTGTAATGCACCTCCCAATAGCGACAAGGCTTGAGGGGTTCTCCCGGGGAAAGCGTCACATAGTGCGCTGCCGGCAATTGCCACACCCCGTCCATCAAGGTTTTCTCCCCCAGACAGAACTGGAAGGTGAAATAGTCGGACAAGGCAGCGGAACTGACCCGCCGCTGCTCCAAGAAGGGCAACAAAGCCTTGACCTCGGACGCAAAGTAGAACCCGGCTTTTGTCTTTACCCAATACAGCGGCTTGATCCCGAAACGGTCTCGCGCCAGAAACAGACGTTTTTCCACTGCGTCCCAAATTGCAATGGCAAACATGCCGCGCAAACGGTTTACCGAGTCAGGCCCCCATCGCTGGAACGCTCGCAGGACAACCTCTGTATCCGACTGCGTATGAAAGGTATGGCGACCAAGCTCCTCCCGCAACTCGAGATAGTTGTAGATTTCTCCGTTGTAGACGATCGTGTAACGCCCGTCATCGCTGTGCATGGGCTGGGCACCAGACTCTAGGTCAATGATGGAGAGGCGCACATGCCCCAGCCCAACCAGCCCATCGGCTGACGCCCACCGCCCCTCGCCGTCCGGCCCCCGGTGGCGGATGCGATCGAGTCCGCACCTCAATTCGTCGCCGATCACTTGCTGTGACCTAGGATGATCCGTCATCAGACCAAATACACCGCACATACCAAAATCTCTATCAAAAAATTTTCCCCAACATAGGCCTGACCCGATCTCGTATAGGCTCAGGGACTTGCCGCCACAAAGGGCGCAAAGGCATTAACATTTGGAGCAAATATCTCTTGAACGACTTCGCCGGAACTGCGGGGCGCAAAGGCATCTTGGACACCACCACACCATCATGTCTTGAAGCCGTCGATTGAATCCCCCCGTTTTGTGCTTCACCGCTCCACACCACCCGCTGACTGGAGGAATCAATTAGCTCATCCACCCATTTAACAAAACGCCGATAACTATACGTATCCGATCGAATGATGTCGTCATATGCGCGTTGCGCAACGCCGTCTACATAATCATCATCCCGCAGCAGCTCAAAGACCTCATCCAGATTACTGCCGTCTTTCCTCAGCTCAATGTAGTGCTCTCCCGGCTTTACGACACCCGAATAGGTGCCCTCAAAAAGCACCAGGACGGTCCTCGCGGCAATCGCCTCAAACAAGCGAGGTGAGATCTGATTCATCAGCCCAGGTCGCTCCTGCGGGAGAACCACATGTCTATAGACCTCCGCATCCGATGCCAACGGGTTTGCTCTCCTGTAGTCGCCGATACGGGCCTCGAGGGATCCATCCCAGTCAAAAACATTGCTGCCGCTCTCAGAGCCCAGCATTGCCCGGCACGAGGCCAAAAATTCATACCAATGCGTTCCATAGATTCTTGCCTCCTCAGACCAGGCAATGTCGTTTGGGATGCACCGGACGTCGCAATACTCCTTCACCAGTCGGCCAATCTCCACCTTCTCCCGGCCGAGTTGCCCGTAACGTAGCGGCAGCGGCCTGCCTCTGTAGCCTACCATCAAGCTCCGCTTCGACGGTAGTGGCAGGGCCGCCGTCTGCGCTGCAAGGCCCTCAGGCACATACCCAGTCAAGTTGCTGACAAATACAACGCCGGGAAACTCGGCGGCAGGATAGATCATCTCCAGATGCTGGGACGGCACCACACTGAACACGAGACCAAATCCGATTCTTCGAATCAAGGATTGCGTGTAGCCTGTACGGTCGTATTCATCTTGAATAAAGAGAACTTTTAGCCCCGGATAGCCGCCCAGCTTGTCAGCGCCGAAGCTACTGATCTGGTCATACGGCAGTCTCACACTGTAATGAACGACCACAGCGTCAAAGGCATTCAAGTCAACGCTCAGATGATCGAGCAACTCATAGTCCAAGAACGCCCAGTCATGGCCGGAATAGCTGGCAAACGACTCTAAATGCTCGAATACGGTCTGAGTAAAAGTTTGGCTGCGTCCATAGAGACCAAGAATAGAGAGTCGGTTATTTGGTTGCGACCGCATAAAGATCCAACCCCAAAAAGCTCGGAATTCTTGTGCGCAACAAACGCTCTCGAGACCATAGTCTAAAAGGAGGCTCCGAGTCGATATTCTCCAACGTCGGCAAAAACGAGGAAAAATCGGAACACATGCCGGCCAAAGATCTTTTTGAAATCCAATCCGTATGGGGCGCAGCTTCGCCCTTTATATTTTTGTCGTATGCGCCACGCTCTGACTTGTGTGAAGCCCCGACAACATCTCGAACACCGGCAATTTCCCTAAGAAGGTAGGCGAGGTTGCCGAATGGGGCCGACATCCAACGGCGATAGGAATATGCGTAATAGACCATAAAAATCAAACGCCCGCCCTCTTTTAACAGACGTCTGCATTGATGAATTGCCCTTCGAAGATCGCCGGTGTGATGCAGGCAACCAATAGCGATAACCACATCAAAAGTTTCCGGCTCAAACGGAGGGTTGAGAATACTGCCCTGCGCGACCATCCCACTCAGCCCGGCCTGCTCGAGCCGATGCCTGACCATGCCAACAGGGCCGGCGGCAATATCAAGCCCAAAGTATCTTGCTCGATGCTCCGCAATCCTTTGAGCCACGGAGCCATAACCCAATCCAACCTCCAATACCCTCTTACCAGCGAGAGCGTCGAATTGAATGTGGTTTTCCAAATATGGATAGAAATTGAAATACCAGTCATCAAATCTCTTCAAAGACTCCGGCGCGGAATTCTTGATACCGAGAAATTCTGCAAGTTGAGTTCCACACAGTTCATTCCAAAACTCTGCATTTGCATCAGAAACTTTACTCAGATTCGACATTTGCCTCCAGGACTTTCGTCAAAAAAACTCATCAATTTACGAGCGATCTATTTAGATGATCGATGGAAAATATCCTTTTACTCGCCGAAACACCCCAAGCCCCAGAATTAGCATCCCCCAAGCGCACAAAGCCACCCCAAAAAGCGGGACTAATGGAGGGGTCTCATGGCGCAACAGCGATGCCCGGTACGCATCGGACAAGATATAGATCGGATTGAAGGCAGTGACCTTGGCAACCAGAGGTGGCAGCGCCTCAGCCGCATAGAATATTGGCGTTGCAAACAGCAGAATCATCAAGAGATTTGGCAAGACGATACCGAAGTCCCGTACAAAAGTCGTGATCGCTGCAAGCACGAGTCCGACAGCTGACAAGAAACCGAACTGAATCAGCACAATCAGGGGCAGCCAGAGAATCGACCACCCCCACCCCTCACCGGTCAACAACTGCAGCGTCAGCAGGAACACGAGGCTGACTGCCAACGGAATCAGCCCGAGCAAGGTCGCAGAAATGGGCAGTATCTCCGTTTTGAAGGCCATATTCTTCACCAGCCCCGCATTGGAGATGATGGAATTTGCAGCCGCCGTCATCGCCTCAGCGTTGGCCAGCCAAGGGCCGTAGCCGCAAATCAACCAAAGCGCATAACCCAACGTCGAGTCGGCTCCCGGCATCCGCGCTTTGAACACAAAGCCGAATACGAAGGCGAACAGGGCGAACATGAGAAGCGGATTGAGGATAGCCCATGCCCCGCCCAAGGCCGACCCCAGATAACGATCAGCCAGGTTCATGCGCCAGACACTCAGCATGAAACGCAGATCCGCCTTGTCAAATCCCAGTCGCCACATCAGCCTCTCTCCAAATCGTTCTTGACCTTGACACCTTCGATCACCCCGACCTGCGTGAGGACCGGCCGGCCTCCCGTCGGCATATCGTCCGTGTACACCTCCAGAACCCCGCACGATTCAGCACGCAGTTCGTCGCCGGCATCTCGCCAGTCCAGACAGAACCGGTAGAGCCCTGGCGCAAGGTTGAGGCAAGGATACGTCGCACGTACTTCTGCCAGCCCCCCGTTGCTGTCCAACTCAACCCGGTTTTCACAAATCAGCGCACCGTCAAGCCTGACACAGCGCAGCATCGCGTATCCCACTGCCGCGGCTGAAGGGCCTTCCAGCGTGCACGTCACATCCAGACGTCCGCCACTGGCATGTCGAGTGACGGGTCGCCCAGCAGAGGTCAGTCTTATCGACCCCATGCCGAACCCCTCCCGATAGGACTGCACACCAAGGAGGCTGCGAAAACGTGCCGCCTGGTCGGCCTCGTCCTCTTTCCGCACGGCCTCCTGATATGCATGGGTAACGGCGTCCGGTTCACCGTCCATGACCAGTCGCCCCTTGTCCAGCCATAGGCAGCGATTGCACAACTCGCGAATGCTCTGCATGCTGTGCGACACGATGAGTACGATTCCTCCTCGCGCGCACAGCTCCGAGATACGACGACCGGCCCTCACCGCGAAGGCTGCGTCTCCAACGGACAGTGCCTCGTCGATGATCAGAATCTCTGGCTCGATCTGGGTGATCATGGCAAACGCGAGACGCGCCTTCATGCCCGTTGAATAGGTACGCAACGGGAGATCGATGAACTTGCCCAGTTCAGCAAATTCGATGATGGCCGCAGCATGCACGTCGAGCTGCTCGCGCGTCTTGCCTTGTGCCTCACCCTCGAGGTAGATGTTTTGCCGGCCAGTAAGGTCGTCGCGCAGGCCCGTACCCAGCGTCAAGACCGCCGTGACTTTGCCACTGACGGACATGTCCCCTGAAGTCGCGGCGGTGATTCCCGCCAGCATCTGCAGCAAGGTCGACTTGCCGGCACCGTTACGGCCGATGATCCCAACACGCTCGCCCTGCCGTATCGTAAGCGTCAGCCCCTCCAAGGCCACCCCACTACGTCTTTTCTCCATGGGCTGCCCCACGACGCTCCGGGCGACGGCGACGAGCTGATCGCCCAGCCCACGCGGATAGACCTTGCACAGATCTCTTAAATCGATATGGAGCCGTGGCGTGGTCATGTCTGACACTCCGCGATCAAAGGCATAACAACCAAGGCCGACTGCTGCACCCCATGAACCGTCAAACGTATGCTGTTCCCGCTTGTCCAGCTGCGTATGTCGTAAGCGGGCTTCGCCCCGCCACCCTCCGGCTTGGCTCCCGACAGGAAAACGTTCAGGCGATAGTCCCCCCCTGGCAAAGGAAATTCAGGGACGTGGATATGCGCATGAAACAAGCCCGGCTCCGAGGCGATCAGGGCCTCGGTGCCCATGAAGAGTATCTGCCAGTCTCGTCCAAGAGCCAGCTTTTCGATGGAGTAGTTGAAGAATATCGGTGCGCTGCGGTGCACGCGCACCGGAATATCACAAGACCATACGCCGCCGGCGTGGGCCTCGACCACCTCCGGGCAATCATGGGCAAACTCTGCGGGCCGGGATGCGTCAAGCTGCGCCATGATGTCGAGGTAGTTGCAGATCACCTCTTCGGCGTCGCCGAAAGCCACAATGCGCCCCCGCTCCAGCTCACAGGCACTCTCGCACAGCCTGAGTATGGCTGACCAGTCATGCGTCACCAGGACGCCGGAAACACCTCCCTGAAGGCGCTCACGCACCCGTTTCCAGCACTTTGCCTGGAAGTGTTCGTCGCCAACCGAAAGGACCTCGTCGATCAGATAGATGTCGTGACCGACGCTCGTTGCCGTGGAGAAATACAGGCGCGCCTTCATGCCGGCAGAGTAGGTATACACCCTGTCATCAAGCCGCGGCCCGAGCTCGGAAAACTCGCGAATCTCATCGATCAGGGCTGGCCATTCCCGCCGCGGAATGCCCTGCAACCGTAACCAGCGCTGAACATATTGACGCCCCGTGATCAGCAGACCGCCCATCCCGCCCAACTCAAACAAGGCACTCACCGGGCCGAGACGCATTACCCGGCCGCTGGCCAGTGGATAGACGCCGGCCAGGGTTCGCAGCAGGGTGCTCTTGCCGGCGCCGTTGCGACCGATCACGCCTACAATCTTGCCTTGGGGGACACGGAAACTGATCCCCGCCAGAGCGTCATGCCATTGGTCGGGCGCCTTGCCAAACAGCAGCCGCCAGCGCCGCGCTGGCGTGGTCAAGGGGAAGCGCACAGCGACATCTTCACACACCAGCGCGTCAACCCGAGCGTTGACACTCATGCATCAGCCCTCAACAGCCCTGAATAGATCCGGTCAAACCGGCGCGCTCCTGCATCGGAGGAATGCCATTTCAGCGCGAACGCCCGGCTGCGGCGGCCAATTTCGAGCCGCTTTTCCTTGTCCTGTATCAGGTCGCGCAGGACATGCTCCACCGTCTCGGGCGTTGCACTGACAATTGGCAGCTCGTCGATGTACTCCGGAATCTCCCGGCGCGCACTTTCAAGCCATTCCTGGCGAAGAAAGCAGATCACCGGCTTGCCCAGCATCATCGCCTCCCGCGCATTCGCGCCGAACCAGCCGAAAGTGAGCATCTCGAGGAAAATGTCTGCCTGCGCCTGATAGAAACGGACTTCCTTGTTCGGGACATTGGTGCAAAACACCATCTCGACCGGATAGCCCTCGCGTTTCAAGAGATCGACCAATGGCCTGTAGACATGGGTGGACTTGATGTTCACTCCATCCTCGTCGGACCTTTCGGCATGGCTCCCCACGGCGTGGTACAGCAGCACCGTCTCAGGAGAGTAGGGATAACGATAGCGCGCAGGAATCGGAAGATCGGGACGCCAGAATTCCTTGTCCAGGCAATAGTACTCCGGCACTTCGTGAACCCGAGGGTCTTCATTGAAATCAGCCCGGTTGCCGCCCAGCAGGCACTGGTAGTCTGCCATGGCGTTGCGAAACCGCCCCCAGGCGAGGTTGCCCTCGTCGCTGCAAACCGCCGGAACGTTGCGCCAGCGACAAATTGCGCAAACCGATTGAGGGCCCCACCGGGAGAATGCGGTTTGCGAGACGCCGTCCTGACAGCCGTTGTTGCTGTACACAATTTTCTTGCCCAGCGCTTTCAGGAAGCGGATTTCAAAGCCATCTTCCCCGGTGACTTGCTTCACGGTGTGTTTGAGCCACGGGTCGAACTGCAACCCATCCTTGTTCGAAAAGTGGAATACGTCGTAAATGCGCAAAGGCCGGATATAGAAATCCAAAAAAATACGCCCCTTAGCATTGTCGTCCGGAGAAATACGGAAATCTTCCCCGTGGTAGTAGATCTGAGCCTGCGGGTTCGGATCCCAGTTCAACACATCCGCCCTCCACCCAAGCTTGCGCAAGGCACGAGACAGGTACCAGTTGTTGTAGTACATCTGCCCTGCATAAAGGACGCTCTTTCGCCCGCGATTTCCAAAACCTGCGATTCGCATCAGGGGGGCGATGATGGTAAGCAGCGACCATCGGACCATGTCCTGCACACGAGGATGAGTCTCGCAAAAATACACTAGACGTTTCGAGATTCGCCCCATTTACTTTCTGCCACGGAGTCGCACCCGCTCCGGGCGCACCCCCAATTTTCGATTTTCGTTCTCCACCCGCGACACCCCGACTCGGGGCGCGAGCGCCCTCCCACCCCGAGGTAATGCAAGTCTTTGCAGCACCCAACTCCGGCCACCTGCGTCCGGAGTGCAGCGATGATTATGAACGCTCCAGCATCTCGGCAAACGCCTTTGCGTTGCGCGCGGGGTCGAAATGCATTTCGGCGAAACGCCGAGATTCCGCCCCCTTGATCGCCCGAAGTTCAGGGTCCATCACCAACTTTTTCAAGACGTCGTAGATCGTCGTGGTGTCAGCCTCGACAATGGGCAGACTGGCGTATTCCGGGAACGTCTGCAGAAAGAAGTCTTTCCAGGCCGGCCGGAGATAACACACGACCGGCTTGCCCAAGGCCATCGTCTCGACACCGGTGGAGCCCCACCAGCCATAGATCAGCTGCTCCACGACGATGTCCGCCTGCGCCTGGTAGAAGCGCATCTGGTTTGAGGGCTTGTTCTCAATGTACATGTATTCGACGGGATACCCTTCTTTCCGCAAACGCCCGATCGCCTCGAGCACGAAAGGTGACCCCTTGATGTTTCGTCCCTGCCAGGCTCTGCTGCTGCCTTTGAGATAGGCGGAATGCAGAATCCGGAGGTTGGATGTCGGCGGCAGGCGATGCTCGGGCGGCACCTCAAGCGCCGGCGACCACAAAGCCAGGTCAATCGCCTTGTATTTGAAATGGCGCTCCGTCAATTGCCTGGAATTTTTGCAGCCGAACCCGACTGTGAAATCGAAATAGCGACGTATCCTGGCGAAATTCAGATTGTTCAACCGGTCGTCGCACCGGTCAAAGAATCCGCAGTTGTTGCATACATTGCCGTCATCGAGCAACTGCCAGTCTGCTTTGGTATCGTCGTCGTGACACCCTGTCGGCACAAACACCAGCTTGCAACCGACGGCCCTCGCCAGCCATGCTGTCACAAGAAAGTCCTTGCCAAACAGCTTGGCAAGGCCTGTCTGCGCCTCGAGGCAGTCCACAACCGGCGGACGGCCGTAGTACACATGCACCCTGTATTTCCAGAACACCGCGAGATACAAGAAAAGATACATCAACTGCGTAAGCCAGCGGCACACACGCAGGTGCTGCGCGGGGAGTCGGGGCGGACGAAGTATGTCGTTGGACGAGTACAGCAATCCATCAGGATAGCCGGGGTCTACCAGGATATCTGCCTTCCAGCCCAGCTTGCGCAACTCGTCACGATAGAAAAAGCTGCAGTGATAGTCCGGCCGGACAAAGAGTATGGATCGTTTTTTTCTCATACCTTCAGCTTTGCACGCATCCACGCTCTTTCCGATTTCGTGGTGAGAAGAGTTCCCGTCAAGACAACAAAGGCAGCGAATATCAAGAGATTGACCACGACCAAGTCCGCCAACTCCAGCGTCGCCGCGGAGGAGAACCACGCCCCCAATGCGCAGAACAACGCCACCACAGCCATACCGGGAATAATTCGCCTCCACTCATAGTCCACAGCCAGATAGTTGCGTGATACAAGGCCGGCAAGAACGGGGAGGCTAAGGTAACTCAAGAATGTTGCCAGTGCGCCGCCGACGATCCCGTGTCTTGGCAGGAGCCACAGGTTCAATCCGATGTTCAAAAGCGCGGCAGACCATTCGATCAGGCTCTGAAGAAGCAACTTGTTGGCAAAGTAGACACCCGGCAACGCTATGAGGTAGCACCCTCTCAGCGCATAGGCCGCAGCAACCAGTCCGACGACAAGGTGGGCATCATGAAACGCCGAAGCGGTAAGAATGTAGGCCACTGGCTTCGCAGCCAGAAAGAACAGCAATACAAGTGCCCCGAACCCCAGGACGTAATAGGTCATCACACGCGCAAAGACAGGGCCGGCTTCATGCTGCCGATTCACGTATGACATGAAGAACGGCGGCCACGCCGAAGAAAACGCCCCGACGGCAACCAACATCACCATCCCGAAACTGTATCCGACCGAATAGATGCCGAGAGCGTCCAGACCGAGCATTCGCTCGATCATCTGTCGGTCCGCATAATCGATGAGCATGAAGGCGAAAAGGCCCCAAATGCTCGGAACGCCAATCCGCACCAAAGGACTGAACAAGGTTCGATCAATACCAAAAGGGAGTCGCCGGCCTACAGCAGTCCAGCTCAACAACAGCAATATGGCCTGCCCCAGCGCGCCCGCAGCCAGGAAGCCGGACACGCCCCGATGCTCGACCAGCAGCATCCATGCCGACAATGCTGCTGTAATCAGCGAGACAGCGATGGTGATCGAGACATATTGCCAACCCCTCTCCTCCATTCGCAGATACGCGAGCCATGGTTCAGCCATTGTTCCAAACGCAAGACTCAGCAAACCCAGCCGGACAAGTTCCTGATGGTCGGCCGTCTGGAACATCCACATACTCAACTGGGGTGCTGCGAGATATGCAACGCAGTAGATCAGCATGGAATTCACGGTGAGCAGAGCAAAGGTGCTCCATATGATGGAGGCTCGGCGACTCCCTGCTGACTCCCGGAAGTAGAGAATTCCCATGGAGTTTCCCGTCCCGAGATTGAATATGCCTGCCAACGCGATGCTCAGCAGCGAAATGAGTGCGATGATGCCGTACTCCCCCGTAGACAGCTCACGAGTAAAAAGAGGCAGCAACAACAAGCCGATGAATCGCTGCAGCACCCCGCCGAGGCCGTATATCAAGCTCCCTTTAGCCAGGCGTGAAATCGCCACCTTGACCATCACTGCCGCTCCAACAGTTTCGCCGTTGCATTCCACCCCAGGTTCATGACAGCGTCGATCACGGACAGCCCCGGAACGAATTCCGCCAGCCGGTGCTGAGGATATACCGGAGGCGGGAAAGCCTGGTGCCGCAACTCAATGCCGGCATTTTCAAAGACCGAGGCGTCCTGGTATCCGTCAGCGCCACCTCCGCACATGTATACGCTTCCACCCACCGCATGGGTAATGGAGCAAAGCAACTCGTTGGAATGGCCGTCGTGCGGCAAGGCCGACGATATCTGCAGCTTCGCCGTATCTATCCCCAAGGCGCGACAAAGCGCGGCAATGGCATGGATGTTGTAGGCGGCGATGTTCTGCTCCGGATTCAACAGGAGAGGCTCCACGACGGTCATGCACTCGCCGTAGTGCGGGTGCCTGCTGTAGTTCGTTTCGATAGTTTTCAGAATCTTCTCGCGCCAGGGATTCTTGTCGAGAAAGGTCATCTCGCGGATCGTACGCGTGCCATGGTAATTCCGGTCAATGGCCGCGGTCACCCAGCGCGCCTCACCCGAAACCAAAAGCTTGACCCTGTTGGACCACGCACCACCCGTCTTGGGGTACTGGACATCATCAAACAGGACAAATATGTCGCTGCGGATGATCTTGTCGAAATAGCCTAACCATGGAAAGAAGTTGGGCTGATGAATAGCGACAACGCGTGTCATGGCCGCTCTCCAACTTGAACCAAACGCAACTGCACGATGTCACACCAGCGGTCATTCAACCACGCCGCCCGTCGCAAAACGGCCACCTCCTCGAAGCCATTTCGCGCGAGTGCCGTGATCATGCCTTTCTGATCCCAAGGGAGGTGTGTCGTTATCGAATTCAGCTCCAGATCACGAAATCCAAACGCACATAACAACTCCACCGCGTCGGACCACACCTCAGGCTCGTGCATTGTCTGCGTGCGCATATAGACGTGCATCTCGGCATGACGATGGTGCCAGTTGATTTCACCCAGCATCACCGCACCTTTAACCGCGCGGTCAGACAGATCTTCGACCACCAAAATCACTGCGTTCGTCTGCACCTCAAGGAGATATCGCATCGCTTCCTCGGGGTGCCGTGGCAAGCTCGCAAACGGCGAACCGACGAGAATCGACTCGGGGTGAAGCATCCATTCTTCAAGCAGTGCCGCATCGCCCGCGTTCGGCGGGCGCAATTTAACCTGCGCCCCGTCCAGTGCGCACCGCCCTGCGGGCCCGTATTTCTGGACCGTAACTGCCATCGGCGTCATGAATTTCTGCTGCTCGATGCGATCCCCCTGTTCCGACAGGTAGTACGCAGGCGGCAGCGGCGGCAACAGAGCCCGAATTTTGTTGCAGATTGCGAGCACGGAATCCTGCCAGGAAAACTCACCATCCTCCTTTGTTCTCCGACGGCCGTAGCTCGCCTGCGCATTGTCCTGGCGGGTTCTAGACCATTGCCCGGAAAGTACGTTTGGCAGATTTGAGCGAATGAGGTCGTCCGTTGCGTTCTTGATGCGGTCCCGCACGGTGAGCCAGGTGTCCTCAAGAAGAATGGGAACTGTTTGCTGGTCAATAATGGGGCCCTCATCCAGGCCCGACGTCATTTCGTGCAGGGTCACGCCGGCGTGACGCTCGCCATTGATGATTGCCCACTGGATCGGATTGCAGCCGCGATACATAGGCAGCAGGGCTGCGTGAATGTTGATGCCACCCAGTCGTGCCAGAGACATCACATCGTCTCTGACGATCATGCTGTAGGAGTTCACCCATATCAGATCGGGATTCAAATTCGCCAACGCGTCGCGGAATTCCGCGTAGCCGACCGCATCAACACGCGGCTGAATCAACAACGGAACTCCAAGCTGCACCGAGATTCGCTCCAGTTCCGCGTGATACTGTGGGCGAATCGACGCGGCGACGACCCCGACAACCTGTTGTGGCGGCAGATGTTCTAGCAGCTGAGGTATCCCCGGCAGGTCGCCGAAGAGTATCAGCCGCATTTCGCCTCCCCGAGGCGCAGATCAGTGGCAACCCGCCAACGCTCAACCTGGCGCACAATCCTCTCCCAATGCGACGCCGCGCTGCCAGTCGGAGCGTTTCTTGTTCCGTCCGCAACAGACTGGATGGTCACGCACAGGTAGACGCACCCCTGCTCCAGCAAGCCGTCGTCGAGTTCCTGCCCATTCATCAGCATGTCTCGACGCGCCAGCCAGGTGCCATGCATCACCATCGATTCGCCGCCGATGTCCTTGCGGTTGATCTGAAGTACCAGTTCGGCCAACGTCATGCCATCTACCAGACTTGCCGCCTCCCGCAGCAGCTTCTGCGCCGCGTCAGCAGGAACATGAAGCTCGCCTTGAAGATATGTCATCAGTACCCGCTGAAGGCGCCGGTCAAACAGCCGCCAAAGCTCGCAAAACAATGCTGGAAAGTCTCCACGGTTCCAGAGTAGGTCGCAGAGCTCCCACGCATCAGGATCAATCGCGCTTATTGGCCGAAGGGCATCCATCGCGCCCGAGATATTCTGGCGGCCATGCGCATCGAGGCCCGCGTCGTACAAGCGCATGGTGGCCTTGGCGCGGCCATAGACACTTCTGAAGATACGTTGACGCGGCGGCATCGTGGTTTCTTGCCACCAGCCGGGATGCGTGAGAATCTGCAGGCAGTAATCGTTCGCATTGGTCAGAACGTCCCGGAGACGGCGAAAACGCCAGTATCCATTTGAGTCCGAACAGTAAGGAACCTCGGTCTTGAACCGCCGCGAATAGCAGTTCACCAGCCCCCCGTAAGTCTCCGCCTCGCAACTCATGTGTGCGGCAACGGGATTGTGAAAACTGAAGGCTGAGGGCTTAACGCCGTATAGACTCTGCAGCAGTTCCGCTTCAGCGCCAACCTGCTGCTCAAGCTTCTCTTCATCAGAAATGTCATGGAAAGCGGCATCGAAATGCAGGCCAATGTCATGCCCCATTTCAATAATCTCCCGAACAAGGCGATGCTGATTTTTCTCAAACAAGTTATAAAACTCGCAATGCGGATTAAGGAAGTAGGTCGCGCGAACGCCCTCCTCCGCTTCAACACGCGCAAGCGCATGCGCGCGATTCAAGGAATAGTCGCAATCGTGACGCCATAAAACAAACCGTTGCCCCCAGGGAATAGCGTTGTAGCAGACAAACGCATACTCTTGCTTGGCGATAGCAAGCAACTCACGATAGCCTTTAACGGTAAAATCGACGTCACTTGATTGACGATTCAGAGGAATGTTGTCGCTGGAGATCACGTCAACCTCTTTCGGATTGAGGTGACACAGCGAACCGGGGAACACTCGTCATCACCCTCAAGCTGAACTCGCTGGATCTTGAGCTTTCCACTACCACACGCAACTTCAATATGACCGGCAGCAATCGCCGTCACCTGCCCGGGGATCGCGCAAAACACCTCATCATCGTCCACCAGTGCGGCATCCCAGATAACCATGCGCCGCCCCTCATAATCGCAATAAGCTCCCGCATACGGCTTGTTGCTAGCGTTAATCAACCGCAGCACATCCAACGCTGTTCGGCTCCAGTCGATACGTCCGTCTTCTGGACGCCGCGGGTAACAGCGCAAAGCACGCTTCGGATCCTTGGGTTGTCGCTCCAGTACATAATCCGGATCTGCGGCTAGCCGGTTGACTGCCTCGATCATCAATCCAGGCGTAGCCTTAGCCATCCACTCCCATACTGCGGATATCTTCGTGTTGTGATCGATCGGCAAGTAGCTTCTCACGATAATGTCACCGCTATCGAGTTCATCGCCAATCATGCGATGTATGCAGAGGCCGATTCTTTCCTCGCCGTTGAGAATGGCCCACGCTTGACATGCGTTGCCACGGTAACGAGGCAAATCCCCTCCGTGGGCATTAAGAATGCCGTGACGGAACATGCCAGTAATTTTCTCCGGAATCACGCCGGAATAGTTAATACTGACTGCGATATCGGCGCGAGCTTGGGAAAGAAAATCCTTGCACTCAATTATCTTGGGCGAGTTGGCAAAAGGTATTCCCCACTCTGTTGCCAACAAACGGAAATCTTCAGCTCCACGGCGATATTCGGGCGCTTCCTTCGCCGTAACGATACAAACGATCTGGTGACCCGCCTCCCTTAGCTGTCTTGCGCTGTCATACAAGAGCTCAGTTCTACCAATAATTGCGACTCTCATAGGTAGCTCATGAATCAACTGCCTGCTTAGAACTTATCAATCCCAGTAGCTCTAGGAAGCGCGAGCGTGTCCCTTCGCTGCAGCAACGATGTACCAGCAGTTCTCTTGGTGACTGATGCAATCCGCGGGTTTGCTCGTATCTGATCATGCTCTCGGTGTTCAGAAAAACATGTATGGGATGAAAGTCGAAGACCCTTATTCCGGGCCAATTGACCAGTTCACTCATCGGTTTGGCGTCTGAAGCACCATAGAGACAAGCGACATCATCCTCCCAGAAGTATGGCACGCGTGTCAGACCAGTCCACAAACGCCAGGGCTTGAGTTCGATGCCTGATTGGACGGGGATAAATGAATTGCACTCATGGGTTAGACCGCAACGCTTGAAGAGATCCAGCAACCCCGAGCTTTGTGTTGTTGAATGGCTTCTCACCGATTTGGCCTCAGGCACGATTGCGAGCAGGCGTCCGATCACTTCCGCAGCGTCACGCCCTACCCGGCCGTCCCCGTGAAACAGGAAATTGAAATTCGGGTGAATTCCAAGTTCAAAATCGGGATTACCTCTCAAGCGCTGCAGCAACGGGGTGTCATGCGTGACGAACCACGTAGCCGGGACATTGAACTCCTCAACGAGATCAATGGTGTCGGTCAAAATGTCATCGTGCGCCCAATCGATATCTATGGTGAGATACGAATTTGCTGACCAGTCCGCCTGAGAATCAACTTGAATTTCAGAAATTGTCCGACGCATCGCGATTACAGCTCGTCTAATGTAACGATGGCGCCTTGATACCCTTGCTGGCGCAGATCGTTACGAATTCGATTGCCAAATGTGCGGGACATGATGATCAGATGATCTACAGGAGAATCCAAAAGACTTTCGCGGCCGGCGATCTCCCGATCAAAAGGCGGCAGATATTTACCCTGTAGTGCCGGGTCATCGTCAAAAAACCGCATCGACTGAGTAGGGTCAAGGAGAGCCAAGCCACGTGCCGCGCAATAGACGCCCACGGTCCCATCCGCAGCCATTGTTGAAATTTTTGCGCGAACACGTTTGACAAATTGGCCACATCGCTCCGGATAGGATGCGATAACGTCTCGCCCCAGGCCAACTTCCCCTCCAAAGTCGGGCCACTCCTTAATGCTGGCAATCGCATATAAGCACCGCCCAAAACCAGACTTTACTACCCTAGAATGCATGCCCGCCGATTCGATCAGGCGAGCAAGCGAGCCTGCGTCAAAGTAGCTGAAATGTTCATGAAAGAGAATCGCGGGGTCGCCTGCAACGATTTCAGCGGTGCAGTCTGGAACCGAGAATACTGCCACTCCACCAGGCTTGAGTTGACTCCGAATGTCTCGCAAGAATTGAACCGGGTCAGCAATGTGCTCCAAGACTGCGTAGCTGCATATCAAATCGAATTTTCCAGTTATCTGTGGCGTTGGGAAAAAGTCATTGACGATATCAACCCCGTTTTTCTCCCAATGGGTACGATAGCCCCCACCGGGCTCGACACCTATCGCCAGCCATCCCGCCTCCTTCAGTCGGCGGGTCAAATAGCCAACTCCGGCGCCGATCTCAATAACTTTCGAACCAAAAGGCATGCCCAGCTGAGCGATGAAGCGAAGAAAATCATCAGCATAAGGCCTCCCATAGCTGTCCTCGGACAACGGAGTTCCGATCAACTGTCCCGCCCTGTAGGCCCTTTCGAGCGTTTCAAGAAGCTCCGTCGTCACCTCCTGGGTAATGGCACATCGTATTGGATCAAACTGCAGCGAGAAGGGCCACGTGTTTGGAAGGTCACCTGGATTGCGTGGGCTCGCAGTCGCTCCAATGTGAAACGGAAGATCAGCGATTCTCATTGCATGCCTCATACATTGAGCGAATTGACTCTTCAAGCGACTTCCTTGGTCTCCATCCCAATTGTTCGTATGCTCGTGCATTCGAGTATCGCGCATACTCAACCTCAAGAGGGTCGGCCTCACCGGAAAGCTCAAAGGCACCTCGATTCACCACCTTGATCATAGCCTCTGCGAGCGTCAGCATGGTAGTCGGCGCATTGGCAGCGATATTGAATATTCCTGTGGCGCTAGAGAAAGCCGCCCTTAAGAAGATATCTGCGATGTCAGATACATCAACGTAGTTTTGCTCACGCCCACCTGTACCCCAAACACGAATTGTCTGTCCTGCGACTGCCTGGTTTAAGAACCGCTTCGCGACCACCGTATCAGGTAAACCAGGACCTATTGGAGCGGGCACTCTCATGATGGCGCATGACGGAAGGGTCTCAAATAGACGTTCCCCGTCATATTTCGCCCTCATATAAGGACTATCAGCTCTTGGGATCACCACGTCGTCCTCAAATTTCACCTCTGGCGCATGCTTGTCATAGAGAGAGCAAGTGGACGCATAAACCAAACGACATCCCCAATACGCCGCAGCTTCAAAGAGCGTGCTGTCAATAGCACGTGTGATTGCCGCCGAAAAGTCAGAATCTGGATAGTGCACTGAGTGGGGCACAGCTGCAGCCAGATGCACGACAACTTCTGGACGCCGCCCTACAAATCGCGCCAACGAATTGCCACTCGAAAGATCAAACTCATCGCGGCGAACACCGATAGCCTCGATGCCTTCTGCTTGCAGTCGGGCCATCAAGGCGCGCCCAATAATGCCCGCCGCACCGGTCACGACGATCACGCCGGCACTCCGGTAGCGCCACCACGAGGCAAGAGAGTCTCTACAAGAGAACGCAGGATTGTGGCCTCTTGGAACGGAGCGTCTTGACCAATATCCTGATTCAATAGATGTCGTCGCACCAGCAGATCCGGTTCATTAAATCCCACCATGGCTCTCAACGAAGTCGTACCCGAGAAGCGTGGGTTGATCTCAAAAACACGCACCTTACCGTCCACAAATCGGCACTGTATATTCAGCGGCCCACGCGATCCAAGGCTATCAGCGATCGCACGACACTGCGACGTCACCTCCGGAAAGCGGCCTATATCTCCTTGGCTTACCCCTGAACTGATAACCAAGCGCGGCCCAAGCTCTTTTCTGCCTGTTCTATTCGCTACACTGGTACGCACACTTAAGCCGCTGCTCAGATGGCGTTTTACCGCTATAGAGTTGACGTATCGTCCGTCAAGATCGTGAAGAACCCCCACCGTGAACTCTTGGTCTGGCGTGCCAACGTACTCCTGGATCATGAAGCCACTGGTAATACTGCCCAAGCCAAGATATACAGCCAAGGCCTGCAACTCCTTCATGTCCTGGGCAACGTAGACATTCGCCGACCCACCACCTCCTACAGCAGGCTTTACCACGACTGGAAACCAGTCGATACCTTCGAGCTCGCTCTCGCTGGTCACATTGACGTAGTTGGGCGCTGGGAAACCAAGCGCCGCCAAACGTGCATTGGTTTTTGCCTTGTCCATACATAGTTGAATCAGCGCAGTGTCGTTGATTGGCAGAAAAATTCCCGCCCCCTCAATGATCTTTCTATTTGCGCAGAAGAGCTGAAGCTCAGGCTCGCATCCGTGAAACAGCGCTTGTACGCCCAGCTCCTTGCACGTTCGGAGAAGAACGTCCAGATAATTCGGATCGCGTGCCAGCGGGAGCGTCACAAATCGCTCCACCAGCGAGGCTTGCGGACAACTCGGATTGGCGTCAGCACCGAAAATTCTATAACGCCCTGGAGATGCCAGCCGAAGAGCCTTCAGAATCTGGTCGCCATGACCGCCGCCGCCAATTGCTGTCACAAGCACTTTTATCACAATATCTCCCCTATAACGGAGGGACGCCTACGCGCGTAAACTTCCCGCACCGACGGGTGAACCGCCGGAAACTGTTCTAGAACCTGTCTGCAATCCGCCGTAATGTCGAAGCGCAGAATTCGAACACGACGCGCGCGGGGATCAAACAGGGCAACCGAACCAAATCGTCCATCATCTCGTGGTAGGCCCGAGCTCCCAATATTCACGTAGCATGTACCCGCTTGCTCTCGAATGAAGGGATGGTGGGTATTACCCATAAATACCCAATCAGCTTCGGGCATGAAGTCTGAAAGATCTGTATCAGGATAAACGTATCCATAAGTTGGATCTGCTGGACTGCCATGCACGAACAACAAGTTCAATCCGAGAATCTTCTCTTTGAGAAACGTCGGCCATGACGAGATCATCTCAAGCTGCTGCGAAGTTAAGTTCGCGCGCAAAGCCTCCAGTTGATATACCCGCTCACGAGCTGGATCATTTTGCCCCTCAAGCAGCATGGCTTCATGATTCCCCCGGATGCAATGAACTCCCCCCTTGAGGCGAGCTATCGAATTTAGCACCGCATCAGACGGCACATATCCTACGGCATCACCAAGAAAATAGAGATGAGTCGCACCTTGAGACCGCAGCAGCGAGACCGCACGATCGAACGCCAGGCCATTGCCATGAGCATCCGAGATCAGTCCGATCAGAAGGTGCACGACAAAACCTCTTCCACATTTAGCAACGACCAGATCAACAGGCGACGATTCTGCGCACCCGCCAGGTGCTGCTGAATAAGCGGATTAACCGCATTGAAATTCAACACAGAGTAGATGGGTGAGTTGGCATTCAGAAGCTTGCGTTTAACAAACTCGATACTTTCCCCCTTAAACCAACTGGCATCAGGCGAGGAAAAGCCCTGTTTTTCTGCCTTCGTGATCTCGTCGGGAATGTAGCGCGACATTACGTCACGCAGTATCTGCTTGCCATCGTTGGTCTTCTGAAAGTACTTACTTTGCTTGCTCCCAGCCTCGTTTTCGTTCAAGCGAAGCACTTCGGTTAGTTTGTTGAGTTTAAGACTCACAGGACAACGCATTGCGAACTCCACAAGATCGTTGTCCATGAACGGAACACGATTCTCGAGGCTGTGGGCCATGGACAGTTTGTCCTCGACAACAAACAGGCCATGCAGGAAGGTTTTTGCCTCGAAATAGAGCGAATGGTTGATGTAGTCTTCCGGGCGCTCGAGGGCATTGTCATGCGTGGCAAACACATCGCGAAAGATGTCGCGCGTCCAAACGTCACTTACCTCGCTCCATACGGGGGCAAACACGGCTTTCAGCTCTGTGTTATTCAATAAGCGCTGCCAGTACAGGTAGTACTGGTCAATATAGTGCTCAAAGTTCTGGCTGTTGGCGGCACGGTAGTAGCGCCAGGGGTAACCGCCAAACAACTCGTCACCCCCACTTCCAGAGAGCACCACTTTGACAAACTTGCTGGTGAGCTTGGCGGCGTAGTAATTTGGATAGCTTTGCCCGACCCGGGGTTCTTCAAGATGGAAAGCAACGGCGGGAAGACAGCGCTCCATGTCACCAGCCTTGAGCACCATTTCATAGTGCTCCGTCTTGAAACGGGCCGACATGGCCTCGGCTTTCTGGCGTTCGTCAAACGCGAGTTCAATGCCCGACGCTGAGCTCAGGTCAAATCCGCAGGTGAAGGTCTTGAGGTTCGAAAACGACTGCGCGGCAATTGCCGTAATGGAGCCACTGTCCATTCCACCGCTCAGGTAGGCGCCAAGCTCCACGTCGCTGACCAGTTGCCGATTGACCGCCTGACGAAACAGTCTGTCGAGTTCCTCAACGTACTCCTGACGCTTCACCCCGCCTTGCGGCTCCGTGAAATGATAGTCCCAGTACCGAACCCATTTCATCGCCATATCGGGGGACTTCTCATCGATGACCGCATAGTGCCCAGCGGGCAAGAGGTGGATATCCTGGAGCAGGGTCCGGTCTGTAAAGATGTTCTGAAACGTGAAATACTCCAGCAAGGCCTGCTTGTCCAATGTACGCTGGAAAGCAGGTTGCGCAAGAATTGCCTTCTGTTCCGACCCGAAGCTGATGCCCCCGCGCTGCCGAGCAACATATAAGGGCTTGATGCCGTACCGATCCCTCGCAAGCAACAAGCGTCGTTCCTTGCGGTCCCACAGTGCCAGCGCAAACATGCCGTTGAAACGAAGCAAGGCGTCGTTGCCCCAGTGAGCAAGCGCGGACAGCACCACTTCGCTATCGGTCTGGGACCGAAACCAGTAACCAGCCGCCTCTAGCTCGGTTCGCAGCTCACGGTAGTTGTATATCTCCCCGTTGTAGCAAAGCACATAACGATGGTCTGAACTGATCATCGGCTGATGACCGAGGGGAGAAAGATCGATGATCGCCAGTCGCCGATGTCCCAGGCCTACGTTCCCCTCGATCCAATGCCCCTCTCCATCGGGTCCGCGGTGCGCGATGGCATCCGTCATTCGCTTGAGAATGGCGGGAGAAACGGCATCGCCGTTGAGGTTAACAATGCCTGTGATACCGCACATCAGCCGTTGTAGCCCAGAACATTTTCAATCACGTACTGCTGCTCTGCCTCGGTCATTCCGTGGAACAGGGGCAGGGAGATACTGCAATCATTCGCCGCGAATGCCATGGGGAAATCTCCGGCTTTGAGACCGTACTTCTCGCGATAGTAGGTCAGCATATGCACGGCATGGGTCGCAGGACGAGTGGAGATGCCAGCCTGCTGCAAGCGATCCATCCATTCGTTGCGCTTGACATTCACACGCTTGACAGCCTGGGGCACGATCGGTTCCGGCTGGAACAGACAGGGATAGCTCTGGTACCCATGGCCATATCTCTCAGGACGGACCGGGGTCTTGAGCCAGGTCAGCGTGGCAAATGCCTGGTCGTAGACGGCGGCCAGTCGCCGACGCTCGTCGATGATTGCCTGCGCCCGGTCCATCTGTGCTGCGCCCAATGCGGCCTGCAGGTCCGTCATGCGCTGGTTGTAACCCGCATCCGGATGATCGGCCAGCAGATAGGGACGAGCCCCCATGTGACGCTGCAAATCGGTCATCGCAGCGCCATGATCCCGCAGGCGCCGCAGCTTCTCGGCCAGCCCATCGCTTTGCGTCGTGATCATCCCCCCTTCGCCGGTGGTGATGGCCTTGCGGGGATGGAAGCTGAAGCAGCCGGTATCGCCAAATGTACCGACATGCCGCCCCTGATAGGTGCTGCCGAAACCGCACGCGGCGTCCTCGACCACCCACAGGTTATGCTTGCGCGCCAGTTCCATGACCGGACCCATGTCAGCCGACAAGCCGAACAGGTGTACCGGCAGGATGGCCTTGGTGCGGGGCGTGATCTTGCGGGCGGCGTCGTTGACGTCCAGGTTAAAGGTGTTGAGGTCAATATCGCAGAAGACCACCTTGCCGCCCAGGTGCTCGACCACGTTGGCGGTCGCGATCCAAGTAAAGGCCGGCACGATGGCCTCATCGCCCGGACCAAAACCCAGGGCCGCCAGCGACAGGTGCAGGGCCGTGGTGCAGGAGGTCACTGCGATGGAATGGCGCGCACCAGTGAATGTCGACCACTTCTCCTCGAACTCGCGCACCTTCGGCCCCTGCACCAGCCAACCACTGCGCAGCGGCCCCAGCACGCTCTGGATTTCCTCCTCGGTGAGGCTGGTCCGCGCGATCGGAACATTCATCTTGGCGCTGTTGCTCATGCGGGCAATCCCACGGCGGCGCGACGAGCTGCGACTTCTGCCTTGTGGCTGGCGCGCCACTCGATGAGGCGACGCAGCCCTTCCTTGAGGTCAATGGTCGACGTGAATCCGATCTCCTTGGACGCCTTCACGGGGCTGCCGATACGGTTGCGCACCAGGGTTGCCTGGCTACGCGGTGCGTACTTGATCGGCTGCTTGCTGCCAGTCAGGACGATAAGCATCTCGGCCAACTCTTTGAGCGACGTGCGCTTGCCTGTACCGACGTTGTAGAAGGAGTCCACCGCCTCCGACTTCATTGCACAGACGTTGGCCAGGCCGCAGTCCTCGACAGCCACAAAGTCAAAGGCTTCGGAGCCGTCGCCCATGATGGTCGGGCTCTCGCCTTTGTCGATGGCGTCAAGCATCTTCATGATCACGGCGATATAGGCGCCGTGATAGTCCTGCCGGGGGCCATAGACGTTCATGTAACGCAAGCCCACGTAGTTGAGGCCATAGCGGTGGTGGAACGCGCGCAGCATCGCCTCGCCGCAGATCTTGGTCGCACCGTAGAAGTTCTTGTTGTTGAATGGATGGTCTTCCGTCATCGGCTCCTGGACAGCATCGCCATAGACGGATGCAGAAGAGGAGTAGACCAGGCGCTTGACACCCTTCTTGACGCAGGCTTCCATCACATTGAAGGTGCCACGCACGTTAACGTCAAACGCCGTACGGGGATACTCATGACACTGAAGCAGCCACAGCGCAGCCAGATGGATCACGCCATCGGCACCTTCGAGAGCCGACTCGAGGATGTCCGTCTGCATGACGTCACCGCCAACGTCGTAGATCCTGACGCGGGGGTCTTTGAGCGCGTTGTGCAGATTCTCAGCGCGACCGCGCACGAAGTTGTCATAAATGACAACTTCCTTGACGTCGTCCTTGATCAGGTGATCAACGGTATGGGAACCGATCAAACCGGCGCCGCCAATTACCACCAGCTTTTTTCCTCGGATGTCCATGGGCTTATATTTCCTTGCGTTACTTGATCTGTTGCTGATTCATTAATTTATCGTGCTTGGCGATGGAGCGCTTGATGAGCTCACGATTCGCCTGAGTCCAGGCCACGGTACGCTTCAATCCTTCACGGATCTCCACCTCCGCCTTGAATCCCAGGTCGCGCTGCGCCTTTTCAGTAGAGGCGAAACGCTTACCGGAACGATCCCAATCGCGCGCCGGCTTCAAATCCAGAGGCGTTTTGTTGCCAGTGAATTCGTTGATCAGGGTAGCCAGCTCCAGAATGCTGGTTTCGCGGCCGGTCGCCAGGTTATAGACCTCCCCAGGCGCACCGCTACGCGCACAGGCCATCAGGCCACGCGCCATGTCTTCAACAAAGATGAAATCACGGCTGGCATTGCCGCCGTTATCGAGCGGAAGCGCTTCACCGTTCAGTGCACGCCAGATAAAGGTGGGCGTCACGTTTCGCCATACGGTGTGCACTGTTCCTCGCCACTGCCCAGCACCCAGGATTTCGCGTGGACCGTAAACATTGGAAAACCGCGCCTTGACGAAAGGTAGCTGATGTCGCTGGAAATAGTAGTTGCCGTAAAGTTCGCCGATGATCTTAGAGATCGAGTAAGGGCTGTCGTGATACAGGGTTACCGGCTGTTCTTCCGTGGTCGCGGTAGGGGTGTCGTAGGTCTTTTCTGCCACAGCGCAGGCAGCTGCCGCGTAGACCACCTTCTTGAGACTCTTGATGTCTTTGAGCCTTTCGAAAAGCTTTAGGGAGGTCAGCGTGTTGTTGTCATGGTCAGCGAGCGGATTGGCGATCGATGACTGATTGCCGTGGTAGCAGGCCAGATGAAAGGCAAAATCCAGATCTTGCGGCAATTCAGCCAAGATCTTCTCATCAGTAATTGATCCAAAGACGAAACGCACTCGCGAATCCGCCGGGATATTGGAGACATCGGAAGAAAGCAGGTTGTCGACCACAATAATCTCGCGCGGCTCCTCATGCAACAACTGATGCACCAGGTTGCTGCCGACAAAACCCGCCCCACCGACCACCAAGATCCGGGCGTTGGCAAATGAAAAAGTCATATTGAAAACCTTGCTAACGAGATGTAGGGGCCTTGAGGTGCGAGAACACGTCGGTCACGCCATGCTCGTCGTACCACGCCAGTTGTCGGCCAATGGTTTCCTTGAAACCGACCTTCGGAGCCCAACCAAATTTGCGCGCCGTCTCTGTCGCATCAAGCGAGACCACCGGCACGTCATCTGCTGCAGGCGGAACGACTGGAACATCTGTCTGAGGAAGGCCAAGATGCTGGCAAACCAGATCGAAGATTTCCTTGATGGTATGCGCCTCGCCACTGGCGATGTTGAACACGCCTACAGGCGCGCTTGCGACGATCGCCAGATCCATGAACGCCAGAAAGTCACTCATATCGAGGAAATCGCGGGCTGTATCGGAACAGAAGCACTTCAGACCGGCTTTCAGGCGCTTGTAGAACGTAGGGATAGGCCCGATGGCCAGCCGGGGGCCGGTCACGTTGGCAAGTCGCAGCGAGAGCGTCGGCACGCCAGCAAGCAGCATGTACTGCTCACCTGCTGTCTTGCTGATGCCATAGCTGGTAAAAGGTGCCGTCGGATGATCCGCAGGAATCGGCAGTTGTTTCGGGCGGCCATAACACAGCGCCGTCTGAAAATTGATCAGACGCGACACCCCATGCGCCTTGGCTGCGCGAGCCACGTAGCCACTGCCGATCACGTTGGTCCAGCTGTCCTCTACCCAATCATCTGGATCCTTGTACGCTGCCGCAGCGTGAACCACAACTTCGGGCTTGAAGGCGGCAAAGCACTCCTCCACCAGCTTCGGATCGGCGATGGAGCCTTCGCGAACGGTCAACCCATTGACTTGAGGCACGACCTCTCGTTTGCCGGTGGCAAAGTTGTCGATCACGAAGATCTGATGCCCCTTGGGCAGCCAGTGCTCGATCAGGTTCGAACCCAGACATCCCGCGCCGCCGGTGATCAGAATACGCATGCTGTGCCTCCCGCTTATTTCTTCTTGTCCTGAAGCCGCAGATGGGTGTACTCACCCAAGGTGCCGTGCTTCTTGTAGTACTCGATCGCGGCGGACACGGTGTCCTGCAGTGGCGTGAATTCAATCTTCCCGAAGTCCTGGAAAGTGCGGGAAGGATCCAGCAAGATCGAGAAGACATCGTCTGGTCCCAGCTCCTTCACCTCAGCTTGCGGCTTGTTCGGCAAGTCCATGGCATTTACCACCGCGTCGTAGAGCTCCTGAATCGCTACGTCTTGGCCGGATGAAAAGTGATAGGCACCATGCCCCACACCATCACATGCCTTGAGCACAACCCGAGCGAGGTCCTTCACGAAGACGAAGTCTCGGCGCGCCTTTGTGACGAAACACTGCTTCCCGTCCTTCAGGCGTTGGTAGAAGATGGGCAGCGGCCCTGCAACGTTGCGCGGACCAACCACATTGGCCAAACGGAAGGTCACGTAGTCGAGGCCAGACAACTCGAGGTAGAACTCGTTTGTAGTCTTCGAAATAGCGTAGCTGCTGCTACCGGGAAGGCGGGGATGATCCAGGCGGATTGGCTGCTGCATCGGGCGCAGGCCATAGCAGAGAGCGGTCTGGAAATAGACAAAGCGCTTAACTCCGAACTTCCTTGATGCATCGACAATATTCGAACCGCCTACGCAATTGGTCAGAGTATCGTTGTACCAGTCGTCCGGATCTTTGTACGACGCAGCGGTATGCACGACGGCATCCGGCCGGAAGTCGCCCACCAGCTGATCAACCAGATTCTTGTCGGCAATGGTGTCAATGACCACCCGCAGCTTCGGGTGATCGGCCAGATGTTCGCGCCGACCAGTTGCCAGGTTATCGATAGCAACGACCTCATCACCGCGTTCAAGCAGCATTTCCACCACGTGGGAACCGATTTGCCCCAGACCACCTGTCACTAGTACTTTCATGTCTTTCCCTTAAAAACTATTGACCCATCAGGCCACACGCTCCTTCATGCAAGCCAGTATCCTCCCGGCCGCATTGCCATCTCCGTAGGGAGCGACAGCTTTCCTGTTGATGCCCCCGCGAATCACCTCTTCCACCGCAGCGCCAATGCGTGCCGAGTCGGCCCCCACAAGGCAGTTCCATCCGGATTCAACGGTCTCGACCCACTCCGTTTCATCGCGCATCGTGATGCAAGGCACTTGGTAGAAAAATGCCTCCTTCTGTACGCCGCCAGAATCGGTCAGAATCAGACGCGCCGCCTGCTCCAGTGCGACCATGTCGAGAAACGAAAGCGGTTCGACAACGGTCAAGCGCGTCAGATAAGACCCAAGCTTGTGGTCGTCCGCGAGCTTGCGGGTGCGTGGATGCAAGGGCAAGATGACCGGCATGCGGTCGACCAAAGCGGCCAAACCGGCAAGAATTGTCTCCAGCCTGTTCGGGTCATCTGTATTTTCGGCACGATGACAGGTGGCAAGAGCAAAGTGCCCCTCGTTCAATCCATGGCGCTGGATTACCGTGCTTTGCGCGCGCGCCTTGTCGCGATAGTAGAGCGCTACGTCGTACATTACGTCGCCCACGTTGTGCACACCGGCGCGAATACCCTCAGCCGCAAGATTGCCGACGGCGGTTTCTGTAGGGCAGAAAAGCAGGTTTGACACCCTGTCAGCAAGAATGCGATTGATCTCCTCGGGCATTCGCATATTGAAGGAACGCAACCCAGCTTCCACATGCGCCACGGGGATATGCAACTTCGCGGCAGCCAAGGCGCCGGCCAACGTTGAGTTGGTGTCGCCGTAAATCAGGAGCCAGTCCGGCCGCTCCTGAAGAAGAACCCTTTCCACCCCTTCCAGCATGCGCCCGGTCATTGCGCCATGTTGCCCGCCCGAGATTTCCAGGTTGTATTTAGGGCGAGGGATGTCAAGCTCCTCGAAGAACACGCCAGACATGTTTTCATCGTAATGCTGACCAGTATGAACCAGCACTTCATCGATCCCGCCGGAGTGGTCGGCGCGGATGACCCGGGAAACCGCGGCCGCTTTGATGAACTGTGGACGCGCGCCCACAACTGTGACGATCTTCATGCCAGCGTCCGAGCCAGCGCAGACACCACTGACCGTTGCACCTGCTCAGCAAGCAACGGATACATCGGCAGGCTCATGACTTCACCAGCCACCGCATCCCCTACCGGCAAAGATGCCGAGGCATCCTGGACCGCAGGCTGCTTGTTGAGCGGGATCGGGTAATGAACAGCCGTCGGCACCCCGGCGTCTGCCAGATGTTTCTGCACCGCATCGCGCTTGGGCACCCGCACCGTGTACTGCGCCCATGCACTCATGTTGTGGAGCTCGACGTAAGGCGTGGTGGTAATACCGGCCTCGTTCAGCAACCTGGTGTAACGCGCGGCGACTTCCTGACGCTGCGCCATTTCCTCGTCCAGAATCGCCAGCTTGGGCAGCAAGACAGCCGCCTGGATGGTATCCAGCCGGCTGTTCACACCGACGCGCACATGGTGGTAACGACGGTCCTGGCCGTGGCGCGCGATCTGGCGGATGACCTTGGCCAGCTCTTCATCGCTGGTGAAAATGGCGCCACCGTCGCCATAGCAGCCCAGGGGCTTGCTGGGGAAGAAACTGGTGCAGGCGATGGTCGACAGATTGCAGCTCTTGCGACCCTTATAGCTCGCGCCAAAACTCTGCGCAGCATCTTCGATCACCGGGATGCCGTGGCGCGCTGCGATGGCATTGATGGCGTCAAAGTCGGCGCACTGGCCGTACAGACTGACCGGGATGATGGCCTTGGTACGCGGCGTAATGGCGGCCTCGAGCAGCTTGGGGTCGAGGTTGTAGGTGCGCGCGTCCACATCCACATAGACCGGCTTGGCGCGAAGCAGGGCCACGGTTTCCGCCGTAGCGATGTAAGTAAATCCGGGGGTGATGACTTCGTCACCCGGTCCGATGCCCAGGGCCATGAGCGCAATCTGCAGCGCATCCGTACCATTGGCCACGGAAATGCAGTACTTTGCGCCGGTGTAGGTGGCCAGCTTTCCTTCCAGCTCAGCCACTTCCGGCCCGAGGATGAACTGGCCATGGTCCAGCACGCGCTGAATGCCTGCGTCAATTTCCGTCTTCAGGCGCCGGTACTGGCTCTTGAGGTCGATGAATTCCATGTTGAGACTTTCCCTTGCGTCTTACTCGACCAGCCGGCAGGTGCCGTTGCGCAGTTCGTAGCACTTTCCGGTCTGCGGACATACCGTCTGTGCGTCCCCGCTCAGGGGCAGGTCCAGCCGCTCGCCATACTGGCTCATCCAGCCGATCTGGCGCGCAGGCACGCCCACCATGAGTGCGTAGTCAGGCACGTCGTGGTTCACCACCGCCCCGGCACCGACGAAGGCATATTCACCTACCGTGACGCCGCAGACAATGGTCGAGTTGGCGCCCAGCGTCGCACCGCGACGGATCAGGGTGCGGCGGTATTCGTCCTTGCGGATCACGGCGCTGCGCGGGTTGTACACATTCGTGAACACCATGCTGGGGCCGCAGAAAACATCGTCTTCCAGCGTGACCGCGTCATAGACACTGACGTTGTTCTGTACCTTCACGTTGTTGCCGATCACGACATCGTTGCCGACAAAGACGTTCTGCCCAAAGGAGCAGCCGCGGCCAATGCGGGCACCCGAGCAGATGTGCACCCAGTGCCAGACGCGGGACCCGTCGCCGATCTGCGCGCCTTCGTCGACGATGGCCGAGGGATGTACCGTGTAGCCCATGGCGCTCACAGCTCCAGCGGGAGACCCACGCGCACGCCGTCGCGGGCTGAACGGTAGGTGGCGATGAGAACTTCCAGCGACTTGAGGCCTTCGCGCCCGTCTACCTCTGCCTCGGTCTCACCGCGCAGGGTCTTGATGACGTTGTCGTAGTAGAGCGGATGACCGAATCCGTAGACGCTGGTGGTCTCGTAGCTGGCAGACTTGATCTTCTCGTCGTCGGGCTGGCTATCGGCGAACTGCCATTCCTGGATTTCGTTGACCGCCACGCCACCGACGCGGACAGTCCCCTTTTCACCCAGGATGGTGATCGAGCCTTCCAGGTTTTTGGGGTAGGTCAGCATGGTGCAGTTGAGCGAACCCAGTGCGCCACTGCGCCAGCGCACGCTGAGCACGCCAGTGTCTTCCGCCTCGATGTCACGCGCCAGCGTGGCGGTGTAGGCATGGATGGAGTCGATAGGACCGATCAACCACTCCAGCAGATCCACATAGTGGCTGGCCTGGTTCATGAAGGCGCCACCATCAAGCTCCCAGGTACCACGCCACTTGGCCAGATCGTAGTAGCCGGCCTGGGGGCGCTGCCAGAAGACGTTGAGCGTCACCATGTAGATTTGCCCGAAGCGCTTTTGCTCGACAGCCCGCTTGAGCAGCTGCAGCGTCGCGTTCTTGCGGTTTTGCTTGACGACAAACAGGCGCACCCCCGCCTGATCGCAGGCCCGCACCATGCGCAGGCCTTCCTCCCACTTGGTGGCCATGGGCTTCTCGCTGAGCACATGACGACCGGTACGCGCCACCTCGACGGCCTGCTGCGGGTGGATGCCGCTGGGCGTGGTCAGGATGACGCAGTCGGCCGTGGTCTTTTGCAGCATGGCCGCCAGGCTGGCGTGCCCTTGGGCCCCGGTGTAAGCCACGGCTTTTTCCAGCGCGACGGGATCGATGTCACAGACATCGACCAGTTCGGCGTACTCGGCATGCTCGCGGATCGAGTCGAAATGGTTCTTTGAGATTCGCCCGCAGCCGACCAGGGCGAAACGGATCTTGCGGTTGGTGATCGAGGTGTTGCTCATGGTGGAACTCACAGTCTGAACACGGTAAAGCCGGCTGCGGCTGCAGCGTGGCGGTCATACAGGCTCTTCACATCGGAGAGTACGGGCTTGCCGCCGCGGCACAGCGCACGCAGGTCCGCCAACTGCGCATGCCGAAACTCGTTGTGACCCACCGCCACCACCAGTGCATCTACGGGATGAGCAGCATCGACAACACCGAGCTCCAGGCCGTACTCATGCCGCACTTCCTCGGCGCTGGCCCAGGGGTCGGCCACCACGACCTCCACGCCCCAGGCCTGGAATTCACGCACCATGTCTACCACCTTGCTGTTGCGGATGTCCGGGCAGTTCTCCTTGAAGGTGATGCCCATGACACCAACGCGGCAGCGCGGCACGTCCAGGCCGTTTTGCAGCATGAGCTTAATGGTGTTGCGCGCCACGTAGCGCGCCATGTTGTCGTTGATGCGACGGCCGGCCAGGATGACCTGCGGGTGGTACCCCACTTCCTCGGCCTTGTGGGTCAGGTAGTAGGGATCCACGCCGATGCAGTGGCCACCCACCAGCCCCGGCCTGAATGGCAAGAAGTTCCATTTGCTGCCCGCAGCCTCCAGCACGTCAAGCGTGTCGATTCCAAGGCGGGCAAAGATGACCGACAGCTCGTTGATGAGCGCGATGTTGAGGTCACGCTGGGTGTTCTCGATCACCTTGGCGGCCTCAGCCACCTTGATGCTGCTGGCTTTGTGCGTGCCGGCAGTGATGATGCTTCGATAAAGGTCGTCCACGGCAGCGGCCACCTCGGGGGTGCTGCCGCTGGTGATCTTCTTGATCTTGGTCAACGTGTTGACCTTGTCGCCGGGGTTGATGCGTTCCGGGCTGTACCCGCAATAAAAACCCTGGTTGAATTTCAAGCCGGAAAATTTCTCCAGCACCGGCACGCAGACCTCTTCGGTGGCGCCGGGATACACCGTTGATTCGTAGATCACCACAGCACCAGATTGCAGGACCTTGCCCACGGTCTCACTGGCCTTGACCAACGGCGTCATATCGGGGCGGTTGGCCTGGTCAACAGGTGTAGGCACGGTGACGATGAACACCGTGCAATCGCGCAGATCATCCAGACTGGTGGAAAAGCGCAAATGGCTGGCTCTTGCCAACTCCTCCGGCGCAACTTCCAGCGTGCTGTCGCGGCCGGACTGCAGCTCTGCCACGCGAGCCGCGTTGATATCAAAACCCAGCACAGGCCGCCATTTCCCGAACTCAACCGCAAGAGGCAGGCCGACATAGCCCAAGCCGATGACGGCAACTTTCTGATTTTCTATCTTCATCTTTTCCTGTCCTTATTTCCCCAGATTATCCAGGGTTCTCCCATAGGCATCCTCGTAACGAATGATGTCGTCCTCCCCCAGATAGGAGCCACTCTGCACCTCGATGATCTCCAACGGCACCGTACCGGGGTTCGCAAGCCGATGCTTCTGTCCTATGGGTATGTAAGTGCTCTGGTTTTCATGAAGCGTCAAGACCTTGTCGCCGTTGGTGACCTGGGCTGTGCCACTGACCACCACCCAATGCTCAGCACGATGGCGATGCATCTGCAGCGACAACGAGGCCCCTGGCTTGACCGTGATGCGTTTGACCTGATGGTGTGGCCCGAGGTCAATGCTGTCGTACCATCCCCAGGGCCGTGCCACCCGCCGATGCTGGACAGCCTGTGAAGCGTCCAGCGCCTCCAGCTTGGCCACCACCTCCTTGACGGCTTCAGCATGGGCGGCGTCGGCCACCAGCAAAGCGTCTGGCGTGTCGATCACCAGCAGGTTCTTGGTGCCCAGCGTCACCACCGGGCGCTGTCCCCCGGCATGGATATAAGTGTCGCTGGCACGCAAATGATGCGCCAGTTGCACGTCGCCGCCAGCCCGATTGCCCTGCGCATCCGGCGCAGCCAGCTGCGCCACGGCGTTCCAGCTGCCCACATCGCTCCAGGCACCGGCAAAAGGAAAGACGCTGACATTGCGCGCCTGCTCCATGACGGCGTAGTCAATCGACTGGCTCCGGCAGGCGGCAAACACCTGCGCGTCCGGCCGCAAAAAGAGGCCGTCGCGCTGTGGCTCACGCATGGCCTGCCGACAGCTCTCCAGGATATCGGGCGCATGCGCATGCAGTGCAGCGAGCAGATCGCCTGCCCGCATCAGGAAGATGCCTGCATTCCACAGGTATTTCCCACTGAGCAGGAATTCAACAGCCTTCTCCTGCACCGGTTTCTCAACGAACCGCGCCACCTCAAAACCATCGGCAGCCGCAACGCCTTTCTGGATGTAGCCATAGGCCGTACTGGGGAAGCTTGGCTGAACACCAAAGGTCACCAGTCGCCCCGCCTGCGCCGCACGAACCGCTGTGCGCACCATGGCGACAAAGGCATCAGCGTCGGGAATGTGATGATCTGCCGGACAGAACAGCAACAGCGCATCCGCCGGCGCAACCAACGCAGCCAGGGCCATGGCGGCCGCCGTATTCTTGGCCTGCGGCTCGAGGATCTGGCGCACCGTGAGACCAGCCTGCGAAGCAACGTCGGCCACCAGAAAGCGGTGTTCCTCGGCCGTGACGCAAGTGATGGATTCGGGTCGCCCCTCTGCCAGCGGCGCCACACGCTCCAGCGTCAGCTGCAACAGGGACTTGTCGCCCAGCAGCGGAATGAACTGCTTGGGAAACGCCTTGCGCGACAGCGGCCAAAGCCGTGTACCGCTACCACCGCAAAGGATGACCGGCTGGATCATGGGTATGGGGCTCACGGGTAGACCTCCGCCTGTGCCAACGACACACCCTGCCGATCCTTGGCGGATAGCGCTGGTGCACCATCCAGCGGCCACTGAATGCCGATGGCTGGGTCGTCCCAGGCAATGCTGCGCTCATATTCGGGCGCGTAGTAGTCGGTGGTCTTGTACAGGAAATCCGCAGATTCGCTGGTGACCACGAAGCCATGCGCGAAGCCCGGCGGCACCCACAGTTGGCGGTGGTTGCTCTCGCTCAGTTCCACCCCCACCCAGCGGCCAAAGGTCGGCGAACTTCGACGCAGGTCCACCGCCACATCAAACACGCTGCCGCGCACCACGCGCACCAGCTTGCCCTGCGGTTGCCTGATCTGGTAGTGCAGACCACGCAGCACGCCTTGGGCAGAGCGGCTGTGGTTGTCCTGAACGAACTTCAGGCTCAGGCCCGTGGCCTGAGCGAAAGCGTGCTCGTTGTAGCTCTCAAAGAAGAAGCCCCTCGCATCCCCAAACACCTTGGGCTCAATGATCAGAACATCGGGAATAGCCGTGGGAATAACGTGCACGGTACTGCTCACCTCAAACAGGTTGCTTTTCTTTCAACAGGCGCAACAGGTACTGCCCGTAGCCATTCTTCGCCAGTGGCTGCGCCAGCTTCTCCAACCGCTCGCTGCCAATCCACCCCTGTCGCCACGCGATCTCTTCCGGGCAGGCGATCTTCAGGCCTTGACGGTGCTCGAGCGTGGCAATGAACTGGCTGGCTTCCAGCAGGCTGTCATGCGTACCCGTGTCCAGCCAGGCATAGCCGCGCTGCATGATCTGTACGCTCAGTTCGCCGCGCTCCAGATACGTCTGATTGACCGTAGTAATCTCCAGTTCACCGCGGGCACTGGGCTTGACGGCCTTGGCGATATCAACGACCTGGTTGTCATAGAAGTACAGACCGGTCACCGCGAAATTACTCTGCGGCACCTTGGGCTTTTCCTCGATGCTGCTCGCTTTGCCTTGCGCATCGAAAGCCACCACGCCATAGCGCTCCGGATCCTGCACATGGTAGGCAAAGACTGTGGCACCCTGCGTTTTGGCATCGGCCGCCTGCAACAGACCCTGGAAATCGTGGCCGTAGTAGATGTTGTCGCCCAGCACCAGCGCGCTGGGGTCGTTGCCGACAAACTGCTCACCGATGATGAAGGCCTGCGCCAAACCGTCGGGGCTCGGCTGTACGGCATACTGCAGGTTCAGCCCCCATTGGCTGCCGTCGCCCAGCAGTTGCTGGAAGCGCGGCGTGTCCTGCGGCGTGCTGATCACCAGGATGTCACGCATGCCCGCCAGCATCAGCGTGGTCAGCGGGTAGTAGATCATCGGCTTGTCGTACACCGGCAGCAATTGCTTGCTCATCGCCAAGGTAGCGGGATGCAGTCGGGTCCCGGAGCCGCCCGCGAGGATGATGCCTTTGCGCTGTGTCATGGTCAGGTCTTGAAAGTCATTGACGAATGGAAGATTCAGCGAGCACCACCAGATGCCTGGGCTGTGCCCCCTGAACAGACGCCAGGGGAATGCCCTGATCAAGAGTGATAAAGCGCCCCTCGTTATGTACTGCCAGCGCGAGCAGGTATGCATCTGTTATGTGGCGCCCGGTGAGAAGCCGGCCCCAGTCCAGCAAGCCCGGCGAAAGCAGACTCACGGCGTCGGGCCAGAAATGGTGGGCTGGATGGCGGGTGGCTTCGGCCAAACGTGTAGCCACGTCCGCTGCTGGCGCCCGATTGGGATACGCGGACTGAGAAAGAATGCGAATGCAGCCGTTTTGGGTCAGCGGGCACGAAGCCCATCCGTCTTCCAGATGATTGGCAAGCCATTGTGTCGTCAAAGCATGATGTACGTGCCCAGCATCCAACAAGGCGATGAGCACATTGACATCAAGCAGCGCGACCATCAAACGCCCTCGGATTCGCGCAGGGCGTTGACTTGGTCGTTGCTCACCAAGGCACCTTGCGCCGGTAGCGGCCGGAATCCGGCCACCGTTGGCAAGGAGTCTGCCGTCGTAGCTCTCGCGGTCATCGCCTGGCGCGCCAGACGCGAAATAACCTGCCCAGCACTCAAATGCTCCCGGCGCGCCATTTCCTTGGCTGCCAGCAGCACGTCGTCTTCAATATCGAGGGTTGTTCGCATGGTATGAAAAGTGCACAGCGAATTGATGCATTGATTCTATCGCATCATCGCATCATCGCATCATCGCATCATCGCATCAAAGAATCTCATCCAGCATTCGAGCCACCCCGGTTTCCCAGTGCGGTAGGCACAGACCGAATGTATTTCGCAGCCGCGTGGTGTCCAGACGTGAATTGTGCGGCCGCCTAGCGGGCGTGGGGTAGGCCGAGGACGGGATGGGCTGCATCTGGGCCAGACCGGCTTTAAGCACATTGCCAGCCCGCTGAGCGCGCTCCAGAACGAAGCGCGCGTAGCCGTACCAGGACGTTTCCCCATCCGCCGCGAGATGGTAGATGCCGGATTGCGTGAGGTCATTGCGGCGCATGGGCGGCAGCAAGTGCCGGATGGCGTGCGCCGTAACGTCAGCCAGCAAATCTGCTCCGGTGGGCGCGCCGATCTGGTCGTCGATCACATGGAGCTGGTCTCGCTCGCGCGCCAAGCGCAGCATGGTCTTGGCAAAGTTGCCGCCACGGGCGCCATAGACCCAGCTGCTACGGAAGATCAGATGACGGCAGCCGCTTTGCAGAATCTGCTGCTCACCTTCCAGCTTGGTACGCCCGTAGACACTCAGCGGCGCAACCGGATCGTCTTCCGACCACGGCGTCGCGCCACTGCCGTCGAACACATAGTCGGTGCTGTAGTGCACCAGCCAGGCCCCCAGCTGCTGCGCCTCGCGCGCCAGAACGCCCGGCGCCTGCGCGTTCAGCCGATGTGCCAGATCCGGCTCGCTTTCCGCCTTGTCGACCGCCGTATACGCCGCCGCATTGACGATGACCTGCGGCCCGACCTGGCGCACCGTTCGCACCAGTCCTTCCAGATCGGCCAGATCACCGCACAACCCGTCGTTGCCGTGACGGTCCAGCGCCACCACCTCGCCCAGCACACCGAGTGAACGCTGCAATTCCCAGCCTACCTGGCCGTTCTTGCCGAGCAACAGGATCTTCATGCGTACTGCTTCTGGACCCACTCGCGATAGGCGCCCGATTGCACGTGCGCCACCCACTCCGGGTTGTCCAGATACCACTGCACGGTCTTGCGGATGCCGGACTCGAAGGTCTCGGCCGGCTTCCAGCCCAGTTCACTTTCCAGCTTGCGCGCATCAATGGCGTAGCGGCGATCGTGGCCGGGCCGGTCCTTCACAAAGGTGATCTGCTGGCGGTAGGACTTGCCGTCGGTGCGCGGCCGCAACTCGTCGAGCAGGGCGCAGACCGTGTGCACGATCTCCAGATTCGGCTTCTCGTTCCAGCCACCGATGTTGTAGACCTCACCCAACTTGCCGGCCTGCAGCACACGCCGGATGGCGCTACAGTGGTCCTTGACGTACAGCCAGTCGCGGACCTGCTGGCCATCGCCATAGATCGGCAGTGGCTTGCCGGCCAGTGCGTTCACGATCATCAGCGGAATGAGTTTTTCTGGGAAGTGATACGGGCCGTAGTTGTTGGAGCAGTTGGTGGTCAGCACCGGCAGGCCATAGGTGTGGTGGTAGGCACGCACCAGATGGTCGCTGGCCGCCTTGCTGGCCGAATAGGGGCTGTTGGGCTCATAGCGATGCTGCTCGGTAAACGCCGGCTCACCCGGCCCGAGCGAGCCATAGACCTCGTCGGTCGACACGTGCAGGAAGCGGAAGGCTGCCTTGGCCTCGCCTTCCAGACCGGCCCAATACGCGCGCACCGCTTCCAGCAAGCGGAACGTGCCGACGATATTGGTCTGGATGAAATCCTCGGGGCCATGGATGGAGCGGTCTACATGCGACTCGGCCGCAAAGTTCACCACCGCCCGCGGCCGATGCTCAGCCAGCAGCCGCTCCACCAGCGCGCCGTCCCCGATGTCGCCACGCACAAAGACATGACGCGCGTCGCCCCGCAGGGACGCCAGGGTTTCCAGATTGCCGGCATAGGTGAGCTTGTCCAGGTTGACGACGTCCTCATCAGACGTGGCGAGCCAATCCAGCACGAAGTTGGCACCGATAAACCCGGCACCGCCGGTCACGAGAATCATGGGTATCCCTGCAAATAATGGTCGCCAGGAGGCCGCATTTCCACGGCGAATCCGGGATTATTCCACGCCGGATGCCGCTACCCAAAGGAAGGCTACGGCGCTAGAGTGCAAGGGCACATCGCAACTCAAGGAGTACACCATGGCGAAGAAACCGTCTTCCACCTCCGCTCGTCCAAGCGCCCCGCTGCCCGACGCCATCAAGGACTCAGCCCACGAGATTTGGCTGGCTGGGCTGGCTGCTTTCAGCAAGGCGCAGCAAGAGGGCGGCAAGGTATTTGAAGCCCTCGTGCAGGAGGGTCTGGCCATTCAGCGCCGGACCCAGTCCGCCGCCGAGGAGAAAATGGCCGAAGCATCCCATAAGATGAGCAGCTTCGCCAACGAATTCAGCAGCCGCGCCTCGGGCCAGCTGGGCAAGCTCGAAGATATCTTCGAAGACCGGGTGGCGCGTGCGCTCAAGGGCCTAGGCGTTCCCACCGCCAAGGAATTGCAAGCGCTGGCCGACCGCCTGGCCGCACTGGAAAAGATGGCCACGACTCGCCAGCCCGCCACCAAGGCCGCACCGGCTCGCAAACGCCCGCCGGCCCGCAAGACGTCTTGAGATGGCCAAAAAGGCGCCCCGGCAGACCGCCCAGCGCATTCTGGAAACCGCACTGGCGCTGTTCAACCGTTACGGCGAACCGCAGGTCTCCACCACGCTGATCGCATCGGAACAGGGCATCAGCCCCGGTAACCTCTACTACCATTACCCGGCCAAGGACGCCCTGGTCAATGCCCTGTTCGAGCGCTACGCCACAAGTCTGGACGAGTTGCTGCCAGCTGCAGCCCAGGTGCGCCACGTGGAAGACGCCTGGTTCCTGCTGCACAGCCTGTTCGAACTGACCTGGCAATACCGCTTTCTCTACCGCGACCTCAACCACCTGCTGAGCCGCAACCGCCACCTGGAAACCCGCATCCGGGAGCTGGTGGCACATGAGGTTGCCGCCGCGCACACCCTGCTGATCGGCCTGCAACGCGCCGGAAATGCCACCTCGACCGAACTAGACGTGATGACCACCGCCAACTGCCTGGTCGTGGTCCTGACCTACTGGCTGAGCTTCGAGTACATAGGCGACCCGCGCCACGCGCTGGAGCCTGAACACGGCCAAGTCGCGGCCCTGCAGGGCGCGCAGCACGCGCTCAGCCTGCTGGCGCCTTTTCTGACGTCTGCACAGCGGGCGCATCTACGTGCACTGCAGGATGCGTACACTATGCCCGTCGATTGATTTACCCCGAGAGCCCATCCCATGAGTGATCTGAAGACCCGCTTTGAAACCGCCGTCGCCAACTCCAAGAACCTGAGCGAACGCCCGGACAACCCTACCCTGCTGAAGATCTACGCCCTGTACAAGCAAGCCACAGCGGGCGATGTCGAGGGCGACCGCCCGGGTTTCTCGGACTTTGTCGGCCGCGCCAAGTGGGACGCCTGGAACGCTCTCAAAGGCCAATCGGCCGACGAGGCCATGCAGGCCTACATCGAGTTGATCGAATCGCTGAGCTGACCGCTCCGGCTGATATGCCGGCCATGGTGGCGACCGCCGCGAGGCGGCATCACGTCCGCCCTGACAACAGCAGCGTGACGCAGGCGAAGTAGATCAGCAGGCTCAGCATGTCCTGGATGATCGTCGCCAGCGGCCCGCTACCATAGGCGGGGTCGGTACCGAAGCGCGCCAGCAGCCACGGCAGCAACAGCCCCAGGGCCGAAGCCACGATGCTGGCACCGGCCAGTGCCAGCGCCACCGCGGTGGCCAGCCACAATTCGCCGAACACCAGCCACACCATCGGGAACGCCAGCAGCGCCAGCACCAGGGCGATCAATGCGCCGGTGCGCAGCTCGCCTCCCAGCATGCGCCCCAAGCCGGCATGACTCAGGGACAGGCCACGTACCGCCACCGCCTCGCTTTGGGTGCCGATGGCGTCAGCCAGGTAGACCAGGCCTGGCACAAAGAAGGCCACCGCTGGCGTCGCGGCCAGCACCGACTCGAACCGCGCGACGATGAAGGTGGCCAGCATGCTGCCGACCAACCCCACCACCAGCCAAGGCAGGCGATGGCGCACCCGCCGCAGTGGCGGATCCTCGATCGCCTGGCGTGCCGCCTCGGATTCACGCGTGATACCGGCAAGCCGGTGCAGGTCCTCCACGTGCTCGCGACGTAGAATGCTCATGAGGGTGCGCGCGCCGACCACCCCCAACAGGCGGCCGCCGGCGTCGACCACCGGCACGGCATGCACGCCATGGTGCAACGCCACCGAGGCCACCCGTTCCTGGTCGCTGTCTGGCGATACGCTGGGCCAGTCGCGCCGCGCCATCGCACCCAGCACCGCCGCGTCCGGCAAGCCCAGCAGCTGCGGCGCCGTCAGCACGCCCTGCAGGCGATCCGCCTCGTCCGTCACGCACAGCAGGTCCCAGTCATCCAGCCCCTGCAGCCGGATGCGCTGCCGGACCGCCGCGACGGTGTCGCTCGCAGAGGCAACCAGTGCGTGTGGGTTGATCCGCTCGGCAGAGGTCTCGCCCAAGGGCATCACGGTCACGTCTGAAGACACGATGGCTTGCCTTGATGAAGTGGTGCGACAAGGTCTGCCGCGGTTGTGCGGAATTGTAGAGAGTCGGCCGGAGCACGCAGCGACAGAAGATACCGTGGGGTCCTGGCATCTCGCCAACGACGTGCTAACCTCGACGCAATCCAAGTCCCGGCCCAGGCCGCCCCTGTCAACACCTCTGCCATGCTCTACAAGTTCAAGTCCCCCGCTGCTGCCGATCTGATCATGCTCGAGCCGCAGGGTCGCCGCCTGCTGCAGATCATCGGCAAGCAGGTTGACGAAAAGCAAGGCATCCTGCTGCCATCCGACATACCGGCCGCCGCTGCCGCGCTGGAGGCCGCCATCGCGCAGGAGGAGGCGCAGCGCAAGGCCGCCGAAGCCGAGGCCGCCGCCAAGGGTGAGGAATTACCAGAGCCGGAAGGGGTCTCACTGCGCCAGCGCGCCACCCCTTTCATCGAAATGCTGCGCCGCTGCGAAAAAGCAAACAAGGAAATCGTCTGGGGCGTCTAGCCTCCCTGACGCGCTGAACCTGAAGCGACCCAACCGGGAAACGCCGTGGAGCCGGCTTCGCCGGGCCACTGGCGTTGTCCCCTTGAGCGGAAGCGGCGTCAGCCGCTCAGGGGTGCTATCAATTTTCGGATCAGTCGACTTTCGCGCCGGAGTCTTTGACGACCTTCGCCCACTTGCGGTGCTCGGCATCGATCAGGCGGGTGAACTCCGCCGGCGTGTTGCCGCTGGGGATGGCGCCTTGCGCCAGCAACTTCTCCTTGATGGCCGGGCTGTTCAGGGCCTTGGCGGTTTCCTGCTGGATGCGGTTCACGATGTCGGCCGGGGTGCCGGCCGGCGCGAGCAGACCGAACCAGCTGCTGGCCTCGAAGCCCTTGAGCTGACCCGCCTCCTCCACCGTCGGCACCTCGGGCAGCGAATCCGAGCGCCGGGCGCTGGT
>Ga0114986_1000001_pt1 | contig 108688 bp, 112 predicted proteins | sample Shrwel1BS1Day17_FD_96988 | JGI IMG/M metagenome (GOLD analysis project Ga0114986, IMG submission 96988) | Subsurface microbial communities from deep shales in Ohio, USA - Utica-3 well 1 S-1-Day17 | ecosystem: Environmental > Aquatic > Deep subsurface > Shale gas/oil reservoir > Produced... | reverse complement strand
GCGCGGTGGCGGTGGGGGCGGGCGCAATTGCGCCGCCGGCATTACGGGTAGCGGACATATCGTCATCCTCTTCGGGTTGGAGAAGCGTGCGCGGGTCAAAGCCCGCAGGTTCGCCGTCGCGGCCGACCCCGACCGACGGATCGGCAGGGACAGCCACCAGGCTGATTTCGTAGGGTTCCCAGTCGGTGGCTCGGTAGACCTCGTCCCCGTTGCTGACCTTTTCGAGGACCAGCTCGTGGATCCGGTAGCCGACGCTCACCAGCTTGCGGATGCCATCCCTGACATCCTGAAAGACCTCTTCCGCACGCGCCGATCGACCAAACCGGACAACCGCGTAGGCCTTGCGCCCTTTGATCCAGGCGCGTTCAACCACACCCACCTGATCGCGGGTATTGTGGTCCATCAGCAAGGCACCACCCGCGTTCAGGCGGCCAAGCCTGACGGAGGCGGACTTGTGATCCAGAACCTCGGTTCCCCACCAACGTTGGTAGGGTTCTTCCGAGGAGAAGCTCAGCTCGACGGTGCGAGCCTGCTCATCAATGGTTTCGGCGCGGACCTCGAAGGCGAGTTCGCGGGTCAGTTGCTCGGCGGGGACAGTCTCGCCGTCGCGGACAAGCGCCACCGCTGCCAGCGCAACGCCGGCCGTCAGAACACTCTTCATCGTCGTCACTCCTGATTGGCGACCGGCGCAGCTGGGGCTTGCCCGCTGCCCGTCGGCGAATTGAACCCGCGCGCCTCTTCGGCCTCGAGCTCGGTCCAGACCTCTTCGGGATCGCGGCCGCGCTCGCGGATGATTTCGGCCCGGCTCTTGATGCCGAGCCCGACCGCCTCTTTCAGCGCGGCGATGTCGCTCTTTGGATCGACCCATTCCCAGCGCCGTCCGAAGAACATCGGGGCGTTGAACTTGTCGAACTGCGAATAGGGCAGTCGCGACAGATCGCGGTCGTAGATCAGCGCCCGGGCCAGCCACCACTCGTAGACCGGCACCTTCACGCTCTCGATGTAGAGGCCCTGCAGGACCTTCCACATTTCCCGCTCATCAAGCGTCCCGGCGCGGATCGACGAGAAGTTCACCTGCGTCAGATCGCCGGTCAGGCCGTGATAGCTCACGAGGCAACCGGTCGCGATCGACCGGGAGATTGCCTTCACGAACGGATCGTAATTCGCGTGCGGATAATCCGGATCCCACTCGGCGAGCTCGTAGCCGTCGGGTATGACATCGAACTGTCCCGGCGCCGCCTCGCTGATGAAATCCTGCGACCCGTCCAGCGGCTCGCCGTCCTCTTCCTCGTCGACACGGATCGGCGCACCGGCCTCGGGATCCTTCTGCTGAAAGAAGCCCATCTTCGCCGCGCCGACATTAGCCGCAACCTGCGCCGCTTCCTGATACTGATCGAGCATCCGCGCTCTGCGCAGTGCAGCATACGCCCAGGGCACGCCGCGCCACTGGTTGACCTCTTCAGGCACGAACAGGTGAATGATCTGCTCGGCCGGAATGCGATCGTAGCTCTGCGACCAGTTGCCGTGAATGTCGCTGTTGTTGCTCTCTTTGCGGATCCAGTAGGCGACCGGCTTCATGAACCCGTCGAATTCGACACCCATGCGGATGCGGCGGCCACCATCTAGCTCCCGGTTCAAGTCCTCATCGAGCACATGGCCAGGCAGCATCTGCAGCTGACAACCGTGAATGCCGCGATCATTGCCCTCGACCATCCGGATCAGCACTTCGCCGTCCCGTGCAACCATCGTGATGGCGAGGGAATCGAACATCGTTTCGCTCAGTCGACCGGTCACGTCGTACTGGCCCTTCTTGGCCCAGCGCGCATAGGCCTTCTGCAGCCTGGCACTGTCCTGCTCGTCGCGCGATCCATCCTGACGCCGGGCGTCGACCTTCAGTGTGAATCCTGCGGGACCGACAACGTTGGTCCGCACCAGCGAGGCGAACTTGCGCCCGAACTCATCGTTCCGGAAGAAGTCGCGGCTGCGCGCCCGCATCACGCGCAGGTTGCGATAAAGCGACTGGTTGAAATTTTGGTCGTTGGTGGTCCAGCTCGCGGTGAGGCGATCCTGTCTGCCCACCTCGAAGCTGCGCGAATGGCCGTGCCGCGCCATCATGTGCCGGGGCAGCCGCGCAAAGGGCGGAAGATCCGGCACCAGCTCGACATCGTCCGAAGGCGTGGCGCGCCCGAATTCAAACCCGAGGATCTTCATGTCAGAGCCTCACCAGCACGCGCTTCGGGCCGCGCCCTTTGTTCGTCTCGCGCGCCACGATCCGGGCATAGTGCTTGCGCAGCGTGAGCAGTTCGGCATGCGGAACCTTCTCGAGCGCGCGACCATCGGCGAAGGTGAACTTCATGTCTTCCGAGCTGGCACGGCTTTCCAGCACTGCGTCGATTGCATCCAGCGCACGCCGGGCGGCGCTGCGCTGGTCCGTGTTGGCATCCGCCGGGTCGGGCTGGACCTGCACCTCGCCGTGATCCAGCGTGGTGCGCTCGCCTGTCTTGCTGGCGGCGATCACGTAGCGATAGGTGCCTGCCGCCAGCGCCGCCGATGTAGCGGACGTGAGGAGGAACTCCCAGTCACCAGCCTCGTCGGCACCAGCCACCGTGGTCGGCGATCCGCCGGCCATGGCCTGCAGCACTAGCGATGCAGCCCAGCCTTCGGATGCCGGATAATTCCCGGCCGGGATCGCCAGGCGCAGGCTGTCGCCCGCGATCAGCGACGCAGGCATCCGGCTGAAAGTCATGGCGGTTCCTAGTTGAGGCGTCCCATCCAGCCTTTGCTCCGCCGCACCGACGCCTTGCGGCGACGACGCGACGGAGCCGGCGGGGGCGGGGCATCCTGTGTGTTCGGTTCGGGCACCTCGGCACCCAGCTCGGCAGGCTCAGGCTCTGGCTCTCCGGCCGCCTTGGGCCAGATCACCGAAAATCCGCGCCAGACCCAGCGCATGTGTACGTGGCTCTGGGCATAGCCCGGCCGCAGCATCGTCGCCTCGCCGTAGACCAGGTGATCCCAGGTCTCATTGCGGGTGCGACGCTTCTTCCACTTGCCGTCGACCAGCTCTTCCGCTGCGATTTCCTCGACATAATCAGGACTGAGATCGCCCGGCAGGTGGATGTAGCCCGGTCCCGGCACAGTGCGGCGCAGACGGGCATCAATGATATTCTTGATCTTGTGGACGTTCGGGATCCACAACCGGGCAGACCGGCGCTTTGCCCCGCCCTTGATCTTCTGGTCGGCAAACTGCCCCGGCGGCATCAGCGCCGCAGTGACCTTCGAACCGCCTTTCAACAGGGTTATCCGCCGCTCGTGCACACCTAAAGCCACAGCGGCAGCAAAAAAGAACTTCGCGCCTTCTGTCGCCTGGTCGCCTTGCTTGTCGCTCCCGCCCGTATCCACCGCGACGCCAAGGATCGGCGCATGGCCGACAGTTCGGCCCGGCTCGATCACTTCGCCCCGGTCCACATTGACCTGAGCCCCTTCGACCAGCGGAATCTTGCGGTCGAACAGCGGCAGCAGCGCCTTCCAGTGTTCCTTGTGCACGAAGGGCTGCACCCCTGTGATTCCATCGTCCAGCACCGTGATCGCAAAGCGATCGACCAACCATGTCTCGCGCCCTGCGGCATAGCCAAGGATCGCGACCTCGAACCGGTCGTGCTGCACGTCGACCTGCGCGAGCAGCACCTTCGGTCCGCGCGGCACGGTGCCCATCCGCCAGCCCGGCTCCCGCCGTTTGGCCAGATCCTTGGCATCGATCGGACGCTCGCCCGACAGCTGCGAGCGGTAATTCTTTCCGCCCTTCACGTTCCAGAAGGTGCGCAGCAGGCTTTCATCCTGCCGCTCTTCCCAGGCAATCTCGGCCTCGCGCTGTTCGCGCGCCAGCTTCTCCCAGCTCGTGAAGCCCATTAATCCGTCGCGCCGGAAGGTCCGGCGATATTTGCTGGCCGAATTATTCTTCGCGATGAAGCCGCGGTTCGGCAGGTCGGCAAGACTGCGCAGCACTTCGAACCGGGCGTCGGGATCGAGGATGCAGCCATTGGCACCGCACACCACATGCGCCGATGCCGCCGCTTCGTCCGGCGTTCCTTTCGTGAACTTCAGATCACGGCGAATGTCGATTTCCCAACGCTCGCCGCAGCTCGGACAGCGCGGATGCAGCCGCTCGTCCGTACCGCCTTCAACAAAGGCTTCGATCCCGCCCCCTTCAACCGCGGGACTGGACGAAACCAGCGTGGTTTCCCGCCCCTCAAACGTGGTCTGCCGACCGCGCAACAGGCCCAGCAATCCGCCTTCGCCCTCGATATCCTCGGGCATGGCGTCGAAATCGTCCGCCCAGGTATTGCAATAGGGCCTCTGGCGCAGCTGCGATTTCACCGGCCATGCGGCCCCGACGTAGCAACCCCTGAATAGCTTCAGGTGCATGTTGTCGGCGCTACTGTCGGGCAACAGCGCGTTTCGCAGCACCGGCACTGATCGCACCAGCTCGTTGATGCGCAGCTTGACGAAGGCCTCGGCGGCAGCCTTGTCGGGCTGCACCATCAGGAATGGCACTGCCGAACGGTCGACCGTCCAGCCCATCCATGCCTCGCCGACCATCGACTTGCCCGCCTGCGCCGGCCCCATGTCGCCGACCTCCGGGGTTTCCGGATCGCCCAGGGCGTCCATGATCTCGGCAAGGTATGGCAGAGCCAGCGGATCGTAGCGCGGCATGAACCGCTCGGCCCACTGCGAAACGGTCAATCGTTCCTTGGGAATGTAGATGTGGGCTTGGCGGGCAAATAGCTGCGCGCCGGTTTCAAACGGCGGCAGCTCCACCCGCTGCATCAGCATCGTCGCTCTCCGCCAGGCCTTTCAGTGCAGCCGCGAACTGGCGGCGATCGTAGTCGATAAGTTCCTCTGCGGCGGCCAGCTGCTCGCGGGACAGGTTCACCCGCTTCGCAAGCCGCGTCATGAAGCTGGCCCGGCGCTGCGCGTCGGCCACCAGCACGTCCGAAATCGCGGCCTCGATCTCCACCTTGCGGATAAGTTCGCCGCGCTTTTCCGCGACCTTGATCGCGTAGAATTCTTCCTCGAGCAGCTTGCGCCGCTCATCCGCCGACAGGCCGACCTGCGACACATCAGCCGCGGCACCCTCGCCGAGCAGCTCGAGGCCCAGCTGGCGGACGCGCTCGGCATGGTCGCGCTCGGTCTGGACCCGCTTGGCCTCGCGTGCCTTGAGCCAAGCAATCCCGGCCGCAACGTCAATCTCGTACGCCTGCCCGTTGGTGCCGGGCAGCGCCGGAAAGTCCGGATTATCCTTGATCAACCGCCGCAGCGTCGGCTCCGACGGCACGCCGGGGATGGCCGCGAACTCACCAAGCGAGGCGATCAGCGCCTCAGCCATGATCGAAACCGTAAGAAAAAACAGAGGCCTCCGAAAAATCCGGAACTCTCGCACAAGCCGCGCCTTCGGCCCCCGTACAGGGGAGGATGCCAGGAAGGACCCAAAGCCCTGCCACCCGAACGCCAGCGCCCATCGTGCCGTCAGGCATAGCGGTTTCGGGCTCAACCAGCGACTGAGGATTTTGCCGCGCGCTCACATTCCCCCCCTTGACACGTTCCTCTCGCGGAAATCCGCGCTGTTGAGGCCCACCGCGATAGCACGCAGGGCCGCCCGATAGCGCTTGGCAAGCCCATCCTGCCCCCGCGCCACACCCATGAAGCGCATGATCTTGGCCCACGGCAGCTGGGTATAGCCGGTTGCGTGGAAGCTGAGGCACACCGCAAGCAAACGACGATCTGCGGCAGCAGGCACCAGCATCATCCAGTCGCTCACCATATCACGCCGGTCGACCTCCTCGCGCGAAAGCGGCAACGGACGGACAGCCACTTCCTCGAGGTCGCCCCCGCGAGCGTCATAGTCGCCCTTGCTCGTCTCGCGCGTCATCAGGTGCCAAGGCCCGTCCGAAGCGAACGGCCAGCGCCCACCACCCGGTGATCGGCGCCACAGCACGGTCGCCTCGATCAGAGCCTCGCGCACCAGATCGAACGTCCACCACTCGACCGCATCGATATCCATCAGCGCCATGCCACTATCCTCCGCGAAGCGCTTTGCTCCATTTGCCAATCCCCTGAAAAATACAGCATCCACAGTAGATTACTGATCATTCTCCACCTTCTCTTCCAACAAATGGAGGAAAGGAACGAAACATCACACCACCCCCGCACGCCCGCGCCCGCACACACAAGGGGGGCAGAGCGTTTGCTTCCATTTCTCCAGACGCGCAGAAATCCGCCGTTTTCCGGCTCCATTTCACGTTTGAGTGGAGCGAACCGCCCGCGAATGGAGCGAAATCCGCTATCGTCAGGGGGCCTAATCATCGCCCGGAACCCAGTCCGCGCTGTCTCCAGTGGGCCACTGCGAGGGGGCCGGGGGCGGCGCCCCAGCTGCAGCCGCATCGCGTGCGTCTTCATCAGCAGCGGTCCAATACCCCGCTTTGACGTCCTCGAGCGTGACGACAGGCCGGACACCGACCCACCATGCCCCGTTCGAATGCTTTTCCTTGAAGCGCTTGGCTGCGACCTCTTTCGAGAACGCCCGTTCGGCCATCTCGTAGGAGCCGGTCTGATGGCACCACGCCTGATAAAGCTCGAACAGCTCGCGCTTCTGCACCCGCCATGGCCGGGCGCGGCTGTCCTCTCCGACCTCACAGGTCTGACGCAGAAACCGCCCGATCGTGTCGCTGTCATCCCGATATTCGGACGTCGCAAGCCTGACATCCTCCGGCTCGATCAGCCCGTGTTTCTTCCAGTCTAGCAGCCCGCGCATCAGCCAGGCGAAGATCCCGTCCCGCTCGGCGAGCAGCTTGTCCTTGAGGGCCTTGTCGCGTTTCTCGGCCGGGATATCGGCCTCCCACGGCACCAGCTGCATCCGTCGCCAGATGCCGTCGCTGGTATCCTTGATCACCGGCTTGTTGTTGCCCGATATCGTGATCTTGAACTCGGGAAAGAACGTGAAGAAGCTCTTGTTCAGGTGGCGCGCATCAACAGGATCCTCGCCGGTCAATTCCTTGACCAAGCCTTCATCGAGGACCGCGCCCTTGCTCGGCTCCGATACGCGCAGGAACCGCACGCCCGGCAGCTTGGCGATGGCAGGCGTGGCCTGATCACCTGATTTCTTCCCCTGGTCGAGAAGGCTCGCGATCTTGATCGTCCCGGCATAGTCGCCCGCGATCCGCGCGATCGTCTCGACCCATGTGCCCTTACCGTTGGACCCCCCGCCATAGAAGAAGGCGAGCTTCTGCTCCCCGGTGAAGCCTGTCAGGCTCAGACCGCCCCACTGGGCAAGGAAACGCCGCATCTCGGGCTTCGGCTGCACCGTGGCAAGGAACGCGTCATGTGTCGGCGATTTGGCGCCGGGCCGATACTCGACATCAGCGAGCTTGGTGATGAAGTCATCGCGGTTGTGCGGATCGAGCCGCAGCACCCAGGCCATGTGCCATTCGCTCTTGCCGGCGGCGACCTCCTCGGGCGCGCGCTTGCGCCGGGCCTGCTCCAACCGGAGCGTGCCGTTCAGGACATTGATCGCCATCCGCTCGCGGTCGAAATCACCGACATTTGCGACAAGCGCCGTCATGCTCTTGGCCAGCGCCCCGGCGGCGGCGATCTTCCCCGCCGCCTCAGACGATCGCGCCCATTCGGCGAGCTTGTCCGAATACATAACGGGATGGTTGCGCTTGAAGTCGACCACGAAATCCATCTTCGCGGCATGCTCGCGCTCGAACGCGGCGAGCGCCTCGCCCGCCAGATAGGGCGGGGTCTCGGGCCGCTCCCCGCTGGCGCGCACCAGCTGGGCTTCGTTCTTAATCGCCCGCATCGTGGCGAAGATCGCTTGCATGACCTCTGGAGGCAGTGCGCGCGGCTCCTCGCCGAGCAGCAGCCAACGCCGGCCATCCCAGCGAAACCAGCCCAGCTCCGCGCAGAACCGGAAGTCGTTGCCGTACCGATGCACGAACCGCTCAGCATTGCCGAGGTCGGTCATCGGGAAACGGGCACAGACTCGGTCAAGATCGGCATCAGCGAGGGGGCGCAAGGCCACCACCTTCTTCCCTTGCCCTCCCGATGGGTCAGCAGCACCGCCCGTTCCGTTCGGAGCGTCAGGGGAACCATCGCCACCAGCGGGGTGCGGGGTCTGATCGTCAGATACTGTCGCCATCACATCCCTCCCGCATCATGCCAGGCGAGCGCACTGGCAGCGCGCGGGGGAGCGGCAGGGGCGGGCAGAGCCTTTGGCGAGGCCGCACGGCTCGCATCGATCACCACCGGCAACAGCGCTTCGGTCAGCGGGCCTTCGATGCCCAGCACCCGGCGATACAGCACCAATACGCTTTCGGCCGCATGGCGCCCCGCGCTGGACCCTTCCAGCATGTCAGCCTCGATCATCTTCACCACCGCATCAACCTGCGGACGCTGCAACCCGGCAAGCTTCGCCAGCTCGCGCACGAACTTGCGTTCTTCGCGGATCGGTTCCAGCGCGGCGCGTTCGTCGGCGCGAAGCTGCAGCAGGCGCTGCACCACCCACACCAAGCGCTTTTCGCTTTCGTCTTCCGGCTCGGGCCAATGATATTCATCGCCGGTGATGTCGCTGGTGGCAGGGTCACCCGGGGCAACCGTGTGAAGGGCCATGTCACGACCTGGGCGATCGACACCGGAGACAAGGCGCTCATAGCGCGCCCGCCAGGTCGCCAGATACTCGCCGCGCAATTCGTCGTGCGCGATCTGGCCGGCCAGCGCAGAAAGCTCCTGCCACACCGCCGTGCGCTCCTCTGGCGCAGCATCCGGCCCGACTTCACCCACCACATCGGCAAACAGGAAGGCGTCTAGCCCCATCGCTTCGGAGACAACCGCCTCGATCCCGCGCGCGCCCTCAGCCCGCGCCAGATCGTCCGGATCCTGCCCCGCGGGCAGCAAAGCGACCTTCAGCGTCCGGTCCGGCGCCAGACCGGGAAGGGCGCGCTCGCAGGCCCGCCGCGCGGCCTTGCGCCCCGCCGCGTCGCCATCGAACATCAGGATCGGCGCGCGCACCAGCTGCCACAACCGCTCGAGCTGCGCCTCGGTCAGCGCCGTGCCCATCGGGGCGACCGCCTCGGCAATCCCCGCCCCGGCCAGCGCGATCACATCGAAATAGCCTTCCACCACCAGCGCCCGCTTGGCCTGCCGGATTGCGGGCGCCGCGCGGTGCAAGTTGAACAGGATCCGGCCCTTGTCGAAGATCTCGGAGTCGGGCGAGTTGATGTACTTGGCCACCCCCTCGGGCGCGCCGGGTAAAATCCGCCCGCCGAAACCGACAATCCGCCCGCGCGCATCATGAACCGGAACCATGATGCGGCCCCGGAAGCGCGCGCCGGTCCGGCCGTCCGCCTCCCACATCAGCCCGGACGCAAGGCCATCCTCCCGGCCGATCCCGATGCGCTCAAGATAGCTATGCCCCTCAGGTGCCAGACCGAGGCAGAAAGCCCCCGCCAGCTGCTCTGAAATCCCGCGCTGGGTCAGATAGGATTGCACCGACTTGGCCCGAGCACTGTCGCTTCGCGGATCGAAGCCGAGCCCGTCAGAGAAAAACGCCATCGCCGCCTCCAGCGCCGGCCGGATGCCCTCGACCCGCGCCGCTCGCTCCTGCGCGGCCGCGCTCGGCGCCGGCATCGCCATGCCCGCCGCCTCGGCCAGCTCGCGCACGGCATCAAGGAACGGCAGCCCCTCGACCTCGGTCAGCCAGCGGATCGGCCCGGCATGAAATCCGCAGCCAAAGCAATGCGCGAAGCCCTTGTCGTCGTTGACATAGAAGCTCGGGGTATTCTCCTGGTGAACCGGGCACAGGCCCTTGAACTCGCGCCCGTTGCGCTTGAGCTGGACCCGTCTGCCGACGAGCGCGGACATCGTGGCGCGCGCCTGCACCTCATCAAGAAACGTCTGCGAAAGCACTGAAATTCTCCCCGCTGGCAGCTACGCCGCCACATCCCGAAGCTTGCACCAGGCGCTGCCGCAGCGCTTGGCCTCTTCTGGCCTCCGAAGCTTCTCGCACTGGCCGCAGAACTGGGCCCCAGCCTTCCTCTTCTCGAAAGCATCTCCGAAGGCCACGCCACCGCCCACAACCGGCAAAGCCGCGTCAGCAACCCGCGGGGCAGTCACGCCGGTATTGCCGCTGGTAGGCTGAGGCACGCCGGTCGACATGGCGCGGCGCAGCACATTGGTCATCGCCGCCACGCGGCCATCGCCGGACGCGGCCATCTCGCGAAGCGCGTCATTGCGCCAGTCTTCCTGTGTCCGCGCGGCCAGCGCCGCGATCAGTCGCGAACGCGCAGCATCATCGGTCACGCGTGCCCCGTTATGACCCGCGCATACTGCGACAAGCCCGGGGAAGATCGTCCCGGCATAGGTCAGCACCTGACCCTTGAAGGCATCGCCCATCACCGCCAGCGCCAGCTCGGTTGCCGCCGGACCATGCGATTTCCAGGCAGAACGGATCCCGCCGATATTGGCCAGCTGCCCGGGTTTCCAGAACAGCGTGTTCGAGTGCGGGGCGAGCATCAGCCCGGCGCGCTCCATGGCTGCGCCGATCGCGATGCAATCTGCATCCCCTGCCACCACGGCCGCGCGAAACTTGTCCAGCGCCGATACCGGACGTCGGCGATCGTTCAGATCATTGAACAGCGCCGCCTCCTCGGCGACGTCGGTGTATTCCTCGATCAGGCACGGCAGCTGCTGGATATCGCCGCGAAGCTTGGCCGCGGCGAGCCGGTGCTGCCCGTCCACCACGAACAGCCGGCCATCGCGACGCGACACGGTCAGCAGCTGCGCGCGGCCCCAGTGCCAGTTCAGCGCGATCTGCGCGATCAGCGCCTGACTTTCCGGGTTCTCGATCGACCGTTGGTAACTGGGATCAACCTCGAGCTGGTCAGGCAGGCAGAACTGCATCACCGGCAGCTTCCCGCGCGGCGACAGCATCGCCTCGCGCGAGAACGCCTTGCCAGCCCGCCCAGCGCCGCAACCCTTGGCCGCCAGCCCTAGCTTGCGCATCCGATCGCGCACCGTTTCATGCCCGACGCCAAGTTCGGCGGCGATCTGCCGCTGAGAACGCCGCGCGGCGACCATCGCCTTGAGCTTCGGATCGAGAACGCCCCAGTCGTGGCGATTGCCGTGCGCCGCCTTGTCCGCGTTCATTACGCTGCACTCCGGACATCGTCGGCAGCTATGAAGCCGACATCAGCCAGCGTAGCGCCCCGGATCGGATAGGGTCCGGTGTAAGCGGTCGGACAGTCGGCCGAACCGACTTCAATCGCAACCTCGACCGCCAATTCCTTGGCCAGATCGAACGCCCGCAAAGCGCGGCCAAGCTCGGCATGCAGCGCCTCAGCCTCGGCCCGCGTGAAAATGTTACCCGGCTCTTTCAGGCCCTCGCGGCGCTCCTGCACAAACACCAGATGGCCCTCGATGCCAAGTTTCGCGTCCCCGTTCGGCATGGCCACCGCGTAAAACCGGCGCGGATCGCCCGGCCACGGCAGATAGGGGTCAGGACGAGCCATCGTTACACCCTCCTCGTTGATTTCCCGGCGTGCCTGCCGGTCAGGATCGTCACCACCCGCGGCGCATTCGGGCCGCAGTCCTCGACGGAAATCTTGCCCTGACGGATCAGCAGGCCGACGCGGTAACGGGCGGAATCCTTGCCCGAGAGGCCACAGCGCTTCGCCAGCTCATCATTGCTGGGGGCAGGGCGATCACTCACCGCCGCAAGTGTGAGGCATTGCAAAATGAGGGACAGGCTCGACCGCCGCACCACTTTGCGCCTCGCGTAACCCCGCGCAGCACGGCGTTGGTCGGCGGCGGACATTGGGGCCGATCCGCGCTCGACCAGGAACAGGAACTCGCTCCCTTCGCGCTTGCGCTTGGGATGCAGCACACCCGCATCGACCAGCGGCCGCATCGCCTGCACCAGCTCGACCGGCGGGCGTTCGCCGCGGCCATAGGTTGCCTGCGTTCCCGGCTTCGCGCTTTCGGCAAAGCGCATGATGTCCCCCGCCCGGCACAGCATCAACGCGGATCCTCGTCGCGCTTGGCGGCCTCTTCCACCACCGGCGGCTTGCAGCGCACCAGCGCCTCAATCGGGATCAAGCGGTTGCCTTCCCGAACAAAGCGCGGCGCGCGCAACATCCGGTCCGAATATCCGTCGAGCATCGTCACTCTCCTGCCAAAGGCTGCAATTCGGTGATCGTGGCCTGCGCCAGCTGGCCGATCGCCGCGCGCTCGCGGTGATCGATGCGGCCATCAGCAGCGGCCTCGGCAATCGTGCCCGCGAGCGTGTTGAGCTTCGCTGCAACCATCAGCGCATTGGCGCTGTCGTCGTGATCGATGGCGATCAGGCGCAGTCCGGTCGGGCGGATCAGCTCGTCGGCCAGATGGCGGGGCAGCTCGCCCAGAAGCGCACAGAGTACATGGCCGGGCAGGGTGACACCGTCGGCCCAGCGCCGCAGGTCGCGCGGCGTCTCGCCAACGGCGCGGGCCAGAGCTTCCAGCGCACCGCCCTCATGCTCGAACCGGCGCAGCACGTTGGCAAGCCGGTCGGCCAGATAATGCTTAGATGGGGCGTCAGGCCGCACGATCCTGCGCCTCCTGCGTGGTAACACCAACCCTGTGAACCAGATCGACCGCCTCCTGCGGGACAGCGCCATCGGGCCAGTTGCCCGCATCGCCGAAGAAAGCGGCGAACTCCTCAAGCGTGGCCGTCGTGGTCGAAACCCGGGCGTTCTCGAACCGCGCGAAGAAGCGTGTGTCGTTCTTGACCAGTCGGCCAAGCCGCGCGAGGCTGGCGTCCGACTTCTCGGCCCAGATGGCGGCGACCGAACAGAGCAGCTCGGTCAGGGGGAGGGGTGGCTGTGTCATCGCTGCCGGATATGACGGAGATATCCGTCGCCAGTCAAGCGGAAATTACCTTCGTTCCACTGGCGGGCATTTCCTGCGATCTTCTGCACATGTCAGAAGCAGCCGAAATCCTGCGCGTCCGCCTCGCCGAAGCTATCGACCGCAAGGGGATCACCGCACGCACCTTGAGTGGCCTGATCAAGGCCAACCACTCCTATGTGTCGCAGCTGCTGAGCGGGAAGGGCGGGGTGCCCGCCGCCTCGCGCCTTGCTGCCCTCGCGCGCGAGCTCGAAGTCAGCGTCGATTGGCTGACGGGCGACAGCAACCAGCGTGAGCCCATCCGCAGTGAGGTGACCGTCCTCGATGGCCCGGTATCATGGCGCGGCCCTGCGCCGGACTTGCCACCTGTGCCGCTGGTCGGTACCGGCGACTGCGCGACCATAAGTTTCGAGGACCAAAGCGGAAATATGCTCGAGATCGAGCGCTGCAGCTTCGATGCCGATCACACCGTGCGCATGATCGCGCGTCCTCCGGCGTTGGCTGGCGCCCGCGATGTCTATGCCATCTACTTCCATGGCGAGAGCATGTTGCCTCGCTTTGAGCCGGGCGATGTCGGCTTCGTCGATCCGCGGCGTCCGGCAGGCCCGGGCGATTACGTGCTGGTGCAGCTCAACAGCGGACAGGATGATGATGTCGTCAGCGTGCTGGTCAAAAGGCTCGTCCGCGCCACCGCGAAAGAGCTGATCCTGGAACAGTTCAACCCGCCTGCCACCTTCACCGTCCCGCGCGCCCGCGTGGCCCGCTATCACCGGATCCTACGCCAGGCCGAATTGTTCCTGTGACCCATCCGCCACACGAATGACGGACATATCCGTCATTAAGTGTTGACAGAGGATATTTCCGTCATTTATTTCCGCCTTCATCACGAAGGAGGAAACCATGACGCATTCCCCCAGCATCCGCGCCATTGCGCTGGTCGAATTCACCCGCCGCCGCGCCAGCTGGCTGAAGGCAAGGCGCGAAGGCGCTGCTGATTGGCCCGGCGATCCGGCAAACGAGAACCTGACCCTCTGGACTGCCATTGCGCTGGCCGCTGGTGTCGGCCGCGATCTCCCGCGGGAAATCTGCGCCGCCATCGAGATCGAGGCGTTCTTCCCCCACCGCCGCAAGTTCCTGCCCCGCGCCGATCACATCGCCCACGATCACGCATGGAAGGGTGAACTTGCCCGCGCCCGCGATATCGCCCGCGCCAAGGCAGAAGGCAGCAATGACCAGCGCCTGATCCAGCGCGCGCTTGACCTCACCCATCTGGCAAATGTCCTCGGCGCTCCGCCGGTGACCACGCCTGCCAGCTTTGAAGGGAGGGAAGCGGCATGAGCATCGACAACCGCATGGAACTGCAGACGAAAGAATTCGACGCTGCCGATGCTTTCGCCAAAGCGCTCCGGGCGCTCAATCTGACGCCCATTGTCGATGATGACTATCCGCAAGTGCGCCGGAGGTACGAGCACGCACTTGAGCAGCTGCTCGTTGCGTGCGCAGCGAATGGTCGCTGGCTTCAAGGCGGCATCAACAAGACGCCCAAGATCGATGCGATCCTCGACGAGATCCGCGAGGAGATCGCCAACGCTGTCACCAAGTTTCCGACATGGCCCACGCGCCTGATCGATGCGGGCAACGTAGTCAGCGAAGAGGCGGGCGAACTCGCCAAGGCGTGCCTGCAGGTGACCTACGAGCCGCACAAGGAAACGCTGCTCGGCGTTCGTGATGAGGCCATCCAAACCGCAGCAATGTGCGTTCGCCTGCTGTTGAGCATCGAGCAGTATGATCGCACGCCCGGGCCGCAGCACAGGCAGGGCCTGCAATGAGCGCCGACACCCTGCGCCGCATCGTCTGGGGCACGCTCGGCCTGTTCTGCGTCGGCTTCTGGTCGCTGGCCATCATCGGTGCGCGCTCGCTGACCGTCGCGCCCGAATGCCCCTCCGTCTGGGAAGCGGCAAAAACGCCGATGGCAGGCCCGCGATGAAGATCGTCGCGCAACTCATCACCGCCGGGATCACCGGCTTCATGTTCATCCCGGCGCTCGGCGCCGTGCTTTGGAGGATCACCCAGTGAAACCCGGAGAACGCATCCACCCGCGCCCCGTCATGAACGACGCCCAGCGCCTGCACTACTACGGCCGCCTGCGCCCGATGCACCAGCCCAGCTGGTGGCAGCGCCTGCTCGAAAGGGTGGGGCTGTGAGCGCGCCGGTTCTCGCCCGTCCAGAACCGGCCACTGCCCGCTGGAAGGCCACGATCTACTACCGCAGCGCGGCGCTCGGTTCTGTCGATGTCGAACACGGCATCGAGGAATTGTCCGAGCTGCACGACATCGTCGAGCGCGGGCCGGACTGGAACACGATCGCCGCGATCACGATCCACCTCGATCGCAAGAGCGATCCGACCCTGACCATCGAACAGGCGGCCGGGCAATGACTCCCGCCCGCCGCCAGAAGCTCGAGGCCGGGCTCGCGATCATCTGCGCGGTGAACGACGCCGACGCCTGGGACACCCGCACCGCCGAAACCCGCGAGGCGCTGATCAGCGCAGGCGCGTCTCTGATCGACGGGCTGACCTACACGTTCCGCCTCGGCGGGGTGACCGCCAGCTGCACCCACGACAAGGGCGAGCACCTGCTCCTGCGCTGGGCGGCCAACGCCCGCAAGGCAATCGCCGAGGCTGACCCCGCCGATGAGGCATCCGAGGAGGAAGAATGAAGCCCCAGCGCATCCGTCTCTCTCGCGCCCGCGGCTTCCGGCTGCAGGACGTCAGCCGCGCCATCAACGGCTTGCCCGCCCGCGCGGTCACCCGTCCGGGCATTTACGGCAACCCCTTTCGCGTTGGCCGTGACGGCACCGCCGCCGAATGCGTCGCCAAGTTCCGCGCCGACGTCGAGAAGCTGCTCGCTGGAGAGGACGGCATCCACAAGGCCATCGCCGTTACCTCGCTGCGCCGCATCAAGGGCATGAACCTCGCCTGCCACTGCAACCTTGACGCACCCTGCCACGCCGACGTGCTGCTCGAGCTGGCCAACAAGGAGCCGGAGTGGTGAGCGGCGCAAAGTCATGCCTCGGCTACCCGAGCCGCACCGCCGCCGTTCTCGCCTATCGCAGGGCGGGCGCCACCACGCGCGAGATCGCAAGCCTGATTGGCATAAAGCCGGAAACCGTGACCGCCCTTGAGGCCAGCGCCGCCCGCTCGCAGCGCCGCGCCGCCTCGCCCGAACACCCCGGTCGCGCAGTTTTGCTTCCGGTCGAACTGTTCGACAAGCTCGGCCCGCACGCCGCGAAGCGTGGCCGCTCTGTCAGCCATCTGGTGCGCGCGATCATCCAGACGGTCGTTGACGAAGATATGATCGACGCTGTGCTGGATGATGGCGCGGAATGGGGGCAGGCATGACCACCGGCTGCCCCACGCTGATCCCCGAGCCCGAGGCCGCCACGCGCCTCCACACCTGTACCAAAACCCTCCGCCGCGCCCGGCAGCAGGGGCAGCTGCATTTCGTCAAGATCGGGAAGACCATCTGCTACACGGAGCAGGATCTGGCCGACTTCATTGACAGGCAGCGGCAATGCGCGGCACCTTCTGCGCCGCGCCGATCTGCCAGCCCCGCGCCACGGCGGCCCGGCGCGGTGATTCCCTTCTCCCAGCGGGGCAACAGATGACCGTCTACAAGCCTGCGAAGTCCCCGTTCTTTCACATGGACTTCCAGTTTCGTGGGACGCGCCATCATCAGTCCACCGGCTGCACCAGCAAGCGCGAGGCCGAGGCGTTCGAGCGCCGCTACCGCCACGATCTTGCCAACCCGGCAGGCCAGCAGCACCCGATCACGCTTGACGAAGCCGCCGGCCTTTACGCCGAACGCGCCGAGCTGACCGCCAGCTGGAAGACCACCGAATACATGCTCGCCGCGCTGACCAAGGGCCTCAAGCGCCAGACCCAGCTCGCCGCGATCACCCAGCGCGATCTGCAGCTGCACTTCGCCAAGCGCCGGAACGGTCGCTCGAACGCCAGCGTCAACCGCGAGATCGATGTCGCCCGCGCCGTCTGGCGCTGTGCCGAGCGCGCCAAGTATGCGATCGGCCAGATGCCCGACTGGAAGGCGCTTTACCTGCGCGTCCCTGCCGCCCCGCCGGTCGAACTCTCCGGCGATCAGGAAGCCAAGGTCTTCGCCGCCATCCCCGAAGACGCGCGCGATGTGGTGCGCTTCGCGCTGATCTCGGGCTGGCGCCGGGCCGAGGTGATCGGATTGCGGTGGAGCGACATCGACCTCGCCCAGGCTGAAGCGCGCACCAGGATCAAGGGTGGCGACGTGGTGGTGCGCCCATTGAACGGCGCACTGGTGGCGCTGATCGCGAACCAGCCCAAGGCTGGGCCGTTCGTGTTCACTTACGTTTGCCGGAAGGCGAAGAGGGGTGTGGGCAACAAGCCGGGCCGCCGCGCGGGCGAGCGCTATCCCTTCACGGTGACCACCCTGCGTACCCGCTGGGACGAGGCCCGCGCCGCCGCCGATCTCGCAGGCTTCCGCTTCCACGATCTGCGCCACACCGCCGCCACCCGGATCCTGCGCGCAACCCAGAACCTCGCGACCACCGCGAAGGTGCTGAGCCACCGCAATCTGAAAACGACGCTGCGCTACGCCCACGTCCTCGATGACGACATCCGCCGCGCCCAGGACGCAGCGATGTCCCGGACTATTCCCGAACCGGTGAAGTCGAAAAAGGAGGTTTCCTGAGCAATCTCAAATCGCTGCAGCCAAGCGCAAAGCAACGGTGTAAACGAGATGCTCTACCAACTGAGCTAACCGCCCCACGCTGCTGGCGCGCTGGCGGTTTAGCCGTGTCGGCGCGTCCGTCAAGCGGCTTGGCGCCAAGTGGGCTGAACGGCAGGGCAGAGCGGACAAGGGGAGCACGGGTGATCGAGACGCAGCTGAATGATGGCACACCGGTCTGCATCCGCCGGGTGCGGCGCGAGGACGAGGCGCGGCTGCGCGAGGGAATCGCCCGGCTTTCGCCGCAATCGCGCTATCTGCGCTTCTTCTCCGGAATGCGTGAGGCGCCGCCGCAGGTCCTGCATGCGCTGGTAACCCCCGACGGGCACGATCACTTGGCGTGGGGCGCGCTGCGCAGCGATCTGCCTGACACCCCGGCGCTCGGCGTGGTCCATGCCTTCCGCGATCCCGATGACCCCGACAGCGCCGAATATTCGGTCGCCGTGGTGGACGAATATCACGGGCGCGGCCTTGCGCGGCTTTTGACCGCGGTGCTGCTGCTCGATTGCGCGCGCGAGGGGTATGAACATTTCACTGTCCATGTCCTGCCCGAAAACCGCCCGGCACTGGCCTTGGCGCGTTCGCTGGGGGCGAAGTGGGTGGGATTCGAGGGCGGGGTGACGGAGATGTCGATCGACATCGAAGACGCGCTAGGCGCCCTGCGCGCCGAAGCGGACGTGCCGGGGCTGGCCGCCGTGTTCGAACAGTTCGGCAACGAGCCGCTAGGCGAGGGCGGCTGCGGCAGCTAGGGGCGAGCGCATGACAAGCACTCCGCGCATCCTCGTCCTTGGCACCGGCGGCACGATTGCAGGTGCGGGCGCGGGCGGAACGGGGGCCGCCTACCGGCCCGGAGGCCTGTCGCTCGATGTGCTGGTCGGCCACCTGGCGGCGCTCGGCCTTGCGGCGGAATGGCGCATGCAGGAGATCGCTCGGATCGGATCGCAGGATATCGGCTTTGCCGAGTGGCGCGCGCTCCATGCGGCCTGCACGGCGGGGATTGCCGATCCGGCCATCGATGCGGTCATCATCACCCACGGCACCGACACGGCGGAAGAGACCGGCTTTCTGCTCGATCTCACCTTGCCGACCACCAAGCCCGTGATCCTCGTGGGCGCGATGCGCCCGGCGGACGCGGTGGGGGCGGACGGGATGCGCAACTTCGCCAACGCGGTGAAGGTGGCGGGCGACCCTGCGGCAAGCGGTCGCGGCGTGATGCTGGTGATGGGCGATGCCGTGCTCGCTGCGCGCGATGCGAGGAAAGCGGCCACCAGCAGCATCGATGCTTTCCGCACCTTCCCGAGGGGCGCGCTGGCGCGTGTCACCCCGTCGAGCCTCGACTGGTTCGGTCCGCCGCACCGGGCGGGTCAGGCCGCGCGCTATCCCTTCCCGGCAGAACTGCCGCGGGTCGCGATCCTCACCGCAGGGGCGGGAATGGACGAAAAGCCCGTCGAGGCGCTGCTCGGCATCGGCGCGCGCGGCGTCGTGCTCGCCGGCATGGGGCAGGGCAATGCGCCCCGGGTGGTGCTGGACGCTCTCGCCCGCGCGGCGGCCAGCGGCGTTCCGGTGGTCCGCGCCTCGCGGGTGGACGAGGGGCTGGTCGACTGCAATGTCGAGGTGGACGACGACGCGCTGGGCCTGGTGGCGGCAAGGGCGCTGGGCCCGGCCAAGGCGCGGGTGCTGCTGATGGTGCTGGTGGCGAGCGGAGTCACCGATGCGGCGAGTGTGCAGGCTGCGTTTGATCGGTGAGGGCTGCTGATTTTTCTTGCAAATTCGTTCGCCATCCGCAATTCTGGCTCTGGTCTTTGATGATGCAATTTCATCACAGACTGTGAGGTGCGCGATAACGCGATCTCACCGAGGACTGTGGGGTCCGCGATAGCGGCCTAGTATGCGAGCATAAGCTCACCCGCCTCGGGCCGGCACACTGCCGGAGCATACCACAATGACTTTCCTGTCATTGGAGGTATGAATTGAAGAAAGCACAGAAAATCAGAAATTTGAAGTTCCGGGCGCAGAAGGCCCGGTGTTATTACTGCTGCCAGCCGATGTGGCGCGATAGACCGAGCCGATTTGCAGCAAAGTATGGACTGACGCTTGAACAGGCGCGCCACCTGAAGGCCACAGCCGAGCACCTGACCGCGCGTTGCGAGGGTGGCCGCGACACCCCTGACAACATCGTCGCGGCTTGCTGGTTCTGCAACACGCGGAGGCACTATGCGAAGCGCGCGCTCGCTCCAGTAGATTATGCGCGCAAAGTACGGTCAAGGCTAAGCCGGGGCCGATGGCATGGTCTCATGTTGGCCGCAGGCGGTGATTTGGCCAAACCAGCATTGCCTGTCACCCCAGCGAAAGTTGGGGCCTTAGGTCTAAAATGAGCCACGGTCGCCGCTCTCGATCCCGGCTTTCGCCGGAATGACGAAGTTGGCAAGGTTAGGCCAAACCCGTCACCCCGTGCCTGACACGGGGCCGGGCTTTTCCTCGTTACGCACTCCCTCGTCCCGGGCTTGACCCGGGATCCAGCTTCTTCATCTGTGGAACGATCTGGCGCAAAAAGCGGGGCCCCGGGTCAAGCCCGGGGCGGGAAAACCCCTCACCCCCAGGGCGTGACCAGATACTTCTCGCCGGTCTTCATCTGGCGGTAGTCGGTGATCGCGGGCTTCTCGAGCATCCCTTCCAGCGTCACCTTCGCCTTGTAATGGCTGGCGAAGGTGGTGGTGAGGTTGTCGATCACCCGCTTGCGCATCCGCACCACTGTTTCCATGCCTGCACGCTGGAGGAACGGGGTCAGCAGCCAGCCGGCGATGCTCCATTGCAGGCCGTAGGACGGCGTCAGCACCGTCGGCGAAAGGTCGAGGCGGCCGTAGATGTACATCTTCTTCTGCTGGTTCGAGCCGTAGCGCGAGAACTCGCTCATCTGGCTTGATGCGACCTGCTCCATCGCCTTGAGCACCCCGTCCGAGGCCTGCCCGCCGCCGATCGGATCGAAGCCGAGGTAAGCGCCGGTCTCGGCAATCGCGGCGCGCAGATCGGCCATGTAGGTGGGTGCCGAGGAGTTGACGACATATTGCGCGCCCTGCGACTTCAGCAGTTCGACATGCTCGTCCTTGCGGACGATGTTGACGAGCTTCATCCCGTCCTCGATGCAGATGCGGTTGAGCATCTGGCCGAGGTTCGATGCGGCGGCGAGGTGGATGATGGCCGAGTGGCCCTCCATCTTCGCAGTCTCGACAAAGCCCAGCGCGGTCATCGGGTTGACGAAGCTGGAGGCGCCCGTTTCCGAGGAATGGTCGCCCAGCGGCAGGCACATCATTGCATCGGCGATGGCATACTGGCTGAAGGCGTTGCCCGGGACGCAGGCGACGCGCTGGCCCATCAGTGCCTTGGCCATGTCGCTGTCACCGGTGGCGATCACCGTGCCCGCGCCCTCATTCCCCGCTGGGAGCCGCTGGCCGTGGCGCGCCTTGTTGCCGGTGAGGAACGGCTCGGGCATGGTCGCGACGACCTTGCCGGGGATGTATTCGGCGGTCTCGAAATCGGCCGCAGAGGTGAGGATCGCGAGATCCGACGGGTTGATCGGCGCGGCCTCCATCTTGACCAGCACCTGATTGCCCTTGGGCGCGGGGAAGGTGCTCTCCGCGACCTCCAGCGTCAGGTTGCCGTCGGCGGTGAGGGTGGTGAAGAGCTGCTTTCCGGTGGTCATCCTGCCTGTCCTTCTTTGGTCATTACCAGTTGCGCTATCGCTACGCTGGCAATGACGAGAAGGCTAGGGTGACCTTACGTCAGGTCCTGCGGATAGATCGCCTCGACGAAATAGAGCCCATGCGGCGGAGCGTTCAGCCCCAGCGCGCCCCGGTCGCGCGCCGCCAGCGCCTCAGCCATGCGGCTCTCAGGCCATGTCCCCGCGCCGACCAGCTTCAGGCACCCGACCATCGAGCGCACCTGATGGTGGAGAAAGGAGCGCGCGGCGGCGTGGATGTGGATTTCCTCGCCGACACGCTCAACCCGCAGCTCGTCAAGCGACTTCACCGGATCGGCCGCCTGGCAATGGACCGAGCGGAAGGTGGTGAAGTCATGCCGCCCCACCAAGGCTTGGGCGGCGCGGTGCATGGCTTCGGCATCGAGCGGCTGGGGCACGTGCCACGCCTTGTCGCGCATTAGGGTGAGCGGCGCGCGGCGATTGGCGATCCGATAGAGGTAACGTCGTCCGGTGCAGGAAAAGCGCGCGTGCCAATCCTCGGGCACGACCTCGCAGGCGGTGACCGCGACCGGATCGGGGCGGAGCTGGGCGTTGAGCGCTGCCGCCAGCCGGAACGGGTCGAAGGGTTTTTCGATATCGACATGGCTGCGCATCGCCAGCGCGTGCACGCCCGCATCGGTGCGCCCGGCAGAATGCATGACGACCGTCTCGCCCGTGATCCGGTGCAGCGCGTCCTCGACCGATTGCTGCACGCTCGGCCCGTGGCTCTGGCGTTGCAGCCCGAAAAACGGCGTGCCATCGAATTCCAAGGTGAGTGCAAAGCGGGTCATGCTCAGCCCCTAGCCGTTCGTGTCGAGCGAAGTCGAGACACCTGTCTCCGGCCTCTCGACTGCGCTCGAGGCGAACGGATCAGGCAAGTCTGGTCCCGCTTGCCACAGGCCGCCCGCGCTGGAACTCCGCGCGCTCTAGCGCCGGCTTGCCCGCGCGCTGGAGCCGCAGGGGCCGAATCGCGCCAGAGCCACACGCGATGGTGAAGTCGTCGTCGAGCACCGTTCCGGGCGCGCCGCTGGCATCCGCCAATTCGGCCAGCAACAGCTTCACGCGCTCTTCACCCAGCTCGAACCACGCACCGGGGAAAGGGGCAAGCCCGCGCACCAGCCGCTCGATCACGGCGGCATCCTGCGACCAGTCGATCTTCGCCTCGGCCTTGTCGATCTTGGGGGCGTAGATGGCGGCCGCATCGTCCTGCACCTCGGGCGGGAAGGCTGCGAGGTTAGCCAGCACCTCGACCATCGCCGCTGCGCCGACCGCGCCCAGTTCTTCGAACAGTTCGCCGGTCGTCTTGCGGCCGACCGGCACAGTGACCTTGTGCAGCATCGGCCCGGTATCGAGCCCCGCTTCCATCTGCATGATCGTCACGCCCGTCTCGGCATCGCCCGCCATCACCGCGCGGTGGATCGGCGCCGCCCCGCGCCAGCGCGGCAGCAACGAGGCATGGATGTTGAGGCAGCCGTGCACCGGGGCATCCAGCACCGGTTGCGGCAGGATCAACCCGTAAGCCGCGACCACCGCGACATCCGCCTCCAAAGCGGCAAACTCCGCCTGCGCCTCGGCATTCCGCAGCGACACGGGCGAGCGCACCGGTACGCCCAGCCGCTCGGCCTCGACCTGAACGGGAGAGGGCATCAGCTTCTTTCCCCGACCTGCCGGGCGCGGCGGCTGAGTGTAGACGCATAGGATTGCGTGCCCGGCTTCGTGCAAAGCGCGCAGGGCCGGAACCGCGAAATCCGGCGTCCCCATGAAAACTATCCGCACGTCACCAGTCCCGTTCGCCCTGAGCTTGTCGAAGGGCCGTCCTTACTTCTATCGCGGACAAAAGAAAGACAGGCCTTCGACAAGCTAAGGCCGGACGGAGTAAGGTCGGGGCATGGCCTCACAGGAAATCGAAGCCCTCAGTTCCGCGCTGGCCCGCCTGCCGGGCCTCGGTCCGCGCTCGGCGCGGCGGGCGGTGCTGTGGCTGGTCAAGCACCGCGAGAGCGCGCTTCCCGCCCTGCTCGAAGCGCTCGCGGGCGTCGCCGAGACGCTGGTCGAGTGCCATATCTGCGGCAATGTCGATACCCGCGACCCCTGCGCCATCTGCGCCGATCCGCGCCGCGATGCGCGTTCGCTCTGCGTCGTGGAGGAAGTCTCCGACGTCTGGGCGCTGGACCGCGCGCGGCTGTTCCCTGGGCGCTACCATGTGCTGGGCGGCAGGCTCTCGGCGCTGGACGGCATCGGCCCGGAAGACCTCAACATCGCCAGCCTGCTCGCCCGCGTGGCGGATGGCGGGGTGGACGAGGTGGTTCTCGCCATGAACGCCACGCTCGAGGGGCAGACCACCGCGCATTACCTCGCCGAGCGGCTGGAGGCGCACCCCGTCCGAGTCACCCAGCTCGCCCACGGCCTGCCGGTCGGCGGCGAGCTCGACTACCTCGACGAAGGCACGCTGGCGCAGGCGCTGAGGGCTAGGAGGCCAGTAGGATGAACCGCACGCAACGCTTCTTCAGATGGCTCCTCGGCCCCGGGGTCGAGCGGGAGTCGCGCGAGTGGAAATACGAATGCGGCCAGTGCGGCCATCGCGAGAGCGTTTGGGAGAGCGGTGGCATCCGCTACAAGGCGACTGGCGAGAATTCCTATCGTGGCCGCTGCCCCGCCTGCGGCCATGTCGGCAAGCGCTGGCTGCGTCGATCACCCTGATTGGAGCATCGCGCTTGCCCGCAAGGGCGTGCGTCCCTATCTTGCACGGCATTATGGCTATCCGCGAAATCCTCGAAGTGCCGGACCCCCGGCTCAAAGTCGTCTCGACCCCGGTCGAACCCCACGAGTTCGGCCCCGAACTGAACCAGCTTGTCGAAGACATGTTCGAGACGATGTACGATGCCCCCGGCATCGGCCTCGCCGCGATCCAGATCGGCGTGCCCAAGCGGGTGCTGGTGATCGATCTCCAGCCCGACGATCCCGACGCACCCCCGGTCGAATGCTCGCATGACGGGCACAAGCACACGCACCCGGCGACCAAGAAGGAACCGCGGGTGTTCATCAACCCGGTGATCCTCGATCCGGCCAAGGAGCTGTCGACCTATCAGGAAGGCTGCCTCTCGGTCCCCGAGATCTACGCCGACGTCGATCGCCCCGCGACCTGCACCGTCCGCTATCAGGACCTCGACGGCAACACCCACGAGGAAGCGCTCGAAGGGCTGATGGCGACCTGCCTCCAGCACGAGATGGACCATTTGGAGGGCATCCTCTTCATCGACCATCTCAGCCGCCTGAAGCGCGCGATGGTGCTGAAGAAGCTCGAGAAGATCCGGCGGGCGGCGTAACTGATTGTGAAGGCGCCTCCGCGCCTTCGTCCTCGGTGCTGTTCCTTCGCTTCGCTACGGGCACCTGCGGGCGGCCGTTCGGCCTTGCGGCGCGTGCCGCGCCGATGCTCGCGCCAAACACCCCACCCTCGTTACCCCGGACTTGATCCGGGGCCAGGCTTTCTTTCTTGTTGGAAAGCGCGCGGGGGCCACTAGCGTTCTCTATTCGTTCCGTGTAGGCTTGCCTCATGGACCCTGCGATTCTTTCGATCATTGCCCTGCTTGCCGGCGCCGCGCTCGGTTGGTTTATCGCCTCGCGCCCGCTGGCCGATCTGCGCGCGCGGTTGGCGGCAGCGGAAGCCACGGGGGCCGAGCAGCAGGCGAAATTCGCCCGCGCCATCGCCGAACTGGGCGAGGCGCGGATCGAGGTCGCCGGGCTCAAGGAGCGCGCTGTGCAGGCCGACGGGCTGCTTGCGCGGCTTGATGGCGTGCAGGCCGAGCGTGCGGCGCTCGCCGAAAAGCTGGCCGCGCTCGAAAGCGCATCCGCCGAGCGCGAGAAGGCCTTCGCCGAACAGAAATCCGCGCTGCTTGCCGCGCAGGAATCGCTGAAAAAGGAATTCGAGAACGCCGGCAGCCGGGTGCTCGAACAGGCGCAGAAGGCGTTCCTCGAACGCGCCGAAGCGCGTTTCCGCCAGTCCGAGGAAGCGGGCGAGGCCAAGATCAAGGCGCTGCTCTCGCCGGTGGGCGAGAAGCTGGCGAATTACGAGCGGCAGGTCGCCGACTTGGAAGCCAAGCGCACCGATGCCTTCGGGCAGCTGGCGGGCCTGATCCAATCGATGAAGGAGGGCCAGGAACAGGTCAGGCGCGAGGCGCAGCGGCTCGGCAATTCCTTGACCAATGCCCCCAAGGCGCGCGGGCGCTGGGGGGAGCGGGCGCTGCAGAACCTGCTCGAACAATGCGGCCTCGCCCAGCACACCGACTTCGTGATGGAGCATTCGATCGACACCGAGGATGGCCGCCTGCGCCCCGATGCGATCGTGCGCATCCCCGGCGGCAAGGTGCTAGTGATCGACTCCAAGGTTTCGCTCAACGCCTATCAGGAGGCCTTCGAAGCCACCGACGACGAGGCCCGCGCGCGGGCGCTGGCCGATCATGTGCGCTCGATGCGCAATCACGTGCAGACGCTGGGGGCCAAGTCCTACCAGTCGCAATTCGAAGAAGCGCCCGATTACGTGGTGATGTTTGTCCCCGGCGAGCATTTCGTGGCTGCCGCGTTGGAGGCCGATCCGGACCTCTGGAACTTCGCCTTCGACAAGCGTGTGCTGCTGGCAACCCCCACCAACCTCGTCGCCATCGCGCGCACGGTGGCGCAGGTCTGGCGGCAGGACGGGCTGGCCAAGGAAGCGCAGGAAATTGGCCGCATGGGGGCGGAATTGTACGACCGTCTTGCCACCGCCGCAGAGCACCTGAAGCGCGTGGGTGGCGGGCTCGAAAGCGCGGTCAACAATTACAACAAGTTCGTCGGGTCATTCGAACGCAACGTGCTGTCCTCGGGCCGGCGGCTTGCGGAAAAGGGTGTCGAGATCGGCAAGCGCGCCATCGAGGATGTTCCGCTCGTCGAGTCCGCGCCGCGCTACAACGCGGCCGATGGTGATGCTGTCGATGTCGAATATCCCGCAATCGAAGACCGCAAGGACGCAGCGGAGTAGCTAGGGCGCGACCGCCGCCAGCACTTCATAGGCAAGCACCGCACCGGCAACGGCGGCGTTGAGCGAATCCGCGCGGCCCTTCATCGGCATGGTGACCCGCAGGTCGCATGCGGCCTCGTAACCCTCGGGCAAGCCCTGAGACTCGTTGCCGACCAGAATGAAGCAGGGTGCCTGATAGGCTGCCCCGCGATACGGCACCGCATCCCGCAAGGACGCTGCCACAAGCTGGCCCTCGCCGCCGCGCAGCCACGGCAGAAATTCGTCCCACCGGGCCTGCGCCAGCCCCACGGTGAACAATGCGCCCATGCTCGCACGCACCGCCTCGGCGCTGAACGGGTCGGCGCAGTCGTCGATCAGGATCAGGCCGCCTGCGCCCACCGCGTCGCAGGTGCGCAGCATGGTGCCGAGATTGCCCGGATCGCGCAGGGCCTGCGCGACGAGCCAGATCGGTGCGGCCCTGCGGTCCAGCCGCGCCAGCCCCGTGTCCCATTCATCGAACACCCCGGCGACCGCCTGGGCATTTTCCTTGCCCGTGATTTTCGAAAGAATGTCGGCCGTGGTCTCGATCACTTCGCCGCCAGCCGCCATGACGTCAGCTTCGAGCCGTTCGAGCAGTGGATGTGCGCGCCCTTCGGCCATCACCAGCGTCTGCGGCACGCGGCTCGAAGCCCGCGCGTCCTCCAGCAGGCGCAGGCCCTCTACGAGGAACTGTCCGCTGCGCTTGCGATGCTTCTTGTCCCGCAAGGACCGCAGGTACTTGACCGTCGGATTGGAAAAGCCGGTGATGTGCTTGCGCATGGGGTTACCGCTAGCCGGTCAGGCCGGCAGCCTCAATCTTCGCCGAAGCCGTCGGCGATCAATGCGATCAGTCCGCCGAGCACGGCATCGGCGTTCTCGCCCTCGACCGCGACTTCGACCGTGTCCCCCTTGGCCGCGCCGAGCATCATCAGGCCGAGGATCGAGCCGCCTGCCGCACTGTGCGGTGCCTTGGAAACGGTGACATTCACGCCATCCGGCAGCGCGGCGACCGCGCCGACGAACTTGGCGCTCGCCCGCGCGTGCAGCCCGCGGCGGTTGACGATGGTGACGCTCTGCCTTGCCTCCCCCACGGCGGCTCCCCCTTAGGCCTTTGCCCGCGCCGGCGGCGGAGAATCCGCGCCGAGCAGCTCGCTGGCAATGGTGATGTAATTGCGCCCCGCCGTCTGCGCGGCGTGAACGGCGGCGGTGACGTCCATCGATTTGCGCGCACCGGCAAGGCGGATCAGCATCGGCAGGTTGATGCCCGCGATCACCTCGACATGGCCCGCATCGAGCAGGGAGATTGCCAGGTTGGACGGCGTGCCGCCGAACAGGTCGGTGAGGATGATGACGCCCGTCCCGGCATCGACCGCCGCGATCGCGCCGGCGATGTCGGCGCGGCGCTGCTCCATGTCGTCATTGGGGCCGATGCAGACCGTGACGATCCCGTCCTGCGGGCCGACCACATGCTCCATGGCCTCGACGAATTGGTCCGCGAGGCGGCCGTGGGTTACCAGGATCAAGCCGATCATGTGTGAATAGGGGTCCGTTAACTGCCCGCCAAGAGGGCTGCCTTACGCGTTTCTACCTTAACCCACAATGTGCCTGATCTTGCGAGGCAGGCATTGCCGGTCACCTAGCCGGGCCGGACGCTAGCGGCGATCACCTTCGATCGCATCAGTCGCGCGGGAACCCAGGTTGCGGTGGCGGACAGTGGGGGAAAAACCGCTGGCACGCAAGGCCTCAGCCATGGTCTCGGCGGTGTAGACCGACCGGTGTCTCCCGCCGGTACAGCCAAAGGCGACATGGACATAGGGTTTGCCCTGAGCGGCATAGCGCGGCAGCAGCAGCAGCAGCAGATCGCGAATCCGCGCGAAAGCCTCGGCGAAGGCGGGATCCTTCTCGATATGCGCGCCGACGGGGGCATCCTGCCCGGTCTGTTCCTTGAGGCCGGGCACCCAGTGCGGATTGTCGAGGAACCGCATGTCGAACACCAGATCGGCCAGCGGCGGCATCCCGCGCGCAAAGCCGAAGCTGGAGATGGTCAGGGTCAGCGCGGCCTCGGCCTCCGGCACGGCAAAAAGCTCGCGCACCCGGGTCTGGAGATCATTGCTGGTCATCGAAGAGGTGTCGATCAGCACTTCGGCCCAGCGGCGGAGCGGTTCGAGCAGCTCGCGTTCGGCGGCGATGCCTTCCAGCACCGGGCGACCGGCGGCCATCGGGTGGCGGCGGCGGGTTTCGTTGAAGCGACGTTCAAGCTCGCCCCCGGCGCAATCGAGAAACAGCGAGGTAAGCGCCAGATCGGGCCGCGCGCCGAGGTCCTTCACCAGTGCGATGATATCGGCAGGCACGAAGCCGCGGGTGCGCGAATCGAAGCCGATCGCCAGCGGCGCACCCGTTTCATCCGCCATGGTGACGAGGCGCTTCAGCATGCGGACGGGGAAATTGTCGATGGTCTCCCAGCCAAGGTCCTCCAGCACAGCGAGCGCGGTCGATTTGCCCGCGCCGGCCAGACCGGTAACGAGCAGCAGCTGGCGCTTTCCGGCAGTCGGCAGAGAAGGGGCGGCGGGTGGGGTCATACCCGCCTATGTGGCGCGTCCACCGCAGGAAGGGAAGATGCTCCAGAGGTCAGGCCATGCATTTGCAGCGCCCATTCGGCGCGCAGCGCGGGGGCGATCGGACCGGGGGCGAAGGCGAGCAGGGGCACCGCGACACCCGCGATCAGGCGGGTCGGTAGCGGCGCTTCGGGCAGCCGCTCCGGATCGGCGGTGCCAAGCGCAAGGATCAGTGCAACCGGTGCGGGCGCGGCGACGGGAAGCTGCGCAAGGCCCACGCCGCGCACCTCCAGCAGCCCGGCGATATTGGGCGGGGGCGAGGCAATCAGGCGGCCTTCCGATAGTGTCAGCGTCACCGCGTCATCGCCGATCAGCTCTGCGCCGCGATCAATCAGCGCAAGCGCGAGGCTCGATTTGCCGCTGCCCGGCGGCCCTTCGATCAGCAGCGCGCGGCCCGCAATTGCCACAGCGCTCGCCTGAAGCACCAACGGGGTCATGGCGCGGCAGGCAGTGTCAGGCGCAGGCACGCGCCCGCAGCGCCATCGGAGCGGGCATCGGCGACCAGTGCGCCATCATGCGCTTCGGCAATGGCGCGGCCGATGGCGAGGCCGAGGCCCGAGTGGTTGCCGAAGCTTTCCCCCTCGGGCCGGTCGGAATGGAAGCGGCGGAACACCGCCTCGCGGCGGTCGGGGGCGATGCCGGGGCCTTCATCGGTGACTTCGGTGACGATCTTTCGCCCCGCCTGCCGGATCGCGACCCGCACTGCGCCATCCTCCGGGGAGAAGGACACGGCGTTGTCGATGAGGTTTTCGGCCACGCGTTCAAGCTGGGTGGGCACGCCCATCACCTGCAAGGGGCCGCGGCCCGGCAGGTCCAGCTCGATCCGCCGCCCGCCGTTCATCCCCCGGTCCTCGCGGCTGCGGATCAGGTTGGCGAAGAGTTCGGCAAGGTCGACCCGCTCCAGCGTGGCGCGGCTGATTTCGGCATCGACGCGGCTGGCGGCGGCGATTTCGGTGACGAGGCGATCAATGCGGCGCACATCGTGGGCGGCAATGCCGACAAGCTGGGCGCGCAGGTCCGGGTCATCCACCCGCGGCAGGGTGTCGATGGCGTTGCGCAAGGACGCCAGCGGGTTCTTGATTTCATGCGCCACATCCGCGGCGAAGCTGTCGACCGCGTCGATGCGCTGGCGCAGCGCCCCGGTCATGTCCGAGACCGCGCGGGCAAGCAGGCCGATCTCGTCGCTGCGCTGGGGCAGGCGCGGCACCTCCACCTCGCGGTCGCGCCCCTGCTTCACCCGCACGGCAGCACGCGCGAGCAGGCGCAGCGGGGTGACGATGGTCCGCGCGAAGAACAGCGAGAGCGCCGCCGAGGCCGCCATTACCAGCAGCATCGCCACGAACAGGGTGGAACGCGCCGCACGCACACTTTCGGTGATGTCGACCGCGTTGCGGACGGTCAGCAGCGTCGCGCCCTGAAGGCCGACGGGGGCGGCGGCGGTGATCACCGGCGTCCCGTCGCTCCAGTCGTAAAGCCGCACCTGCGACAGGCCCAGCTCGCGCGCCCGGGCAAGCTCGGGCCAGGCATCGGCTTCTTGCGCCTCGGGCTCGACATAGTCCTGCACCGGTTCGGCCGCGACGATGGTGTCGACTGTGCGGTCAAGCCAGCGGGCGAAGTTCTGTTCCCAGTCGTCATCGGCGATGTCGTTGAAACGGAACGACGGGTCAGCGAGTGCGAAACTGTCCGCGGTGAGCTGGCCCTTGGCGTCGAAGGTGCGCAGCCGCATCCGCTGCTCCTTGCCGATCTGCACCAGCAGCGCTTCCTGCCGCTGGCGGGTCGCCCCGGCCAGCGCCTCGGCAGTGATCTGCGCCTCGATCCGGGCCAGCTTGAAGCGTTCGTTGATCAGCTGGGTGCGGTAGCTGTCGAGGTAGAACAGCCCGCCGCCCAGCACCAGCAAGGGCAGGATGTTCACCGCCAGGATTCGCGCCGTCAGGCCCAGCCGGCCCTGCGCGACCGGCTGTTCGCCGCCGCCCGCTGCGCCGGCGCGCTCGCTCTCAGCCATCGGTGAAGCTGTAGCCCGCGCCATACAGCGTATCGATGGCATCGAAGCCGGGATCGACCAGTTTGAACTTGCGTCGCATCCGCTTGATGTGGCTGTCCACCGTCCGGTCATCCACGAAGACATCGTCGGGATAGGCCGCGTCCATCAGCTGGTTGCGGCTCTTGATCACGCCCGGACGGATGGCGAGTGCTTCGAGGATCAGGAACTCGGTCACGGTAAGGCTCACCGCCTGTCCCTGCCAGGTCACCTGATGGCGCGCCGGATCCATGAACAGCCGCCCGCGGGTCAGGGTTGCCGGTGCGGGATCGGGCGGGGAAGCGGGGGCGGTGCCCGCCGCCAGCGGCTCGGCACGGCGCAGGATCGCGCGGATGCGGGCGACCAGCAGGCGCAGCGAGAAAGGCTTGGCGATATAATCGTCCGCGCCCAGTTCGAGGCCCGCTTCCTCGTCGCTTTCGTCATCCTTGCTGGTGAGGAAGATGACGGGCAGGGCGGAATTCTCGCGCAGGCGGCGCAGCAGCTCCATCCCGTCCATCTTGGGCATCTTGATGTCGAAGACGGCAAGGTCGGGCGGATTGTCTAGCAGCGCCTTCAGCGCGGTTTCCCCGTCGGAATACAGCCGCGTGGCAAAGCCTTCGGCCTGCAATGCGATGGACACGGTGGTGAGGATGTTGCGATCGTCATCGACCAGCGCGATCTGGAGCGCGCGCGCCTCGTCCGTGCCGCTTTCGGGCGGCAAAGCGGCGGGGTCGGGCGTGCTGCCAGCCTCGCTCGCCATCATCCGATTTCCCTTGATGCGTCCGTTCGCCTTGGCATGGCCCATCGGTAGCGCCATCGCGCCCGCGCCGCAATCGCCTGCACCCGGACAGCGACCGAAGGTGGCAAAGCGGCGCTTCGGCGCCTGCCAGAATTGCTATGCCGCACCCGGTTTGACGCAGCCCGGCTGGCCTTTTATGGCGCAGGGCAAGGGATCGGACATGCCGCGGCTGTGGTCTTTCGCCTGATGTTGCATACGTATGCGCAAGTGCTACGGGGAGCGACACGTGGCGGGAGATTCGCTGGTTGCGGCCAGCCTGTTCCCCCTCGCGCACTATATCCCTCGCTGCCTCGCCCAGGAGACGTAAGTTGACCTCGCTCGCAACCCCGCTGGCCGCCCAGAACCTCAAGACCAACGCCATCATCCACGCCAATCTCGGCACTTCGGCGCTGGTCGAACACGCCCTGAAGAAGGGTGAGGGCAAGCTGACCAAGCACGGCGCGCTGCTGGTCGAAACCGGCAAATTCACCGGCCGCAGCGTCAAGGACAAGTATATCGTCCGCGATGCCGAGACCGAGAGCACGATCAACTGGGGCACGATCAACCAGCCGATGAGCGAGGCGCACTTCGCCAACCTGAAGGCCGATTTCCTGGCGCATCTCGAAGGGCAGGACGAACTCTACGTTGCTGATCTGTTCGGCGGTTCGCAGCCCGAATATCGCCTCAACGTGCGCGTCATCACCCAGATGGCCTGGCACAACCTGTTCATCCGCACCCTGCTGGTGCGCCCGACGGCGGAAGAACTGGCCAGCTTCGCGCCCGAATACACCATCATCAACCTGCCGAGCTTCAAGGCGAACCCCGAACGCCACGGCTGCCGCAGCGACACGGTGATCGCGGTCAGCATCACCGAAAAGCTCATCCTCATCGGCAACACCGAATATTCGGGTGAGATGAAGAAGGGCGTGTTCGGCCTGCTCAACTACCTGCTGCCTGCGCAGGGCGTGATGCCGATGCACTGTTCGGCCAATATCGGCGCGGACGGCAAGAGCGCGATTTTCTTCGGCCTGTCGGGCACCGGCAAGACCACGCTTTCGGCGGACGCCAGCCGCACGCTGATCGGCGATGACGAGCATGGCTGGTCGGACACCGCGGTCTTCAACTTCGAAGGCGGCTGCTACGCCAAGATGATCAACCTCTCCGCCGAGGGCGAGCCGGAAATCTACGCCACGACGAAGATGTTCGGCACGATCCTCGAAAACGTCGCCATGGACGAGGACACCCGCGAGCTCGATTTCACCGACAGCAGCAAGACGGAAAACACCCGCGGCGCCTATCCGATCGAGTTCATCCCGAACACGAGCGAAAAGAACCTCGGCCCGGCACCGTCGAACGTCATCATGCTGACCGCCGATGCCTTCGGCGTGCTGCCCCCGATCGCGCGGCTGACCGCGGATCAGGCGATGTATTACTTCCTCAGCGGCTACACCGCCAAGGTCGCCGGCACCGAAATCGGTGTGACCGAGCCGGAAGCGACCTTCAGCACCTGCTTCGGCGCTGCCTTCATGCCGCGCCACCCGAGCGTTTACGGCAACCTCCTCAAGGAGCGCATCGCCAAGGGCAATGTGCAGTGCTGGCTGGTCAACACCGGCTGGACCGGCGGCAAGTACGGCACCGGCCACCGCATGCCCATCAAGGCGACCCGCGCCCTGCTCAACGCCGTGCTCGACGGAAAGATGGCTGAGGTGGAGTTCCGCCGCGATCCGAACTTCGGCTTCGAAGTGCCTGTTTTCGTGCCGGCGCTGGCCGAAGCGGGCCTCGACCAGATGATCCTCGATCCGCGCAGCACCTGGGCGGACGGGGCCGAATATGACGCGACCGCCAAGAAGCTGGTGCAGCTGTTCATCGACAACTTCGCCCAGTTCGAAGCCCATGTCGATGAAGGCGTCCGCCAGGCTGCCCCGGCACCCGTCGCCGCCTGATCGCATCACGAGTTGGAGAGGAAAGCCCCGCCCGGCGTAAGACCGGCGCGGGGCTTTTACCTTCCTTTACTTTGTCCTGCCGCGAAACTGCGTCACAATGCTCCGCGAATCATTTCCACAAGGGGTCTGACATGAGCATTCTCGACGGCATTCTGAAGAACATCGGCGGCGCGCCGGATGATGTGGTCAATCTGGCCAAGCAGGTGGGCCTTGATCCCGCGATGGTCGAAAAGGCGATCGCGACGCTCGGCCACACCCATCAGCTCGATGGCGATACGGTCGAACTGGCAGCGGAAAAGACCGGCCTTCCCAAGGACGCGCTCAGCCAGATCGTGGCGGCCATCGGCGGCGAGGGATCGCTCTCCAACTTTGCCTCGATGATCGACAAGGACGGGGACGGCAACCCGATCAACGATGTGATGGACATCGCCAAGGGCCTGTTCGGCAAGAGCTGAGCTTGCTCTACTGCGGGGGAGGGGGCGCAGCCGGGCTGTCGCTCCCTTCGCCGCTGCCGCCATCTGCGGCATCCTGCCCGTCGCCTTCACCGGCGCCGGCCTTGTTCACGGCTTCGGCGATCGAGATGCCGCGGCCTTCCTCGGCCTTGGCGATCAGCGTCATCAGCAACTGCGCCCGCTTCGCCGCGCCGCCCCCGTGCGGGCTGGCCGCGACCGGCGCAAGGAACTCGCGCGCTATGGCGTGCTTGCCTTCCCCGATCAGCATGATCCCCGCATTGACCTGCAAGCCCTGATCGAACGGCGCCAGCACCGAGGCGCGCTCCAGCGCGGCGCGGGCGTTTTCGTTGGGCTTGATCCCGCTTTCGACCTGACTGCGGTAATAGTAGATCAGCGGCAGGGGGTGATCGTTCTCCAGCGCGTTGAGCGCCTCGAACGGCTTCATCGCCGCGGCAAAGGCGGTCTTGCGGTCATCGGCATCGGCTGCCTGCCGGAACAGGGCATAGCCTTTCTGGACATAGGCATTGGTGCGTGACGGATCGGCCGTGATGGCCTTGTCGGCCGCCGCAATCGCTTCGGCATCGTTGCCCGCGTCATATTCCGCCTCGGCCAGCGCAGCGAGCACGCCCGGATCGTCCGGATACTTCGCGGCAATCGCGCGCGCCTCGGCCAGCAACTCGGCTGCTTGCGCATCGTTAACCCCGCGCTGCGAACGGATCACGACAGGCATCATGGCCGCCTCGCCCGCCGGTAGCTTGCGCAACGTGACAGGGCTGCCGGTGCTGAGCTTGGCCGCGGGAAGCGGCAGCATCATGAACCGCCCGCCGCGCAGGTAATTGCCCAGATCCCGCTCCAGCGTGTCGAGATCGCCGAAAGCGGCCTCGCCCGCAGCAAGCGGTGCCATGCCGCTGAACAGGTTGCGTTCGTACTGGGTCAGCTGCCCGGCGCGCTCCTTCGAGAAGATCAGGTAATGGTAGAGCAGCCAGCTCTTGCCATAAAAGGCGTCATAGCCCTTGCCGCGTTCCTTTTCGTAGAGCGCCGGATCGAGCAGCTCGCGCACGTGGACCGGATCGGCATAGGCCAATTCCGCCCCGCGATGCTGTGCGGCGCGCCCGATCAGCAGGCTTCCATCATCCTTGAAAGTCGCCGCCGCAAAAAACTCCGCCGCGCCTTCGTTCCACCAGCGCGGCATAGGGAAGCGCGAGGACGAGATCAGGAAGTGGTGCGCATATTCGTGCAGCATCACGATAGTGGAGAAATGGGGATAGCCCTTGGTGTTGCGGATATCCTGCACAAAGGCACGGCTGCCTCCTGCGCGAGGGATATAGAACCCGCCGACATAGCGGTTGCCCCCCGTAAGCGCGCGCATGTCGCGCTGGTCGCCGACGACGAAGATGGTCACGCGGTTCGAGGGGCTCGGCTTTTCGACTGTCTGCCCGGTCAGGAAAGCCATCGCGCTGTGATAGCGTTCGAGATTCTCGGCGAACTTGCGGAGGTCGGCTTCCTTGTCATCGGCGTAGATGACGAAGTGGTCGCTCGATGCCTCGTACCATTCGGCCCATGCGGGCGCGGCGGCGAGCAGGGCCAGCAGGGCGGCGAGGCTGCGGAAAACTGCGGAAATCATGGCGTGCGTCCCCCTGTCGCCAACACTGCGATTGCCGGACGACGGGGGAAGCATATCGTCAATCTGTCGCAATGCCAGTGGCTTGCGACGAATTATCGCGGGGCCGTTCAGGCTGCGTCGGGCCGCGTATCCTCAAGATATTGCCAGATCCGGCTGACCACCACCGATCCTTCGCCCACCGCGCTCGCCACGCGCTTGACCGATCCGGCCCGCACATCGCCCACGGCGAAGATGCCGGGCGCGGTGGTGGCGTAATCATCGGCCTGCCCGGCTGCCGCGCCGGTCAGGACGAAGCCCTTCGGATCGACCTCGGCATGGCCGGAAAGCCAGCCGGTGTTGGGCGCGGCGCCGATCATGATGAACAGGGCGCGGGTATCGATCCGGCGCTCGGTGTCCTTGGTCTTGAGAGTCAGCCCTTCAAGCCAGTCCTCGCCGTGAAGGGCGGTGACTTCGGAATGGTAGTGGATGGTGACGCGCGGATCGGCCTGCAACCGCTCGATCAGATAGCTCGACATCGAGGCGGCCAGATTGCCCGATCGCACCACCAGATGCACATGCGCCGCCGCGCGGGACAGGAACATTGCCGCCTGCCCCGCCGAATTGCCGCCGCCGATCACCACGGCCTCGGTCCGGGCGCAGAAGCGCGCCTCCATTTCGGTCGCGGAGTAGAAAATGCCCGCGCCTTCCAGCGCTTCGAGGTTTGCCAGCGGCAGGCGGCGATATTGCACCCCGGTTGCTACCAGCACCGCGCGGGCGCACAATTCGTCTCCGTCATCCAGCGTCAGGCACCAGGCCCCGTCTTCGCGGCGGCTCATCGCTTCCACCCGGCGCGGCATGACGAAGCGCGTGCCGAACTTCATCGCCTGCACCTGCCCGCGCCATGTCAGGTCGGTGCCGCTGATGCCGGTGGGAAAGCCCATGTAATTCTCGATCCGGCTCGACGTGCCGGCCTGCCCGCCCACGGCGGTATCCTCGATCACCAGCGCCCCGATTCCTTCGGACCCGGCATAGACCGCTGCCGCCACGCCTGCGGGTCCGCCGCCGACGATGACGAGGTCATAGGTCCGCTGCGAACAGATATCGAGATCGAGCCCGAGATATTGGGCCACCTTGCGCGGGGTCGGGTCTTCCAGCCGCTTGTCCACGCCCAGGATCACCGCCGGTTCGTGGCCGATCAGCGAACACACCTGCACCGTCTCGCGGTCGGTCGCGTCCATGTCGAAGCTCTGGAAGGGGATGCGGTTGCGCGACAGGAAGCGTTCCACTGCCTGCACCTTCGCATCGCGGTCCGCGCCGATCACCTTGACGGCTGCATTGCTGATTTCGAACTGCTTGCGGCGGCGCGCGGCAAAGACGGTGATGAGGTGGTCGGACAGTTCGGGAATGCGGCTCATCAGATCGAGCACGCCTTTGCGCGGAGCCTCGATCACGCGGGTATCGCGCGCGGCGCGCATCTTCAGATAATTGGTCGATCCGCTCAGAAAGCCGATCTCGCCCAGGAACTGCGTCGGGCCGAGCGCGTGTTCGAACATGCGCTCGCCGGTGTAGGGGTTGACCACCTCGACCTCGCCTTCGAGCACATAGACGAAGCGGTCCATCGCCTCGCCGATGTCCATGACGATGCTACCGGCGGGATAGACCTTCTCCCCGCCGATGGCGCAGATCGCATCGACATGCTCCGGTGCCAACGGCACGCGGCGCATGGTTTCAAGGTCTTGTCCGAGTGTTTCCATTCCGCCTTCCTGCCATGCGCGGGTTGCAACATGGGGTCAGGGGAGCAGAATGGGAAGGGGGTAGGCCCGTGCCGCTACCCCTTCGCGCTTGCGATGTAGCGGCTGACGGTGTTGGCCATTACCGAAAGCGGCGCATTGCCGCCCAGCACCACCGCGGTGTTGAACGCCTTGAAGTCGTACCTGCCGCCAAGCTCCGCCTCGGCCCGCGCGCGCTGGCGGACGATTTCGCTGTGGCCGATCTTGTAGCCGCAGGCCTGACCCGGCCAGCTGCAGTAACGATCGACTTCCGAGGCGACCTCCTCGACCTTCGATCCGTTCTCCTCGACGAAGAACTGACGCCCCTGTTCGCGCGTCCAGCGCTTGTGGTGCATGCCGGTGTCCACCACCAGACGGCAGGCGCGGAAGGCGAGCGACTGGAGGTAGCCCAGCCGCCCGACCTTGAATTCGTCATAGGCGCCCAGCTCGTCAGCCAGCTGTTCGGCATAGAGCGCCCAGCCTTCCGAGAAGGCGTTGAAGGCGAGGATCGAACGGATCAGCGGCAGGCGGTTGCTGAATTCACCCTCCCACACGTGGCCGGGAATGCTCTCGTGGAAGGTGAGGTCAGCCAGATCATATTTGCGGTGCAGATCGGTGGTTCTGAGGTTGATCCAGAAGCGCCCCGGGATGCTGCCGTCCTTGCTGCCCGCCCCGCCATAGGCACCCGGTGCGCCGGGTTCTTCGGTGAGCGGCAGGCGGCGCACTTCCAGCGGCGGATCGACCAGCGTGTTGAAGGCACGCGGCATCTGCGCCTTGATCCATTTGAGCCGGTCGTTGATGAAGGCGAGGATCTCCTTGCGGCCCGCATCGCCCTCGGCAAACTGGTAGCGCGGATCGGCGCTGAGCGCGCGCATGCGCTCTCCCACAGAGCCCTTGGTATAGCCGATCTCGCGCAGGATCGGGTCCATGCGCCCGTGGAGAGTGCGCAGCTCGTCGAGACCCTGCTGGTGGATTTCGTCCGGGGTCATGCGCGTGGTGGTGGAGGCGCGGATCGCCCAGTCGTAATATTGCTCGCCCCCCGGCTGCGCCCACATGCCTGCCGCGTCCTTGGCGGCGGCGCGCTGGACCCTGAGTTCGGCCAGCTGGCGCTGGAGCGCGGGCACGATGCCGCCCGCCGCGATGCGCACCGCCTGTTCGGCGGCCTTGTCGGCGCCGGCAATCCCGCTCGCCAGCAGGGGGCCTGCATAGCTGTCATTGCTCGCCGCGATGCTCGCTTCCATCTGGCCGATCGCCTTGTCGAGCAGGAAGGCGGGCGGCACGAGGCCGTCCCCGCGGGCCTTGCGGATGCGGTCAAGCTCCCCGTCGAGCAGGGCGGGGACCTCGGCAAGGCGGCTCATGTAGGGGCCGATGTCCTCCGCCGTCTTGAGCGGCTGGCCCGAACCGAAGAAGCGCGGCAGATCGATATAGCCGCCGACATTCTGGATCACGACATAGGGTGCGTTGCGCCAGCTGCCGACGGCGACATCGCCATAGGGCTGGGCCATGCCCTCCAAGGCGCTGGTGAAGGCGGTTTCGACCACTTCGAAGCCGATCTGCTGATCGCTGGTGAGGCCCGCCTTGGGATAGGCCTTTACCTCGGCGACCAGTTCCTTGAGCGTTGCCGCATAGGCCGCGCGCCCTTCCTCGCCGCCCGTGCCGAAGGTCGATCGCCATGCGGCATATTCGCCCACATCGACCCCGAGACCGGTGGCGCGGCCCGGTTCATGCGCCAGCATCGCATAGGCGACCCGGTCAAGCGCCGCGTCGGGATCGAGCCCGGCGAGCGAGCGTCCGGCGCTGGCCGGTGCGGTGGCGCCCGTCGAGGCGCAGGCCGGCAGCAGGGCGATGGCGGTGGTTCCTGCCAGCCCTGCGGTTATGGTTTTCAGGGTCTGGCGGCGGGTGACGTTCGTCGTGGTGCTCTCTCTCATGGCGCGAAGGTTTGGCGAGGCACCTGCGCCAAGTCAATTGCACCGCACAGGCAGGGCAGGCTAGAGGCGCGGGCATGACCGATATCGTGCTTTCGATCGTGATGCTCGCCGCGCTTGCGCTGGTCGCCGGGGCCTATGCCCTGTGGCGCCGCACCGGGGATGCGAAGAACCCCGCGCTGATGGTGCTGCTGGCGGTGATCGCGGTGATCAACGTGCTGATCTGGACCGTGCCCTCCACCGGTGGGCAGGCCCCTGTCGACCAGCTGAAAGAGGCCGCCGGAGAAGGCTAGGGGGAAGCCTTCCCCGGCGGGAACAGGTTACTTGGGAATCTGCCAGGTTACCGAGCCGGAATAGCTCCCCGGCACGGCCTTGCCATTGCCGTCCCGCGCGGCATCGAAGCGCGCGCGCTTGCTGACAAGGTCGCAGGTTGCCGCATCCAGCGGGGCATGGCCGGTGGAGCGGGTGATGGTGCACTCCGTCACCTTGCCGCGCGCATCGATGGCGAGCGTGAAGGCGGCGCGGCCCGACATGTCCTCCATGATCCAGCGCGAGCGGTAATCCTCATTGGTCACCCACCGGCCACGGTCCCCCTTGGGCCGCGCGCCGACCGGATCGTAGAGCGAGGCGGGGCTGGGCGCCGTGCCGGGGGTGCCGGTCACGATCGGCCCGTCCGTGCCTGCCGGCGTGGTCGGGAAGGTGACCGGCCCGTCGAAGATGATCGGCGGATTGATCGGCGGGACGGGGTTGATCGGCGTGGTCGGAACGGTCGTCGGATTGGTCGACTTGGTATCGGCATGCGGCTTGTCGACCGGAGGGGGCGGCGGGGGCAGGGGAATCTCGTCGATGTGCTCGCCCTTGAGGCGCGGCTCGGGCGGCGTGGTTGCCACTGTCACCGCAAGGCCGACCACCAGCAGCGCGCCGAAAGCACCGGGAATGCCGAGCGCGCCGACAAGTGCGGCGGGGTTGGGACGTCGATTGGCAGAAGCATAAGTCATGCAGGGGCTCCTCTCTCCATCATCGTGGGAGCGGTGGCCGGAGCACCTTTCGCAAGCTTGGCACTCCGGCCCCGCTCGCTGGTGAGAGTACTATGACTTTTGTTAGGGGCGAAGAAGTTTCGCGTTGTTTTTCAGTACTGTATTTTTTGCAACTGTATTGGTAGAGAAATGGTTGATTTTGCTTGCGTGCCCGCCTCCGCGGGCACGTCCTCGGCGCTGCTTCAAGCCCTACGGGCTTGAGCGCCTGCGGCTCGCGCGCGTGCGCTCGCGGTCGCTGGCGCGACCGAAATCATCGCATGTCCGATGAGTCGCGCTGGCCCGGCCCGTAGGGCCGCAAGGCCGAACGGCCGCCCGTAGGTGCCCGGAGCGCAGAGAAGGAACAGCACCGAGGACGCAGCCGCGGAGGCGGCTGCGCACACGAAAACCCCCTTATTTAATCGGGCAATCCGGCGAGAGGCGGAAGTCCAGATAATTGTCCACCGAGCGCATCAGATCATCGAGCTCGTTCTCGAAGAAGTGGTTGGCGCGCGGGATTTCCTCGTGGTGGATGGTGATGTGCTTCTGGGTGCGCAGCTTGTCGACCAGCTTCTGCACCGCGCCCGGCTGCACCACCGTATCCGCCGCGCCCTGCACGAAGATGCCGCTTGCGGGGCACGGGGCAAGGAAGCTGAAATCATACATGTTGGCCGGCGGCGCGACGGAGATGAAGCCGCGCACTTCAGGGCGGCGCATCAGCAGCTGCATGCCGATCAGCGCGCCGAAGGAATAGCCCGCGATCCAGGTGCTCTGTGCCTCGGGATGGATCGACTGCACCCAGTCGAGCGCGCTCGCCGCGTCGGAGAGTTCGCCGATCCCGCTGTCGAACGACCCTTGCGAACGGCCCACACCGCGGAAGTTGAAGCGCAGCGTGGCGAACCCGCGATCGGCAAAGGTCTTGTAGAGCCGCTGCACGATCCGGTCGTTCATCGTCCCCCCGCCTTCGGGGTGCGGATGGAGGATCATCGCCACCGGCGCGCGCGGGCGCGGGGGCGGGGAGAAACGGCCTTCGAGACGGCCTTCGGGGCCGGGAAAGATGACGGACGGCATCGTGGAACCCTGACAAGATCTGTGTCTCAGCGCCGGGTGGCGCCGGAATTGCGGGGCCTATATAGGGAGGCCCACGAAAATCGCAATTATTGTGAGGAATCCCGCCATTTCGGGCCGCATCTATCTCGATCACGCCGCAACCTCCCTCCTGCGCCCCGAGGCGAAGGCGGCGATGGAGGAGGGATTTGCCATCTGGGCAAACCCCTCCAGCCCCCATGCGGAGGGTCGCAAGGCAAAGGCAGCGCTGGAGGGTGCAAGGGAGCGAGTGAAGCGCGCGGTGGGGTGGGATGGGGAGATGATCTTCACATCGGGCGCGAGCGAGGCGCTGTGGATTGCGCTGAACCGGGCAAAAGCGAAGCGGAAGATCGTCAGCGCGGTGGAGCATGACGCGGTGTTCCGGGCTGCGCCGGATGCAGAGGTGGTGCCGGTTGTCGATGGAGAGGTCGATCCTGTCGCGCTCCCCGATTGCCGGGACGCGCTAGTCGCCGTGCAGCACGTCAATTCGGAAACCGGAACAATCCTGCTGCCCTATGTGCACAACACCCTGTTCGAAGCCGTCCGAGAGCGCGGCGGGCAGATGCTCGTCGATTGCTCCCAAAGCGCGGGCAAGACGAATCTGCCGGATGCCGACATGCTGGTGATCTCGGCGCACAAGTTCGGCGGTCCGATCGGGGTGGGCGCATTGCTGGTGCGCGATTTTGCTCTGCTGGAGCCGGTCGGTGGGCATGAGCGCGGTTACCGTCAGGGGACAGAGAACCTGCCTGCTGCGCTCGGTATGGCGGCGGCGCTGGAGGCCGGAGGGCTGGATTGCTGGGGAACTACGGTCGAACAGCAACTTGAGTTCAAGAATGCACTTTTCCGACACGGGCAGGTGATTTCACCGGGTTCGCAATCCTCGCACATCTTCGCCGTCGCCCACCCCACCTTGAGCGCCCAGGCGCTGCTGATCCGCCTCGATGCGATGGGCTTCGCCGTTTCGGCGGGGAGCGCCTGTTCTTCGGGGACACTCAAGAAGAGCCGCGTGCTCGATGCCTTCGGGGTGCCCGACGACGTCGCGGCGCGCACGATCCGGGTTAGTCTCGGGTGGAGCACCACGCCCGAGGAACTGGAACGGTTTGCCGAAGCCTGGGCTTCGCTTATTTGATCCACCTTCGTCACCCTGAACTTGTTTCAGGGTCCGTTTCTCCGCATTAAGCCTCGGCCCGAAGCCGAAGAATGGATGCTGAAACAAGTTCAGCATGACGGGTGCAGGAAAGATCGCGACAAGCCCATGATCTACCTCGACTATCAGGCCACCACGCCGCTCGCGCCTGAAGCCCGCGAGGCGATGCTGCGCTGGCTTGGCGGGCCGCAGAGCGAGACTTTCGGCAATCCCCATTCCCCCCACCGCATGGGCCGCATGGCCGCCGCAGCTGTCGAGGCTGCGCGCGAGCAGGTCGCCGCGCTGATGCCCTCGGGCGGTCGGACCCTGTTCACCAGCGGCGCGACCGAAGCGCTCAACATGGTGCTGCTCGGAAGCGAGGGCGATGTGCTGACCTTCGCCACTGAGCATGCCGCGGTGCTCGACTGCCAGCGCGCGGTCGAGGCGCAGGGGCGGAGTTTCACGGTGCTGCCTGTCCTGCCCGATGGCCGAGCCGATCTGGACGCCCTGCAAGCGGCGATCACGCCCAAGGTCGGCCTTGTCGCGATCATGGCGGTCAATAACGAGATCGGGGTGGTGCATCCGCTGGATGAGGCCATCGCCATCGCCCGCGAAAGCGGTGCAAAGGTGCTGGTCGATGCCGTCCAGGCCCTCGGCAGGCTCGCCTTGCCCCCCTCCAGACCCCCTCTTGCCCCTGATTTTATCGCGGTTTCGGGCCACAAGATTCACGGGCCGAAAGGCATCGGCGCGCTGTGGATGGCGCAGGGCGCTTCGATCCAGCCCCTCGTTCATGGCGGCGGACAGGAGGCCAGCCTGCGGTCAGGCACCCTCTCGCCCGCCCTTTGCGCCGGGTTAGGGGCGGCTTGCCGGGGCGCTGCCGAGGGGATGGAAGCGCAGATGTTTCACGTGAAACATTTGTGGAACATTGCCCGCGATCTGTTTGCGGATTGGGACCTGAACGGCAGCGCCGGACACCGCTGGCACGGCAATCTCAACATCCGGCGCGATGGCCTCGATGTCGCGCGGCTGATGAGCGATTGCCGGCAGGTGATGTTCTCCGCCGGGTCCGCCTGCGCCAGCGGCTCCGGTCGGCCGAGCCATGTGCTGCGGGCACTCGGGCTGACCGAGGCGCAGGCCAAGTCCTCTATCCGGCTGGGTTTCGGACGCTATACGACCGCTGCGGACCTCGAATCCGCCGCCGCCATGTTGAACGCTGCCGCGAAGGAGCAAGGCCTGTGAGCATCACCGTAACCTTCGTCGAAGCTGGCGGCAAAGCCGTTGAAACCACGGCCGAATCCGGCGAAAATCTGCTGCGCGTGGGGCAGGCGGCGGGGCTGCCGCTGGAAGGCACCTGTGAAGGGCAGATGGCGTGCTCCACCTGCCACGTGATCGTCGCCGCCGACTGGTTCGACCGTCTCCCGCCCGCCAGCGAAGAGGAGGAAGACATGCTCGATTTCGCGGCGGGCGCGCGGCGCACCTCGCGCTTGTCCTGCCAGATCGAGCTGACCGCCGAGATGGACGGCCTGACCGTCACCATCCCCGCCTCCAGCGCCGACGCGCGGCGGATGTGAGCGCCTAGGGTAGCAGCCAGATCGCCGCGCCAAGTCCGGTACTGGCGGCGATCAGCGCCGCTGCCACCAGCCGCAGGGCAAGGCCGCGCATCGGTTCGGCCTTGTGGTCCTCCAGCCGCCGGGCGACCGCGACCGCCTTGGCCTGCGCGGCGAAGAACACCGCGACGCCGACCATCACGAAGGCGCTCGCCAGCCCCCGGGGCAGCCATGCCGGTTCGAGCTTGCCGAACAAGGCATTGAAACCGAGCCCTATCCCAACCGCGGCAAGGCCCGTGCGCATCCACCCGGCGAAGGTCCGCTCGTTCGCCATGATGGTGCGGTCTTCGGCCCAGTCGGTGCGCTTTTCGGCCCACGCGGTGCGGGTTTCGGCGAGCGCTTCGCGGTCCTCGGGCTCGCTCATGGCGGGGCCCGCGGGTCAGCCCTCGGGCATGTCGAGCGCGGCCATCAGCGCCTCGGTGAAGGCGGGGATATCGCCCGGCTTGCGGCTGGTGATGAGGTTGCCGTCGACCACCACCTCCTCGTCGACCACATCGGCCCCGGCATTGGCGAGATCGGTGCGGATCGAAGGCCAGCCGGTGACGGTGCGCCCGTCGATCAGGTCCGCCTCCGCGAGCAGCCAGGGCGCGTGACAGATCGCCGCGATCGGCTTTTCCGCCGCATCGAAGGCCAGCACCGCATCGATGACGCTGCGTTCGGTGCGCAGGATGTCCGGGTTCATCTGACCGCCGGGAAGCAGCAGCGCGTCGTAATCGTCAGCCGACACATCACCGATGGTGCAATCGACCGCCACGCTGGTTCCCCAGTCCTTCTGGTCCCAGCCGCGGATTTCCCCGGACTTGAGGCTGGCGACGGTGACCTGTGCCCCTGCCTCTTCAAGCAGGCGTTTGGGCTCGGTCAGTTCGGACTGCTCGAAACCGTCGGTGGCGATGATGAGGACGCGCTGCATGGGGTTCTCCTGCTGGGGGTTGCAGGGGGATTAGTGGCCCGCAGCCGAGGCTGTTCCACCGCTCACGGCAGGCTGGCAGCCCGCTGCGGTAAGTCGCTTTCCCTGTGGAAACCCCTCTCCCTCGCGGGCGCGCGGGTTGCTAGACGGGGGGCATGTCCGATCCCGTGACCACCGACGAACCCGATGACGGCTTCGACGCCATCGTCGATGCGCCCTTCGATGCCGCTCTGTCCGAGCGGTACCTCGTCTATGCGCTGTCGACGATCACCGCCCGCTCGCTGCCCGATCTGCGCGACGGGTTGAAGCCGGTCCACCGCCGGCTGCTGTGGGCGATGCGACAGCTGAAGCTCAACCCCAGCGATGCCTTCAAGAAATCCGCCCGCGTGGTCGGCGATGTGATCGGCAAGTATCACCCGCATGGCGACGCCAGCGTCTATGACGCGATGGTCCGCCTCGCGCAGGATTTCAGCCTGCGCTATCCGCTGGTCGAAGGGCAGGGGAACTTCGGCAATGTCGATGGCGATAACGCCGCCGCCTACCGCTACACCGAAGCGCGCCTGACCAAGACCGCGCTGGAGCTGATGGCGGGGCTGGACGAAGGCACGGTCGACTTTATCCCGACGTATAACGGCGAGGAGATCGAGCCCGAAATCTTCCCCGGCTTGTTCCCCAACCTCCTCGCCAATGGCGCAAGCGGGATTGCGGTGGGGATGGCAACCAGCATTCCCAGCCACAATGTCGCCGAGATCATCGACGCAACGCTGGCGCTGATCGACAATCCTTCCGTCTCCCACGAAGAGCTGATGCAGCACTTCCACGGCCCCGATTTCGCTACCGGCGGGCAAGTGATCGACAGTGCGGCGGCGATCAGCGAGGCCTATCGCACGGGGCGCGGCGCCTTCCGCTTGCGCGGCCGGTTCCACGCGCCCGAGGCGAAGGACGAGGCCGATATTGCCGCCGGGATCGAGCGGATGGGCGGCGGGCAGTGGCAGCTGGTCATCTCGGAAATCCCTTATCAGGTGCCCAAGTCCAAGCTGATCGAGCAGATCGCCCAGCTGATCGCCGACCGCAAGCTGCCTATCCTCGAAGACGTGCGCGACGAAAGCGACACTGCGATCCGCATCGTGCTGGTGCCCAAGAGCCGCAATGTCGATCCGGAGCTGCTCAAGGAAATCCTGTTCAAGCTGACGGACCTCGAAACCCGGTTCAGCCTCAATCTCAACGTGCTCGATGCGCGTCCCGGCTTCGGGCGCACGCCGATGGTGATGGGGCTGAAGGAACTGCTGGAAAGCTGGACCTTCGCCCAGATCGACATCCTCCAGCGCCGCGCGAAGCACCGGCTCGACCAGATCGCGAACCGGCTGGAACTGGTGCGCGGTTACATCATCGCCTTCCTCAACCTCGACCGGGTGATCGAGATCATCCGCACCGAGGACGAGCCCAAGCCGGTGATGATCGCGGAGTTCGAGCTTACCGACCGGCAGGCCGAAGCGATCCTCAACATGCGGCTGCGGTCTCTGCGCAAGCTGGAGGAAATGCAGCTTCGCAAGGAGCAGGACGAGCTGCTGGCCGAGGAAGCCGACCTCAAGGCTCTGCTGGAAAGCCCGGCGAAGCAGCGCACCCGCCTGAAGCGCGATCTGCGCAACCTGCGCAAGGACTATGCCGAGGACACGCCGCTCGGCCGCCGCCGCACGCTGATTGCCGAGGCCGCAGCGACGGTCGAATTCAGCATGGACGCGATGATCGAGAAAGCGCCAGTTACGGTGATCCTCAGCCAGAAGGGCTGGATCCGCGCGGCCAGCGGCCATGTGCCGCTCGACCAGGAATTCAAGTACAAGGAGGGCGATGGCCTCGCCTTCATCTGCCACGCACAGACCACCGACAAGCTGCTGCTGGCCGCGTCCGACGGGCGGTTCTTTACGCTGGGCTGCGACAAGCTGCCCGGCGCGCGCGGCTTCGGCGAGCCGGTCCGCACCATGATCGACCTCGAAAGCGAGGCCAATGTCAGCGCGATGATGGTGCACAAGCCGGGCGGCAAGCTGTTGCTCGCCTCCAGCCACGGCAAGGGTTTCATTGCGGCTATGGACGAACTGCTGGCCGAAACTCGCAAGGGCCGGCAGGTGGTGAACCTCAAGGACGGAGCAAAGCTCGCCGTGATCCGCCAGATCGGCGAGGCCGACGATCACGTCGCGGTGTTCGGCGACAACCGCAAGCTGGTGGTGTTCAACCTTGAGGAACTGCCGGTCATGTCGCGCGGGCAGGGGGTTCAGCTGCAACGCTACCGCGATGGCGGGCTTTCGGATGCGACGACCTTCGTTCTGGCCGACGGGCTCAGCTGGCAGATGGGCGGCTCCGGCGAACGCACCCGGACCGAAACCGAAATCCGCATGTGGAAGGTCGCGCGCGGAGCGGCGGGTCGGATGCCGCCGCAGGGCTTCCCCAAATCGGGCAAGTTCGGTTGAGGTTTCTGTCGCACTACCGCTTCGCTACTTGAGCGCGCGAAAAGGGCTGCGAAAGCTTCATGCTCCCGCAGCCCCGTTTCCCGACCTTGATGGTCTGATGCGGGCTTAGCGCGCCCCGCCGCCGGTCTTGGCCGGTTTGCCGGTGGCAGCGCTGGCAATCTGGTCCACGCTGTAGAGCACCGTGAGCTGGCCCTGCGGGTTCACCGCGAAGTGTTCCTTCTTCATCTTCAGCGCGCCTGCTTCGGCTTCGAGGATGATGGTATCGGCGGCGAGGTCCACCGTGCCGAGCTTGCCGACCGGGCGGCCGCCCGACGAAATCACCGCAGCACCCTGCACCAGCTTTGCGTCACGCTCGGCATCGGCCTGTGCGATCCGCTGGTCCATCATCGTATCAACCTGGTCCTTGGTGGCGTTGACGCTTTTGCCCTTGTCGCCATCGAACACCATGCTGACGGGCACGGGGCCTTGTGCTTGCCGGTGTCGATCACGACGACCTGATCGTTCACTTCGGTGACTGTGCCGACGGCGTTGCCATCATTGCCGTAGATCGTCGCGCCGACATCCTGTGCGAAGGCCGCAGCCGGGGTGACGGCGAGGGCACCGGCAAGCAGCGCCAGCTTGAGGGTCTTCATCATTCTACTCCCTATTCACATGACCGGTGCGTGCCGGAGGGATGGCACGCCCGGGAGGGGGCGCGGGCGCGAGCGGATCGAAAAGGCGACACCGCGGCGAGGGGCCGAACCGGCCCGAGAGGGGTGACCCGCGGAATGAAATCTAACCTGTGTCCGAAAGGTACGACAATTGCAGATGGGCAATTCCGTGCGACGCCCGTCGCGGATTTGGCCCCGTTATCGCCGCGTCGTGTCAGTCACGGGGCGGCGCGCGCGAGCTCTTCGGCGAGCATCGCCTCGATGCGTCCTGCATCGGGGAAGCCTTCGGCGACCCAGCGCGCCTCCACTGCCTGGAGGATTCGCGCCACGGCAGGCCCCGCAGTCACTCCGCGCGCGACGATTGCGCCGCCTTTCAAGGGAAACATGGGCGGGCTCCACCCTTCCAGCGCCCGCGCATTGCCGCCCGCGAGCAGCAGCCGGTCGATGGCGACAGGCAGCGACAGACGATAGGCGAGGGCGAGCGGGTTTGCCGCGTCATCCGGCTGGCGTTCCGCCGCAGCCACCAGTCTTGCGCGCTGGACCTTGGATAGCCTGAGCCGCGCAGCGACCGTCTCGGCAACCTCGGGCATCGGCGGGAGCAGCGCGGCGAGGCGGCGGACGGGATCAGGGGCGATCGCCTGTGCGGTCTCTGCTGCGACGAGGCGGCCGAGGGCGGCTACGTGCGGCGGGCAGGCTTCGGGCAGGATTACCGGCAAAACGCCGCGCGTGCGCATCCGGGCGATGGTCGGATGCGGGTCGGGCAGGCCGAGCAGCGACAGCAGTTCCGCCGCGATGCGTTCGCGGCTGAGGCCCTTCAGCGTGTGCGCGAGTTCGGCGCAGGCATCCTCGGCGGTCTCGTCCAGCGCGGCGCCGAAGCGGGTGTGGAAGCGGTAGTAGCGCAGGATCCTGAGGTGGTCCTCGGCAATCCGTTGGCGGGCATCTCCGATGAACCGCACCCGGCCCGCCGCAAGATCTTCGCGCCCGCCGAACCAGTCGGCGATCTCCAGCGTTTCGGGGTGGGCATAGAGCGCGTTGATGGTGAAATCGCGCCGGGCGGCATCCTCCGGCCAGTCGGAGGCGAAGGCGATGGTTGCGCGCCGGCCATCGGTCGCGACATCGCGGCGCAAGGTGGTTACCTCGACAGGCCCGTCCTTTAGGATCGCGGTGACCGTGCCGTGTTCGATCCCGGTCGGCACGGTGCGGATTCCGGCGCGCCCACAGGCGGCGATCACCTCGGCCGGCATGAGCTTCGTGGCGCAATCGACATCCGCCACGGCCACGCCCAGCAGGCCATCTCTTACCGCTCCGCCGACCCAGCGGATGTTCTCTGCCCCGAGCGCGCGGGTGAGCGCGGCGAGGCCTTCGCGGCGGGTCCAGTCGGCTTCGGACAGATCACGCAACATCGAACAGCGCCTCCCGGCTGATCCGCCGCGACAGGTTGGCAATGATCGCCGCGGTTACACCCCAGATGCGGAAGCCCTGCCATTCAAGCTCCAGATAGCGCCGCGTCGAGCCGCGCCAGAAGGTCTCGTGGCTGGTCCAGCTGGCGGGATCGAGCAGCAGGCGCAGCGGTGCCTCGAACCATGCCTCGACCTCGGCAGGGTTGGGGCAGAGCACCAGACCGGGCGGGACGAGCCCCACCACGGGTGTCACCACGAAGCCGGTGCCGGTATGGTACACATCGCTGCTGCCGATCACCCGCACCGCCGAACGGGGCAGGGCCAGCTCCTCCTCGGCCTCACGCAGGGCGGCGGTTACCGCATCCTCGCCGGGATCGATCTTGCCGCCGGGAAAGGCGACCTGCCCCGGATGGTCGCGCATTGCGCGAGGGCGCTGGGTGAGGATAACCTGCGGATCGTGCGGGACATCGGTGATCGCGATCAACACGGCGGCAGGCGTGGCGCGCCCATCCCGCGCGAATTGCGCATCGCTCAGCAGATCGGGAATGGCGCGCGCGTGGCCCTCGGCAAAGGCGCGGGAGATGGGTTCGAACAGGCTCATGGCAGCAGTCGGAAGGCCTGTCCGCAGCTGGTGACCTGCCAGCCATTCTCCTCCGCCCCCTCGGCCAAGGCGATCTCGGCCAGCTGCGCCCAGGTCGACCGGTTGAGGCGCGCCTCGCACCCGCGCCGGACATGGAGATAGAGCGCCGGTTCATCCGCCGTGCCCGCCACGCGCAAGGGGTGCTCCGGTCCGGCGATCACCAGATCATCGGTGTTGAGCCGGAACGCCAGCGCATCATCCGCTCGCACGCAATCGGTGGCGATGAAGGCCGCATCCTCGACCTCGATACTGAGCTTTTCGAAGGGCGTGACCAACCAGTGGTGCCCGGCATCATCGCGGGTCAGCAGGCCTGAGAAAGCCCGCACCATCGCCTCGCGGCGGATCGGGCCGCCCTCGTGGAACCATGTTCCGTCCGCGGCGATCACCATGTGGCTTTCGCCGATCTGCCGGGGCGACCAGCTTTCCACCGGGGGCAGCTTGCGCTCCTCCACCAGCGCGGCGATCTGCGCGAGGGTCAGATCGGAAAGGTGCGGGGGCGGTTCGTAGGGCATGGCCGGGACGGGATGGCAGATGGGAAGCGCAAGGTGAAGGGGTTACCTTTCCCCGTCAGCCTTCCCACGGCCCGAGCATGCCTTCGGCCGGCATCGCGGCGAGGCCGTGGCCGCGGGCGAGCAGGCGGTCCCGTTCATAGGGGCCGGGGCAGCGCCAGCCGCCCGTCATCGCCGCAGAGAAACCCCAGCGCCCGTAATAGGGCGCATCGCCGATCAACACTTGCGGTAGCGCCGGGCCCCCGGTGGCCGCCAGGCGCGCGTCCTCGGCGATCATCGCGCTCATCAACCCGACGCCGAAGCCTTCGCCTTGCCGTTCGGGCACGACCGCGACCGGTCCGACCATCACCAGCGGCACCTGTCCCTGCTTCGTCTGGAGCCCGATCGGCCAGCACTGGATCGTGCCGACCAGCATCTCTTGCTCGTCGAGCGCCGCGAGGCTGAGGCCGGGCAGCCAGTTCATCCCCTCGCGGATGCGATAGGCGGTCCGCGCGTGGCGGTCCGGCCCGAAGGCGCGATCGAGCACCTGCTCGATCATGGCGGGATCGACCGCCTCGAGCGGGATCAGGGTCGCAGTGGCGCTGGCCATCAGCGCGCCGTGAGCTTGAGCAGCTTTGCGCCCTTGCCGTCCTGCGCCACCCAGATCGCGCCATCCGGTCCCTGGGCAATCGCGCGCAGGCGGTTCTCGAATTCGTAGCGGGCGACTTCGCGCGCGGTGTCCCCTTCGATCGCGACATTGACGATCGCCTGACTGGCAAGACCCGGCATCAGTGCATGGCCCTTCCACGCGGGAAACATGTCGCCGGTGTAGAACAGCATGTCGCCCGGCGCGATCACCGGAGTCCAGCTGAGCGCGGGCTGGGCGAAGCCATCGTCAGCGGCATGATCGGGGATGTTGTCGCCGTTGTAGTGATCGCCGTTGGAACGCACCGGCCAGCCATAATTGGCGCCGGGCTTGACGAGGTTGAGCTCGTCACCGCCCGCCGGGCCGTGCTCGACCTCCCACAGGCGCCCCTGCGCATCCCAATCGATGCCGAGGATGTTGCGATGGCCCCACGACCAGATTTCGGCGTTCACGCCGCCTTTTTCGGCCAGCGGGTTGCCCGCCGCCGGGGTGCCGTCAAGGTTGAGGCGCACGATCTTGCCCAGCGTGTTCCCCGTCTCTTGCGAGGGCTGCATCTTCTGCCGTTCGCCGCTGGCGATGTAGAGATATTTGCCATCGGGCGAGAAGGTGATGCGATGCGAATAATGCCCGCGGCCCGTGACCTTGGGGGTCTGGCGCCAGATTACGCTGAGGCCTTCCACCGCACAGGCATCCACGCCGGTGCAGGCGAGCGTGCCCTTGCCGACCACAGCACCGCGCGTATCGCCTTCGCCGGCTTCGGCCCAGCTCAGATAGATGGTGCGCCCGTTCAGCGGCTTGCCTGCCTCGGCAGGAAGGAAGGCGACATCGCCAAGCCCGCCCTGACCGCCATAGGCAACCTCGGGCGCGCCCGCGACCGTGCCGGCCTTGCCGCTTGCCGTATCGAGCACCTTGATCGTGCCCGCCTTTTCCGTGACGAACAGCATCTGCGTGCCGGGCGCGAAGGCAATGGCCCAGGGTTCCTCGAAGCCGGCGACCTCGGTCGTCTTGAACGGGTAGGCCGGGCCGGTGGTCGCAACGATCTCGCCTGATTGGGCGGCGCTGTCCCCGGTTTCGGCATTGGCGCAGCTTGCCAGCATCAGCGCAGGAGTCGAAAGAGCGGCGAGCAAACGGGCAGAACGGATCATGCTTGGGGTCACTCCGGATTTGACGGCATCGGGCGAGCCGCTGGTGATCGGCGTCGACGAGGCGGGGCGCGGGCCGCTCGCCGGGCCGGTGGTCGCGGCGGCGGTAGTTCTGGGCCGGGCGATACCTGCGGGGCTCGACGATTCCAAGCGCCTTTCAGCCAAACGCCGCGCCAGCCTCGACAAAGCTATCCGCGAAGGCTGCTGCTGGGCCGTGGCAGTGGTCGATCCCGAGGAGATCGACCGCGTCAACATTTTCATGGCGACGATGCTGGCGATGACCCGCGCGGTGGCCGCACTGACGGCTGCATTGGGGTGCGAAACCCGCGAAGTGCTGATCGATGGCAACCTGACCCCGCACGGGCGCTGTGCCGACTGGTGCTGGCCGGCCCGCGCGATCGTCGGCGGGGACGGGATCGAGCCCTGCATTTCCGCCGCCTCGATCATCGCCAAGGAATGGCGCGACCGGATGATGCTGGAAGCGGCCGCCGCGCACCCGCACTATGGCTGGGAGCGCAACAAGGGCTATGGCACCGCTGAACATATGGAAGCCTTGCGCCTGCACGGCCCGAGCCCCTTGCACCGCCGCAGCTTCGCGCCGGTATCGCAGCTGGTGCTGATCTAGATCGTCATCTTCGGGCGAGAGTGAGTCCTCCCCGCCACACCCCCCGCATCTGGAGTCCCGTCGCAGCGCGCGGACTCAACATCTTGTGCCGGACTCGTTTCGTTCCGCCGCAAGGGTGGTTGCCGCGCGACAAGGCCCGCAAAATTAGGTGCTTGACGCGGACTCTTCAAAGACTCATGCCTGTGGATAAGTTCCATGCATGACAGGTGAGGCCCCCGTGGCAAGCGTAATAGAAAAGGTGAAGTCGCGCGCGGAAAGCGTTCAAAAAACGCAGGAAATCGCGCGTGCCCTCGATCTGCCGCTGGGCCGCATCCTGCCGGGTGACTGCATCGCCGCGATGAGATCTCTGCCGAGCGCCAGCGTCGATCTCGTCTTTGCCGATCCGCCCTATAACCTCCAGCTCGGCGGCGATCTTGCGCGGCCCGACGGCAGCCATGTCGATGCGGTGACCGACCACTGGGACCGGTTCGATTCCATGGCGGCTTATGACAAGTTCACCCGCGAATGGCTGACCGAGGCGCGCCGCGTGCTCAAGCCCGATGGCGCGCTGTGGGTGATCGGCAGCTACCACAATATCTTCCGCGTCGGCAGCATTTTGCAGGATCTCGGCTTCTGGATCCTCAACGACATCGTCTGGCGCAAGACCAACCCCATGCCCAATTTCAAGGGCACCCGCTTCACCAACGCGCATGAAACGCTGATCTGGGCGAGCATGGGCGAAAAGTCGCGCTATCACTTCAATTACCGCGCGATGAAAACCCTCAATGACGAACTCCAGATGCGTTCCGACTGGGTGCTGCCGATCTGTTCGGGCGGCGAGCGGCTCAAGGAAAATGGCAAGAAGGCGCACCCGACCCAGAAGCCCGAGGCGCTGCTCTACCGCGTGCTGCTGGCTACCACTGAAAAGGGCGACGTGGTGCTCGATCCGTTCTTCGGCACCGGCACCACCGGCGCGGTCGCCAAGCGTCTGGGCCGCCAGTGGATCGGCTGCGAGCGCGAGGATTTCTACCGCGGTGTCGCCGAAAAGCGCATTGCCCGCGAACTGCCGCTCGATGAAAGCGCGCTGACCACGATGCAGAGCCCGCGCGCCGCGCCCAAGGTGGCGTTCGGCGCGGTGGTGGAGGCCGGGCTGATCCCGCCCGGCAGCCAGGTGTTCGACAAGAAGCGCCGCTGGGTCGCCACGGTCCGGGCCGATGGCAGCCTCGATTGCGGCGGCAAGATCGGTTCGATCCACGGCCTTGGCAAGGACCTGCAAGGCGCGCCGAGCTGCAACGGCTGGTCGTTCTGGCATTACGAGACCGGCGGGGACATCCAGCCGATCGACGCCGCGCGCCAGCTGTACCTCCTCGCTGCCGAGGATTAAGCCCGCGCCGTGGCCGACAGCGTCTATATCCACCCGCTGACCCTCGTCTCCGGCCCGCAGGCGGTGGAGGGGGCAGCGGTGCGGCTTGGCGGGTCGATGGCCTATGCCCGCGAATTCGCGCTGGTGCTGCGCGATGGTCGGTCGGCCAGCGAACGGATCGTGGGGACACCGGCAGAGATCGAGGCGGCGCTCGCGCGGCTTTCAGGCGATCTTGCGGCTGACGGGGCCGAGCAGTGGGCGAACCTTCGCAAGGTCCACCCGCCGCTGGAACTGGGCGGACGCACCGTGCGCCTTGATCAGCCGCAGGTCATGGGAATCCTCAACGTCACGCCCGACAGTTTCTCCGATGGCGGCCGGCATGACACGCTTGACGCAGGGCGCGCCCATGCCGCTGCCATGCTGGAGGCTGGCGCGGCGATCGTCGACATTGGCGGGGAGAGCACCCGTCCCGGTGCGGCGGCGACCTTCGAGGACGAGGAGATCGCCCGCGTCGTGCCTGCCATCGAATATTGCGCCGCGATGGGCGCCGCGATCAGCCTCGACACCCGGCGTGCCGGCGTGCTGGCGGCAGGGCTGGCGGCCGGCGCGCACATGGCGAATGACGTCTCGGCGCTGCGCTATGATCCGCGTTCGAGGGAGGTGGTCGCGACGGAAGGCTGTCCGGTGGTGCTGATGCACGCGCCGGGCGCGGGCGAGGATCTGCACAAGGGGCCGGGCTATGCCGATGTGGTCAGCGAGGTCTTCGATTTCCTGCGCCACGTGCGCGAGCAGGCGATCGCGGCCGGGATTGCCGCGGACCGCATCATCCTCGATCCGGGCATCGGCTTCGGCAAGTCGCTGGCGGAGAACCTCGCGCTGATCAACGCCTTGCCGCTGTTTCATGCACTCGGGAGCCCGCTGATGCTGGGGGCGAGCCGCAAGCGCATGATCGGTGCCTTGTCGCGGGAGGAAGCGGCAGATGACCGGCTGGCAGGCTCGCTGGCGCTGGCGATCAAGGGGATGGAGGCGGGCGTCCACCTGCTGCGCGTCCACGATGTCGCCGCGACGGTGCAGGCGCGCAATGTGTGGCGTGGCTTGCGTGATGCAGGGCTTACCGATTACAGCACGCTGCCTTCCGACTGAACGCCTTGGCTAATGTTTCACGTGAAACATTTCAAGGGGTTAGTGTAGGAAAGCCCCTCCGGCAATCCATCACAGCGTAAAGCCGCCATCCGATACCATGACGTGGCCGGTGATGTTCGCGGCGGCATCGCCGAGCAGGTAGAGGATCGAATCCGCCATCTCGTCCGAACTGGCGAAGCGGCCCAGCGGGGTCGTTTTCGCCATGCGCGCAATGGTCGCCTCGCGGCCGATCCGGGCGACCGACTCCCTGAAATCCTCGCCGCTTTCCCAGATCGCGGTGTCCACGCCGCCCGGTGCTATCGCATTGACGCGGATGCCGTTTTTCGCGTTCTCGGCCGCAGCGATCCGCGCCATGTGGGCGACCGCCGCCTTGGAGACGCCGTAAGGCCCGATCCCCGGCACCGGCTTCAGTCCGGTGGTCGAAGCGACCACCACAACACTCCCGCTTTTGCCCGCCATCGCCCGCAGCGAATGGGCTAGCGTCAGGAACGCGCCGTCGAGATTGACCGCCATCACCCGCCGCCAATCGGCCAGCGAAACCTCTGCCAAAGCGCCCCCTGAACCGATGCCAGCGTTGACCAGCGCATGGTCAAGGCCGGTCAGGAGGGGGTCTAGACCCACCCAAAGCGCCTCGTCGGCGACGCTGCCCACGATGCGGTGGACCTTGCATCCGGGCAGATCGAGTGCATCGAGTCCCGCGCCGTCAACGTCCACCAGCACCAGCTTGCCCGCGCCGCGGGCGGCCAGCGCCTTCGCGCACGCCGCGCCGATCCCCGAAGCCGCACCGGTGACGAGCGCGCTGCGCCCTGCAAAATCCTGGATCATTGTCATGCCCCGCCGCTAGGACGGAGCGGGTCTGCGATCAAGCCGCGGCGTTACGCCGCCCCATTACGCTGCGTTATCGATCCCGAGGTCGCTGAGCTTGCGGTAGAGCGTCGAGCGCCCGATCCCCAGCCGCCGTGCCACTTCGGTCATGCGTCCGCGATAATGGCCGATGGCGAGGCGGATCACGTCGGCCTCGATCTCTTCCAGCGGGCGCAGATTGCCGTCGGGGGTGTAGAGCATGATGCCCACGCCCTCGTGCGAACTGGCAAGGGTGACGCTGCCCTGTTCGCCGAGCATCTCGGACAATTGCGGGAAGCTGTCGGCGGTCAGCGAATTGCCCTCGCAATAGACCGCAGCGCGGAACAGCACCGATTGCAGCTGGCGGACGTTGCCCGGCCAGTCATAGGCCGCCAGCAGCGCCAGCGCGGAGTCCGAAACCGAGAGGTGGTTGAGCCCGGGCTGTTCGCCGATGCGGGCGAGGAAGTGGCGGGTAAGGGCAGGGATATCCCCGGTGCGCTCGCGCAGGGGGGGCAGCACGATGCGGGTCGCGCCGAGGCGGCTGGCCAGACCGGCATCGAACTGACCGGCCTCTACCATCCGGTCGAGCCCGACATTGCTTGTCACCAGCAGCCGCACATCGACGCGGAAGCCGTAGCTCGCGCCGACGGGGCGGATGATGCCGCTATCAAGGGCCTCCGCGAGACGTTGCTGGAGCGCGGGGGTGAGACGGTCGATCTCGTCGAGGATCAGCGTGCCGCCATCGCAGTGCTGGAAAGCGCCGATCTGGCGATCGAAGGCGCCGGGGAAACTGCCGGGTTCGTGCCCGAACAGCACCGAATCGATCGAGCCGGGCGGGATCGAGGCGAGGTTGATGATGCGCAAGGGGTCCTTGGCGCGGGGGGATGCGCCGTGCATCGCGCGCATCAGCATTTCCTTGCCGGTGCCGCTCTCGCCCTCGATCAGCACATGGCCCTGCCCGCGTGCCGCCTTGGCGGCCTGTGCCAGTGCGGCGCGGAAGCTGGGGGCGGTGCCGATCATCGCGTCGAAATCGAGGCTGGCCGACATCTTCTCGGTCAACGGCGCCAGCTCGTCACGCGCGGTCTGGCGGGTGGTGACGCTGCGCAGCGCCTCCATCAGGCGGTCCGGGCTGACGGGCTTGACGAGATAGTCGGAGGCGCCTGCGCGCATCGCCTCGACCGCCAGCAGCGGCGAGGCGCTGGTGGTGAGCATCAGGATCGGCAGGGCGGGGCGGCGCGATTTCAGTTCGGCGATCAGCGTGCAGGCATCATCGCCCGGCACCCATTGATCGAGCAGGATCGCGGAAAGCTGCATTCCTTCGCGCGTGCCGAGCATGGCAATCGCCGTCTCGGCATCGGGTGCGACGATCGTGCGCCAGCCATCGCGCGCGGCAATCGCGGTGATGAGCCGGCTTTGCGCGGGCTCATCGTCGATCAGCATCACGATTCGCGCATCGTCCTGCGCCTGGGGAAGGCAATCCATTTCCGCCATCAGTCCTGCCGCTCGGCTCCCTGGCTGGTCCGGGGAAAGGTCCCGGATCAGAGTTCAGCAGCCACCGATAAGGCGGGGAGGTAAAAACGTGATTAAGGCTGTACCGCGGCGGGACAGTATATGCCGCAAGCCAAGGCGGGGGACGGGTGAGTGCCTCTCACTAAAGGTGACTTGAGATAGCCGCCCTGCTCCGATACGGGAACGCAATGGGCCATCCGGCCCGATTTTTCGCCAACCGTCCGGCAACCAATCGCACGCCCGTGCGTTGAGCAGCCCAAGGGGAAGAGACATCATGAGTGTTCACGACATGGAAAAGGCCGAAGCTACCTACGGGGGCTTCATGGCCACGCTGAAATGGGCCGTTCCGGTGATCGCGGTAATCACCTTCGCGGTCGTCGCGGCGATCGCCAGCTAAGCGCGCGCGTCAGTGAAAATCGCCATCCTGAAGGAGCGCGCCTCGGGCGAGACGCGCGTCGCCGCCACGCCGGAAACGGTGAAGAAGTTTGCCGCCTTGGGCTGCACGGTTGCGGTGGAGGCAGGGGCCGGGGTGATCTCTTCGATCACCGATGAAGCCTATGCCGAAGCCGGTGCCAGCCTTGGTGACGCGGCAGCGACGGTGAAGGATGCCGACATCGTGCTCGGCATCCAGGCGCCCGATGTGGCGCTCCTGAAGGGGGCAAAGCCCGGTGCATGGGTGGCGGCGCTGTTCGATCCCTTCGCCAAGAAGGATGTGGTTGAAGCTTTCGCGGCCGCCGGGTTCGAGGCGCTGAGCATGGAGTTCATGCCGCGCATCACCCGTGCGCAGAGCATGGACGTGCTGTCCTCGCAATCGAACCTTGCCGGATACAAGGCGGTGCTGGCGGCGGCGGATGCCTATGGCCGCGCCTTCCCGATGATGATGACGGCGGCCGGCACCGTGCAGGCCGCGCGTGTGTTCATCATGGGTGTGGGCGTGGCGGGCCTCCAGGCGATCGCCACCGCGCGGCGTCTGGGTGCGCAGGTCTCGGCGACCGACGTCCGCTCGGCGACCAAGGAGCAGATCCAGTCATTGGGCGCCAAGGCGATCTTCGTGGAGAACGTCGCCGGGATCGAAGGCGAAGGCTCGGGCGGCTATGCCACCGAAATGAGCGAAGAATACCAGAAGGCCCAAGCCGAACTGGTGAGCGGCCACATCGCCAAGCAGGACATCGTCATCACCACCGCGCTGATCCCGGGCCGGGCCGCGCCGCGCCTTATCACCGACGCGCAGATCGCGACGATGAAGCCGGGCAGCGTGATCTTCGACCTCGCGGTCGCGCAGGGCGGCAATGTTGAAGGCTCGGTCGCCGATCAGGTCGTGGTGAGGCACGGCGTGAAGATCATCGGCTACGCCAACACCCCCGCCGCGCTCCCCGCCGATGCCTCGGCGCTGTTTGCGCGCAACCACTACAACTTCCTCAGCGCCTTCTGGGACAAGGAGAGCGGCAAGCCCGTGCTCGACGAGGAAATCGGCAATGCGATCCGCCTGACGCAGGGCGGCAAGGTCGTCAACGAGCGGCTGCTCGGCTGAGCCGATGGGCCTGATCAACGCCACTGTCTGGGACACCGCCGATGCGGCCGAGGACCTCGCCTATGCCCTCGGCAAGGGCGAGGTGGTGCGCATGGCGTTCAAGCTGGTGCGGGATTCGATCCTGTTTACCGATCGCCGCATCCTGATGATCGACATTCAGGGGCTGACCGGATCGAAGAAGCGGTTCCTGACGATCCCCTACCGCGCAATCACCACCTTCACGCTGGAGAGCGCGGGACATTTCGATCTCGACACCGAAGTGACGCTCACGGTTTCGGGCTCCGCGCCGATCGCGTTCAACCTCAGCCGCGGCGCCGACGTGCCGGGGCTGGTGACGCTGCTCACCGAATATCTCGCTCCGGGCAAATGAGGGGACGCATGGGAAGGCTATCGCACATCGCCGCACGGCTTGCCCTCGTTTTGCTGGCCGCAGCGCTGGTTGCCGCCACGCCTGCCGAGGAACGCGCCGCCGCGCTTTCGGGCACATGGAGCGTCGATCTGAGGGTCGAGCTGACGGACGAGCCTTATTCGCAGCCGATCGTGCTGACCGTGGCGGCGGATGGCGGGGTGACCGGCAGCTTCTACAACAGCGATATCCTCGCCGGACGCGCCGGGACTGCGCAGGGGCGCAGCTGCGTCGCCTTCCGCACGACCGATGGTCAGGGACTCTATCACACCTCGGCTTGCCTCGTTGACGGCAAGATGGTCGGCCAGACCTGGGCCGAGGGCCGCAATTTCGTTCTGCCATGGACCGCAACAAGGGGCTGACATGGACTTTATCTCGATTCTCTCGATCTTCGTGCTGGCCTGCTTCGTGGGCTATTACGTCGTCTGGTCGGTGACCCCGGCTCTGCATACCCCGCTGATGGCGGTGACCAACGCGATCTCATCGGTGATCATCGTCGGCGCGCTGATCGCTTCGGCCGAGGCCAACAGCCCGATTGCCAAGTATCTCGGCCTGTTCGGGGTGGTGCTCGCGAGCATCAACATCTTCGGCGGCTTTGCTGTGACCGAGCGCATGCTCGCGATGTACAAGAAGAAGGAGAAGTAAGAGATGACCTTCTCCATTCTTTCCGCAGCCGCAGCCGGTGAAGGCGGCACGCCTGCCTGGGCGATGCTGGCCTACCTTGCTGCCGGCGTGTTCTTCATCCTCGCGCTGCGCGGGCTTTCCAGCCCCGCCACCAGCCGTGCGGGCAACCGCAATGGCATGATCGGCATGGCCATCGCGCTGGTGACGACGCTGGTGACCCACGATCTGGCCAACATCACCGAAATCTGCATGGCCATCGGCATCGGCGCCGCCGTCGGCATTGTTGTCGCGCGGCGCATCGCCATGACGGCCATGCCCGAACTGGTCGCCGGCTTCCACTCGCTGGTTGGCCTTGCCGCGGTGGTGGTGGGCTTTGGCGCGTGGCTCGATCCGCAGTCCTTCGGCATCGTCGATGAAGCGGGGCAGATCCTTGCGGTGAGCCGCATCGAACTCGGCCTCGGCATCGCCATCGGGGCGATCACCTTCTCGGGCTCTGTCATCGCCTTCCTCAAGCTGTCCGGCCGGATGAGCGGTTCGCCGATCATGCTGCCGGGGCGGCATGTGATCAATCTCGGCACGCTGGCCGCGATCCTTGGTCTGATCGGCCTCTACACCGTTTCGCCCGAAGGCGGGGCGGGCGAGGGCTGGATGATCATCGCGGTGGCGGTGCTCGCCTTCATCATCGGCTTCCTGCTGATCATCCCGATCGGCGGGGCGGACATGCCGGTGGTCGTCTCGATGCTCAACTCCTACTCGGGCTGGGCGGCGGCGGCGATGGGCTTCACGCTTCAGAACACCGCGATGATCATCACCGGCGCGCTGGTCGGCTCCTCGGGGGCGATCCTCAGCTACATCATGTGCCGCGCGATGAACCGCAGCTTCATCTCGGTGATCGCGGGCGGCTTCGGTGCCGACGCGGGCGCAGGCGGCGGTGCCGGCGGCGCGCGCGAGCAGCGCCCCTACAAGCAGGGCAGCGCCGAAGATGCCGCCTACATGCTCGAACAGGCCGAGAAGGTCATCATCATCCCCGGCTACGGGATGGCGGTGGCCCAGGCCCAGCACGCGCTGCGCGAAATGGGCGACAAGCTCAAGGAAAAGGGCGTGGAGGTGAAGTATGCCATTCACCCCGTCGCGGGCCGCATGCCGGGGCACATGAACGTGCTGCTGGCCGAAGCCAGCGTGCCCTATGACGAAGTGTTCGAGCTCGAGGATATCAACTCCGAGTTCGCCCAGTGCGACGTCGCCTTCATCATCGGCGCGAACGACGTGGTGAACCCCGCGGCCAAGACCGACAAGTCTTCGCCCATCTACGGGATGCCTGTGTTCGATGTCGACAAGGCCAAGCAGGTGTTCTTCATCAAGCGCTCGATGGGCGGTGTCGGCTATGCCGGGGTCGATAACGACGTGTTCTACATGAACCAGACCGTCATGCTCCTTGCCGACGCCAAGAAGATGGTCGAGGAAATCGTCAAGTCGCTGGATTAATCACGGCATGCGGAAGCTGATCCTCGGATTGCTGTTGATCGTGGGACTAGGGGCGGGGGCGCTGTTCAGCGGCCTCGCCAACCCGCTGGTGGAAATGCAGGTCAAGGGCGCGCTGGTGGAATCCGGCATCGGCGAGAAGCGCGCCGCCTGCATGGCCGAACGCATGGTCGACCGGCTCACCATCGGCCAGTTGTGGAAGCTGCGGCAGGGCATGGCCCCGCAGGAAGGCGAGCCCGAGGAAGGCTACGGCCTCGGCGAACTCGTCAAGCGCCTGCGCCGTGTGGGCGATGGCGAAGCGGTGGCGGTGCTGACCACCTCGGCCGGGCTTTGCGCGGTGGGACTTGGTTAGCGCCTGACGCTTGCATTTCCTCCCTCCCTTGCGCCACACTGCGTGGCGGAGAGGGAGAACATCATGAACCGACGGGCACCCAGTCTTCTTTTGGCGACCGCCGCGCTATTGGCATCCGCCGCGCCGCTCGCGGCCGAAACGCACCGCGTGGAGCCCGCGCAAGGGCAGACCTCCTTGCAGGAGGCGCTTATCCTCGCCGCGCCGGGCGATGTGATCGAACTGGGCGAGGGGCGCTTCACGCTAACAGATGGCCTCAGCCTCGATGTCGAGGGGGTCACGGTGCGCGGTGCGGGCATGGACAAGACCGTGCTTGATTTCACCGGCCAGCAAGGCGCTGGTGAAGGCCTGCTGGTTACCTCCGACAATGTCACTCTGCGCGGCTTCGCGATCGAAAACCCCAAGGGTGACGGGATCAAGTCCAAGGGCGCGGACATGATCGTCTATGACGGCATCCGCGTCGAATGGACCGGCGGGCCCAAGGCATCAAACGGCGCTTACGGCATCTATCCGGTCGAAAGCACCGGGGTGCTGGTGGTGCGGTCGAAAGTGGTCGGGGCATCGGACGCAGGGATTTACGTGGGCCAGAGCCGCGACATCACCGTGCGGGGCAATCTGGTCGAATACAACGTTGCGGGCATCGAGATCGAAAACAGCCGGAACGCGCTCGTCACCGAGAACATCGCCACGCACAACACGGGCGGACTGCTGGTGTTCGATCTGCCGGGCCTGCCGGTGATGAACGGCGGCAACGTGATCATGCGACGGAATGTGGTGAAGGACAACGACACCCCCAATTTCGCACCGCCGGGGAATATCGTCGCCTCCGTGCGGCGTGGAACGGGCGTGCTGGTGATGGCGAATGACGGCGTGCTGATCGAGGACAACGCCTTCGAGGGGAACGCTACCGCTCACATCATGGTGATCGCCTACACCCAGCCCTTCGATGATCCGCGCTACAATCCCTATGCGAGGAATGTGATCGTCGGCCCCAATGCCTTCGGGCGCGGCGGGGATGATCCGCAGCTGGATGGCAAGGAGATGTTGCTCGAAGCCTTCGGCGGCGCGCTGCCGCCGGTGCTGTGGGACGGGATCGTGGAGGATGACAACGGCCTCAGGATCGCGGAAGGCGTGACCGGCTGGAGCCTCAACCTGTCGAAGCCCGGCCAGAGCCTTGCCGAAGCGCAGCCCGGGCCGCTTGAACTCACCCCGCTGGAAAGCTGGGAGTTCCCCAAGGTCGGCGCTCCGGCGGAACTGGAGGCGCGGCTGAAGTGAGGCGGGGGCTCGGCCTGTTCGCGCTGGCCTGCGCTACGCTCGGCCTTGCGCTGACGCATGGTGCGCGCGCGGGCGAGGCGGTGCGCGTCAGCGATGCGGCAGTGCGCGAGGCGGGCTTTCCGGCGAAGCTTTCGGACTTCGGCTTCTTTGCCGATGGCCCGCGTCAGCAGCCGGCGGCACGCGTGATGCCCTATGCGCTCAACACGCCTCTGTGGTCCGACGGGGCGGACAAGCTGCGTTTCATCTACCTGCCCGCAGGCACACAGCTGGCTGCCGATGGAGAGGGGCTGCTGCAATTCCCCGTCGGCGCGGCGATCATCAAGACCTTTGCCTTTGGCGAGGGCGCTGCCCGGCGGTTGATCGAGACCCGCGTGCTGCTCCACCGTCCCGATGGCTGGGTGGCGTTGCCCTATCGCTGGAACGCCGAGCAAACCGAGGCGACCCTCGCGCTGACAGGCGGGCGGATCGATCTGGTGACCCCGGCGGGGGAGGCGATTTCTTACGCTATCCCCAACAAGAACCAGTGCAAGACCTGCCATTCGAGCAGCAACAAGGTTGTGCCGATCGGCCCCAAGGCGCGCAATCTGACCACCGCGTGGCTCGGGCAGATGGTGAAGGCCGGCGCGCTTGACCGGGTGCCCGATGGCGCGGGGACCTTGCCCGACTGGCGCACCCACGCCAGCGGTCCCGCCGCGCCGCTGGCCCGCGCCTATCTCGATGTGAACTGCGCCCATTGCCACCAGCCGGGTGGGGGCGCGTCCAACTCCGGGCTCGATCTGCGCTGGGAGCAGGATGACCCTCAGGCGTTCGGCATCGGCAAGCGCCCGGTCGCGGCAGGGCGCGGGGCGGGGGAATACGAGTTTTCGATCGTCGCCGGGCACCCGGACGAATCGATCCTGCTCTACCGGATGGCCAGCGCCGAACCCGGCATCGCCATGCCCGAACTCGGCAAGGCGAGCGTCGACAAGGATGGCGTGGCCGTGGTGCGGCGCTGGATTGCGGAGATGAAATGAAGAAATGGGCCCTTCGCGGGTTGCTGGCGCTGGTCGGGCTGCTGGTGATCGGCTTTCTCCTGCTGCGCACGCCGGACACTGGCCCCGCTCAGATGCGCGCCAAATACGGCGCACCGCCTTCGCAATTCGTGCAAATCGGCGAAGGGGTGACGGTGCACCTGCGCGACGAGGGGCCGCGCGATGCCCCGGCGATCGTGTTGCTCCACGGCTCCAACGCCGATCTGCACACCTGGGAGCCGTGGGTGCAGGCGCTCAAGGACCGCTATCGCGTGATCCGCTTCGATCAGGTGGGCCACGGCCTGACCGGACCCGATCCGCGCGAGAATTACAGCCGCGACAACTATGTCGCCGATATCCTCGAAGTGGCCGATACCCTTGGCCTCAAGCAGTTCGTGCTGGGCGGCAATTCGATGGGAACCAAGCATGCGCTGGCCTTCGCCGTGGCCCACCCTGGGCGGGTGACCGGGCTCGTGCTGGTCGATGGCAGCGGCGGGCCGATGCTCAAGCTGGACCGCAAGGACGCTGACAAGAAGTCCGGGGGCAACATCGGCTTCACCATCGCCCGCATGCCGGGCCTGAACCTGATCGCCGAGCAGATCACCCCGCGCAGCCTCATCCAGCAGAGCCTCGAACAATCGGTCTCGGTCAAATCGGTCGCGAGCCCGGCGGCGGTGGATCGTTACTGGGAGCTGCTGCGCTACCCCGGCAACCGCCGCGCCACGCTGGCGCGCTTCAGCATGCCCTATGATCCGCTGACCGAGGCCGAAATCGCCCGCGTGAATACGCCCACGCTGATCCTGTGGGGCGAGGAGGATCGCATCATCCCCGTAGAGGCCGGGCAGTGGCTGGCGAAAACCCTGCCCGACAACACCTTCAGGACCTATCCCGGCATCGGCCACCTCCCGCAGGAAGAAGCCGTATCGCAAACCCTCGGCGATCTCGAACCGTGGCTTGCGCAACACGCCCCGGCCGCAGCCAAGGAGTAAGTTTGCAACCTGTCATGTGACCACTGGACGGACGGCGCGCGCTGGCCCTAAGCCTTTCGCAATCGCACAAGCAACGAAAGGGCGCCCCTCTTGCGCAAACTCGGGATTATCGGCGGCATGAGCTGGGTGTCGACCGCCACATATTACGAAAGCATCAACCGCATCGTCCAGAAGCGCGCCGCCCCGATGGCGAGCGCCCCGCTGCTGATCGAAAGCCTCGATTTCTGCCAGCTCTACGCCCTGACCGCCGAGCGCGACTGGCAGCGCGCGGCGAGTGTGCTGATCGAAAGCGCGCGGCGGCTGGAAGGGGCCGGGGCAGGCGCGCTGATCATCGGCGCCAATTCGATGCATCGCCTTTACGATGATGTCGCCGCCAGCGTGAACATTCCGATCCTGCACATCGCCGAATATGTCGGCCTCGCCATGAAGCGCGCCGGCAAGACCAGCGCTGCCTTGCTGGGCACGCGTAACGTTATGACCGAGAGCTTCTATCGCAAGCGGCTGGTCGCCCACGGGATCGATCTGCTGCCGCCCAACCTCGATTATGTCGAGATGCTCGACCGGATCATCTATGACGAACTGATGGTCGGCAAGGTCACGCGCGAGGCGGAGCGAAGCCTCAAGACGATCATCACCAACACCGCCCAGGAAGGTGCCGAGGCCATTGTCCTGGCCTGCACCGAACTCGACATGGTGGTCGATGTCGATGCCAACGTCCTGCCGATCTTCGACAGCTGCCGGATCCACTGCGAGGCGGCGGCCAACTGGATCCTTGAACAGGAAGTCGTGCACTAGTGCTCCGTTCGTCCTTCTGTGGCCTCGTTTCGTCGTTTATGCGACATACACGGGGTGAATATTCAAAGCTTTGCACGTAGCCGACTGAAGGATTTTGTCGCGATTTCGCAATGGCATGATCCGGGTCTTCGGGTCGCACCGCAGGCCCATGGGGCTGCTTCCCTCCCCCCAATCACCGGGAGGTAGCCCCATTTTTTTCACCCCGATTTCTGCCGGCTTTCACGGCCCGCGACCGGATCATTTTCCGGCAATTCTGCCACGTTCTCGCCCTGTTCCGGTTGAGGCGCGCCACCCTCTGGCCTAATCGCCACAGCCGTGATGACCCGCGCCCCCTTTGCCGCCGACCCCGCCGCGGGCCCCAGCCGCGAATTTTCCCGCACCAGCGGCGGCGAACAGCGCGGACCGCGCAGCGCCTTCCAGCGCGACCGTGACCGCATTGTCCATTCGATGAGCTTTCGCAGGCTCAAGTCGAAGACGCAGGTGTTCATCGCTCCCGATGGCGATCATTACCGCACCCGCCTGACTCACAGCCTTGAAGTCGCACAGATCGGCCGGGTGATCGCCCGCGCGCTGGGGCTGGACGAGGATCTGACCGAGGCGCTGTGCCTCGCCCATGATCTCGGCCACCCGCCGTTCGGCCATGCGGGCGAGGCGGCGCTCAGCGATGCGATGGAGCGCCACGGCGGGTTTGATCACAACGCGCAGGCACTGCGCACGGTGATGCGGATCGAGTGCCCATATCCCGAACATGATGGCCTCAACCTCACCTGGGATCTCCTGGAAGGCCTTGCCAAGCACAATGGCCCCGTCAGCGCGCCGAACTGGGCGCTGGCCGAACTGGACGCCGCCTTCCCGCTAAAACTGGACAGCTGGCCTTCGCTGGAGGCGCAGGTTGCGGCGGTGGCGGACGATATCGCCTATGACAATCACGACATTGATGATGGCCTGCGCGCCGGTTTTCTGAGCCTTGATGACCTGCTTTCGCTCGATTTCCTCGCAGACCAGTGGCGGACGGTCGAAAAACGCTTTCCCCATGCCCCGCGTGAGCGTCTGCTGCGCGAGATGATACGTGACCAGATCGGGATGATGGTGAACGACGTGATCGCGCACACGGCGGAGATGGCGCGCGGGTGTGGTTCGGTTGCCGAGGTGCGTGCCGCCGGACGCCAGCTCGCTGGGTTCTCGCCTGCCATGGCAGCGCAGGAACGGCGTCTGAAGAGCTTCATGTACGAACGGCTTTACTACCACCCTGAACAGATTGCCGCCGCCGAGAAGGCGCGCGATGTCGTCGCGCGGCTGTTTGCGGCCTATGCGCAGGATGCATCGCTGATGCCCGATGACTGGCTGGCGCGCCTGCCGCAGCACGATCCCCAGCGGTCCCGCGTGATTGCCGATTTCATCGCCGGGATGAGCGATCGTTTCGCAATGCAGGCGGTGGGGCAGATCTATGGCGAAAAGCCGGTGGGGCTGATCAATGTATGAACCCCGCGCCAACGGCCCTGTGCGCATCGCGCTGGTGGGGGCAACGGGCCTTGTCGGGCGCCGCGTAATCGAGATCGCCAGCGCCGGCGATGATGTGCGCATCCTCGGCATTGCCCGGCGCGAGGCTCCGTTGCCGCCCGGCGCGCGTATGGAGATGTTCGTTGCCGAGCCCGACAAGTGGGGCGAGGTTCTGGATGCGGTGCGCCCGCGCGCGCTGATCTGTGCGCTGGGCACCACGTGGAAGAAGGCAGGGCGCGACGAGGCGGCTTTCCGCGCGGTCGATCACGACCTGGTGCTCGCTACGGCCGAGGCGGCCAAGCGCGCGGGCGTGCCCAACATGGTGGTGGTCAGCGCCGCCGGGGCCGACAAGCGCGCCAAGGCGCTTTACATGCGGGTGAAGGGCGAGACCGAGGAGGCGCTGACCCGCATCGGCTTCAAGCGGCTCGATATCCTGCACCCCGGCCTGCTGCGGGGCGAGCGTGTGGACGATCTGCGCTTTGCCGAGCGGGCCGCGATCATTGCCGCGCCTCTCATCGATCCGCTGCTGTCGGGATCGTGGGAACGCTATCGCTCGATCGATGCCGGGTTGGTGGCCGAGGCCGCGCTCGGCCTTGCGCTGCGCCGCGCGGGCGGGCGCTTTACGCATGATAATGAAGCGATGCGCCGCGCCGCGCGCGAATGGCGTCGTGTGTGCGAGACAGGGGAGGCGGCATAATGGGCTGGGCGGCGGTGTTTGGCGCGGTCAATCTGCTGGCGCTGATCGCCTGGATTGCCCTGATCGCATTGCCACGGTGGCCGGCGTTGCTGTCAGCGATACTGTACCTCGGCGTTGGTCTGTTGTGTCTTGTTTATGCCACGGGCCTGATCGGGGTGGTGAGCGGCCTGATCCCCAACGCGGGCGGGGGCGGGACGGACTTCACCACCATCCCCGGCATCCGCGCGATCTTTGCCACCGATGCCGGGGTGACGATCGGCTGGACGCACTACCTCGCCTTCGATCTGTTCGTCGGCATCTGGATCGCGCGCGATGCCGATGCGAAGGGCATTTCCCGCCTCATCCAGGCACCGATCCTGCTCGCAACCTTCATGGCGGGGCCGCTGGGTCTGGGCATCTGGCTGCTCCTTCGCGAGCCGGCCGCGCGCCGGCAGGGGCGGTTCCGCTAAAAGGGTGCTGGACCGGCGCAGGGGCTTGCGCTTAACTCTCCCAAACGGCTTTTGGGAGAGAGCACGGCCATGGCGCGCAATGCCTATCACGCATTCCAGACCTTCGACGAGATCATGCGTTTCTGGGCGAAGGAGCGCCCGGAGGGACATGCCTTCGATCAGGAGGGGCGCGTTACGTCCTATGCCGAGGCGGACGTGCTCACCCGCCAGCTGATCGCGCTGATGCAGGCGCGCGGGATTGCGGCGGGGGACCGCGTGGCATGGCTCGGCAAGAACCGCGACAGCTACTTCCTGCTCTACATCGCAGCGGCGCGCATGGGGGCAGTCATGGTGCCGATTGGCTGGCGGCTTGCCCCGCGCGAGATCGCCTATATCCTCACCGATACCGAGGCGAAGCTGCTGTTTGCCGATGCCGATTTCGTCGAGACCGCGCACAGCGTCGCGGGAGAGGTTCCGGCCAATCCCGAGGTGATCGAGGCCGAAGCCGCGCGCACCGCCGCCGCCGGGTTTGAACCCGCCGACTACACCCCGCCGGGGCCGCATGATCCGGTGCTCCAGCTCTATACCTCGGGTACGACCGGCAACCCCAAGGGGGCGATGCTGTCCAACACCAACCTGCTCGGCCTGCGCAATGCGGGCAACGAGGCGGGGCTGGACTGGCAATTCTACGAGGCGGATGATTGCATGCTCGTCGCCATGCCCTGCGCGCATATCGGCGGCACGGGGCTGGTCAACATCGCCATCGCCAACGGGGTGCGCAGCCTTGTGCAGGCGGAGTTCACCCCCGTCGGCGTGCTCGAGGCTATCGAAGCTGGGGCGACGCACATGTTCATCGTGCCGGCCGCGCTCCAGATGGTCGTCCAGCACCCGCGCGCCGCGACTACGGACTTCAGCAACCTCAAATACCTGATGTATGGCGCTGCCCCGATGCCGCTGGAACTGCTCAAGGAAGCGGTGCGGACCATGCCGACGACGAAGTTCCTGCAAGCCTATGGCATGACCGAGACCAGTGGCACGATTTCGATCCTGCCGCCGGAAGATCACAGCCTTGAAGGCAACCAGCGCATGCGTTCGGCAGGCAAGGCGTGCCCGGGGGTGGAGATCGAGGTGCGCGGGCCCGATAACGCTGAGGTGCCGCGCGGCGATATCGGCGAGGTGTGCATCCGCTCGCCCTCCAATACCGCCGGATACTGGAAGCTGCCCGAGGCGACCGCCAAGACCATCGATGCCGATGGCTGGCTTCACACCGGGGACGCGGGCGTGATGGACGCGGATGGCTATGTCTACATCCAGGACCGCATCAAGGACATGATCATCTCCGGCGGGGAGAACGTCTATCCGGAGGAGGTCGAAAGCGCGATCTACGGCCACCCCGCCATCGCCGAGGTCGCGGTGATCGGCGTGCCGAGCGCCAAGTGGGGCGAGGAGGTCAAGGCCTGCGTCGTTGCCAAGCCCGGCATGGAGGTTGACGAGGCCGACGTGATCGCATGGACGCGCGAACGGATCGCCGCCTTCAAGGCACCCAAGAGCGTCGATGTCATTCCGCTCATGCCGCGCAATGCCAGCGGCAAGATCCTGCGGCGGGAACTGCGCGCGCCCTATTGGGAGGGGCAGGAACGGCAAGTTTCGTGACCGCCAAGCAGCACGCCCCCGCCACCCTGCGCAACCGCGATCCGATCGCGGAGGTCTTGGCGCGCGAATTGCCCGGCAGCGGCACGGTGCTCGAGATTGCGGCTGGAACAGGGGAGCACGCGGTGTTCTTCGCGGAACGCTTTCCCGCGCTGCAATGGCAACCGACCGACCCTTCGCCAGAGGCACTGGCTTCGATTGCCGCTCACCGCGCGGACTATGCCGGAGCCAACCTCGCCGCGCCGCTGCTGGTCGACGCTGCCGATCCGGACCATTGGCCGGTGGACGCGGCCGATGCCATCGTCTGCATCAACATGGTTCATATCAGCCCGTGGCAGGCAACACTGGGACTGTTCGCGGGCGCTGGCCGCCTGTTGGCCGCTGGGGCACCGTTGGTCCTGTACGGCCCCTACATCGAAGACGGCGTGGAGACCGCGCCCTCCAATCTCGAATTCGATGCCAGCCTGAAGGCGCGCAATCCGCTGTGGGGCCTGCGCGAGGCGGCGGCGCTGGATGCGCTCGCCGCGCAGCACAGATTGGCCCGCAGCGCACGGTATGCGCTGCCGGCCAACAACATCGTGCTGGTGTACAGACGCGCTTAGTCGATCGCGCGCTTGCCGGCCTGGCCGACCGACTTGATGTCGTCGCCCAGTCCGTCAACCGTGTTGCAGGCGGTGGCAGTCAGCGCGAGAGCGGCGAGGGCGGCGGCACTCAGAACATTGCGAATCATCAGACAGGTCCTTTTGTCGTCAATCTTGGTGGATCAACGCACAGAGCTGCCGCAATATTCCTGACAATACGGTGAATCGCCGCCCTTGCGGGATGGACCGGTTCAGATTTCCTCCTTCACCTCGCGCGAGGCCGATTGCAGGTCCTCGCCGGCCCCTTCGATAGTGTTGCAGGCGGCGGTGCCGAGGGTGATCGTGGCGAGCGCGAAGGCAGCCATCAGAGTGCGGGTGGTCATGGCAGGGGTGCTCCTTGGTTGTGGTCCCTGCGAGGCGAACCGCAGCAGGCCCGCGCAAGGTCCATCCTATTCGCCGGACTGCACCCGGGATCGGGCGAGCTGCCGTTCGCGCCAGGCAATCAGCAGGCCCGCGCCGATAATCAGTGGCGCGCCGAGCCACAGGCTGGCAGGCGCGGCGCGGTCGAAGACGTAGGTGCCGTAGAAGCTCGCCCACAGCAGGGCGGTATAATCCATCAGCAGGATCACCGCTGCCGATCCGAAGCGCAGCGCAGCGGTCAACAGAATTTGTGCCAGCACGCCCGCCAGTGCCATCGCGCCGATGATCAGCCATGTGGTCGTGTCATGCGGTCCGATGACAAAGGGCAGGATCGCACCCATCGCCGGAGTGCTGAGTGCGGCGAACCAGAACACGATGCTCCATGGATGTTCGGTCTTGTTGAGGTCCTGGATCTGGAAGCTGATGATCGAGACCATGAACGGCGCCATCAGCCCGACCGCAACGCCCGCCAGCGTGACCCCCTGATGATCGCCGCTAACCGGCTGCATCACCACGGCGACCCCGGCAAAGCCCATCACCACTGCGCCCCAGCGATAGGGCCCGATCTTTTCGCCGAACATGATCATCGCGATTAGCACGGCAAAGATCGGGGCGGTGAAGCCGAGGGTGGTCGCCTCGGCCAGCGGCAGCAGCAGCACCGCGCCATAGGTGAAGAACATCCCGAACAGGCCCGTAGCCGACCGGATGCCATGGGTTTTCATGCGCGTGGTGCGCAGCAGCGCGAGCCGCCCGGACAGGGCGAGGCCCGCAGCGATCAGCACCGCTGCGGTTGCCTGCCGCCAGAAGATCAGCTCGGCGAGATGCACGCCGCGGTCTCCGGCGAGCTTCACCAGCATGCCCATCGTCGCCAGCGCAAAGGCGGCGAGCAGGCGCAGGCCGAGCGCAAGCATCGGGCGGGGGCGAGCGATCGAGCCATCCATTGCATCATGCCTTGGCCGCAGGGCGAGCATTGCGCAAGCCGCGCCTCGTCTTACATGGGGCGGCGATGGAGATGATCGCGCAATTCGAACTGATGAGCGATGCCGCGCAGCTGGCTTTACTGGGCGGTAGCCTGTGGGTGCTGGCGGCCGTGTTCACCCTGATGGAGCGCCGCCGCGCGAGGTTGCGCGATCTCGACCGGCTCGAAGCGGTGGGATGGGTGCCGTGGACCACGCTGTTCGTGCTTGCCGCGATGCTCGGCGCGGGGCTGCTGCTGCTGAGCCTGCCCGGTCTGCTCAAGGGCTGACTTGTCCCGCAGGGATGGGGAGGAGGGCCACCCGCGCGAGCGGGGACTGCAAGGGGGTTCGTGTGCCTCGTTACCCCTCCGTCACCGCTGCACGGCGCCACCTCCCCATTCCTGCGGAGCGGGGAGAGACTTACAAATCTCCATGCCGATCCTCGACGCCGCAGGCGTCGCAAGCGCGAACGCGCGCCCGAGCTTTTGCGAGGAAAGCCAAGGCGGACGGATGTCCGCCGCCCGGCGCTTGAGGGTGCCTGCCTTACAGGCAGGCCTCAAAAACGAACCCGAAAGATCCGGGCCGGATGGCCCGGATCGGCGTGTCAGAGACACGCCTCCAAATACGCCTGATCGAAGCCAAACTGGCGCGCCTTCTCAAGCGTATAGGGACGCAGGCCCGACGAGCGGAACTCGCCGAGGATTTTTCCGTCCTCGCTCTCGTCGAGATATTCGAACTTGAACAGTTCCTGCGTCACGATCACGTCGCCTTCCATCCCGATCACCTCAGTGATGTTGGTGGTGCGGCGCGAACCGTCGCGCAGACGCTTCACCTGCACGATGAGGTCGACCGATTCTGCGATCTGGCGGCTGATGGCTTCCTTCGGGATCTTGATGTCGCCCATCAGGATCATGTTTTCCATACGGCCAAGGCACTCGCGCGGGCTGTTGGCGTGGAGCGTACACATCGAACCGTCGTGACCGGTGTTCATCGCCGCGAGGAGATCGAAACACTCCGCGCCGCGAATTTCGCCCAGGATGATGCGGTCCGGACGCATACGCAGGGCGTTCTTCACAAGGTCGCCGATGGTGATCGCGCCCTGGCCTTCAAGGTTCGGCGGGCGGGTTTCGAGCGGCAGCCAGTGCGGCTGCTGCAAGCGAAGTTCCGCCGCGTCTTCGATGGTCAGCACGCGCTCGCCAGGGTCGATCATCTTCGACAGGGCGTTGAGCATGGTCGTCTTACCCGAACCCGTACCGCCCGAGATGACGATGTTCATCCGGCACGCGCCGGCGATCTTCAGTGCGGTCGCCATCTTGTCCGACATCGACCCGAAGTCGCGCAGCATGTCGATGGTGATCGGCTTTTCGGAGAACTTACGAATCGAGATTGCGGTGCCGCGCAGGGAGAGCGGCGGCACGATCACGTTCACACGCGAGCCGTCCTTCAGACGGGCGTCCGCCAGCGGCGTGGTCTGGTCAACGCGGCGGCCGACCTGGTTCACGATGCGCTGCGCGATCTGGAACAGGTGCTGTTCATCGCGGAAGCGGATCGGGGCGAGTTGCAGCTTGCCCTTCTTTTCGATGTAGGTCTGGTCCGGCCCGTTGACCATGATATCGGACACGTCCGGATCGTTCAGCAGTTCTTCCAGCGGACCGAAGCCGAGCAGTTCGTCGATCAGCACCTTTTCCAGCGCGAACTGTTCGCGCCGGTTGAGCGTGACCTTCAGCTCGGCCAGCACTTCCATGATGATCGGGCGGAATTCCTCGGAGAGCTCCTCCTTGGAAAGGGTCGCCGCCGCTTCCGGATCGACACGTTCGAGCAGGCGCGGGAGCACCTGCTCCTTGATCTTGTGGACGCTGGCTTCAAACCCGCCGACTTCGGAATTGGCCTCGCTGACCGCAGCCATGCGTTCATTGAGACGCTCTATCGCTTCCGAGGTCGAAGCCGGCCGGCTCTGGGATGGCGCGGCTGGCGGAGCAGGGCGCGCGGGCGCGGCCTCACCAGGGATCGGAGGAAACTGTTCGCCGCCGCGCGGCGCAGCGCCCGCGCCCTTCATGGGCCGTGCGACGCCGAAAGCAGGCCGTGCGCCCGGCTTCATCCCGCCTGCATTGCCCTTTTTGCCGAATGCGCTCATTCCCATTCCCCGCGGATCTCAATCCATCTCGAGCACCTCGCCCCAGACAGGCGAAAGGTGCGTCACGAAGCATGGTGAATAAGTGGGAATGGTTGTTTTTTTCCTAAGCAAGTCGGCCCGCGTCGATTGTTGGGCTTGCTGTTAACAAACGTGCGGTTAGAGCAGCGCCAAGGGCAGCAAGGGAAGATCTCCAGGAATGTGCGGCATTATCGGTATCGTGGGCGAGGGCAACGTCGCGGATCGTCTGGTCGATGGCCTCAAACGGATGGAGTATCGCGGCTATGACAGCGCCGGGATCTGCACCCTTCACGATGGCGCGCTGGTGCGCCGCCGTGCTGAGGGACGGCTTGCCAATCTGGTGACTGTGTTGGCCGGCGATCCGGCCCCGGGCAATGTCGGGATTGCCCACACCCGCTGGGCCACGCATGGCGCGCCGACCGCCTCCAACGCCCACCCGCACGCCACGGGTGAGGTTGCCATCGTCCACAACGGCATCATCGAGAACTACAAGGATCTGCGCGCCGAACTGGCCGCCAAGGGCCGCAGCTTCGAGAGCGAGACCGATACCGAAATCGTCGCACATCTGATTTCTGCCGAGGTCGAGGCCGGGGCAGATCCGGTTGCGGCGGTGCGCGCGGTGCTGCCGCGTCTGCGCGGGGCCTTCGCGCTGGCCATCGCTTTCCGCCGGCATCCCGATCTGCTGATCGGCGCACGGCTCGGCTCGCCGCTGGTGGTGGGCTACGGCACCGGCGCACAGGATGGCGAGATGTACCTCGGTTCCGATGCCCTCGCGCTTGCGCCGCTGACCCAGCGCATCGCCTATCTGGAAGAGGGCGACTGGGTGGTGATCCGCCGCGGTTCGGCCGAGATATTCAATGGTGATGGCAACCCTGTCGCCCGCGAGATCCAGACTTCGGGCGCTTCGGCGGCGATGGTGGAGAAGGGCAATTACCGCCACTTCATGCTCAAGGAAATCTATGAGCAGCCCACCGTGGTGGCGCAGACACTTACCTCTTATCTGCGCCGTTCGGACAATTCGGTGGCGCTGCCGCAGATCGATTTCGATCTTTCCGCAATCCGCCGCCTGACGATCGTCGCCTGCGGCACCTCGTTCTATGCGGGGATGGTCGCCAAGTACTGGTTCGAGCAGTTCGCCCGCGTGCCGGTCGATATCGATGTCGCATCCGAATTCCGTTACCGTGATCCGGTGCTGGAGCCGGGCGGGCTTGCGCTGTTCATCTCGCAGAGCGGGGAGACGGCCGATACCCTCGCCGCTCTGAGGCATTGCAAGGCCAACGGGCAGACCATCGGCGTGGTCGTCAACGTGCCGACCAGCACCATGGCGCGCGAGGCCGATCTGCTGTTGCCGACCCATGCAGGGCCGGAAATCGGCGTCGCCTCGACCAAGGCTTTCACCTGCCAGCTGGCCGTGCTGGCCGCGCTCGCCGCGCACATGGCGGTCAAGAAGGGCCGCCTGAACCGCGACGAGGAGGCCGAGATCGTGCGCCACCTGCTCGAAACCCCGGCTGCACTGAATGCCGCGCTGGCCCATGACGATGACATTGCGGCAATGGCGCACCTCATCGCCCCGGCGCGCGACGTGCTCTATCTGGGCCGCGGGCAGGATTATCCGCTTGCGCTGGAAGGCGCGCTGAAGCTCAAGGAAATCAGCTACATCCACGCCGAAGGCTATGCCGCGGGCGAAATGAAGCACGGCCCCATTGCACTGATCGACGATGCCGTGCCGGTGGTGGTGATCGCGCCTTCCGGTCCGCTGTTCGAAAAGACCGTTTCCAACATGGAGGAAGTTCGCGCTCGCGGCGGGCAGGTGGTGCTGATCTCCGATGCGGAAGGCATAGCCCATGCGGGCGAGGGCTGCATCGCCACGATCGAGATGCCGGTCGTCCACCCGCTGATCGTGCCGCTGGTCTATGCCGTGCCGGTGCAGCTGCTTGCCTATCACGTTGCCGTGGTGAAGGGCACTGATGTCGATCAGCCGCGCAATCTGGCGAAATCGGTGACGGTTGAATAGCGTGTTGAGGCTCTGTGGCGGACGTGTGGCTTGACGATATTCAATCGTTTGTGGCCTGCCGAATTCACAGAGCGCTAACCATTTTCGGTTAACGCATGCCCGTGGGCAAACAGCTTCCCTCTCCGCAACATGCGCCCGCTGGTGAATTGCCGCTTTCCGATGTGCTCGGGCTGACGCGTGACCCGGCTTTCGATCCCACGCGTCTGCGCGGCGATGAACAGGCCGTGCTGGCGAGGGCAAGCCGCAACCGGATGCTGGCCAATGCGCTGGTTGCCGCGTTTGTCATCGCGATGTTCGCGCCGCTGATCGGCCTGTGGGTTGTCTTGCCCTGGGCGGGTTTGCTCGCCTTCATGCTCTATCGTTCGCGCCAGACGGACATGCTGCTTGTCGATACCGAACGGCGGATCAATCCGGCCACGCTGGAGCGTTCGCAGAACCTCAATGCGGTTGCCCTGTCGGGATGCTGGGCCGCGGCTCTGCTGGTCTTCCCGTGGCTCTCGGGCGGCGAGCAGAAGTATGCGCTGGTGCTGGCTGTCATGGCGCTCATGGTGGCCTCGACCTTCGTCTTTTCCACCAGCCCGCTGAGCGTGCTGATCTACCTCGCTGTCGCCGGTGGCGGGGCGATGATCACGCTGGCGGTGGACGGCGCGTGGCAGGCGATGGGCGGGGCGATCCTGCTCACGATTGCCTGCATTGTCGCCACGATCGAAGTTCGCACCACCTTCGTGAAGGCGCGGCTGGCCGAGGCGGCGGTGGCCGAAAAGGAGGCGGTCGTCTCGCTGCTGCTGCGGGAGTTCGAGGAGAACGAGGCTGACTGGCTGTGGGAGGTCGACACCGCCCGCCGCCTGCGCGCTGTCTCTCCGCGCTTTGCCTTCGCGCTCGGCCGCGCACAGGGCGAGATCGAGGGCAAGCCGCTTCTGGAAATGATCGCGGGCAGCCTGTGGTCGAGCGGGCAATTCCCCGCGAGCCTCCATGACCTCGCCGAACGGCTCAAGAACCGCGAGAATTTCTCGAACATGCTCGTGCAGGTATCGATCCTGGGCGAGGAACGCTGGTGGGAGCTATCCGGCACGCCCACGCGCGACGAACTGGGGCGCTTCACCGGATTCCGCGGGGTCGGATCGGATGTGACCGAGCAGCGCAAATCCTCGGAAAAGATCGCCTACCTTGCCCGTTACGACACGCTGACCCAGCTGCCCAACCGCCTGCAACTCACCGAGGCGCTGGGCGAGGCGCTGCGTTATGCCGCGCAGTGGCGCACGCGCTGTGCTTTGCTGATGGTCGATCTGGACCGGTTCAAGGCGGTCAATGATTCGCTTGGCCATATGACCGGCGATAAGCTGCTGGCGCAAGTGTCGGCGCGGTTGCAATCGCTGATGGGCGAAAACCAGATGGTCGGACGCCTTGGCGGCGATGAATTCGCGATCGTGATCCGCGATGCGAGTACGCCGGGGGTGGTGCGCGATCTTGCGCGGCGGGTGATCCACCGCCTCTCGGAACCCTATCAGGTCGACCACCACACCCTTTATGTCGGTGCCAGCGTCGGGTCTGCCGAAGGGCCGCGCGATGGCAACAGCGTCGAGGAAATGATGCGCAACGCCGACCTTGCGCTTTACCGTGCCAAGGACAGCGGCGGCGGCGAGCATTGCCGCTTTGAACCGGTGCTCCACGCCTCCGCCGAGGAACGCCGCCAGCTCGAAGTGGCGCTGCGCAAGGCGCTGAGCCGCGACGAGATGATGCTGCATTACCAGCCGGTGGTTGACGCGCACAGCGAGACCGTCGTCAGTTTCGAGGCGCTGGTGCGCTGGAACAGCGCCGAGCACGGCTTTGTCAGCCCCGGCAAGTTCATCCCGCTGGCCGAAGACACCCGCCTGATCGTGCCGATCGGCCAATGGGTGATGCGTAAGGCGTGCGAAGAGGCGCGCAATTGGCCCGAGCATGTGAAGGTCAACGTCAACGTTTCGCCCGAACAGCTGCTCGAACCCGCGTTCCATGACGAGGTGGTGCAGGTGCTCGCAGCAACGGGCCTGCGTCCCGAACGCCTAGAGATCGAGGTGACCGAAAGCATCTTCCTGCGCGATGCAAGCGTGGCACGCAATGCGCTCGAACAGGTCATGGCGCTGGGTTGTTCGGTCGCGCTGGATGATTTCGGAACGGGCTATTCCTCGCTCGGCTACCTGAGGAAGCTTAAGTTTTCGACCATCAAGGTCGATCGCACCTTCGTGCAAGGGGCGGCGCAGGGGAGTGCGGAAAGCCTCGCCATCATCAACGCTGTTGTCGCCATGGCCCGCAGCCTGAAAATGACCACCACCGCCGAGGGTGTCGAAACCGCGCAGGAAGCCGATCTGATCCGCAAGCTGGGCTGCGACAAGATCCAGGGCTTCTATTTTGGCCGACCGATGGGCGCGAAGGAAGCGCTCGCCCTGTTCAACATGCAGCAGGAACGCCGCGCCTGAGGCCTGGCGGGCCGGATCAGGCGGTGGCGAAGCTCGCCAGCACGCTTTCGAACAGCCGCCGTCCGTCAGCACCGCCCAGCGAAGCATGCGCCGCAGGCTCGATCGCGCGTTCGGGGTGGGGCATCATGCCCAGCACGCGGCCATTGGCGGAGAGCACCCCGGCAATGTCCCGCGCCGATCCGTTGCAGCTTTCCGCATAGCGGAAGGCCACGCGGCCTTCGCCTTCGAGCATGTCGAGCGTTTCCGCATCGGCGTAGTAGTTGCCGTCATGATGGGCCACAGGGATGCGGATCGTCTCGCCCGCGGCATAGCCCGCCGTGAAGGGCGAGGATGCGTTCTCCACCGTCAGCGCCGCGGTGCGGCACACGAAGCGCTGGCCGGCATTGCGCAGCAGTGCGCCGGGCAGCAGCCGCGCTTCGGTGAGGACCTGAAAGCCGTTGCACACTCCAAGCACCGGCACGCCGCGTTCGGCAGCGGCGATTACCGCGCGCATGACCGGGCTGGTCGCGGCCATCGCGCCGGAACGCAGATAGTCACCGTAGGAAAAGCCGCCGGGAAGGGCGATCAGATCAAGGCCGGAGGGCAGATCGGCATCGCCGTGCCATACCCGGATCGCGGGCTGGCCCGAAACGGCCTCCAGCCCGGTTGCCATGTCCCGGTCGCAGTTGGAGCCGGGGAAGGTGATGACCGCCGCCCGGAAAGCCATCAGTTCACACCCTCGATGGTGAAGCTTTCGATCACGGTGTTGGCGAGCAGCTTCTCGCACATCTGCCGGATGGTCGCCTCGTCGGTGCCATCGGCGAGATCGAGTTCGATCAGGCGGCCCACCCGGACATCGGCAACGCCTTCGAAGCCCATGCCTTCAAGCGCGTGATGCACCGCACGGCCCTGCGGATCGAGCACACCGGGCTTCAATCTTACGAGGACGCGCACTTGCATGGCCTGATGCTCCATTGTTCCAGCGGCCCCGCACCGGGCCTGATCGCGCCGCCGCTATAGCGTCCCGTAGCGCGGGTGCAATCGCAGTGATGGGGCTTCTGCACGCCGCAAACGGTCGCGAAGCGTCACAATCCGGTCAAAGATACGCCGCCATTGTAACCCGGTTGCCACAACTATGCGGGAATTTGCAGAAAAGCGTCTCTTTCGCGCAACAATCCGTTCCGGAATCCTCGCGCGAATCGTGCAAAAATGCGAACGCGCCGGCGCACCCGCTCTCCAGCCAACCACAACAAGGGGTAGTCCGATGTCTCACCGCTTCTCCGCATTTCGTGCCGCATGGGCCGGTTCCACCGTGCTCGCTGCTGCCGCTTTCGGCTTTGCCGCTCCTGCCGCTGCGCAGGATGATGCTGCCGCCAGCGAGGCCGATGGCCAGCTTGCCACCATCATCGTCACCGCCAACCGGCGCGAGGAAAACCTTCAGGACGTGGCGGTTTCCGCTGACATCCTCGATCAGGAACGCGTCGGCGCGATCTTCAGCGGCACTGCCGATATCACCGCTCTGGCCGGCACCGCGCCGGGCCTGAATGTCGAAAGCTCGAACGGCCGTGTCGCCCCGCGCTTCTACATTCGCGGTCTCGGCAACACCGATTTCGACCTCGCTGCCTCGCAGCCGGTTTCGGTGATCCTCGATGATGTCGTGATGGAAAACGTCACGCTCAAGAGCTTCCCGATTTTCGATGTCGAGCGTGTCGAAGTGCTGCGCGGGCCGCAGGGCACGCTGTTCGGCCGCAACACGCCAGCGGGCATCGTCAAGATCGATTCGATCAAGCCGAGCCACGACACCTCGGTCGCCGCCTCGCTTTCCTTCGCCAGCCTCGACACCATCGGGCTTAATGGCGCCGTGGGCGGTTCGATCGTCAAGGATGTGCTGGCGTTCCGCGCCTCGGCCCAGCTGCAAAAGCGCGGCGACTGGATCGACAACGGCTTCACCGACCAGCAGAATGTGCTCGGCGGTTACACCGATGTCGCCATGCGCGGCCAGCTGCTGTTCACCCCGACCGAGCGCGCGAGCATCCTTGCCGCGGTCAACTTCCGCGACCTCAATGGCTCGTCGACCTTTTTCCGCGCCAACATCCTGGGCCCCGGCAACAACCGGCTCAACGCCAACTATGATCGCAACACGGTGTTCTATGACGCCGGCGGCGGCAACGAGGCGAACTACAAGCAGGTCGGCGCCACACTGACGGCGAGTTACGAGTTCGATGGCGCGACGCTGACCTCGATCACGAGCCACTGGACCAGCGAAGGCTCCAGCCGTGGCGATATCGACGGCGGCTTTGGCGCCTCGTTCCTGCCGGTCATGGGCCCGGGCTTCATTCCGTTCCCGTCGGACACGCAGGATTCGCTCGATCTGGAACAGACCACGCAGGAAGTGCGCCTCGCTTCGAATGGCGATGGCCCGCTCAGCTGGCAGGTTGGCGGCTTCTATTTCGAAAGCGATTTCGACGTGACCACCGTCGGCTTCACCTTCCCGCCGCCGGTCACCGTCAACCACACCAACGAAGCGTGGGCGCTGTTCGGCCAGGTGAGCTACCAGCTGACCGAGACCCTGCGCGCCACCGGCGGCATCCGCTACACCGATGACCAGAAGGACTTCTTCGTCCGTTCGGGAGCCGCGCCGCAGCCGCGCAGCGTGGGCGATGACCAGTTCGACTGGGATATCAGCCTGTTTGCCGACGTATCGGAAGACGCCAGCGTCTATGCCAAGATCGCCAACTCGTTCCGCGGGCCGACCATTCAGGGCCGTGACGTCGCCTTCTTCAGCGCGCCCTCTGTCGCGCAGTCGGAGAATATCACGTCCTACGAAGTCGGCTTCAAGAGCGAACTCGCCGATCGCCGCGTGCGCCTGAACGGTGCGGTCTACTACTACACCGTCGAAGACCCGCAGTTCACCGCCGTGGGCGGTGCGGGCAACCTTGTGCAGCTGGTCAACGCCAACAAGGGCGAGGCCTACGGTGCCGAATTCGACGGTGCGTTTCAGATCTCGCCGCAGTTCCTGGTGACCCTCGGCGTGGCCTACAACAACACCGACATCCAGGATTCGAACCTTGCGGTGGGCATCTGCGCGCAGTGCACCGTGACCGATCCGACCCGCGTGATCGCCGGCAACCGCCGCGCGCTGATCGACGGGAACCCGTTCCCCAACGCGCCGGAATGGAGCGGTGATTTCACCGCCCGCTACTCGATCCCGGTGGGCAACTCGGGCGAGTTCTTCGTCTTCACCGACTGGGTGTACCTGGGCGACACGAACTTTCTGCTCTACGAAAGCCGCGAGTTCAACGCCGGCAGCCGGATCGAAGGCGGCCTGAAGGTCGGCTATTCCGGTGACAACGGCCAGTGGGAAGTTGCCGCCTTCGCGCGCAACATCACCGATGAAGACAACGTGCTCGGCGTTATCGACTTCAACAACAACACCGCTTTCGTCAACGATCCGCGCATCATCGGCGCGATGATCAGCGTGAAGTACTAAAGGGAGGGCCTCTCCCGCCCGGGAGGGGAACACCAGAAGGGGAAAGCCGGCAGGGGGCGACCTGCCGGCTTTTTCTTTGGCTGCTAGTTGCTTGCCGCTTCTGGTAAGACGGTGAAGATTACCGCGCCATCGGGATCGAGATACTTGAGCGCGGTTCGGTGGATGTCGTCAGGTGTGATTGCTGAAACGACTCCCGGCGCAGCGAAGTAGCGATCGATCCGGTCCGGTTCGCTCTGCGCCCGCGACGCGAGCGCGGTCCAGCCGCCAAGGTCCTTGAGGAAGTTGTTGTATTCCTCGACATAGGGCTTGCGCGCGCGTTCGATCACGTCGGGAGCGAGCGGCGCGGCGCGCAGGTCGGCGATCAGCTTGGTCACGGCGGCGCGGGTCGCATCGAGCTTGTCCGCGGCGACCGAGGCGCTGATCGCGAAGGTGCCGTAGCCAGGATAGTATTGGCTGGTGTTCGACCCCGCCGAGGGCGAATAGGCCTGCCCCAGTTCCTCGCGCAGGCGATCGGTCAATTCCAGGCGCACGATCCGCCCCAACAGTTCGAGCCGCTGGTCCTCCACCTGGTCGCTGTCGTCGGTGGTCGGCCAGATCCATTGCAGCAGCGCCTGATCCGGCTCGCCCTTGTGGGTCAGGCGATATTCGCCGCGCTTGGCAGTGAAGCTGCGGGTGCGGTTATCGTCGCGCGGGTTGAAGTTCTCCTCGCGGGACGGCAGCGCCCCGAGGGTCGAGGCAACCGCGGCGATCGCCGCGGCTTCATCCAGATCGCCGACCAGCGCAATTTCGATCGCACCCTTTGCAAGGCGATCCCCGATCACACCGCGCAGCTTGTCGAAATCGAGCGCGAAGAACGCGTCCTTGGGCTGAAGGCTGAAGCGTGGGTCGCCGTCCGACAGGATGCGCCCGTTCGCCGCGCCAAGCGCCCGCGCCGGGGTGCTGTCGAGCGTGTTGAAGAAGTTGTCGATGTTCTTGCGGAACCGCTCGACCCCCTCGGCGCGGTAGCCCGGATCGGTCAGCGTCGCAGCGAGCACCTGCAACTGGAGCGTCAGATCGCGCGGCGTGGTGGTGGAGGATGTGGTGAAGGCATCGGTGCTGCTGTCGAACCCGAAGCTGACGCTGCGCCCGGCGAGGATGCTCGCCAGCTCGTCCTGGCTGTGCTTGCCGAGTCCTCCTGCGGGCAAGGACCCCGCGAGGTAGGCGGCCAGCGGTTCCTCGCGGGTGTTCATCAGATCCCCGCCATCAACCGCCATGCTGAAAGCGATGCGGTCCTTGCGCACGTCCGTTTTCTTGAGTGTCAGCCGGACTCCGTTGGCAAAGCGGATGTGCCTGAGGCCAAGGCGCGGCTCGACCGTGTCGGACACCACTGTCCCTGCCGGGCCGAAGTCGCTGTAGCCGAAGGCGAGGGGGCCGTTGTCGACCGGCGCGGCGATGGCGAGCGCCATGCCTTCGCGGAAGGCCGCGCGCAGCGCCGCCTCGCCGCCTTCGGGCGCAGTGCGGCCTTCGAAGCGGATCAGCGGGTCGGCGAGCGGGGCGGCGTCCTCGCGCATCGCTTGCCACACCGCCTCGGGGGTGATCGAGGGGGCGATTTCTTCGAACAGGTCGAGCAAGAACTGCGGCGTGGTGGGGATGCGGTCGTCACTCGCCAGCGCCAGCGCGGCGTTGACGAAGACGTTGTTCCCGCGCGTATCGGCGGACTTCACCTGATTTTCGAGGTTGGTGCGGATATTGGCGAGCTGTTCGTCAAGTTCGGCGCGGGTGAAGCCGTAGGTGACCGCCTGATTGACCTCGCGCACGGCGGCGAGGAGGCCCTTCTTCCACTCCCCGTCGGCACTGCTGACCGAAAGGCTGGTGATCCGCGCAGCCTCGAAAATGTCGCCGGTGCCGAAGCTTGCGCCCCGGAACGGCGCATCGGCCCCGCGCGCAAGGCGGGCGAGGCGGCGGTTGACGATCGCATAGCCGATGCTCCGCAGTGCATCCGCGCGGCGATTGGCGAGGGTATCGGGCTCGTCACGCCACGGAGCGAGGCGGCTGATGGTGACTCCTTCGGCGAGGGCCGGATCGACGTGGATGTCGGTCAGGCCCTTGATGGTCACATCGACCGGGCCAGCGTCGGGCTCGGCAGGGGCCGGGCCGGCGGGGGCCCAGTCGGCAAAGCGGGCACGGATCGCCGCCTCGACAACCTCGACAGGGTAATCCCCGACCACCACCAGCACGGTGTTGGCGGGCCGATAGGTGCGCTCGTAAAGCGCGCGGATGCGTTCTGCGTTCGCGGCCTCGAGTGTTTCCAGCGTGCCGATCGGTAGGCGGCGGCCGTAACGCGCCTGCGGAGCGAGGAAGGCGACGTTATCCTCGTAATTGCGCAAGGAGAAGCCCGCGCGGTCGCGCCGTTCGGCAAGGATCACGCCGCGTTCACGGGACACGGCCTCTTCCGAGATGGTCAGCTCGCTCGCGGTCTCGCGCATCAGCATCAGCGCGGTGCCCAGCAGCGCCTCGTCATTGCGCGGCAGGTTGAGCATGTAGGTGATCGCCTCGTATCCGGTCGAGGCATTGGTATCCGCACCGAACGCCAGCCCTTCGCGTTCGAGTAGTTTGATCATCTCGCCTTCGGGGATGCCCGTCGATCCGTTGAAGGCCATGTGTTCCAGATAGTGCGATAGCCCGCGCTCGCTGTCGGTCTCCTCCAGCGCGCCCGAGTTGATCCGCATCCGCACCAGCGCCGTGCCCGCCGGGGTGGCGTTGCGGCGGATAACGTAGCGCATGCCGTTTTCGAGCCTGCCGAAGGTGTAGCCGGGATCGACCGGAACGTCGCTGGCCTCGAAGGCCCAGACAGGCGCGGGTGCCTCGGACGTCGCAGCCGCTTCGGCGGCAGGGGCATCCTGCGCCGCAAGCGCCGTGGTGAAGGCAAGCGGCGAGAGCGCCAGCAGCAGGCTGGCGGCGAGGGGGAAATTCCGCATGTTTTTCAGATGTCTCTCGGATCGTGTGTCACGATCTTGAAGACTAGCGGCTGAAACGGGCCTGTCAGCCTATTTCTTGAGCGGCGGCGGCCCCCGCAGGCGCGAGCGCGCATGTGACAGGTCGAAAACCTCGCCCGGACCATTGTCCTCGCCGTTCAGCAGGCCGAGGCGGCGTGCGACTTCGCGATAGGCCTCTTCCTCGCCGCCGAGATCGCGGCGGAAGCGGTCCTTGTCGAGCTTTTCGCCCGTTGCCATGTCCCACAGGCGGCAGCCATCCGGGCTGATCTCGTCTGCAAGGATCACGCGGCTGTAATCGCCATCGTAAAGCCGTCCGAATTCCAGCTTGAAGTCGATCAGGCGGATATCGATCGCGGCGAACATGCCGCACATGAAATCGTTGATGCGGATCGCCATCGAGGAGATGTCGTGCATTTCCTCGTTCGAGGCCCAATTGAAGCAGGCAATGTGCTCCTCGGCGACCAGCGGATCGCCCAGCGCATCGTCCTTGTAGTAATATTCGATCAGGGTGTGCGGCAGCGGCTCGCCCTCCTCGATGCCGAGGCGCTTGCTGATCGAGCCTGCCGCGACATTGCGCACCACCACTTCGAGCGGGATGATGTCGACCTGCCGGATCAACTGCTCACGCATGTTGAGGCGGCGGATGAAGTGGGTGGGAATGCCGATATGGGCAAGGCGGGTGAAGACGTGTTCGCTGATGCGATTGTTGATCACGCCCTTGCCGTTGATCGTGCCCTTCTTCTCCGCGTTGAAGGCGGTGGCATCATCCTTGAAATACTGGATCAGCGTGCCGGGCTCGGGACCCTCGTAGAGGATCTTGGCTTTGCCTTCATAAAGCTTGGTGCGGCGGGACATCGGCAGTTTCCCCTTGGGCGCATGGCCCATTTCAGCGAATGGTGCCCGAGGGCGGATTTGAACCACCGACACGCGGATTTTCAATCCGCTGCTCTACCCCTGAGCTACTCGGGCATTCGCTGCGAGCGACGGACCAGATGGCCCGGCGAGCAAATGAGAGCGGCCCTATGGCGAAGGCAGGTGACCTTGGCAAGGGGGTTTGTCCACAGATCGCGATGATTGTTGCACAAGGCTCAATCCTGTTCGCGCCAGTCCTCGCGCGCCACGTCTTCTGGGTCGGCGGGCGGGCCGGGCACGGCGTAGGAATCGGAGAACCACCGCGCCAGATCACGGTCGCGGCAACGCTCTGAACAGAAGGGATGATGCTCGGGCCGGCGCGGTTTGCGGCAGATCGGGCAGGGTTTCGAAGAGGTCGTCATGCGCCCAGAAGCTGGGCATTGGCGGCTTCGATGGCAAGGCCGGGATCGGTCACAATCCGCACTTCGCGCCCCGTCCGGCGCGCGAGCTCGTCCAGCCACGGTTGCTTGAGCTTGGCGCCGAGCGCGGGATGCACGCGAAGTTCGAGGATCCGCCCGGTGCCCTCTTCCGCCGCCAGTTCGCCCCGGCGCAGGGCTATGCGCGCGGCCATGCCAAGGCGCGCCGTGGCGAATCGGTGCAGCAGCGAGGGCCCGGTAAGCCGCGCGACGATCTGGACAAAGCCGAAGCCGTTCATCGCGGTGCGCTCGTGCGGGAAGACCGCGAGCGCATTCTCCAACGCCGCATCGACCGCGCGGCGATCCTCCTTGGTCTGCAAGGTCGGAAAGTCGATCCCGATATTGCCGCCGAGGTCAAACCACGCCAGCGCCTGCGCAATAGCGGGCACCGCGGCGAGCGCCACCTCACGGGGCGCGCCGATCCCGTCGATGTCGATGACGGTCATGGCCGGGGTGACGCTGACGAGAATCTCGCCATTCGGAAAGGCGATGCTGCCCGATGAGGCCGCGTGCCACACGTCGTCCCACAAGCCTGCGGGGAAACGCCGGACGACGCGCCCCTCGGGCCAGCCCGAAGCAGGGGAGGGCATATCAGCCCCCGCCACCCGTGCCTGCGCGCGCTTCAACCGCCCCCGCTCGGCCAGCGCGGCGCGGGTGATGACAAGGTCGAGGCTTTGGCCTTCGGTAAATCGGGCGGGCAGGTGATCGACCAGCGCCTCGGTGCCGCCCTCAAGCAGCGCGACGCCGCGGCGGGTGCCCTTCAGTTTCGCGGTGAGCCTGCCGGAGGTGCGCGACCCTGCGGCAAGTTCGCCGGGCCACATGATCTTCGTGGCAAGCACATGCTCGCCCTCGACCAGCAGGGCGCGGGCTTCGCCGATGCCCTCTTCGATCAGCCAGTCAGCCAATCGCAAACCCCGCCGCCTTGAGCAGCGCGCGCGTGTGATAGAGCGGCAGGCCCATCACGCCCGAATGGCTGCCCCTGATCCAGGCGATCAGGCCTTCCGCTGCACCCTGAATGGCATAGCCGCCCGCCTTGCCGCGCCACTCGCCGCCCGCGAGATAGGCGGCGATTTCCTCGGAAGAGAGGCGCTTGAAGCACACCACAGTCTCGTCCAGCCGCTCGCGCAGGGTCCCGTCAGGCGCGCGCAGCACCACGCTGGAGAGCACCTGGTGCCGACGCCCGCTCATCAGTTCAAGGCAGGCGCGCGCTTCGGCTTCGGTTTCAGTCTTGGGGAGGATCCGCCTCCCCACCGCAACAACCGTATCGCCAGCCAGCACGAAGCCCGGAGCTTCCACGGCACAGGCCTTCTCGCGCCCCATGCGTAGTGCATAGGCGCGGGGAAGTTCGCCTTTCAGCGGCGTTTCATCGATGTCGGCAGGCACCACGGCATCAGGCCTGAGACCCAGCCGCGCGAGCAATTCGCGCCGCCGGGGCGAGGCCGAGGCCAGTGTCAGATGAAGAGAGCCCATGTCGCGGGCCCGTGGCGCTTATTGCGGGCCGGGGCCGCCGCGACCCGGCATGAAGCGGTAGGTGATGCGGGCCTTGGTCAGGTCATAGGGGGTGAGCTCGCACAGCACCTCGTCACCCACCAGCACGCGGATGCGGTTCTTGCGCATCTTGCCCGCGGTGTGGCCGAGAACTTCATGGCCGTTTTCAAGCTCCACCCGGAACATCGCATTGGGCAGCAGTTCAACCACGCGCCCGCGCATTTCGAGGAGTTCTTCCTTGGCCATGTATTCCCTTTGGTTTCCGTTGCGGCGCACAATACGCCCGTCGATTGCTGGCCGCGCTTTAGCGATGCGGGAACCAAAAGGGAAGGCTCGTGCGTTAGGCCCATGATCGGCGAGGAATTCCGCCGGTCCGGACGGGAGAGCCAAAGGCATTCCCGGGCCGGTTCTGCGCGTAACCCACTGCCTCCAGAGAGCGGTAATAGCCGCCCTGAAGACCTGTACTGCAACTGAAGGGACATGATGAACCTCTCCCCGCTCTCCCGTGCCGGCCTGCGTGCCGGCACTTGCGCTTTCGCCCTCGGCATAGCCGTGCCGCTGGCTGCCGGTGTGACCGACGCGGCCGTTGTGCCCGCTGCCGCCAGTGCCACCCAGCCGCAAGTCGAAGCACCCGCCCAGCCTGCCGAGGAAGAGCCCGAGAGCGCCAGCGACACCGGTTCGGTCGGGAACGAGATCATCGTGCGGTCCGGCCGGATCCGCGGGCAGCTGTTTGTCGATCAGGCCCCGCTGCTCCAGCTGGACGAAACCGCCATCGCCGCGGAGGGTGTGACCTCGATCACCGATCTCATCGCCCAGATCAGCGCCCGCACGGGTTCGGCCCGCGGGCGCGGTGGCGGCGGGCCGGTGATCCTCGTCAACGGCATCCGCATCGGCTCCTTCCGCGAGTTCGCCAACTATCCGCCCGAGGCGCTCGCCCGGGTCGAGGTGTTTCCCGAAGAAGTCGCCCAGCGGTTCGGCTTTCCGCCCGATCGCCGGGTCATCAACCTGATCCTCAAGGACAATTATTCGAACCGTCAGGCCGATCTCGAATTCGAGATGCCCTCGCGCGGGGGCTATTCGCGCAACGAACAGCAGCTGGGCATCCTCAAGATCGCCAATGGCGGGCGGATCAACGCCAACATCCAGGTGGAGGATACCAACATCCTCACCGAGGCCGAGCGTGACGTGCCGCAGACGCCGGGTTCGGTCTCGCTGGTCGCGGGCGATCCGGCGCAGGCGGAATTCCGCAGCCTGCTCGCCGATACCTTCGGGCTGGATGCCAATGTTTCGTGGGCCAAGGCCTTCATCGAAAGCGGCACTTCAGTCAGCGCCAATATCAACTACGCGCGCAACGAAAGCCGCAGCCTTGATGGCCTGAACACGGTCGTGTTGACTGCGCCGGGCGGGGCGAGCGCGGTGCGCACCTTCGGGGGCGAGACCCCGCTGGCGCGGCGCACGTCGAGCGACACGGTCTCGGCGGCGGGATCGATCAACCAGCCGATCAATGCCTTCCGCCTCACGACCACCTTCGATGGCGCCTTCAGCGAGACCGAGACCGAGATCGACCGGAGGCTCCGGCCCGAGCAGCTTCAGGTGTTCCGCGATGCCGCCGCAGCGGGGACGCTGGCGATCACCGGCCCGCTGCCGACCGACACCGCCAACGGCTTCGACACCGCGCTGCGCCGGACGATCACTACCGAAACCCAGACAACGCTCGAAGGCCCGATCGCCACGCTGCCCGCAGGCGACGTGCTGGCGACCTTCGACCTCGGCTTCGACTGGCGGCAGATCGAGAGCAGCGACACGCGCTCGGCCACCGCTGCCCAGCTGACCCGCCGCCGCCTGTCGACCGGCACCAACCTCGTCGTGCCGCTGACCAGCACACGCGACGAATTCCTCGATGCACTCGGTGATTTCACGCTCAACCTTCAGGTCGGGCTCGAAGACCTCAGCGATGCGGGCACGCTCGGGGACTGGAACGCGGGCATCACGTGGAAGCCGGTCGACGGGCTCGATCTGTCGGCGACCTATATCTGGCGCGAAGTCGCGCCCTCCTTGTCGGCGCTGGGCGATCCGCAGGTGACCAATCTCAACGTCCCCGTGTTCGACTTCGTGCGCGGCGAGACGGTGCTGGCGGAGGTGCTGACCGGCGGCAATCCGTCGCTCCCGCCCGAGACCCAGCGCGACTGGAAGTTTTCGGCCAATTGGGAACTGCCGTTCTGGGAGAATTCGCGCTTCCAGGTCGATTACATCCGCAACCGTTCGGACAATGTGGTGGGCGGCTTTCCGCAGATCACCGCCGCGACCGAGGCCGCTTTCCCGGGCCGCGTGACGCGCGATGCCAATGGCCGGGTGGTGCGGGTTGACCGGCGCGCGGTAAGCTTTGCCGAGACGCGGGCAGACCGCATCCAGTTCACCCTCTCCACCAACGGCAGCATCGGCGCACCTGCGGGCGGCGGTGGCTTCGGTGGGCCGGGCGGTGGCGGCGGCGGTCGTCCCGCTGGCGCGGGCGGTCCGCCTGCCGCGGCAGCGCCCCAGCAGCCTGCACCGCCGACCACGGGTCCAGCGGCCGCACCGCAGCCGGGCGCGGCGCGCGGTGGCTTCGGCTTCGGCGGCGGCGCTGCGCCTTCGCCCGAACAGCGCGAACAGTTCATGGCTTTCCGCGCGCGGCTATGCGCCGATGACGGGCAGGCTTTCCTCGAAAAGCTCGTTGCCGCGATCGACAGCGGTGCGGATATCTCGGCCGAGTATCCCGGCATCGATCCCGCCCGTCTTGCCCCGATGCTGGCGCGCCTGCGCGGCGCGGACGGCAAGGTGGATCCGGCCCGGCTGGCGGGTTTCCGCACGCGCATCTGCGCGATCGATCCGGCGATGATGGGCGGCGCTCCGGGCGCTCCCGGCGCTCCCGGCGCTCCCGGCGCTCCGGGCCAAGGGGGCATGCCGCCGCAGATCGCCGCCTTCCGCGAGCGTGCCTGCGGCCCCGAGGGCGAGGCCGCGATCCGCGCCCTCATCGGCAAGATCGAGCGCGGCGAGGATGTCTCGGCCGAGCTGCCGGGTGTTGATCCCGCCTTCATCAAGATGGCGCTTGATCGTTCGCGCCTGCCTGACGGCACCTTGCCGCCGGAAGCCATCGCGCAGTTCCAGCAACGGTTCTGCGCCGCTGCGTCCCCCGCCGGTGCTGGCGGCGCTCCGGCAGGTGCTGGTGGCACGCCCGCTGGTGGTCCCGCTTTCAACCCGCTTGCGGGCGGGCGGCAGATGCAGGGCTGGCGCTACTTCGCGAACCTGACCCACACGATCGAGCTGGCCAACGAGATCCTGATCGCCCCCGGCCTCCAGCCGCTCGACCAGCTCGACGGGCAGGCGACCGGCGCCTTTGGCCAGCCGCGCCATTCGAGCAGGCTCGAAGCGGGGCTGTTCGGCAAGGGCATGGGCTTCCGCCTGTCGGGCATCTACACTGGCAAGACCCGCCTCGACGGGACAGTCGGCACCAGCGATCTGTTCTTCGATGACATCGTCACCTTCAACCTGCGCGTCTTCGCCAATGTCGGTGAGATCGCGGGCAAGAACGAGGGCTTCCTCAAGGACTTCCGCGTGAGCCTGGTCGCCGACAACCTGTTCGATGCGCAGCGCAAGGTGCGAGATGGCAATGGGGTGACGCCGATCAACTACAACCCCTTCGTGATCGACCCGCTTGGGCTGTATCTGGGGATCGATCTCAGAAAGCTGTTCTAGGGCAAGGACTGGGCGAGCGCCTCGGCGCAGGCATGGCCGCTCGCCCAGGCCCATTGGAAGTTGTAGCCGCCTAGCCAGCCGGTCACATCCACCGCCTCGCCAATGGCATAGAGACCGGGGACCTTGGCGGCCTCCATCGTGCGGCTGGAGAGCTCCGCCGTGGCAATCCCCCCGGCGGTGACTTCGGCCTTGGCATAGCCCTCGGTGCCGTTCGGGGCGAAGCGCCAGTCGGCGAGCTTTGCCTGTGCGGCGCGCAGGTCCTTGTCGGACAGGTTGCCGAGTTCGCGCTCCAGCCCCAGCCGGTCGGCCAGCGCATCGGCGAGGCGATCGGGCAGGCGCTCGCGCAGCAGGGTGCGCAAGGATGCGCGGGGACGGTCACGCTTGGCTTCGAGCAGCCAGTCAGTTGACGCGTCGGGCAGGAAGGTGATCCCGACCTGGTCGCCGTGCCGCCAATAGGACGAGATTTGCAGGATCGCCGGGCCGGAGAGCCCCTTGTGGGTGAACAGCGCGGCCTCGGCAAATTCCGCCTTCCCGGCCCGCGCCCGCACCGGCGCCGCCACGCCGGAAAGTTCCCGAAACAGCGCGTCTTCACCGCCCAGCGTCAGCGGGACGAGGGCAGGGCGCGGCTCGACCACCTTCAGCCCGAACTGGCGCGCCAGCTTATAGGCAAAGTCGCTCGCGCCCATCTTGGGGATCGATGGCCCCCCGGTGGCGATCACCAGCGCGGGCGCCTGCCACTGGCGGCCATCGGCGGCGCTCACCGTGAACACGCCCCTTTCATCGCGGGTGACGCTGGCAATATCGACCCCGCAGGTGAGCGTCACCGTGTCGGGCGGGCATTCGTCCAGCAGCATCGCCACGATCTGCTTGGCCGATCCGTCACAAAAGAGCTGTCCGAGCGTCTTTTCATGCCACGCGATCCCGTAGCGCTCGACCAGCGCGATAAAGTCCGCCGGAGTGTAGCGGGCCAGCGCGCTCTTGGCGAAATGCGGATTTGCCGAAAGGTAATTGCCCGGCCCTGCGCCAAGATTTGTGAAGTTGCAGCGCCCGCCGCCCGAGATCAGGATCTTCTTCCCCGGTGCGTCCGCCTTCTCCAGCAAGGCAACACGCAGCCCGCGCTGGCCGGCCTGACCTGCGGCAAACAGCCCGGCCGCGCCTGCGCCGAGGATGATGACGTCGCTCTGTTCCACGAACCTGCCGATAGGGACACGCACGGCAATTGCCAATCGCCCCTCACCGTCCCTATCTGGTGGGCATGGCCCGAACCCCCGCAGGCACCCCCCACGATCCGCGCGGCGCGGAGCGCTTCAACGAGGAGCGCGCCGCCTATACCGTCGCGTCCGCGCAGCCCGATCTGGAAGGCGGGGTGCAGGCGATCCGCGAGACGGTGAAGGTCCTGAAGCCCGTCCCCGGCGTCTACCGCATGCTCGATGCGCGGGGCGAGGTTCTATATGTGGGCAAGGCTCGCAGCCTCAAGGCACGGGTGTCGAATTACACCCAGATCGCCCAGCTTTCGGGGCGGCTCCAGCGGATGGTCAGCCAGACCCGAAGCATGGAGATCATTACCACCAATTCCGAGGCCGAGGCGCTGCTGCTGGAAGCGCAGCTGATCAAGCGTTTCCGTCCGCCCTTCAACGTGCTGCTGCGCGACGACAAGAGCTTCCCTTTCATCTTGCTGCGCGCCGATCACGCCTACCCGCGCATCCAGAAGCACCGGGGCGCGCGGCGTGCAAAGGGCAATTATTACGGGCCGTTTGCAAGCGCGGGGAGCGTCAACACCACGCTCAACGCGCTGCAAAAGCTGTTCCTGCTGCGCAGCTGCACCGACAGCTTCTTCAACAATCGTGACCGGCCGTGCCTGCTCTACCAGATCAAGCGCTGCTCCGCGCCCTGCGTCGGCCGGATCGACGAGCCGGGCTATGACGCGCTGGTGCGGCAGGCGAAGGATTTCCTCTCGGGCAAATCTGGCGCGGTACAGGCCGATCTGGAACGGCAGATGGCCGATGCCGCGCAGAACCTCGATTTCGAGACCGCCGCGATGCTGCGTGACCGGCTGCGGGCGGCGACCTTCATCCAGGGCTCGCAGGCGATCAACGCGCAAGGGCTGGGCGATGCCGATGTCTTCGCGCTGGCGGCGAAGAACGGGCACATGAGCGTCCAGTCCTTCTTCATCCGCGGCGGGCAGAACTGGGGTCACCGCGCGCTCTTCCCGCGCCATACGGCGGACGTGGACGAGGCGCAGGTGCTCGCCGACGTGATGCTGCAATTCTACGAGGAAGTGCCGCCCCCGCCGACGATTCTGGTGGACCGCGAACTGCCCGAGGCCGAGCTGATCGAGGCGGCGTTGAGCGAGCTGGCGGGCCGCAAGGTGCGCCTCTCGGTGCCCGAACGCGGCGACCGGCGCAAGCTGATGGCGCAGGCGCAAAGGAACGCGGTCGAGGCGCTTGAGCGGCGGCTGGCCGAGACCGGCACCAAGGCGAAGCTGAACCGCGAGTTGGCGGAATTTCTCGAGCTCGACACGCCCCCGCAGCGGATCGAGGTCTACGACAACAGCCATATCCAGGGTGCGAAGGCGGTGGGCGCGATGGTGGTCGCCGGGCCGGAGGGCTTCGAGAAGAACCAGTACCGCAAGTTCAACATCCGTGAGGCGCAGACCAACGACGATTTCGCGATGATGCGCGAGGTGATGACGAGGCGGTTCCGCAACTTTGCTGAAGGGGAGGAGAACCCGGAGGTCAAGGCGGGCGGCCATGAAACCACGCTCCCCGACCTGATCCTGATCGATGGCGGCAAGGGGCAACTCTCCAGCGTCATGCGGGTGCTGGAGGAGATCGGGATCGCGGACGAGATCGCGGTAGTCGGGGTTGCCAAGGGGCCGCATCACGGGCGCGAGGGCCGCGAGGTGTTCCACTTCCCCGACGGGCGCGAGAAGATGCTGCCTGTGAACTCGCCGCTGCTGTTCCATCTTCAGAACCTGCGTGACGAGGTGCACCGCTATGTCATCGGCGCGCATCGGGCGAAGCGTTCGAAGGCGATCACGGCAAGCCCATTGGACGAGATCCCCGGCATCGGTCCGGCGAGAAAGCGCGCGCTGCTGCTGCATTTCGGCACCGCGAGCAAGGTGCGGGCCGCTGCACTGGAAGATTTGCAACGCGCCCCCGGCGTGAGCGCGACGGTCGCGCGCAAGGTTTACGATTTCTACCACGCTGGCGGGTAAAAGGGGCTGCATGACGCAGTTCGCCTTCTCGCTTGTTGCCCTGTTCGGCGTGCCGGCGATGATTGTCGCGCTGATCTTTCTCGCCCACCGCCTGACCCCGAACAAGATTTGGTACAGTCGGCCAGTGCAGGCCGTGGCGGTGCTCGCTTTCCTGTCGTGCATTGGCCTGCCGGTCCTGCTCGTCAACCTCGACAGCCAAGGCGATTACTTCGACGACGAGACCGCGCTGGTCAGCGGAGCTTTCGCGCTGCCCGAAGGCGTCACGGTCGGCCGGCAGGGCGACAAGACCCTGCGGCTCGGCGATTGCTGGCGCAATGCGGTGAACTGGCGATCCGAGGTGACCTTCCCCGACGCCGCCGCTTTCGACCGGTGGCACACGAGTGGCGCCCATCGGCAGGCGATCCTTGCGCAGGTCGCAGACTATTTTGGCCAATCGCAAGAACGCATCAGCATTGCGCCCGGTGCGCTCGACCTCGCTCCGCGCGATCCCCGCCATGTGCTGTCAGGCGAGCGGGATTCCTACCAGCGGAACACCCGCATCCTGCGGTTCTATCAGCCGTTCGTGTGCACCGCGATCGATCGGGTGGCGGATGGCTCGATCTCGTTGCGCCGCTGCGATCCGATTGCCGATGGCGGGGACAGCGGCACGGCGGGGCAGGTGATCCTCGTCCCCGATGCGAAGAAGCGCCAAGCCGAGGGGCTGATCTACTACGCGCAGGGGCCCGCAACCTGTACCAATCCGGTGCGCCGCGCGGTCAACGGGGCGCTTGGCCTGCCCCATCCGGAGGGCGGGGAGCCCAACACGCAGATTGGCGGAAGCCTGCCAATCTGATGAGAAGGGACAGGCTGCGGCAATGCAATCGCACCGCCGCAGCCTTCGTCATTCTTACTGCCCGTCGAGCGCCTTGCTCACTAGCACGTTGACCGAAACGCGGCGGTTCTGCGCACGGCCGGCGGCGGTAGTGTTGTCGGCAGCCGGATCGGCGGTCGCCATGCCGGTCGGGGTCAGCATGCGATAGGGCTTCCACTTGCAGACCTGCTGGAGGTGGTTGACCACCGCAGCTGCACGCTTTTCCGACAGGGTCTGGTTGAACTCCTGCGAGCCGGTGGTGTCGGTGTAGCCGAGGACCAGCATCAGCGAATTCTCGTTCTGGTTGGCCTGCTGCGCGGCGGCGCACAGCTCGTTCTTGGCCATCGGGGAAAGCGCCCACTTGCCGGTGTCGAAATAGACGTTGGTGGTGCTCTTGAGGTTGTACTTGTCGATATCGCCCAAGCGGCCGCGCAGCGCCTCGGTGGCGGCGGCGTTGGCCTGGATGGCCGCGCCCTGTTCGCCGAACTGCTGCTGGGTGCCGGCGCGGATCATTGCCGCGATCTGGCGGTCATCGCTGGTGAAACGGACCTCGTTGGCGACCAGCCGCTCGCCATAGCGCGAGGTCTTCACGGTGACGGCGAGTCCGTTGATCAGCGCGCTCTGGTCGAGCGTCTTGTTGCCGATGCCAAGGAAACCGCCGCGGGTGCGGATCTCGGTTTCCGGATGCAGGGCGACGGCCTGCACTGAACCGTCATCGGCCGTGATCTGGAGCCGCTGGTCCTTGCGCGCGGAAATGATCCCGTTGATGCGCGGACCTTCTTCCATTTCGGCGAGCGGGGGGAGGGAGCCGTAAACGGTGGTCAGCACCTCGCCCTGATCCTGCGGCATCTGGGCCGGCATGGTCTGGGCTGCGAGGCCGGTGGCCGAAACGGCACCTGCGAGGGCGATCAGCGCGAGGCTGCGGGGGGTGCGAAAAGTGGTCGTCACGGTGGTCATGCTCCTGCGTTGCGGGCCCGCGATCCCGGGTGGGCCCTTCAAGGGGGGTAGTGCGCGACGTGTGGGTGTTGGGCTTTACCTTGCAGCCGGATGAACGCCAATGCCCCCCACCGCCCGGGAGCAGGCAATCGGGGCAGCGGATGCGACGAGTTGAAGATGCTGACCGCGCTGGCGGGGCGCTATTCGCTCGCTTGGCTCGCGATCCAGCGGTCGATCTTGGCTTCCAGCACGGTCAGCGGCAGGCCTCCGGTATCGAGCACCTGTTCATGGAACGCGCGGATGTCGAACTGCTTGCCAAGCTGCGTTTCGGCGCGCTTGCGCAGCTCCTGGATCTTCAGCGCGCCGATCTTGTAGGCCAGCGCCTGTCCGGGGATGGCAATATAACGGTCCACCTCGGCGACCACATCGGTGCGGGTCATGCCGGAGTTTTCCAGCATATAGGCGATCGCCTGATCGCGGCTCCATCCCTTGGCATGGATGCCGGTGTCCACCACCAGCCGCATCGCCCGCAGCTGTTCGTCCTGCAAGGTGCCGTATCGGTTCCACGGGTCCTTGTAGAAGCCCATCTCGTGACCGAGGGTCTCGGCATAGAGCGCCCAGCCTTCGACAAAGGCGGTGGTGCCGCCGAAGCGCATGAACGGGGGCAGGGCCGCGTTTTCCTGCGCGAGGCTGACCTGAAAGTGATGCCCGGGCGCGCCTTCGTGGAGGTAAAGCGTCACGATCCCCGGCGTCAGGCGGCTCGGCAGATCATAGGCGTTGAAGTAGAACACCCCCGGCCGGCTGCCGTCGGGCGTGCCGGATTCGTAGGAGCCGCCCGCCTCGAACTGTTCGGTCGCCGGATCGTAGGGCCGGATTTCCAGCGGCGATTTGGGGAGCGTCGCGAAATAGGTGCGTATCTTCGCATCGACCTCGCGCCCTACCTTGTAATAGGCCTGCGTCAGCGCCTCGCGGCTCTTGGGTTTGAACTTCGGATCGGTGCGCACGTAATCGAAAAACTGGCCCAGCGTCCCCTTGAAGCCCACCTCGCGCTTGAGCTGTTCCATCTCCGCCTTGATGCGTGCGACCTCGCCCAAGCCGAGCTGGTGGATCTCCTCGGGTTCGAGATCGAGCGTGGTCGATTCCCGCGCGAGATAGGCATAGAGCTGCGCGCCGCCCTCCATCTGGGAAAGGCCGATGCTGTCGCGCGCAGCGGGGAGGTATTCGTCGCGCAGGAAATCGCGCAACCTCGCGGTCGCCGCGTAAAGCTCGGCAGTCTTGGCTTCGTAGGCCTTGGTCAGCCGGGCCTTGTCCTCGTCAGGGATGCCTTCCGGGAAATCCTGCACCGGCCCCATGAAGGGCGATTGCGCGAGCGGCGTGGAAAGCTGCGTATCGAGCTGGGTGACCATGATGCCCACGGTCAGCTTCGTTTCCAGCAGTCCGCGCGCCTTACCCTGCCGGAATCGGCCGATGGCGCGGTCCAGATAGGCGATGTAATCATCATGGCGCGCCAGATTATCCTCGTAATGGGCGAGGGTGCGAAACGGTGCGATACCCTTGCCGCTGGCGAGGCTGGGGTAATAATTATGCATCCCGAAGAAGTGGTTGAGCGGGCGTGCCGCCTTGATCGGGCGCAGCGCATCGCTCATCCCCTCAAGCGCGGTTTGCTGCGTGTAGCGGAACACATCAAAGGCAAGCTTGTCGGTCTCGGACAGCTTGGTGCGGTCGATCTGGGCCAGCAGCGCGAGATTGAGGCGGGTGTCAGTTCGGCTCGCGAGGAAATCCGCATCGGTCAGCAGATCGCCCAGCCGGTCGATCCGTTCGTCATCGCCGCGGTAGAGGCCGTTCAACGGATTCAGCGCCTGTTCGCGCCGGTCGGCATCCTCGAACAGGTCGAACAGCTTGTGGTGCTCTGCCGCCTCGGGGGTCTTGGCGACCGCGGTGTGCGGCGTTTGCGCAAGCGCGGGCACGGGGCCAGCGAGGCAGATGACCGCGACCGAAGCGGCAAGAGCGAGGCGGAATGTCATGGCAGGTCCCTGAAAAAGCATATCAAGCTGCGCTAGGCGGCGGGCCGCCATCGCGCAACCGCCCGCATGGACCAGCACCGCACGCGCTTCGACCGGCGTCAGGCGGCAGCGAAGGCTCTCGCGCGGAACGCCGCATCGGCGCGCAGTTGATCATGCTCGACCCATACCGAATGGGTGCCCGAACAGATCTTGTGCGGCAGGGCGAGGCGACAGATCGGGCCTTTGGTGATGTCAGAAGCATCGAGGATCGCGCATTCGGAGGTGCCAGTGTTTTCGTCGATCAGGAAGGTGACCAAGTAGCCATCGTCCTCGTTGGTCGCCCCCGTCCGGGGTATCATCGGGCTTTCGCTGGCGTAGACGCCTTCTGGCAGGCGGTAGACCTGTTCCTCGCCCGCCTCGGTGTCGTGGCGGACATAGCCGTTGAACAGGAACCATCCGGGCCGGGTGGTGGTCGACCAGACGTAGCGGCTCTTGTGCATCGCGAACTTGGGATTGATCATCCCGAATTCGACGATCCGCTCCGACAATCGCTCCTCGCGGGTCTCGCCGGTTTTCAGATTGAAGCGCCAGCGATGCAGGCGGCTCTGAAAGGAGTGTTCGTCCACATAGGCCATCATGTGGCTGTATCGGCCCATTTCCTCGAGCGGATCGGGCATGGGCTTGGCTTGATGATAGCCTTCCAGAATCACCTCGTCGCCTTCCTCCCACGCATTGGTCCAATGGAGCACATAGGTCGGCGCGGCCTCGAACCAGCGGATGTCCTGCGGCTGGCCGTAACGCGGGATCAGCGCGAAGCGGGTGGGGACGCCCTCGTGCAGCCGCGCGGCGTGAATGTTCCGCCCGAGCAGCTCCTCGTCCCAATAAAGCGGCATATCGTTGAGGATCGACCAGTTGGGCGTGATCGCCATGTCGTGCGGCAGGCGCGGGCCGGGCAGGGGGATGGGCACATAGTGCACCAGCGCCCCCGCCCGGTCGACGACGCCGTAATGCATGAAGGGGGCGTGCTTGGAGTAGTTGAAGAACATCATCTCGCCCGTCCCCTCGTCAACCTTGGGGTGGGCCGAGATGCCATCGAGCGGCACCCACGGCGCCTTGCCGCGGCTGGCGAGGGTGACGGGATCGAGCATCCACGCCTCGCCGCACTGGTAGAGCGTCGCATAGGCCGTGCCGGCGTGGACGATGATGTCGGTGGAGCCGGTATCTTTCAGCCCGCCATGCGCGCCGAAGCCGGGGCGCACCGATGTGCCCCAAGGGTCCATCAGCCCGCCCCACAGACTGCGGCCTGCGATCTGTTCTGCCTCGAAGCAATGGGTGCGCACGAAGCGATTGCGATAGCTCGCCTTGCCGCCCGAGATGTTGACCTGATGGATCATCGCGTCGCCATCGAAGGGATGGTGGCGGCCGAGCGGCTGGTGAACCTGGTTCTCGGTGTTGCGCAGATAGATGCCGTCGATATCGGCAGGGATCGTGCCTTCGATCACGCGGAGTTCGGGGACGTCCACCTCTTCGTGCAGCGGCGTCCACGGCCCGGTGAGATAGGGGTGGTTCGAAGGCTCCAGCGAGGTTTTCACTGGCGGGTGGCGCGTGATCTGCATGTCTCTCTCCCTGCCGCCAGAATGAGCGCACGTCTTATGTCTGGCAAGGTGCTATAAGCCGTCCACGCTGACCGCCCGGAAAATTGATCCCGGTCAAAGCCAGTCGCGACGTTCGGGGCGATCATTCTCACCATCAATGGGAGACACGCCATGAAATCCATCCTTCTGCACATCGATCACGACAAGGCCATGCAGGCTCGCCTTCAGGTCGCGCTCGATATGGCGCGCGCCACCAACGGGCACATCACCTGCCTTCAGGCGGTCAGCTACGAGGTGTTCATGCCGGGTGATTTCTACGGCTCGGCCATCGCTGCCGCGCTGCCGGTGATCCGCGAGAACGCCGAAAACCTGCGCAAGACCATCGAGACCGCGATGGAGCATGAAGGCGTGCCCTTCGACTGGCGCTTCGAATACGGCATCGCCAGCCAGCGCCTGATCGAGGCTTCGCCGCTGGCGGATATCGTGATCCTTGGGCCAGCCGAGACCGGGACCGACGGGCGCGGGCCATCCGCGCTGGTCGGCGACGTGGTGACGCGCGCTCCGGTGCCGGTGCTGGTGGTGCCCGAGGGCATGAGCAGCTTCGATGTCGGCGCGCCGATGCTGGTCGCATGGAACGGATCGGCCGAGGCGGCGCACGCCTTGCGCGCGGCGGTGCCGCTGCTGGCCTGTTCGTGCCAGGTGACGCTCGCCTGCGTGACCGAAGATCCGGCAACACCCGGCTTCGACCTGCCTTCGACCGAGGGTGCGAAATACCTCGCCCGTCACGGCATCACGAGCGAGATCGTCGAAATCCCGCGCGGCGAGGCGAAGATCGCCGACACGCTGTTCTCGGCGGCGCAGATGCGGGAATGCTCGCTGCTGGTGATGGGCGCCTACGGCCACTCGCGGCTGACGGAACTGGTGCTGGGCGGCGTGACGCGGAGCATGCTGAGCGAGCCGCAGATGCCTGTTCTCCTCGCTCACTAATTCGTCATTGCGAGGAGCCGTAGGCGGCGCGGCAATCGATGGACCGGCGGCAGGTCAAGTTGCACCGTCTGTTGATGGATTGCTTCGCCTGCGGCTCGCAATGACGATGGAGAGGTCTACCCCTTGACCCTCTTCCGCATCATCCCCTCCTGCGCGACGCTCGCGACCAGTTCGCCCGCGAGGTTGAAGATGCGCCCGCGGTTGAAGCCGCGCCCGCCGCCGCTCCATGGCGCGTCGGTGGCGTAGAGCAGCCATTCGTCCGCCCGCGCATCGCGGTGGAACCACAGGGCATGGTCAAGGCTCGCACCCACCAGTTCGCCACGCATCCAGCTGAGGCCGTGCGGCAGCGCGCTGGTTCCGAGCAGGGTATAGTCGCTCGCATAGGTGATGATCGCGCGGTGGAGTTCGGGCGTGTCAGCCTCTCCGGTGATGGGGCCGCAGACCTTGAACCAGGTGTGGGCACGCGGCTCCCTCGGCTCGCTGCTCATCCAGTGCAGGCGGTCGATGGTGCGCATCTCGATCGGGCGCGGGCGCAGCATCATGCGGCGCTGCTGGTCGTTCATGCGATCGCCCCACTGTTCCGCCAGTTCGCGGCGCAGCTCCATGTCGGGGCGCAGATCATCGGGCCGGGCGACTTCGGGCATCGGCGAATCGATATGTTCGAGGCCTTCTTCGGGCAGCTGAAAGCTGGCGGTGAGGTTGAGGATCGGGACCGCGATCCCCTCCTCGTTCTCCTGCGCGGCGACGACCCTGCGGTTGGCGAAGCTGCGCCCGTCGAAATCACGCTCGATGCGGTACTGGATCGGTGCGCCCTCGCGTCCACCGCGCAGGAAATAGGCGTGGAGCGAATGGGCGCTCTTGCCGTCGGGCACGGTTGCCTGCGCGGCCTGGAGCGCCTGCGCCAGCACCTGACCGCCGAACACGCGTCCGATCCCGTCCTGCTGCGGCGGCCCGGCATAGATGTCGGCGGCGCGTTTCTCGACCGTCAGGAGCCGGACGAGACCGGCGACGAGTTCTGCATTGGTGGGCGTGTCACTCATAGCACGCGGCAATGCGTGCGGTTTACGCGCCCGTCAATCCCAGCTTCCGCATCACGCGGAAGGCATAGGCCTTGGCATAGTTTTGGTGTGGGAAGCGGCCCGGAGCCTTCGGCGCGAACCCGCGCTCGCGCAGGATGGCGTTGAAGATCCGCGCGTCGCTCTCACGGTAACTCCACTCGCTGCGCCAGGTGATAGACAGCGAGACCGAGGGGGCAGGGCCGTTCTTCACGAAGTGCGGGGCCATCACCGGCACGAATAGCGCTTCGCCGGGGCCGAGCGGGAATTCCGTGCCGTGGGGCAGCATTGCATCGTCCCACTTCAATTCGCGCGGGCCGCCCGAATGATAGGTCTCGTGCGCCTCGTCCGGCACGAAACGGGTGTCGCCTGCCGGGAACTGGGTCATCACCTTGGTGCCGCGGATCTGGAGCAGGATGTTGTGCTCGGGATCGAAGTGGTAGGGCGTGACCGAATTGGGGCTGGAAACGAAGATGAACCCCTGCGGGGTCAGCATCGCGCCGGTCGCGGCTTCGATCTCGGGGCGGATTTCTTCCAGCAGGCCCATCAGCAGCGCCTCGTAGGCGGGGACCTGTTCGATGTTCTTGAGCACCGCCCAGCTTTCCGCCTCGGCCACTTTCCGGATCGTCTCGGCGATGGTCATGCCGTTCGATCCGGGCTTGCCGTCCACCCCGATCGGCAGATCGCCGCGGTTGTATTCGACCGAGCTGATCGGCAGCCGCTCGGCCAGCTGCGCCAGCGCCTCGATCTCGAGCAGCGGGTGGCTGGTGAGGCTGTGCGCAAGGATATGCGGCTTTTCGGGATAGTGGCCTGCGAACTTCGCGCGCGCGGGTGCGGCGAAGACGGGCTGCGACACAGCGTCGGCAAAGCGGGCTGGGGCGTTCATTTCGTGCTCCTCGGTCGGGTCTCGTAAGCCATCAGCAGGCGGAATGCGGCGCGGCGGGCCATGCCGCCAATGGCGATGTTGCGGCTGACCATGCGGCGCTTGTCCCGCCACAAGCGTTCGATCATCGGGTGGCCTTCCACCGCGCAGCTATCGGCCCATTGAACACCGGGTCGTTCCAGCAGCGCGAGGTTTTCCAGTTGCAGCAGCATCCCGGGCGAAGAGCGGGCGTAAGCCTCGTCGAAGGCGGTCTTGTAGCTGTAGGCACCCGGCGGCGTGATGAAATTGACCAGCATGGCGATGGCGCGGCCATCCAGCCGCAGCGCCAGCCGCTCAAGCTTGCCGGCGGCTGCCGCACCCGCGAGCGATTCTGCGAAGAGCCCACGGGTTTCCGGGGCGCAGGCGAGGGCGGAGCCGGCCTCGCCCTTCCATCCGGCTGCTTCGAGGGCGAGGAATTCGGCTGTCCATTCAGCGAGCCCCGCATCATCCGTCAGCCGCTCGAAGGCCAGCGCGCCTTCCTCGGCCAAGCGGTTGTGCTGACGGCGCAGTTCCTTGCGCTTCTTGGCGCTCATTGCCGCTTCGAGATAGGTCGCGGCAGACCCTTCGCCCCTCAGTAGCGCGCGGTGTTCCTCTGTGACGGTGTAGTGCGCCCGCCCGCGTGCGGCGAGCACGCGGTCGAGTGCGGCGTTGACCGGGCCTTCGGCGGGCAGCAGCGGCAAGTGCAAGAGCAGCGCGCGGCGGGCGCTACGATCAAAATGGGCGAGCAGGGCCTGCCAGAAGGCGTCCTCTTGCCCCGCAGCGATCAGCGGCACTCCGCAGAAGGCATTGGGGTGGAGCCAGCCCCGTGCGTGGGTGACAGCGTGGCCGTAATACCCGGCATTGCGGACCACCGGCAGCAGCCCGGCCAGCCGCCCCTGATGGAACCACGCCTTGGTGACCACCCGCTCCGCCGTCCCCCACTGGCGCAGCGAGGGGAGGAGATACCATGGTTCGAAGAACGGATTGGGTTCGGCAGCGCGCGCCGCCAGTCGTTCCCAGCCGGTGATGAACGCGGGGTCTTCAAGATCGGCACGGGTCAGCAGGCGCAGCTCGCCCTTCGCGTCATCGCCCGGCCCCTTGCGAGTGCCGAAGCTTTCCGCGCGCGCCATCTCCATCGACGTTAACCCTGCCTTACCGCACGTATCTGCACATTCCTGAAGGTTGATGGCACAGGGCGATTAACAAAGCCTCAGCGCACAAGGGGGCTGTCCGAAGCGGGGACACGGCAGCGGACAAAGATAAACCCCGCCGGGATCGCTCCCGGCGGGGTTGGGAATTTCACCGAGGTGGCGGGTTACGCCGCCCCGTGCGCCAGCGCCGCCAGCAGCAGCAGCGCGACGATGTTGGTGATCTTGATCATCGGGTTGACGGCAGGCCCGGCGGTGTCCTTGTAGGGATCGCCGACCGTATCGCCCGTCACCGCGGCCTTGTGAGCTTCCGAGCCCTTGCCGCCGTGATTGCCGTCCTCGATGTACTTCTTGGCGTTGTCCCACGCCCCGCCGCCTGCGGTCATCGAGAGCGCGACGAACAGCCCGCCCACGATCACGCCCAGCAGCAGCGCGCCCAGCGCCGCAAAGCCGTTGTCCTGTCCGGCGATGGCGGTGATGACGAAGTACACCACCACCGGCGCCAGCACTGGCAGCAGCGAGGGGATGATCATCTCCTTGATCGCCGCCTTGGTGACGAGGTCCACGGTGCGGGCATAGTCGGGCTTGGATGTGCCCTCCATGATCCCCGGGTTCTCGCGGAACTGGTTGCGCACATCCACGACCACGTCACCCGCAGCACGTCCCACCGCTGTCATGCCCATCGCCCCGAACAGATAGGGCAACAATGCGCCAAGCAGCAGGCCGACGATCACGAAGGGGTTTTCCAGGCTGAAATCCACCTTCGCATCGGGGAAGAAAGTCCGAAGGTCGGTGGTGTAGGCCGCAAACAGCACCAGCGCGCCGAGGCCCGCCGAACCGATCGCATAGCCCTTGGTGACAGCCTTGGTGGTGTTGCCGACCGCGTCGAGCAGGTCGGTCTTCTCGCGCACGCTATCGTCCAGACCCGACATCTCGGCGATGCCCCCGGCGTTGTCGGTGACAGGGCCATAGGCGTCGAGCGCCACGACCATGCCCGCCAGCGCCAGCATCGCGGTCGCCGCATAGGCGATCCCCATAAGGCCAGCGAGGCCATAGGCGATGATGATGCCGGCAACGATCACCAGCGTCGGCAGCGCGGTCGCCTCAAGGCTGATCGCGAGGCCCTGGATCACGTTGGTGCCGTGGCCCGTTTCCGAAGCCTTGGCGATCGAGCGCACCGGGCGGTACTTGGTGCCGGTGTAGTACTCGGTGATCCAGATGATGAGGCCAGTGATGGCGAGGCCCAGCAGGGCGCAGAAGAACAGGCTCATTCCCGAGAAGCCCAGCGTGTGGGTGATCTCGGTGATGATCTCGCCGGTCTTCGGATCGATCGTCTCGACCGTGGTGCTCGGCGGGGCGTAGATTTCCCGCTTCATGTCACCCAGCGCATAGGTCATCACGCCGTAGATCGCCGGGATCGAGGTTACGGCGGTGACGATGAAGCCCTTGTACATGGCTCCCATCACGTTGGTCCCGCCGCCGAGGCGCACGAAATAGGTGCCGAGGATCGAAGTGACGATGCACACGCCCCCGATCAACAGCGGCAGCGCCATCATCGGCAGCAGCAGATCGCCCAGATCGGTGAGCAGCAGCGCGGTCAGCACCATGGTCGCGCCGACGGTGACGACGTAGGTCTCGAACAGGTCGGCGGCCATGCCTGCGCAGTCGCCGACGTTGTCGCCCACGTTGTCCGCGATCACGGCAGGGTTGCGCGGATCATCCTCGGGGATGCCCGCTTCCACCTTGCCGACAAGGTCAGCGCCCACGTCTGCCGCCTTGGTGAAGATGCCCCCACCCAGACGCGCGAAGATCGAGATCAGCGAGGCGCCGAAGGCAAGACCGACGAGACCGTCGATCACTTGGCGGCTCGATGCCGTCAGGCCCATCGGCCCGACCATCGCGTAGAAGAACACGGCAATCGCCAGCAGCGCGAGGCCGGCCACCAGCATGCCGGTGATGGCGCCCGCGCGGAAGGCGAGGGTGAGACCGGCCTGAAGGCCCTCCGATGCCGCCTGCGCTGTGCGCACGTTGGATCGGACCGAGATGTTCATCCCGATATAGCCCGCAACGCCCGACAGCACGGCGCCGGTGACAAACCCGATCACCGCCGTGGTGCCGAGCGCGAAAGCGACAATCGCGGCGACAACCACGCCGACGATCGCAATGGTGGTGTATTGACGGTTGAGGTAGGCCTGAGCGCCTTCCTGAATGGCGGCGGCAATTTCCTGCATCCGCGCGTTGCCCGGGCTTGCGCCCAGCACTTGGGAGCTGGTGACGATGCCATAGATGATGGCAAGCAGCCCCAGCCCAATCGAAATGAGCAATAGATTCACGAGCAATCCCCTCTCGTTATTTTTTACCTTCCGTGAAGAAGGCACGCGCCTCGTTTGATCCCTTGGGCGCAGGGGCGACAGTCTTAGGGGCAAAGCGAAGGCTGGCAAGTCTCCGAACGAGCGCCAGTCCCCGTTTTGTGCCGGTTTCAGCAGTTTTGTGAGGAGGCCCGGAGCGCGGCCCGGCGCTTCATCCGTGGCGGTAGCCGAGGCTTGCGGGATCGCGGAGCAGGGTGTCGCCCAGCAGCAGCGGCGCACTGTCGCGGGGCGTTACGGTGCCGATGCGGTGCGCGGTTGCGGGCAGGGCGCTGGTTGGCGGGGCGGTGAACAGCAGCTCGTAATCGTCGCCCCAGCGGATGCAGTCCGCGATGCGGGCGGGGTCGGCGACGGGGATCGCTTCGCTCTCGAGCGCGAGGGTCACTCCGCTGGCTTCGGCCATGCGGAAGGCATCAAGCAGGAGGCCGTCGGAAACATCCATCATTGCAGTGACATAGGGGGCAAGCGCCTGTCCTTCTGCAAGGCGGGGGACGGGGCGGTGGAAGGCATCGCTGTGCGCGGCGTGACCTTCGAAGCCGAGCATTGCGCGGCCGACCGGGCCGGTCAGATACACGGCATCGCCCGGCTGCGCCCCGCCGCGCGAGGGCACCGGGGTGCAGGTCGCCCGTCCGATCGCCGTCAGGCCGAGGGTGCGCGCACCTGCTGCGGCAATCGTGTCACCGCCCAGCAGCGGGGTGCCGAAAGCCGCCAAAGCCTCTTCCAACCCCTTGATAAACCGGTCATCATCACGCCCCAGCGTGTGCCCGAGCAAGACCCCGACGGGCTCCGTACCTTTGGACGCCAGATCGGAGAGGTTGGAGGCGACCAGCTTCCACGCCACATCGGCCATGTCGGCATCGGCGCGGAAGTGGGTGCCTTCGGCCATCATGTCGTGGGTGATGACCAGCACCTCCCCGCCGATTGCCAGCACCGCGCAGTCATCCGCCAGCCCGCGCGCGGCGGGGTGGAGGGGGAGCGCGCGCAGGGCAGCGATGAATTCTGGCTCGTTCATGGCCGGACGTGCCTAGCCAATCGCCACCGGCTTGTCGAAGTCTCGATGTTTCACGTGAAACCCTGCCGCTGGGCCCACCCTGAGGGGGGCTGAGGGGGGTCTAGAGG